>Ga0335080_10000587_pt1 | contig 33764 bp, 34 predicted proteins | sample Lox_Sample_34_FD_206720 | JGI IMG/M metagenome (GOLD analysis project Ga0335080, IMG submission 206720) | Soil microbial communities from Loxahatchee National Wildlife Refuge, Florida, United States - Lox_Sample_3.4 | ecosystem: Environmental > Terrestrial > Soil > Wetlands | place: USA... | reverse complement strand
GAGGGCGGTCCACCGGCCGAGGCCTCCAGGCGCGCGGCGGGGCTGTCGGAGGAGCGCCCGCATCAGGCGGCCTCGAACAGCGCCTCCACGAACTCGTGGGGATCGAACGGTCGCAGGTCGGCGACCTTCTCCCCGACGCCCACCCAGGTGACCGGGATCTTCAGCTCGTCGCTGATGCCGATGACCACCCCGCCCTTGGCGGTCCCGTCGAGCTTGGTGAGGGCGATGCCGGTCACACCCACCGCCTCCTGGAACTCCTTCGCCTGCGCGATGGCGTTCTGACCCACGGTCGCGTCGAGCACCAGGAGCACCTCGTGCGGCGCCCCCGGGAGCGCCTTGCCGAGGACTCGCTTCACCTTCTTCAGCTCCTCCATCAGCGGGGTCTTGGTGTGGAGGCGCCCGGCGGTGTCCACCAGCACCGAGTCCGCGCCCTCGGCCAGCGCGCGCTTCACCGCGTCGAACACCACCGAGCCCGGGTCGGCCCCATCCGGGCCTCGGACCAGGGTGGCATGAGCGCGCTCGGCCCACACGTCCAGCTGCTCGGTGGCCGCGGCGCGGAACGTGTCGCCGGCGGCGATGACCACCTTCTTGCCCTCGCGGGTGAGCCGGGCCGCGAGCTTGCCGATGGTCGTCGTCTTCCCCGAGCCGTTCACGCCGACGACCATCGTCACGTGCGGCGGCCCACCGCCCTGGAGCGAGGCGGGGCGGGGGAGCGACACCATCCGCTCGACCTCGGAGCGGATGAGCCCCTTCACCCGGCCCACGTCGGCAAGCTCGCGCCGCTTCAGCCGGTCGCGGGCGGTGTCCACCAGCCCCGACGCCGTCCGGACGCCGATGTCGGCGCTGAAGAGGATCTCCTCCAGCTGCGCGAGCACGCCGTCGTCCACCGCGGCACTCCTCGAGAAGAGCCCGTTGAGCCGGGCCATGAAGCCCTCGCCCCGCGTGCGCTCCAGCCCGGCGGCGAGGGTCCGTCCGGCCTCGGCCTCGGTGCGTGCCCGGGTCTCCTCCTCCGCCCGGAGGCGCTCGGCCTCCGCTGCCGCACGGGCACGCGCCGCCGCCTCGTCGGTCAGCCGGCGCGCCTCGGCCTCCTCCCGCGCCCGCCGCTCGCGGGCCTCGGCGTCGGCCGCCTTCTTCGCGCGGTACTCCTCCCGCTTGGCCGCCTCCTCGCGTTCCTTGAGCGCGCGGGCCTCGGCCTCGAGCCGCTGGCGGGCGTCGGACTCCGTCCTCGCCTTCTCCTCCAGCCCGCGCCGCTCCCGGGCGAGGACGTCGGCGCGTGCCCGGGCCTCCGCGGCCTCTGCGCGGGCCCGTGCCTCGCCAGGGGAGGGGGCGATCTCGGGACGCACCGCCGATGGCGCGGGTCGCTCCGCGGGGGGAGGTGCCCCGGCCCGGCGCCGCGCGCGTGCCCGGAGGGCGAGCGCCGCCGAGACGGCGACCACGACGACCAGGCCTCCCCCCACCAGCTCCACCGTCTGCAGGGGCAGGCCGAGGAGCTCGGGCGGCGGGGCGGGAACCTGGGCGATCAGCTCGAACGGCGACATGAGGCGCCCCTCTTACGTCAACTGACGCTTCCGTCGACACCCGGTCTGTGCGCTAAGAGTGTGCCTCGACCGCATGCGTCGCTCGCTCGCCCTCGTCTCCTTGCTCGCCGTCCTCCCGTCCTGCATCGTCGAGGCTCCCACCTCCGAGAAATCCGGGGGGCCGCAGGCCCGCGCGCAGGTGAAGCCGGTCCCGGTGAAGAACGGAGCCGTGCTTGGCGACCTCGCCGAGCTGGTGGGCGCCACCTTCGCTCCCCCCTCGCTGTCGACCGGTGACTCGACCCGCATCGTCCTGGTGTTCCGGGCTCTCAAGCCCACCACCGACGACTGGCAGGTGTTCGTCCATCTGGAGGACGCCGAGGGGCGCGGTGAGCGGCTGAACGCGGACCACCCGCTCCGCGAGCCGACCAGCACCTGGAAGCCGGGTCAGCTCGTCCAGGACGAGTTTGGCGTCACCCTCCCGCAGGGGTGGAAGTCGCGGGCGGTGAACGTCTTCGTCGGGATGTGGCTGCCATCGACCAACGCCCGGATGAAGGTCCGAAACCCGGAGGCGGTCCGCACCGACGGCAACGACCGGGTGCTCCTGGTGCAGCTGCCCGCGAGCTGAAGAAAAAAGCCGGAGTGGCCCTGTAAGCCGAGTTCTGTCCCCCCGCGAGAGTTTCCCCCCGCGAGGGCGGTGAACATTCCTCTAGGGCCCTGGTTGCCCAGGGGCCTCGTCAGCGAGCGACCCGGGAGTCTCGGGGCGGGCAGCCCCTGTTCCACCCCCGAAGGGGGGAACGCTCCCTGTTGGCTCTTGCTCCGGGTGGGGTTTGCCGTGCCGGCCAGGTCACCCTGGCCGCGGTGCGCTCTTACCGCACCGTTTCACCCTTGCCCCGTGGCGCCCCTCGCGGGACGCCCGGTGGCGGTCTGTTCTCTGTGGCACTGTCCTTCGGCTCGCGCCGACTGGCAGTTGGCCAGCACCCTGCCCTGTGGAGCTCGGACTTTCCTCCCGCTGCCCAATTCTGCGGCAACCGGCGTTCACCCGGGCCACTCCGGCAGGAGGGACTTATCGCGGCGGGCGCCAGGGCGCCACCCGCTCACCCGAAACGGCCCCCGCGGGGACCCAGGACCGGCGGAGGAAGGGGCTCGGTCAGCGCGAGCGCCGCAGCCGGCGCACCGGTCCGAAGCCGCCCGTCGCGAAGCACGAGAACCAGCGCGGCGAGGAGGTCAATGCCGCCCCGCAGCCACGACAGTCCCGCGACGTCGGCCCCCGAGAACATCGGCCCCGCAAGTTCGCCGCCAAAGGTGTTCTGCGCGGTGTGCATCACCAGAGGGAGCAGCACGCTTCCGCCGGACGCCTGGTACAGCCAGCGGAGGAGGCTCCGTGCCCAGTCCTTCAGGCCGGGAAGCCCACCGGCGAGCGCGTCACCACCACCGCGGCGATCAGCGGCCCGAACGGATCGAGCCCCAGCTCTCCGCCCGGCCGGAACAGCGCGACGAGGGACGCGCGCCAGGAGAGCGGAAAGGCCAGCGCGTAGAACGACGCCACGGGGTGGGCGCGGACGAGTTGCCGGAGGCGGGAAGGCATGGTCTCGGGACGTTCTTGCTCCCCGCCTGACGCCCGACCTGCCGAGGCATTGCGTGGTCGCGGACCCCGTCACCTCGTGAGGACGCGGTGGAGAGCCGTACAGACGGCGAAGGCAACGAGGCGGCCCTACATGCGCTCGTCGATCGCGCGGTTGCTCATCTCGTCCGCGTCCTTGTTCTGCTCCCGCGGGACGTGGACCAGACGCACCTTCCGGAAGGCCTTCAGCAGCGCCAGGGCCTCCCCGTGCAGCTCGCGCAGCGCGGGGGCGCGGACCTGGTAGGCGCCCGAGAGCTGGCGGATGATGAGCTCGCTGTCGGCGACCACCTCCAGCTCCTCGGCCCCGAGCTCGCGCGCTCGACGCACCCCGAGCAGGAGTGCCTGATACTCGGCCACGTTGTTGGTCTGGCGCCCGAGGAACTTACCCAGCCGCTCCAGGATTCGCCCCTCCTCGTCGGAGATCACCGCCCCGGCGCCGGCCAGTCCGGGATTCCCGCGCGCCGCCCCGTCGGAGGCCACCCGCAGCTTCCGGTGGGGCTGCACCACGTGGACCGGCCCGGCGACCGGCGGGGGCCGGTGCGGGAGGTGGACGGGAGCGTGCCGTCCGAGCAGCACCCCCACCAGGTCCGTGTGCGACAGCCCGGGGAAGCGGGCCAGGGTGCGGTCGAGGCTCTCCTCCTCCGCGATGACCCGGAGGAGCTCGGGAAGCGACGGAAGCCGCCCGCTCATCCCTTCGGCGCCGGCGGCGGCTCGAGCGCCTCCGGCGCGCAGATGATGCGGTGGCACGACGGACAGAGGTCCGTCTCCAGCGTCGTCTTCAGCGTGTTGTAGAGCTGCGGCGGCAGGCTCATGTTGCAGCCCTGACACGTCCCGGCCACGACCGTCACCAGCGCCGGCGTGCGGCGCTTCCGCACCGTCTCGTAACGGGAGAGCAGCGGGGGGTGGACCCCCTTGGCCGCCTCGGCGCGCTTGGCCTCGAGCTCGCGGAGCTGCCCCTCGAAGCCGGCGACCTTGGCCCGGAGCTCGGTGAGCTTCCCGCCCACGTCCGCGACCTTCGCCGCGTATTGCTGGTCCTTCGCCTTCACCACCTCGCGGAGCTGCACCTGGATCTTCCCCAGCTCCACCAGCTCCTCGGCCATGGTGGCGTTGGCCTTCTTGGCGATGTCGATCTCCCGGGCCAGGGCGGCGTACTCCCGCGTGGAGCGCTGCTCGGAGAGGCGCGCTTCCCACTTGCGGACCTTCTCCTTCTCCTCGGCGATGTTCTGCTCCAGGGTCCGGCGCTGCCGCTCGACGTCGAGGAGCTTCATGCGTTCGCCCTCGACCTCGGCCTTGGCCAGGGACAGCTCCCGCTCCAGCTCGCCCATCTGCTTGGGGTAGACCTCGGCCGACTTCCGGAGCGCCACGATCTCCAGATCCACCTTCTGGAGCTCGGCCAGGGTCTTCAATCGGTCCCGCAAAGCTTCACTGCCTCCAGTGCCCGCCGCTGCCGGCGCCGCGGCCTTGTAGCAACGAAGCGTTCGCGGTGCCAACGCCCTCGCTCTGCTATTTCGGGGGAGCGATGCGATTCTGTCCCCGCTGCGCCACGCCCCTGGCTGCCCGCCTGACCGGTGGCCGCGAGCGGCTGGCCTGCCCCGCCGCGGAGTGCGGCTTCGTCTTCTACGACAACCCGCTCCCGGTGGTGGCGGCGCTGGTGGAGCACGAGGGGGACGTTCTCCTGGTCCGGTCGGTGGGATGGCCCGAGACCTGGTACGGCCTGGTCACCGGGTTCCTCGAGCGGGACGAGGAGCCCGAGGCGGGGGTCCTCCGGGAGCTCCGCGAGGAGCTGGGGCTCGAGGGCCGGGTGGTGGGGTTCATCGGGGTGTACACCTTCGCCGAGCGGAACGAGCTCATCCTCGCCTACCACCTGGAGGCAAAGGGGGAGGTGCACGTCGGCCCGGAGCTCGCCGGTTACCGGCGCATCCGGCCGGAGAAGCTGCGGCCCTGGCCCTTCGGGACCGGGCACGCCGTCCGGGACTGGCTGGCTTCCAGGGGCCCCCGGCCGGCCGGGACCTAGTCCTCGTCGTCCGGGGTGGCGTCCTCCTCGTCGTCGAAGGACTCCAGATCCTCCGCTTCCTCGGCCTCCTCGGGTTCCGGTTCGGGGGGCGCTGGCTCCGGCGGCCGAGGCACCGCCGCCAGCCGCCCCCGCCGCGGCTCGGGCGCGGGCCGGTTGGCGGGGCTGTCCTTCTGGTCGGCCCCGCACTTGGGGCAGATCGCCTCGGGCTTTCTCATGTCGTAGAACTTGGTCCCGCACTTGAAGCAGATGTGCTTGGACCCGAGGTCCTTCGCCGGCATCGACTCACCTTTTCGTGACGGTTTGACAGGGGAAACGAGGCGGCGATGTAGGCGTCCGGTGCCTCCCAAGTCAACGCCGGAAAGCCGTACGATGCCTCTCCTGCCTTGACCTTCTTCTGCGACAGCTGCGGACAGCCCCTCCTGCTCGAAGGTGAGGCGTCCCCGGGGCTCCGGGTCTCGTGTCCAAGCTGTCAGGCGGTCGTCGACGTGCCGCACCCGGCCGGGGACGAGCCGCTGGAGCTCAGCTGGTTCGCGATGGTGCGCGGTTCCCAGGTGGGCCCCATGGCCCAGGACCCGCTCGAGCAGCTCATCCGGGCCGGGGAGGTCACCGGCAAGACCTTCGTCTGGTGCGAGGGGATGGCGGAATGGCGCCGTGCCGAGACGCTGCCCCAGCTCGCCGATTCCCTCGCGGCGACCCGGCCCCCTCGCCCGGCCACCACCGCCGACCTCTCGCAGCTGTTCAGCGACCTCGACCTCACGGTCTCCCGGCCCATGGACGCACGGGCGGTGGAGCAGATGCTCTCCGGAACCCGCGCGCCGCGGACCGCGCTCCCCGAGCCCGCCCCCGCCCCGGTCCGGAACGCGTCGAGCCGCCCGGGGCCGGCCCGTACCCGCCGCCGCGTGGACGACGATGACGACTTCGAGGCGTCGGGCCTCGCCCGCCGGAACCCGTTCTGGAAGATCGCGCTCGTGGTGGTGCTGGTCATCGCGGTTCCCGTGGCGGGCCTCTATGCGCTCTCGAGCCTCCGGGTGCTCCCCCTGGAGGTGGCCCAGGTCGACCCGGCGACCGGAGCCCCGGTCAAGGAGCCGGTCTTCTCCGCCAAGCGCGTGCGTGGCCTCAAGGACCTGCTGCTCGGCAACACCCCGCCCGCCCCGCCGCCGCAGCGGGAGGTCCGGGCTCCCGCGCGGCCTCCCCCGTCGCCCCCCGCTCCCAGCCCCGCACCGCCTGCCAAGCCCGACCCGCCACCCTCGCCCGAGCTGAAGAAGCTCTACGGCGACACCCGGAAGGCCGACGTGGGCCCCACCGCGCCGCCCACGCTGGCCAGCGCCGCGAGCCCCGCCCCGGGGGCCGGCCCGAACGCCCAGGCGGTGGCGAAGGTGGTCGCGCAGAGCGGGCCGGCGTTCCAGGGCTGCATCGAGCAGCAGCTCCGGCGCACCCCCAACTTCCGCGGCGGCAAGGTGAACCTGGTGGCCACCGTGGGCGCCTCGGGGACGGTCAAGCAGGCCCGCCTCGACCGCAAGGAGATCGACGTCTCCGACCTCGGGAGCTGCCTCAAGTCGCGCGCCCGGCGCCTCGTCTTTCCCTCCTTCGAGGGCGACGACGTGGAGGTGGAGATCCCGCTGGTCCTCACCGCGGCGCTCTGATGGCCTCGGCGCTCCTCGGCGCGTGGCTGAGGGCCGTCCGGGCCTGGAACGGGACCGGAGCTCCGCCCTCCGCGGTCTCCGTCGGCCTCGTCCGTCCGGGCGGCGTGGCGGCTCCGCAGCGTCCCTGGGGACCCGAGGCGGCGGCCGCGCTGGTCGGTCCCGGGGCGCTCGCCCCCTACCTCGACCACACCTTGCTCCGCCCCGACGCCACCACGGAGGAGGTCGAGCAGCTCGCCGCCGAGGCACGGAGCCACGCGCTGGGCGGGGCCTGCGTCCACCCCGTGCACGTGACGACCCTGGTCCGCGCGCTCGGGGATGCGCCCGTCGATCCGGTCTCGGTGGTGGGGTTCCCCCATGGAGCGCACCTGCCCGAGACGAAGCTGTTCGAGGCCCGCCGCGCCGCGGACGAGGGCGCCCGCGCGGTCGACGTGGTGGCCCCGCTCGGCCGGCTGCGTGCGCTCGAGCTCGAGGCCGTGCTCTCCGAGCTGCGGGCGCTGGTGTCCGTGCTCGCCCCGGTGCCGGTGCGCATCATCCTCGAGACGGGGCTGCTCCCTCCTCGAGCGGTGGTGCTGGGCGCGGGGCTCGCGCTCGCCGCCGGGTGCGATGCGGTGAAGACCTCCACTGGCTTCAACGGTCCCGGGGCCCGGCCGGAGGACGTCGCGCTGCTCCGCGGGGTGGTCGGCAGTGCGCTGGGGATCAAGGCCTCGGGCGGCATCCGGAGCGCGGCCCAGGCCCGGGCGCTGATCGCCGCCGGCGCGAGCCGGCTCGGCGCATCGTCCTCCCTCGAGCTGCTGAAGGGCTGAGCGGAGCCACGGCGGCGGTGCGGGGCTGTTGGTCACCGGATGCATCCGCCGGCGCACCCGACGAACTGCCCGGGAGGCCGCACTTCGGTGCTGGACCTCGGCCTGCGGCGCGCTAGAAGCCGGGGCCGGGAGTGCCATGGGGCTGACGGCCGCTCAGAAGAAGACACTTCGCCGCGCCCTGGAGGGGCTGGTGAACCAGGTCGCGTCGCGCCGCCCCCGGCGCATCGACCCCAACCGGACCGACGAGGCGAAGGTGGGCGGCGACGAGGACGAGCAGCCGCTCAACGAGATGCTCCAGGCCATCGCCTCGGACCGGAACCGGGTCAGCGGTGACGTGCTGGGACGGGCAGAACGGGCGCTGGAGAAGCTCGACCGCGCCCCCGACGAGGTCGGGGGCTGCGAGGACTGCGGCGAGGACATTCCCTGGGGGCGGCTGAAGGCCATGCCCTACGCGGAGCTCTGCGTCGCCTGTCAGGGAAGGCGCGACGGGCCGGAGCGGGGGCCGACCCGCCGCGGGCTGACGGACTTTCGATAGCGATGGACCGCACCGCCCTCATCCGCGCCGTCGACGCCTGGAGCGCCGCCGATCCCGACGAGACGACCCGGGCCGAGCTGCAGCGCCTGCTCGAGGCCGGAGACTTCCGCGAGCTGGAGGACCGCTTCGCCGGGACCCTGGAGTTCGGCACCGCCGGGCTGCGGGGGCTGGTCGGAGCGGGCCCCAACCGGATGAACCGCGCGGTGGTGCGCCGGGCCACCGCCGGCCTCGCGGCGCACCTCCTGGCCACGGTTCCCGACGCGACCCGGCGTGGCGTGGTGGTGGCCCGCGATGGCCGGCGGATGAGCAAGGAGTTCGCCGAGGACACGGCCGCGGTGCTCGCCGCCGCCGGCATCCCGGCGCTGGTGCGCGACGGCTTCACCCCCACGCCGGTCTGCGCCTTCCTCGTGGAGCGTCTCGGCGCCTCGGGGGGAGTGATGGTCACCGCCAGCCACAACCCGCCCCAGTACAACGGCTACAAGGTGTACTGGGGGAACGGCGCGCAGATCATCCCGCCCCACGACGTGGCCATCGCCGAGGCCATCGCCCGCGTGGGGCCGGCCCGGGACATCCCCCTCGCGGACCTCGCCACCGCCCGCTCCCACGACCTGGTCCGCGACGTCGGCCCCGAGCTGGACCAGGCGTACCTCGAGGGCGTGCTGGCCCAGCGGCTCCATCCCGGCGAGGGGACGGATCTGACGATCGTCTACACGCCGATGCACGGCGTCGGGGGACCGCTGGCCCTCGAGGCGCTCCGGCGGGCCGGCTTCGAGCGGGTGCACCCGGTGCCCGAGCAGCTCCAGCCCGACCCGGCCTTTCCCACGGTGCGCTTCCCCAACCCCGAGGAGCCGGGGGCGATGGACCTCTCCCGGGCCCTCGCCGAGCGCACCCGCGCCGACCTGGTGCTGGCCAACGACCCCGACGCCGACCGGCTGGCGGTGCTCACCCGTGCGCCCTCGGGAGAGCTGCGCGCACTCACCGGGAACGAGGTCGGGGTGCTCCTCGGCCACTACTTCCTGACCGAGGGTCGTCGCCGCGAGCGGCCCCTGGTGATGACCACCATCGTCAGCTCCACCCAGCTCGGGGCGATGGCCCACCGCCTCGGTGCGCTGTTCGACGAGACCCTCACCGGCTTCAAGTGGATCGCCAACCGCGCCCTGGAGCGCGCGGCCCGGGACGGCGCCGAGCTGGTCTTCGCTTACGAGGAGGCGCTGGGCTACACGGTCGGGACCCTCGTCCGGGACAAGGACGGCATCGGCACCGCCGTCGCGATGGCCGACCTCGCCGGCTGGACGCGGGCGCAGGGAACCACCGTCATCGGCTACCTCGAGCGGATCCAGCGCGAGTTCGGGGTCTACGTCTCGAAGCAGCGGAGCTTCACCCTCCCCGGCGCGACCGGCGCCGAGACCATCGCCCGGGTGCTGGAGGCGTTCCGGAAGGAGCCCCCGTCGCAGGTGGGCGGGCGCGCGGTCGAGGTGGTGAAGGACTACCTCCTCCGGACCCGGACCACCCACGGACGCAGCGAGCCGCTCTCGCTCCCTGCGGCCAACGTCCTCGCCTACGGGCTGGAGGGTGGGGCGCAGGTGACGCTCCGCCCGTCCGGGACCGAGCCGAAGATCAAGTACTACTTCGAGCTCCCCGAGCGGCTCCTCCCCGGCGAGGAGGTGGAGGCCGCGCGCGAGCGGGGGGAGCGAGGGCTCGCCGAGCTGGAGCGCGACTTCCTGGCCCTCGCCGCCCGGCGCGGCCAGCCCCAGCCCTGAAACGTTGAATGGTCATCAACCCGGGAGAGGAGCCACAGAGTGCGACCTTCGATGCGGATGGCAGCGTGCTGGACCGCAGTGCTCACCACGTTCGCCGCCGGGCGGGCCAGCGCGCAGACCGAGGCGGCCCCGGCGCAGCCGGCTCCGCAACCGGCGACGGCCCCGACGGCGGGGACGGTGCCGATGGCGGAGGCACCCGCCGCCCCCGCGGGAGGCGCGCATCGGTGGACGGTGGAGTCGGCGGAGACCGTCGGCGCCGGCACGAACGTCTTCTCCGGTCAGATCGGCTTCCCGGGTCTCGACCTGCGGCTCATCCACGGCCTCGACGCCACCACCGACGTGAACGCCCGGATCGGTCTCAACTACGCCTTCGAGGGCCTCACCCAGGGGACCCGCTTCGAGTTCACGGCCCAGGTGGGGATCCGGAAAGAGCTCACGACGTTCGGTGGAAACTTGAAGCTCTCGGGGCGTTTCGATCCGGGAATCATCGCCGCCGCATCCCCCGGACAGTTCGGGCTGAAGATCCCGTTCGGACTGGAGCTGGGCATCCCGCTCAGCAAGGATCTCATCCTGAACGCATCGTTCGATCTGCCTCTGTATTTCACCTTCGGGGACGTCAACGCGTTCTACATCCCGCTCCTGTTCGGGGCGGGCGCCGAGTACATGCTCCAGCCCAACCTGGCCGTCACCGGGAAGATCAAGCTCGGTCCCACCTTCGGTACCGGCGACGCGAGCGGGAGCGCCTTCACCATCTACGTTCTCGTCGGGGCGGCCTACAAGTTCTGAGCCCCGGAGATGTCGTCGCGGCGCGATAGCGTCTCGCTGCAGCACTCTGCGTGAGACCGCCTTTCCACTGTACCTGCCCCCCGGAGCGGCCTACGGTCTCCACTGACAACCGACGGGGGTGGCGCTGGCCGGGGAGGCGATCCCGCGGCCTTCGCCTGGGTCCTGTTGGGCCCGGATGGTTGATGACCGCTGATCTAGGACGCCGATCTAGGGGAGGACATGTGAGAGCAGCGAAACTCAATGCAGTCGGCTGGACGGCAGTGTTCGCGCTGTGCCTCGGTGGGATGGCCCACGCCCAGACTTCCAGCGACCACTGGACGGTCGACTCGGCCCAGACGGTGGGCTCGGGGGCGAACGTCGTCCGCGGGCAGGTCGGCTTCCCGGGCCTGTGGGGTGACATCGTTCATGGCATCGACCCGACGACGGAGATCGGCGGGCGCCTGCAGATCAACTACGGCATCGAGGGTCTGACCGACAGCACCAACTTCGAGATGGGGCTGCAGTTCCTCGCCCGCAAGCAGTTCGTCGACACCGGGAAGTTCAAGTTCGCGGCGACGTTCAATCCCGGCTTCCTGTTCTGGACGGGATACAGCACCACGACGTTCGGCATCACCTTCCCGATCGAGGCCCAGTTCGGAATCCCGATCGACCAGAAGTTCACCCTCAACGCCTCCTTCGGGTTGCCGATGTGGGTGACCTTCGGGGACCTCGGGCTCTTCTACCTGCCGATCCTCTTCGGTGCCGGGGTGGAGTACCTGCTGGAGCCGAACATCGCCCTCACCTTCAAGTTGCGCGTCGGTCCCACCATCGCCTTCGGGCACGGCACCTCTGCCTCGAGCTTCACGCTGAACGCCCTGGTCGGCGTGGCCTACAAGTTCTGAGCCCGGGAGGGTGAGAATGCCCGGATGACGCCGTACGAGCTCATCCGGGCAAAGCGCGACGGGGACTCGCTGCCGCCCGAGGCGTTGCAGCGCTTCCTCCTCGCCTACGCCCGCGGGGACGTTCCGGACTACCAAATGGCCGCCCTGTGCATGGCGGTCTTCTTCCGGGGGCTCGACCCGGGCGAGCTGCGAACCTGGACCCTCGCGATGCTGCGCTCGGGGAGCTCGCTCCGGCGCACGGGCCCGGCCCCGAGGGTCGACAAGCACTCCACCGGCGGCGTGGGGGACAAGGTCTCCCTCTGTCTTGCCCCGCTGGTGGCCGCCTGCGGCGTGACGGTGCCGATGGTCAGCGGTCGCGGGCTCGGCCACACCGGGGGCACCCTCGACAAGCTCTCGGCCATCCCCGGCCTCCGTACCGACCTCTCGCTCGCCGAGGCGGAGCGGGTCCTCGCCGAGCTGGGGGTGTGCCTCCTCGGCCAGAGCGAGACGCTCGCCCCGGCCGACCGGCGGCTGTACGCGCTGCGCGACGTGACGGCGACCGTGGATTCCGTCCCGCTCATCGCCGCGAGCATCCTGAGCAAGAAGCTCGCCGAGGACCTCGACGGGCTCGTCCTCGACGTGAAGGTCGGTTCGGGGGCCTTCATGCGCGCGCGAGAGGACGCGGAGCGCCTCGCCCGGACCCTGGTGGAGCTGGCGGCGGACCTGGGCTGTCCGGCGGTGGCCTGGCTCACCTCGATGGACGCGCCGCTCGGACGGGCGGTGGGCAACGCGAACGAGCTGCTCGAGGCGGTGGAGGTGCTCCGGGGCGGCGGCCCCGCGGACGTGCGCGCCCTCACCCTCCGGCTCGGCGCCGAGATGCTGGTGCTCGGACGCCGGGCGGCGAGCGTCGCCGAGGCGGAACGGCGGCTGGCGGGCGCTCTCGCCGACGGCTCCGGCCTCGAGCGGTTCCGGGCGCTGATCCGGGCGCAGGGCGGCGACGCGGACGTGCTCGAGGACCCGGCGCGGCTCCTCGGACGGCTGGAGCGGACGGAGGTCCGCGCCCCCGCGGCGGGGCTCCTGGCGGCCATCGACACCCTGGCGGTGGGGCTGGCCGCGGTGCTGCTCGGCGCGGGCCGCACCCGGAGCGACGACGTCGTCGACACCGGGGTGGGCCTCACGGTGCTTCGCCGTCCGGGGGAGCCCGTGGAGCGGGATCTGCCACTCTTCACCGTGCACCACCGCCCCGGCCAGGACGTGGCCGAGGTGTGCCGGCGGCTGTCGGCCGCGGTCCGCATCGCGGATCGGCCCGGGCCGGTGCCGCCGCTCCTCCTCGAGCGTCTGGAGGCTCCTCGCCGATGAGCGCGCTCCTCGACCATCTCCGCGAATCCGCCGCGGCCGTCCAGGCGCGGATCGCCGGGGCCTCGCCCGAGGTGGCGCTGGTGCTGGGCAGCGGGCTCGCCGGCGCGGTGCGGCTCCTCGAGGACCCCGAGAGCCTGCCGCTGGCCGACGTCCCGCACGTACGGACGCCGAGCGTCTCGGGTCACCCGGGTCGCCTCGCCTTTGGCCGGATCGGACGGCTCCGGGTGGGGGTGCTCCAGGGACGCCTCCACACCTACGAGGGCTGGACCGCCGCCGAGACCGCCTACCCGGTGAGGCTCCTCGTCACGCTCGGTGCGCGGGTGATCGTGCTCACCAACGCCTCGGGGGGCGTGCGCGAGGGGCTCCGGGCGGCCGACTGGATGGTCGTCACGGACCATCTCAACCTCTCGGGGAAGAACCCGCTCGAGGGCCCCAATGATCCCCGCCTCGGGCCGAGGTTTCCCGACCTGAGCCAGGCCTACGACCCCGGGCTTCGGTCCTTGCTCCTGCGCGCGGCCGAGCGGGCGGGCGTGCCCCTCCACGAGGGCGTGTACGCGATGATGGCCGGTCCGTCGTACGAGACGCCGGCGGAGATCCGGATGCTGCGGCGGCTCGGCGCCGACGCCGTGGGGATGAGCACCGTCCCTGAGGTCATCGCCGCGGTCCACCAGGGCGCGCGGGTGGCCTGCCTGAGCTGCGTCACCAACGCCGCCGCGGGGCTCGGAGGGGCGCTCTCCCATGCGGAGGTCGAGGCCACCGCCCGGAGCGCCGAGGAGGGCGGGGTGCGGATCCTCCGGGCTTTCCTGGAGATGCTGGGGGGGCTGGCGGAACCGGGGTGAGACGTACCCCCACCTCCGCCGGCGTCGGAGCCGCAGCACCTTCCTCGCCCGTATGCTCTCCATGTAAGCTTCCGGCCAGCTTGGAGGCCTCCTCGGTGGAACAGACCCGTAGCGAGACCAGCAGCGCCTTGCGACCGCAGGACCGGCGGGACTCGCCGCGGGTTCCCTTTCGCTTCCTCTGCCGCTGCGCGGTCGACGGAGAGGCGTTCGAGGAGACGCGGGGGGACCTGAGCATCGGCGGGGTGTTCTGGGGTACGAGCCACCCGCCCCACGGCCCGGAAGTGGAGGTGCGGGTGGTGATCCCCGGAGAACACAGCGAGATCCACGCCCGGGGGCAGATCGTCGGCCGCCGGGACTCGGGGCTCCACATCCGCTTCACCGCGCTCGGCCACGACGACGAGATGGCCATTGCCCGCTACATCGACGAGGTGGGCATCGGCTGGGAGTAGCGCGAGGCTTCGCCCCGATGGACTGGTCAGCGCTGGAGGCCGCGGCCCGCGCGGTGTTCCCCCGGGCGCATGCGCCGTACTCGAGGTTCCCGGTGGCCGCCGCGATCCTCTTCGCCGACGGACGGGTGCTGGCGGGAGTGAACGTGGAGAACGCCTCGTACCCTTTGAGCCTGTGCGCCGAGCGAGCCGCAGTGGCCGCGGGAGTGGCGGGTGGACACGGCGCCGTGCAGGCGGTGCTGGTGCTCACCGATGCCGTCGACCCGACCCCGCCCTGCGGTGGCTGCCGTCAGGTGCTGGCCGAGCATGGCTCCGCGGACGTGCTGGTGCGCTCGGTCACGCTGCAGGGCCGCGCGATCGAGCACCGCCTCGGCGCGCTGCTCCCCCACGCCTTCCGCTCGGAATCACTGGACCGGCGCAATCCCCCCCTCCCCGGGGACGTATGGTAAGCCGCCACCGACGACAGGTGACCTGACCCATGTGGAAACGCTTCAAGCGCGCAGTGCGGAGCTTCTTCGGCTTCTTCGTGTCCAGCATCGAGGACCCGGAGATGATCCTCGAGCAGAACATCCGGGACCTGAACGACCAGGTGCCCCGGATGAACGAGTCGATCGCCATGGTTCGGGCGAACCTCACCCTTCTGGAGAAGGAGAACCAGAAGTACCAGGTCGAGGTGAACGACCTCACTGCCAAGGTGAAGGCGTCGATCCAGGCCAACCGTGACGACCTGGCGGCCTCGTACGCCACCCGGCTGCAGATGGAGAAGCAGGCCCTGGAGCGGAACGCCCAGCAGCTCGAGACCGCGAAGGCGGCCTACGAGAAGGCGCTGAACGTCAAGAAGATGTTCATGCGTGAGAAGGAGCGGAAGACCCAGGAGGCGATGAACACCATCCGGGACGCCCGGCGCGCCAAGTGGCAGTCCAAGGTGGCCGACGCGATGGAGTCCTTCGAGGTCGCCGGCATCGACGCGACGCACGACGAGATGCTGCGCAAGGTGCAGGAGACCACCGCGGTCAACGAGGCCCGGATGCAGATGGCGCTCGAGTCGGTGGACCACCAGGCGCTCCAGATCGAGGAGGACGCCGAGAAGCTCCAGGCCCAGGAGCTGGTGAAGCAGTTCAAGATGGAGATGGGTCTCGTTCCGCCGGCTCCGGTGTCCGAGACCGGCGAGGCCCCGGAGAAGACCATCGGCAAGAAGGTGGAGGTGAAGTAAGCCCTCGGGCGGAATGGCCTGGCGGCGCAAGACGGGGCTGTACCTCTTCCTCGCGCTTCTCCTCGTCGCCGGCGGATGGCTCGCGGCGAGCTGGATGGGGCTGCTGGACCGCGCCACGCGTCGCCTCTTCCCGACACTCGAGCGGAGCGGCACGCTGTCCGCCGGAGACTTCCCGGCCGGGGTGACGGCACCGGGCGGGGACATCGCCTCGGTCCCGCTCCGCCCGACGCTCATCGGCTTCACCCCCCGCGGCTCGGCGGCCGCGCTCCTACTGGCCACGGGGGGCGTCGCGCCGCCCGAGGGTCAGGGGAAGGGCGGCGGCGGGCTGCTCCGCACCGGATATGCTCTCGATGCGCGCGCCGTGCTCTACGCCCGCACCCCCGAGCTGCGCCGGGCGCTCGCCGACGGTGCCGAGCGGGGCGGGGTGGACATGGCGGCCCTCAGCGTGGACCGGGTGGCGAGCTGGATCCATCCGCTCCGCGACGCCGCTCCGCGGGTGGTGCTGCTCCTCGCCCGCAGCCAGGGCGCGGACGCGCTCGGGGCCGTGGGCGTCTCCACCCTCGCCGGGTTGAAGGGGCGCCGCCTCGCGGTGGCGGCCGCGAGCCCCGGGCAGTACTTCGCGCTCTGGCTCCTGATGCGTGCCGGGCTGGGAACGAAGGACGTCCGCTGGGTCGACCTGTCGTCGGCGCTCGACGCCGGGCTCACCCTCCGCGAGGGACGGGCCGACGCCATCGTCGGGCTGCGGGGGGACGTCGAGCCGGCCACCACCGAGCGGGGCGGCAAGCTCCTGGCCACCACCGCGGATGCCCCACACCTGATCGCCACCGTGCTGGTCGTCCGCGGGGAATTCGCCGCCCGCTACCCGGACGGGGTGCGGCGGGCCATCCGCGGGCTGCTCGACGCCGCGGCGGCCACCGCGCGAGACCCCACGCCCGCCGCGCGCCTCCTCGGGGAGGTGGCCCCGTCGCTGGGTGACCCCCGGGACGCGGTGCTGGGCGAGCCACCGGCGACGCTGCGGGAGAACCTCGCCTTCTTCGGGATCGCCGGGCAGGCTCCGGTCACGTACGACGAGCTCTTCCAGAGCGCCGCCGCCCTCGAGGGACGGCTGGCCAAGTCGCCGCCGGCCCCGGCGGCGGAGGACACCCGCGACGTGACAGTGCTCCGGAGCCTCGGGGAGGCGCGCCCGTGAGCCGCGGCCGGAGCACGCTGCGCGCCGCGCTCCTCGCCCCGGCCAACCTCATCGCCCTGCTCACCGCGGGCGGTGCGGCGCTCTACACCGGCCACCCGCTTCCCGCGCTGGTGGCCCTCGCCGCGGAGGCGTTCTACCTCGCGGCGGTGGGGCTGGTTCCTCCGCTCCGGCGCGCGGTGGGCGCGCGGGCTCTCCCCGCCGAGGACCAGGAGGCCGAGCGCCTGCTCTCCGAGCTCGCCGAGAGCCAGCGCGAGCACTACTTCGTGCTCCGCGATCTCCGCGACGCGATCCTCGAGAACTACCGCAAGCTGCCCGGGGGCGGCGTGCTGGCGGCCTCCAGCGAGGCGCAGCTCGCGGCACTGCTGACCGCGTTCCTCCGCCTCCTCTCCACCCTCAACGACCACCGCCGGTACCTGGGTGTCGCCGACCGCGAGGCGCTCCGGCGCGAGCTGCGCCTGCTCGAGTCCGAGCTCGGCGCGCAGGACAACCCGCGGCTCCGGGAGGTGCAGCAGAAGCGGGCCGACATCCTCCGCCGCAGGCTCGATCGCTTCGGGCAGGCCGAGGAGGGCCGGGCGGTGGTGAGCCACCAGCTGGCGAGCATCGAGGACCTGATGCGGCTGACGCACGAGCAGTCGATCTCCATCCGGGACCCGGCGGCGGTCACCGGGATGCTCGATGCGCTCGCCGCGGAGGTCAGCGCCACCGAGCAGACGGTCCGCGACCTGGAGCAGTTCCTCGACGTCACCGAGGAGCCGGCGGGGTCGGTGGCCCGCGGGGCCCGGGTCCGGGGATGAGCCCCGGGGCCCTCGCCGCCCGGCTGGTGGTCCGGCTGCACCAGCGGCTGCGCCGCTGGGTCGATCGCCTGGCCCCGCCGGAGCTATTGCTCGCCGAGCGCATCACCGGCGTCGCCCGGACGGCGGTGGCCGGGGCGCTGGTCTCCAGCGGGCTCGCGGAGCGCATCGACGAGGCTCCCCGTCCGGCGAGCGAGCTGGTCGGCGACGGCGTGCTGGAGCTCGACACCGCGGAGCGCATCCTCCGGGGCGCGGCCGCGCTCGGCCTCGTGGAGCGTGGCGCCGGCGGCTTCCGGTGCAACCGCCTCACCCGCGCGCTGCAGCCGGAACGTCCGCGCTCGCTCGGACCGCTCGCGGTCTGGTTCGCGTCCGAGGCGAACCTCCGGGCCTGGGGTCGCTTCGGGGAGGCGGTGCGCGCCGGCGAGGTGCCCTTTCGCCGTGCGCACGGACGCGGGGTGTGGGAGCACCTCGCCGCGTCCGAGGAGGAGGCGGCCCGCTTCGCCCGGGCGATGGACGCGCTCACCCGGCTCGACGCGCAGGCGGTGGTGAGGACGCCGGGGTTCGCGGGAGTGGACGGGCTGTGCGACGTCGCCGGCGGGACCGGTGCGCTGCTCGAGGCCGCGCTCCGGGCCCATCCCCGCCTGGAGGGCGTGCTGGTCGAGGCCCCGGGAGTCGTCCAGCTCGCGCGGGAGCGCTTCGAGCATGCCGGGCTCCTGGGGCGGGTGCGGCTCGAGATCGCCGACGTCTTCGCCGCGGTGCCCGCGGGCCTGCCGGCCTACGTGCTGAAGGACGTCCTGCACGACTGGGACGACGCGCGTGCGCTCGCGCTCCTGGGGGTCGTCCGCCGGGCGATGGCGCCGGGGGCGCGGTTGCTCCTCGTGGAGCTGCTGGTCGAGCCCGGTGCCGCCGAGGCACTGGCCGCGGTGGTGGACCTCCAGATGCTGGCGGTCACCGACGGCGGGCGCCAGCGCTCGGTGGACGAGCTCGGCGCGCTCCTCCGCCGCTCCGGATTCGGGCCGCCGGTCGTGCACCGCACCCCCACCGCGAGCAGCGTCCTGGTGTCGGAGGCCGTGTAGAGTCCCGTGTCGCCATGACAGACGTGCTCACGAAGGACGAGGCCAGGGTCCGGTGGATCACCCTCAACCGGCCCGAGACCCGCAATGCGCTCACGACGCAGGTCAACGACGCGGTCCGTGTCGCCGTGGAGTCCGCGTCCGGCGCCGGCGCCCGGGTGCTGGTGCTCACCGGAGCCGGTGGCGCCTTCAGCTCGGGGCTGGATCTCCGCGTCGCTGCCGAGGAGGGGATGGACCCCGAGCACATCGAGTCGCGGATGCGCATCCATTTCCACGGGCTCATCCGCGCGGTCCGCGCCTGCCCGCTCCCGACCGTGGCGGTGGTGGACGGTCCCGCGGCGGGCTTCGGCTGTGACCTCGCGCTGGCCTGCGACCTCCGGCTGGTCTCGGACCGGGCGCGCTTCGGGGAGATCTTCGTCAAGCGTGGCCTGATGCCCGACGGCGGCGGCACCTGGATGCTTCCCCGGCTCATCGGCCTCGGCCGGGCGCTGGAGCTGATGCTCACCGGAGACCTGGTGGACGCCGCCGAGTCCCACCGCATCGGGCTCGCCAACCGCATCTACCCCGCCGCGCAGCTGGAATCCGCGGCCTGGGACTTCGTCCGCACGCTGGCCGCCGGCCCGCCGCTGGTGCACCGGGCGGTGAAGGCCGCCGTCGAGGCTGCGAGCCACTCCAGCTTCGACGAGGCGCTGGAAGGGGAGGTCCGAGGCCAGCTGCGGCTCCTGGCCTCCGCCGACTTCCAGGAGGGCGTCGTCGCGTTCCTGGAAAAGCGTCCTCCTGCGTTCAAGGGGGAGTGATGCGCGGCCCATCTGGAGGTGTGGTGCTGACCGGCACGCACACCGGCGCCTCGTTGACCCCCCGCTCGGCCGGTCGCTAGGCTTCCTGACCTCGGTTGCACCTGGACAGCAGGCCCAGCTCCCTTGACCAGCCCCACGCTGAAGAAGCAGCCGATCCCCTTCGGGCGGTACCTGCTGCTCGACCGGATCAACATCGGCGGAATGGCCGAGGTCTGGCGGGGGAAGGTCTTCGGCGCCGGCGGCTTCGAGCGCTTGGTGGCCATCAAGCGCATCCTCCCCAACATCGCGGAGGACGAAGAGTTCATCTCGATGTTCCAGGACGAGGCGAAGATCAGCGTCCAGCTGACCCACGCCAACATCTGCCAGATCTACGAGCTGAACCGGATCGGCCCGAGCCTCTACATCGCGATGGAGTACGTGCCGGGCAAGGACCTCCGCTCGATCTTCGAGCGGGCCCGGAAGAAGGGCGAGCCGCCCCCGGTGCCGCTGGTCTGCTACGTCGTCGGCAAGCTCTGCGAGGGTCTGGACTACGCGCACCGCAAGAAGGACCAGCACGGCCGCGACCTGAACGTCGTCCACCGTGACGTCTCGCCCCAGAACGTCCTCATCTCGTTCGAGGGCGAGGTGAAGGTCATCGACTTCGGCATCGCCAAGGCCGCGGGCAAGGTGACCAAGACCCAGGCCGGAATCCTCAAGGGCAAGTTCGGCTACATGAGCCCGGAGCAGATCCGCGGGCTCCCCCTGGACCGCCGCAGCGACGTCTTCGCCATCGGGGTATGCCTCTACGAGCTGCTCACCGGTGAGCGGCTCTTCGTTGGCGAGAGCGACTTCCAGGTGCTGGAGAAGGTGCGGAAGGCCGAGGTGCTCCCGCCGTCCACCTACAACCGGCGAATCCCCGAGGCGCTGGAGCGCATCGTTCTCCGTGCGCTGGCGAAGGACCCCGCCGACCGCTTCCAGTATGCGAGCGAGCTCGCCGACGAGCTGCAGCGCTTCCTCATCACCTCGGACAGCATCTTCAGCCGCAAGGACCTGATGCAGTACATGAAGTCCACCTTCGCCGAAGAGGTGGAGCGCGAGCGGGCCCGGATGGCAGAGTACGCCGACATCAAGGCCCCCGAGGGCATGCTGACCGAGGGTGGGCTGGCGGTGCCGGTGCTGGCCCGGACCTCCGGCCCGATCCTCGCCCCCGTCCCCACGCCGTCCTCGACCCCGGCGGTGGTCAAGAGCGCGTCACTCCCCCGCCTGACGGCGGCCGCGCCCCAGCGCCAGCAGCCGCGGGAGGACGAGGGCACGCTCCTCGTGGATGGCGAGGAGGTGCTGGCCTCGGTCGACGCACCACGGGCGGCGCTCCAGCCCATCGTCGGCCAGGAGCCGGACACCGACCCCGAGCGGGCCTCCGCCGCGCGCCTGCGGGAGCTGGAGGACGACGCTCCGGTCTCCCCGGTGGACGAGACCATCGTTCGCCTTCGCCCCGGTGCCCCGACGCCCCTCCCCGCCGAGCGACCGGTCGCCGTCGCACCCCCGCCGGTGCCTCCGCGGGCGCAGACCCCGCCCACGCTCGAGACCGCGCCCACCCCGCCTCCCGACGTCACGGCCCCGGAGGCCGGCTCGGCCCCCCACGAGTCGCCCGTCGGAGCCACCCTCTCGCTGACCCCCGATGCGCCGCTGGACGACGAGCACCTGCCCCCGCCGGTCGAGGAGGGCGCCGGCGCCCCGTCCGCCACCCGGGAGCTCGAGGCCGCCGACCGCGCGGCCGCGCTCCTGACCCGGCGCCCCGGGCGACGGGCATGGCTCTGGGCCGGTGCGGCGGTGGCCGTGCTGGGCATCGGCAGTGCCGCCTTTCTGAGGGTGCGCGAGCCTCCCGCCGGACGGGTGGTGCTCGACGTGAGCCCGCCCGAGGCCCGGGGACGCGTCCACCTCACGGTGGCCGGGACCGATCTGGGCATCCCCACACACTGGCCGGTGGTGCACTCGGTCCCGGCCGGAACGGTTGAGATCCTCGCCTCGGCCGACGGCTTCAAGCCGGCCCTGGTCGACGCCAGCGTCGGGCGGGGCGAGTCGGCGACCCCGGTCCTGGTCACGCTGCAGCGCGCGGGCACCGTGGCCCGCTTCACCGTCCTTCCCGAGCCGGACGACGCCGAGGTTCGGCTCGATGGCCAGGTGGTGAAGCGCTCCGGCACGCACGGGCTCTACGTCGGTGACCTGGTGCCCGGTGCGGAGCACAGCCTCCAGATCCGGCGCGCCGGCTACAAGCCCGTGGACACCCGCGTGAGCGCGCGGAGCGCCGACGAGCCGGTGGAGCTGCGCACCACGCTCGAGCCGCTGGAGTTCCCGCTGCTGATCACCTCCGCGCCCTCGGGGGCGGTGGTGTTCAGCGGCGAGCGGCTCCTCGGGCTGACCCCACTCTCGACCCGCGTGCCCGCCACTGCCTCGGCGCTGACCTTCCGGAAGCGCTGCTTCGAGACCGCCCAGGTCCCCTTGCGGCTCCCCGAGCAGCCCGGCGCGCGGGTCCCGGTGCGGGCGGCGCTGCGCAAGGTGCCCGGCTGCCGCTAGAGTTCCCCCGGCTCCGATGCCCCCTCGCACCCGCAAGGCCAACGACCCGCTGGCCGACCTGCCGCCCTGGGCGCAGAAGCTCGCCCAGGCCTACTACACGAAGACCGTCAGCACCTTCCTGCTCCACGGCGCCGTCCGGGACCTCCAGCCGCTCGGTCCACCCGAGGACCGCTCCTACGGCCCGCTGAAGCAGTTCCTCACCGAGGAGCTGTTCGGCGGCCGGAGCCACGTCCTCCACTACGACCGGTCGAGCGGCATCCGCGCCGCCACCCCCGACTCGCAGAAGGACTTCACCCGGACCCTCTCCGCCTACGACACGCTCTACGGGACCGACTACGCCAAGGTGCTGCCCCGGGACCCCGGACGGGCGCTGCAGATCCTCGAGAACTACCTCCGGATGCGTCTCTCCGACGGGCAATCGCTCGCGCTGGTGATCGACTTCGCCGAGACCCTCACCCCGGGAGGGGAGATGGGGAGCCTCTCCGCCGAGGACCGGTTCGCCCTGGCCACCCTCGTGAAGTGGGCGAGCGATCCGCAGTTCCTGGCCGGAGACCTCTCGATCGTGCTCCTGGTGGAGAACCTGGCGGAGATCTCCGGGCGGCTGTCGCGCAACCCCTACGTGGCCTCCATCGAGCTGCCGCTCCCCACCGAGGAGGAGCGGCAGGACTTCGTGCAGGTGAAGCTCGCGGGGAAGCGGCTGGCCTCCGTCTCGGAGATCCCCGCTCCGGCGCTGGCGAAGATGAGCGCCGGACTCTCGCGGATCAACCTCGACCGGCTCCTCACCGAGGCGGTGGAGCGCCAGGTGCGCATCACCCCCGAGCTGCTCAAGGAGAAGAAGAAGGAGATCATCCAGGCCGAGTGTCACGGCCTCCTGGAGTTCATCGAGCCCGCGCACACCCTGGACTCGGTGGCCGGGCATGGCCGCGCCAAGGAGATGCTCCGCCAGGCGGCGGCGGCCCTGAAGAAGGGGCGCATCGAGGTGCTCCCCATGGGTTACCTCGTCAGCGGCCCGGTGGGCACCGGCAAGACCTTCCTCGCCACCTGCTTCGCCGGCGAGATCGGCATCCCCTGCGTGAAGTTCCTCAACTTCCGGAGCCAGTGGCAGGGAGTGACCGAGGCGAATCTGGAGAAGATCTTCAACCTCCTCAAGGCGCTCTGGCCGGTGGCGGTGATGGTGGACGAGGCCGACGCCTTCCTCGGCAATCGCGAGGCCTCGGGTGATTCGGGGACGTCGAGCCGGGTGTTCGCCTCCATCGCCTCCTTCATGGGCAACACCGAGTACCGGGGGAAGATCGTTTGGTTCCTCCTCACCGCTCGCCCGGATCTCCTGCCGGTGGACCTCAAGCGCCAGGGGCGCGCCGAGGAGCACCTGGCGCTCTTCTATCCCCAGAACGACGCCGAGCGAGACGAGCTGGCGAAGGTGGTGGCGAGGAAGGTGAAGGTCCCGCACCTGCCCTCCTTGGCGGCCCTCCTACCCAAGGGGTCGCAGATGTCCGGCGCGGACATCGAGGCGGTGCTGGTCCGCTCCAAGTTCCGGGCGCTCGCCGCCGGGCGCGAGGAGCCCACCGAGGACGACGTCCGGGCAGTGGTGGCGGACTTCGTTCCCCCCAGCTACCCCTTGGAGATCGAGCTGCAGAACCTCGCCGCGGTGCAGGAATGCACCAGCCGCGAGCTGCTGCCCGAGGCCTACCGGACGATGGAGCGGGACACGGTCACTCGGCGGATCCGAGAGCTGAAGCTGCTGCTCGAGGAGCGCTGAGCCCGAAGGGCGTGTTCGAATCCCCAGTGTTCTCCGGTCGTTGCAAGGGGCTTTGACACCTCGCGGCAAGACGGGGATGCTGCGCGGCCCATGACCTCGCAGCCGACTGCAGCCAGCGCCCGCGCGATTGCTCTCGCGCAGCGGCTGCCGTTCGCGGCGCGGTCCTCCGTCTCCGTTTCCCCGGTCGTCGTCGGCCTGCTGCTGGGCCTGGTCCTGCTGCCCCTGATTTCCGCGGGGTGCGGGCCGCCGACCTGACCGAAGAGCCGTCTCGGTAGGACCTGGCCCCCGCACCCGAATCCGGTGCGGGGGCTTTTTCTTTCTTGGCAGCACGCGATTCACGAGGGCCGCGGATGGATCAGCAGACGATGGAGCAGATCACGCAGAGAGCGGACAACGGCCGGAACACGGCCTCGACTCCCGCCGCCGCGCGGATGACCGGTGCGCAGATCCTCTGGGAGGTGCTGGCGCGCGAAGGGGTGGAGGTCGTCTTCGGCTACCCCGGCGGGGCGATCATGCCCGCGTACGACGCTCTGCCGGCGAGCAGCATCCACCACGTGCTCGTCCGTCACGAGCAGGGTGCCGCCCACATGGCGGACGGCTACGCGCGCGCCTCGGGGAAGGTGGGGGTCTGCATCGCCACTTCCGGTCCCGGCGCGACGAACCTGGTCACCGGCATCGCCACCGCGATGCTCGACTCGGTTCCGCTGGTCTGCATCACCGGCCAGGTGTCCTCCACGCTTCTCGGAAGCGACGCGTTCCAGGAGGTCGACATCACCGGCATCACCCTGCCGATCACGAAGCACAACTATCTGGTCACCCGCGCCGAGGACCTGGCGCACACCCTGCGGGAGGCCTTCGAGGTGGCGCGCTCGGGCAGGCCCGGGCCGGTGTTGGTGGACATCACCAAGGATGCGCAGCAGGCCACGGTCAACTTCCGGTGGAGCGACGAGCCGGTGCGGCTGCCCGGCGTCCGCCCCCCTCGCCGGCTGATGCCGGGGCAGATCGAGCGAGCCGCGGGCCTCATCGACCAGGCGAAGCGTCCGGTCATCTTCTGCGGCCATGGGGTGATCAGGGCCGGGGCGAGCGAGGTGCTCCTCCGCTTCGCGGAGAAGACCGGAATCCCGGTGGCCAGCACCCTCCTCGGGCTCGGCGCGTTCCCCGCGTCGCACGAGCTGAGCCTCGGGATGATGGGGATGCACGGCGAGGCGTGGGTGAACCACGCGGTGCAGGAATCCGATCTGCTGGTCGCGGTCGGCATGCGCTTCGACGACCGTGTCACCGGCAATCTCAAGAACTACGCGACCGCGGCGAGGAAGATCCATCTGGAGATCGACCCGGCCGAGGTCAACAAGAACGTCCGGGCCGACGTGGCGCTGGTGGGAGACCTCCGCCGCTCGCTGGAGCGGCTGGTCCCCGCCGTGGCGCAGCGCGAGCACGAGGACTGGCGGGCCCGCATCCGCGCGCTCCGGGAGGACTCGGCCGCCCGCGACGTGCAGGGCATTCCGCCCGAGGGGCGGCTGCGTGCCCCTCACGTCCTGCACGACCTGTGGCGGCTGACTCGCGGCGAGGCCCTGGTGGTCACCGACGTGGGCCAGCACCAGATGTGGGAGGCCCAGTACTACCGGCACGAGCGGCCACGCTCGCTGCTCACCTCGGGCGGCCTGGGCACGATGGGCTTCGCCCTTCCCGCGGCGATCGGTGCCCGCTTCGCCCGGCCCGACGAGGAGATCTGGGTCGTGGTGGGCGACGGCGGCTTCCAGATGACCGCCTGCGAGCTCATCACCTGCGCGCAGGAGGGCATCAAGGTCAACGTCGCGCTGATCAACAACGGCTACCTCGGCATGGTGCGCCAGTGGCAAGAGTTCTTCTACGGCGGCCGCTACGTGGCCACGCCGCTGAAGAGCCCCGACTTCGTCAAGCTGGTCGAGGCGCACGGGCTGACCGCGCTCCGGGTCACACACCGCGAGCAGGTCCCCGCCGCGGTCGAGGCGGCGCGCAGGGCTCCTGGCACCGCGGTCGTCGAGTTCTGCGTCGAGGGCGAGGAGGCCGTGTACCCGATGGTCCCGGCGAACGCCGACCTGCACGCGATGATCCGCCGCCCGTCCCGGATCGAGGAGAGCATCCATGAGTCATGACTCGGCCTTCGCCGCTCCCAGCGGCCGGCGCATCGCCCGCACGTTCATCGTCTACGTCGAGGACCGGCCTGGCACGCTGAACCGCGTGGTGTCCCTGTTCCGGCGCCGCGGCTTCAACATCGACTCGCTGACCGTGGGCCGCACCGAGAAGGAAGGCGTCTCCCGCATCACGCTGGTGGTCCAGTCCGACGAGGACACCGCTCGACGGCTGGAGGCCAATCTCTACAAGCTAGTGAACGTCCTCGAGGTCCACGACGTCACGCACGCCCCGGCCGTCTCGCGCGAGATGGCCTTCGTCAAGGTTCGGGCCGGGGCCGAACGGCGCGGGGAGATTCTCCAGCTCTGCGAGACCTTTCGCGCCCGGGTGGTGGACGTCGCGCCCGAATCGCTCACCGCGGAGATCACCGGCACGCCGGAGAAGCTGGACGGGCTGATCGATCTGCTCCGCCCGTTCGGGATCGTGGAGATGGTGCGCACCGGAGCGGTGGCCATGGCGCGGGGCGCGGCGACGCAGGGGGCGCCCGGATCGTCGGAGGGCGATCTGGCGGCCTGAGAAGAGACGAGGAGAGCCAGCACCGGCCCCCTCGGGGCCAAGGGAACCTTCAGGAGAGAGCGACATGATGAACGGCAGTGGAACCGACCGGGTGATTGTCTTCGACACCACCCTCCGTGATGGAGAGCAGGCACCGGGGGCGAGCATGAACCTGGCCCAGAAGCTCCAGGTCGCGCGGGTGCTCGGCCACCTGGGAGTCGACGTGATCGAGGCCGGGTTCCCGGTGGCCTCCCCCGGTGACTTCGAGGCGGTGCAGGCCATCGCCCGGTCGATCGAGGGGACGACGGTGGCCGCCCTGGCCCGGGCCAGCCGCGGCGACATCGATCGGGCGGCCGAGGCGCTCGCCCCGGCGACGCGCTCCCGGCTCCACGTCTTCCTCGCGACCAGCCCCATCCATCGCCAGCACAAGCTGAAGATGTCGCGCGAGGAGGTGCTGCGGATGGCGGTGAGCAGCGTGGAGCACGCGCGCTCTCGGTGCGAGGACGTGGAGTTCTCGGCCGAGGACGCGGCTCGCACCGAGCCCGAGTTCCTCGCCGAGGTGGTGGAGCGGGTCATCGAGGCCGGCGCCTCGACCATCAACATCCCGGACACCGTCGGATACGCCGTTCCGGCGCAGTTCGCGGAGCTGATCGCGTACCTGCGGCGCACGGTCCGCGGGGTGGAGAAGGTGGTCCTCAGCGTCCACTGCCACGACGACCTCGGCCTGGCGGTGGCCAACAGCCTCGCGGCGCTGCAGGCCGGAGCGCGGCAGGTGGAGTGCACGGTGAACGGCGTCGGGGAGCGCGCCGGGAACTGCTCGCTGGAGGAGGTGGTGATGGCCCTGCGCACCCGGGCCGACTACCTGCATCTGAACACCGGCATCCACACCCAGCAGCTGTGCAACGCGAGCCGCGTCGTCGCTGCGGCCACCGGCTTCCACGTCGCGAGGAACAAGGCGGTGGTGGGACAGAACGCCTTCGCCCACGAGTCGGGAATCCACCAGCACGGGATGATCGAGTTCCCCCTCACCTACGAGGTCATGCGCCCCGAGGACGTGGGCTTCAAGAGCACCAGCCTGGTCCTCGGAAAGCACAGCGGCCGGCATGCCCTCGCCAGCCGTCTCCGGGACCTCGGTTACGAGCTCGAACCCGCGCTGATCGACCAGGTGTTCGAGGAGCTGAAGAAGCTCGCGGACAAGAAGAAGGAGATCTACGACGGCGACCTGGAGGCGATGCTGGTGAGCCTCTTTCACCAGACCTCCTCGGGTGGCTGGACCCTGGTCGGTCTCACCGCCGCCTCGGGAACCGGGACTCCGCCGAGCGCGGCGGTGCGGTTGCAGCGGCGCGGAGGCCGCATGGTGGAGCAGGCCGCGAGCGGCGACGGCCCGGTGGACGCGGTCTTCAAGTGCATCGACCGCATCACCGGGGTGAACGCACGGCTGCGCGAACTGCGAATCACCAGCGTCAGCGCCGGGGAGGACGCCCAGGGCGAGGCCACCGTGGACGTGGAGTCGGAAGGCCGGCAGTTCCGCGGCCGTGCCGTCGACACCGACATCGTCGTGGCCGCTGCGCTCGCCTACCTCGAGGTGATGAACCGCATCGCCGCAGGAAGGCTGCCGCGTCGGAGCCCGGCCATCCCGGAGGTCACCTGTGGCGCCGTCTGAGCTTCCGGCGCGAACCCTCTTCGACCGGATCTGGCAAGAGCACCTCGTCCGGCCCGAGACCGAGGAAACGCCGGCGGTGGTGTTCGTGGACCTGCATCTGGTCCACGAGGTCACCTCGCCGCAGGCCTTCACCATGCTCCGCGAGCGCGGGCTGCGGGTGCGCCGTCCGGACCTCACCCTGGCCACGATGGATCACTCGACGCCCACCACCCCCGCAGGGCCGGCGGGCGAGATGGAGATCACGGACGTGGAGTGTCGCGTCCAGCTGGACGCACTGGAGCAGAACTGCCGGGACTTCCGCATCGAGCTGCATCCCCTGGGCACCGAGCACCAGGGCATCGTCCACGTCATCGGCCCGGAGCTTGGCCTCACCCAGCCCGGGCGGACCATCGTCTGCGGTGACAGCCACACCAGCACCCACGGCGCGTTCGGCGCCTTCGCCTTCGGCATCGGGACCAGCGAGGTGGCACACGTCCTCGCCACCCAGTGCCTGCTCCAGCGACGTCCGCGGTCGCTCGAGGTGCGGGTGAACGGACGTCTCGGACCCTGCGTCACCGCGAAGGATCTGGTCCTGGCGATCATCGCTCGCCTCGGGGTCTCGGGCGGGACCGGCCATGTGCTCGAGTACTCCGGAGAGGCCATCCGCTCGCTGTCCATGGAGGCGCGGATGACCCTCTGCAACATGTCCATCGAGGCCGGGGCGCGCGCGGGTCTCATCGCTCCCGACGACACGACCTTCGAGTACCTGCACGGGCGACCCAGGGCGCCCAGGGGTCGGGCCTGGGATGCCGCGCTGGAGCGCTGGCGCGCCCTGCGCACCGAGCCCGGGGCGCGCTTCGACGCCTCGGTGGAGATCGACGCCTCGGCGCTCGAGCCCACGATCACCTTCGGCACCAACCCCGGAATGTCGGCTCCGGTGTCGGGACGGGTTCCGGATCCGGAGCGCGAGCGAGAGCCGGCGGCCCGCCGCGCGCTCGAGGCGGCGCTCAGGTACATGGGGCTGCGACCCGGGCAGCCGTTGCAGGGTCACCCGATCGACGTGGTCTTCATCGGGTCGTGCACCAACGGGCGTCTGTCGGACCTCCGCGCGGCCGCCTCGGTGCTGCAGGGGCGCAAGGTGGCGCCGGGCGTGCGGGTGCTGGTGGTTCCCGGCTCGCGCCAGGTGAAGCGTGCCGCAGAGGACGAGGGGCTGCACCGCCTGTTCCTCGAGGCCGGAGCCGAGTGGCGCGAGCCCGGGTGCTCGATGTGCATCGGGATGAACGGCGACCAGGTCCCTCCGGGCAGGTCGGCGGTCAGCACGTCGAACCGCAACTTCGAGGGCCGGCAGGGACCGGGAGCACGCACCTTCCTCGCCAGCCCCCTCACTGCCGCCGCCGCTGCGGTGACCGGCGCGCTGGCCGATCCCCGGATGCTCGTGGACGCCGGCCTGCAGAGGAGTGCGTGATGGAGCCTTTTCGCACCCTCACCTCTCGCGCGGTCGTGCTGCCGCGGTCGGACATCGACACCGACCAGATCATTCCCGCGCGGTTCCTCAAGGGGACCACCCGCGAGGGTCTGGGACGGTGGCTCTTCGCCGGCTGGCGCTACGACGCGCAGGGCGCGCCCCGGGCCGAGTTCCCGCTCAACGACCCCCTGGCGAAGGGTGCGCGCATCCTGATCGCGGGTCCGAACTTCGGGTGCGGCTCGTCCCGGGAGCACGCGCCCTGGGCTCTGGTCGACCACGGCTTCCGGGCGGTGATCAGCGTGTCGATCGCCGACATCTTCCGGAGCAACGCGGTCAAGAACGGCCTGCTGCCGGTCGTGGTGGATGCCGGTTCGCACCGGGCGTTGCTGGCGCAGCCGTTCGGGGACGTGACGGTGGATCTGGAGGCCCGGGAGGTCGCCGCCCCCGGCGTCCGCACGCGCTTCTCCATCGACCCCTTCGCCCGCCGCTGCCTGCTCGACGGCACCGACGAGCTGGGATTCCTCCTCGCACAGGCCCCGGCGATCACCGCCCACGAACATTCCCGCCGCGGGGAGGGCGCATGACCCATCATCTGGTCGCGGTGCTGGGCGGAGACGGGATCGGCCCCGAGGTGACCGAGCTCGCGGCGCGGGCGCTGGTCGAGGCGGCGGCCCTGCACGGAACGAGCATCGGCCTGGAGCAGGGGCTCATCGGCGGGTGCGCGATCGACCAGACCGGTTCGCCCCTCCCCCCCGAGACGCTCGCCCTCTGCCGTCGGGCGAGCGCGGTCCTGCTCGGGGCGGTCGGTGGCCCGCAGTGGCCTCCCGAGGCGAACGTCCGTCCGGAGCAGGGCCTGCTGGCGCTGCGCCGCGAGCTGGGACTCTTCGCCAACCTGCGTCCGGTGACGGTTCTCCCGTCGGTCATCCCCGCCTCGCCGATCCGGCCCGAGCTGGTTCGCGACGTCGATCTCCTCGTCGTTCGCGAGCTGACCGGTGGCATCTACTTCGGTCCCAAGCGGCGCGAGGGCGACCGGGCCGAGGATGTCTGCTCCTACACCGTGGGGGAGATCGAGCGGGTGGTGCGGGCAGCGGCTGGCTTCGCCCGGGGGCGCCGGAAGAAGCTGACCTCGGTGGACAAGGCCAACGTGCTGGAGACCTCGAGGCTCTGGCGCGAGGTGGCCACCCGGGTCGTCGAGGACGAGTTCCCGGACGTGCGGCTCGAGCACCAGCTGGTCGACTCCTGCGCGATGCAGCTGGTGCGGGCCCCGAGGTCGTTCGACGTGGTGGTCACCGAGAACCTGTTCGGGGACGTGCTCACCGACGAGGCAGCGGTGCTCGGAGGGTCCATCGGGATGCTTCCTTCGGCCTCGCTGGGCGACGGGCCGCGTGGCCTCTACGAGCCGATCCACGGCTCCGCCCCGGCGCTCGCCGGACGGGGCGTCGCCAACCCGTACGGGGCGATCCTCAGCGCGGCGATGATGCTCCGGTACTCGCTCGGGCTCCCCGGGGCGGCCTGGGCCCTCGAGGCGGCAGTGGGCGCCGCGGTCGAGGAGGGCGTGCTGACCGAGGACGTGGCCGGGCCGGGGCGGCCCCCTGCCACCACCCGGGACGCGGGGAACGCGGTTCTCCGTGCGCTCCGTCGCGTCGTGCCGTCGAGGTCGAGGCCGGAGCTCCGCCTGGAGGAGCGGTGGTGACCATCGACCCACGATGGAAGAGCCGCGCGCTCACCGAGGGTCCCGACCGGGCCCCGGCCCGCGCGATGCTCAAGGCCATCGGCTTCAGCTCGGAGGACCTGGCCCGTCCGCTGATCGGCGTGGCGAACACCTGGACCGAGACGATGCCGTGCAATCACCACCTGCGCCGGCTGGCGGAGCAGGTGAAGCAGGGCATCCGTGCCGCCGGGGCGACCCCGATGGAGTTCGACACCATCGCCATCAGCGACGGCGTGACCATGGGAACCGAGGGCATGAAGGCCTCGCTGGTCAGCCGCGAGGTGATCGCCGACTCGATCGAGCTGGTCGGCCGCGGCCACCTGTTCGACGGGATGGTGGCCCTGGTGGGGTGCGACAAGACCATCCCCGGCGCGGCGATGGCGCTGCTGCGGCTCGACCTGCCCTCCCTCGTGCTCTACGGGGGCTCCATCCATCCCGGGCGGTTCGAGGGGCGCGACGTCACCATCCAGGACGTCTTCGAGGGAGTCGGAGCCCACGCGGCGGGTCGGATGTCGGCGACGCAGCTCGAGGCGCTGGAGGACTCCGCCTGCCCCGGCGCCGGCGCCTGCGGCGGCCAGTACACGGCCAACACCATGGCCCTGGCGCTCGAGGTGCTCGGGCTCTCGCCGGTCGGCTATGCCACCATCCCTGCAGAGGACCCGCGCAAGGACGAGGCGACGCGGGCCGCGGGCGCGCTGGTGGTCGAGCTGCTGAAGGCGGGCGCCGGACCTCGCCGGAGCCTCGGCCGCGCCTCGTTCGAGAACGCCATCGCCGCCGTCGCGGCGACCGGGGGCTCCACCAACGCCGTCCTGCACCTGCTGGCGATCGCCCGGGAGGCCGGCGTCCTCCTGGCGATCGACGACTTCGACCGGGTCAGCCGGCGGACGCCGCTCCTGGCGGACCTCAAGCCGGCCGGGAGGTACGTCGCGGTGGACATGGACCGGGCCGGCGGGGTGCCGCTGCTGGTCCGCCGCCTCCTCGACGCGGGCAGGCTCGACGGCGACGCCCTGGCGGTCGATGGCCGGCGCTGGTCCGAGCATGCCTCCGCCGCACGCGAGACTCCTGGCCAGCAGGTCGTCCGCCCTCTGTCGGAGCCGATCAGCCCCACCGGAGGGCTGGTCATCCTCCGGGGGAACCTCGCGCCGGAGGGCTGCGTCGTGAAGATGTCCGGTCACGAGCGGTCGAGCCACCGCGGGCCAGCGCGGGTGTTCGAGCGTGAGGAGGATGCCTTTGCCGCGGTGCGCTCGGGCGGCATCCGTCGGGGTGACGTGCTGGTCATCCGCTACGAGGGCCCCCGGGGCGGTCCCGGGATGCGCGAGATGCTCGGGGTGACCGCGGCCCTCGTCGGCCAGGGCCTGGGCGAAGAGGTGGCGCTGATCACCGACGGCCGCTTCAGCGGCGCGACGCGGGGGCTCATGGTGGGCCACGTGGCCCCGGAGGCAGCGGTGGGCGGCCCGATCGCCACGATCCGGGAGGGAGACGTGGTGGTGATCGACGTCAACGCTCGCTCCCTCCGTGTCGAGCTGCCCGCCGAGGAGATCGAGGCGCGGCTCCGTGCCTGGACGCCTCCCGCCCCTCGCTACTCCTCCGGCGTGTTCGCGAAGTACGCGGCGCTGGTCACCTCGGCTGCCGAGGGCGCGATCACCGTTCCTCCACCCACTTCGAGACGAAAGGAGCAATGAATGGCCAACCTCTACTACGAGAAGGACGCCCCCCTCGAGCTGATCCAGAAGCGCAAGGTCGCGGTCATCGGGTACGGAAGCCAGGGACACGCTCACGCGCTGAACCTCAAGGACTCCGGGGTCGACGTTCGCGTCGGGTTGCACGCCGGGAGCAAGTCCGCGCGCAAGGCCCAGGACTCGGGACTGCGCGTCCTGTCGGTGGCCGACGCCGCGCGCGAGGCCGACGTGGTGATGATCCTCACCCCGGACGAGAAGCAGAAGAAGATCTACGAGGAGGAGATCGCCCCCGCGCTCGGCCGCGGGAAGGCGCTCTTCTTCGCCCACGGGTTCAACATCCACTACGGGCAGATCCGGCCACCTCCCGAGGTGGACGTGATCCTCATCGCCCCCAAGGCTCCGGGGCACATGGTTCGCCGCCTCTACCAGCAGGGGCAGGGAACCCCCTCGCTGATCGCGGTGCACCGCGACGCCTCGGGGCAGGCGAAGGCGCTGGGTCTCTCCTACGCCCGCGCGCTGGGAAGCGCGCGCTGCGGGGTGCTCGAGACCACGTTCAAGGAGGAGACCGAGACCGACCTCTTCGGTGAGCAGGCCGTGCTGTGCGGCGGACTGACCGCCCTGGTCCAGGCGGGCTACGACACCCTGGTGCAGGGCGGCTACCAGCCGGAGAGCGCGTACTTCGAGTGCCTCCACGAGCTGAAGCTCATCGTGGACATGATGTACGAGGGCGGCCTGGGATGGATGCGTCACTCGATCAGCGACACCGCCGAGTACGGCGACTACAGCCGTGGCCCGCGGATCGTGACCGATGACACCCGAGCGGAGATGAAGCGGATCCTGCGGGAGATCCAGGCCGGGTCCTTCGCTCGCGAGTGGATCCTGGAGAACCAGGCCGGTCGGCCCCACTTCGAGCGGATGCGCGAGGAGGGGAAGGCGCATCCCATCGAGGAGGTGGGCCGGAGGCTGCGCGAGACGATGAGCTGGATCCGTGATGCCCGGAAGGACTCCAGCGAGACCGGCTCGCACTGAGGACCGGAAGAGC
>Ga0335080_10000586_pt1 | contig 33781 bp, 28 predicted proteins | sample Lox_Sample_34_FD_206720 | JGI IMG/M metagenome (GOLD analysis project Ga0335080, IMG submission 206720) | Soil microbial communities from Loxahatchee National Wildlife Refuge, Florida, United States - Lox_Sample_3.4 | ecosystem: Environmental > Terrestrial > Soil > Wetlands | place: USA... | reverse complement strand
ACGATGCCGAGCGAGTAGAGGTCGCTCCTGTAGTCCACCTCGTCCCCGCGGAGCTGTTCCGGGCTCATGTACTCGGGCGTCCCCACGAGGGGTCCGCTGGCGGTGACGGTGACCCCCCCGCTCGCCGTGCCGTGCTGCTTGGCGATTCCGAAGTCCATGACCCGCACGACGCCGTGACGGTCCCTCATCAGGTTGGCCGTCTTCAGGTCGCGGTGCACGATGCCCACGTCGTGGATCGCCTGCAGGCCGTCCGCCACCTGCAGAGAGACGCTCCAGGCCTCGGCCGTGGGCAGGCCGCCTCCGCGCCGGGCGGCGGTGGCGAGGTTCTCGCCCTCGACGAGCTCCATGCAGATGTAGAGGAGGCCGCGGTCTTCTCCGTCCCCGTAGACGGGGCAGACGTTCCGGTGTCGGACCCGCCGAGCGAGGCGGATCTCCGAGCGGAAGCGGTGCTCGACCCGCCCCGACTCCCGAGCGAGGTCGGGCCGCAGCACCTTGATCGCCACCGCCTCCCCCACCTCGCGGTCGAAGGCACGGTAGACCATGCCCATGCCCCCGCGGCCGAGGGGGCCCAGGATCTCGAACCGCGAGGCGAAGAGCGAGCCGTCGGCGAGCGAGGCGAGAGCGGGGTCGAGCGGGGCGCCACAAGCGAAGCAGCTGGCCGCGGCGGGCGCGTTCTCGGCGCGACAGGCAGGGCAGTTCATCGGGCCAAACGTGCATCATAATCGCCAGCCCACCGGCCCGATTGTGCGGGGGAACACCTTGGTAGAATGCCGGCTCGGGCCGGAGCGACGGCCCGCAAGGAGAGTCTGCGCCATGCGTGTCCCGGCTGCCCTGGCCGCGTCGGTCCTGCTCGTCGCCACCGCCTCGTCGTCCGCGCCACCGGACGCCCCCTCCTCCGCCGGGGGGATCGCGTGGACGGTCCCGTCGGGCTGGACGGGAGGCAAGACGACCGTCATGCGAGTCGCCACCTACGCCGTGCCGGCTGCGAAGGGCCAGGAGCCCGGCGAGTGCACGGTGTTCTTCTTCGGCCCCGGCCAGGGCGGGGGCGTCGACGAGAACGTCGCCCGCTGGGGCCGGCAGTTCGAGGGCACGCCGACGCCGGTCTCGCGCAAGGAGCAGGTCGCGGGGATGCAGGTGACGCGGGCGGAGGTCGCGGGAACCTTCCTCGCCCCCGGCGGTCCGATGATGCAGTCCACGGGCAAGAAGGCCGACTACCGGCTGCTCGGCGCCATCGTCGAGGCGCCCGAGGGCAACGTCTTCTTCAAGCTGACCGGGCCCGCGGCCACGGTCTCGACCGCGAAGGCCCAGTTCGACGCCCTCGTCGCCTCGATCCGACGAAGGTAGGCCGTGCCCCTCCGCGCGGCGGTCTTCGACTTCGACGGCGTCATCGTGGACAGCGAGCCCGTGCACTACCGCGCCATGCGCGACGCGCTCCTTCGGGAGAGAGTGGAGATCACCGAGGAGGACTACCTCGACGTGTGCCTCGCCTTCGACGACCGGGTCGCCATCCGGAACGCGCTCGAGCACAAGGGCGAGCGCGCCTCGCCGGAGCGGATCGAGAGGGTCGAGGCTCGCAAGGTCCATCTCTTCTCGGAGATGATCCCGGACATCCCGGTCTTCCCCGGGGCGCGCGACCTCGTGGGCGAGCTCGCGGCGGAGGTGCCGCTCGCCATCGCCTCCGGAGCCCGGCACGACGAGATCGAGGCCATCCTCGATGGCCTCGGCCTCCGCGACGCCTTCCAGGCGATCGTGGGGGCCGAGGACGCGGAGCGCACGAAGCCGGACCCCGCGCCCTACCTCGAGGCCGCCCGCCGGCTCGCCGGCCGTACGCCCGGCCTCGCTCCGGCGGAGTGCCTGGCCTTCGAGGACTCGATGGCCGGCATCGACTCCGCCCTCGGCGCGGGGATGATGGTCGTAGGCGTCGCCCACAGCTACCCCGCGGAGAGGCTGCGGGCCGCGCACCGGGTGGTGGGCTCCCTCGTCGGCGTGGACGCCTCGGCTCTGCGCGGCCTCTTCGCGAGGCCCTGAGATGCCCTCCCGGCACCTCGATCCCGAGCAGTCCCGCCGCTACACGGAGTACCGCTACGACTTCGGCCGCAAGGCCATCGCGGGCCGGGTCGTCCTCGTGCCCGGGGGGGCCGGCGGACTCGGGGCGGCGATCGTGGCCCTCCTCGTTCAGGACGGAGCGATCCCCGTCGTGGGCTATCGCTCGAATCGCGGGAACGCCCTCGCCTTCCAGCAGAGGGTCCAGGACCTCTACGGAGGCCTCGTCCACCTCGTCGAGGGCGACCTGGTCGACCCCGAAGCGCGCCGGCGCTACGTCGAGAGCGCGCTCGCGGTGAAGGGCGACGTCTACGGCGTGGTGGCCCTCACCGGGGACCCCGCGCGGGTCAAGGGCGGGGAACTCGACGGGCCGGCGCTCCACGCCTCCTTCACAGCCAACTTCGAGGCGCCGGTCCTCCTCGCCCGGGCCGCGGCCGAGGAGATGGTGCGGCGGGACACCCACGGCTCGATCGTCCTCGTGTCGAGCATGCAGGGCGTCTTCCCCTTCGAGGGGAGCCTCGCCTACGCCTCTCCGAAGGCCGCCCTCCTCCACGCGGCGCGGATCCTGGCCAAGGAGTACGGGGGGAAGGCCGACGTCCGGGTGAACGTCGTGGCGCCGGGAGCGACGGTCGTGGGCATGGCGCGGGCCTCGATCGACGGCGGCAAGTACGACCCCTACGTCGACCGGGGCGTCATCCCCCGCTTCGGCCGGCCGGAGGACGTGGCCCGGACGGTGCGCTTCCTGCTCGAGCCCGACTCGTACGTGACCGGACAGCTGATCACCGTGGACGGCGGGCTCACGCTGCGCCGCGACCGACTCTCGTAGGGCGACGGCGTGACCTCGAGCCGGAGGATCCGACCCCGGAGGCGTCGATGAGCGACACGGACGTGACGACGCTTCTCGCCGATGCCGCGGCCCGCGCGGCGCGCTACCTGTCCGGCCTGAGGGACCGGCCGGTCGCTCCCGCCCGGGAAGCCCTGGCTGCCCTGGGAAGGCTGGCCCCGCCGCTGCCCGAGCGCGGGCTCGCCGCCGGGCAGGTGCTCGCCCTCCTCGACGAAGCGGGCTCCCCCGCCACCCTCGCCACGGCGGGCCCGCGGTTCTTCGGCTTCGTGATCGGCGGCTCGCTGCCCGCCACCGTGGCCGCGAGCGTCCTCGGCGCTGCCTGGGACCAGAACGCGGGCCTCCGCGTCACCTCCCCGGTGGCCGCCGCCCTCGAGGACGCCGCGATCGCCTGGCTCCTGGACGTGCTCGCCCTTCCCTCCGCCACCGGCGTCGGCTTCGTGACCTGCGCCACGACCGCGAACCTGAGCGGCCTCGCCGCCGCCCGCCACGCCCTCCTCGCCCGGCAGGGCTGGAACGTCGAAGCGAACGGCCTCTTCGGGGCGCCTCCGCTCCGAGTGGTGGTGGGCGACGAGGTGCACGTGAGCGTCCTGAAGGCACTCTCGCTCCTGGGCTTCGGGAGCGAGCGGGTCGAGCGGGTGCGCGTGGACGACCAGGGGCGGATGCGTGCCGACGCCGTTCCCCGCCTCGACGAGCGCACGATCCTCTGCCTGCAGGCCGGCAACGTGAACACGGGGGCATTCGATCCGGCGGGCCCGCTCGTGGACCGGGCCCGGGCGGCCGGGGCCTGGGTGCACGTCGACGGCGCCTTCGGCCTGTGGGCCCGTGCCGCCCCGTCGCTCGCCCCTCTCGCCGCCGGGCTGGAGGGCGCCGACTCCTGGGCCACCGACGCCCACAAGTGGCTGAACGTCCCGTACGACAGCGGCCTCGTCTTCTGCCGCGACGCGGCGGCGCTGCGCGCGGCGATGCGGGGACCGACGGCCGCCTACCTGACGGAGGGTGAGGTCCGCGAGCCCGACCAGTACGTCCCCGAGTTCTCCCGGCGCGCCCGGGGCCTCGAGGTCTGGGCGGCGCTCCTCTCCCTGGGCCGGGTAGGCCTCCGCGAGCTCCTGGAAGGCACCTGCGCGCACGCGCGCCGCTTCGCCCTCGGCCTCTCGGCCCAGGGGCACGAGGTCCTGAACGAGGTGGTGCTGAACCAGGTCCTCGTCTCCTTCGGCCCCCCGGAGCGCACCCGCCGCGTCATCCGGGAGGTGCAGGAGGGCGGCGTGCTCTGGTGCAGCGGCACGACCTGGCAAGGGCGCACCGCGATGCGCATCAGCGTGAGCAACTGGGCGACCACGGCCGACGATGTCGAGAAGAGCCTCGAGGGGATCCGCGCCGCGGCGGCGCGGGTGCCATAGCGCGTGAGCGACGCCCGTCCGAGCGACCTCGACCGGACCCGGGCCCGGCGCGCCGACGTCGACGCGGACCTGGGCTTCGGCGGCCGGGTCACCCAGCAGGCCCGCGGGCGGTTCCTGAACCGGGACGGCTCGTTCAACGTCGTCCGCGAGGGGCTCTCCTTCCTCCAGTCCCTGAGCCTCTACCACGCGCTCCTGACGATCTCCTGGACGCGCTACTTCCTGGCCTCGGCCGGCGCGTACTTCGCCACCAACTTCCTGTTCGGGAGCCTCTATTTCCTCTGCGGGCCCGGGGCCCTGCACGGGACCGAGGGCGAGTCGGTGGCGGAGCGCTTCGCGGACGCCTTCTTCTTCAGCGTCCAGACGCTCGCCACGATCGGCTACGGGCGGGTGAGCCCCGTGGGCCTCGCCGCCAACCTCATCGTCACCGTCGAGGCGCTCGTCGGGCTCCTGGGCTTCGCGCTCGTGACGGGGCTCCTCTTCGCCCGCTTCTCACGGCCGAACGCCAAGGTGCTGTTCAGCGATAGGGCGATCGTGGCGCCCTACCACGGCGGCACCGCCCTCATGTTCCGGATCGCCAACGCCCGCCGCAACCAGCTCATCGAGGTGAACGCGACCGTCTCGCTCGGGTGGTGGGAGGGGGCCGAAGGCAAGGAGGTCCGCCGGTTCCACGAGCTCGCCCTCGAGCGGCGGAAGGTGGTCTTCTTCCCCCTGCACTGGGTCGTGGTCCACCCCATCGACGTGAAGAGCCCGCTCCACGGGGTCAGCGAGGAGCGCTTCCGGGCGTCGGATCCCGAGCTGCTCATCCTCCTCACCGCCGTGGACGAGACATTCTCCCAGACCGTCCACGCCCGCTCGTCGTACAAGCAGGAGGAGGTGGTCTGGGGCGCCCGCTTCGACGACATGTTCGTCGCCCGGGAGGACCGGCGCATCGCCATCGACATGCGCCGGCTGGACAGGATCGTGAAGGTCGATCTGCCCGCGGCCGACGGCGGAGCTGGGAGGCCGGAGGGAGGCTAGAACCGTCCGGCGGCCGCGCGACGTCGCGCGGCCGCCGGCGCCTGCTGTACTTTCTGACCGGGCCGCCGGCGCGACGCGGTCGTCGGCCGGTGCGTCCATCGAGGAGCCCATGGACCCCGAGGAGTTCCGCCGCTTCGGCCACCAGGTCGTGGATTGGGTCGCCGACTACCGTGCCCGGGCCGCCCAGCACCCGGTCATGTCCCGCGTGGGGCCGGGAGAGGTGCGGGCCCGGCTGCCCGCCTCGCCACCCCAGGCGCCGGAGGGCTTCGAGGCGATCCTGGACGACCTCGACGGCATCGTCCTTCCCGGCCTCTCCCACTGGCAGCACCCGCGATTCTTCGGCTACTTCCCCTCGAACGGCGAGCTCGCGTCGGTGCTCGGCGACTACCTGAGCACGGGGCTCGGCGTGCTCGGCCTGTCGTGGCAGTCGAGCCCGGCCCTCACCGAGATCGAGGAGACGACGACCGACTGGGTGCGTCAGATGGTCGGCCTGTCCGAGGCCTGGAGCGGGGTCATCCAGGACACGGCCTCCTCGTGCACGCTCGTGGCCCTCATCTCCGCCCGCGAGAAGGCGACGGGCTACTCCCTCGCGACCGGGGGCCTGCAGGGCGTGGAGAAGCCGCTCGTCGTGTACGCGTCCGCGCACAGCCACAGCTCCGTCGACAAGGCGGCCCTCCTGGCCGGATTCGGCCGCGCGAACGTGCGGGTCGTCGCCACGGACGCCGCGTACGCGATGCGGGCGGACGCGCTCGACGATGCCGTGCGGTCCGACGCGGCCTCGGGCCGGCGGCCCTGCGCCGTGGTCGCCACCACCGGCACGACCACGACCACCGCCCTCGACCCCCTGCGGCCGATCGCGGAGGTGGCCGGGCGCCACGGCCTCTGGCTCCACGTCGACGCCGCCCTCGCCGGCTCGGCCATGATCCTGCCCGAGTGCCGCCCCCTGTGGGACGGCATCGAAGGGGCCGACTCCCTCGTCCTCAACCCCCACAAGTGGCTCGGGGCCGCCTTCGACTGCTCCCTCTACTACGTCCGCGACTCTCAGCACCTCGTGCGCGTGATGAGCACGAACCCCAGCTACCTCCGCAGCGCGGTCGACGAGAAGGTCAAGAACCTCCGCGACTGGGGCATCCCCCTGGGGCGCCGGTTCCGCGCCCTCAAGCTCTGGTGCCTGATCCGCGAGCAGGGCGTCTCCGGCCTCCAGGCCCGCCTGCGTCGGGACATCGGGAACGCTGGCTGGCTGGCCGCCGAGGTCGCGAAGGCACCTTGCTGGCGCGTCCTCGCCCCCGTCCCGCTCCAGACCCTCTGCGTGCGCCACCAGCCGCCCGGCCTCGAGGGCGAGGCCCTGGACCGGCACACCCTCGGGTGGGCCGAGCGCATCAACCGCTCGGGAGCGGCCTACCTCACCCCGGCGACGCTCGACGGGCGCTGGATGGTGCGGGTGAGCGTCGGCGCCCTGCCCACGGAGCGCCGGGACGTCGAGGACCTGTGGGGGGCGATGCGGCGCGAGGCGGAGGGCCGCGAGTAGGGCGCCTTGACGACGGGCTGCGGCTCGACCCGACCCGCGCTCCGCAGGCCTCGTGCCTCAGTAGGTGGCGCGGCCGCCGGAGAGGTCGAACGTGAAGCCGGTCGTGAAGCTGCAGGCCGGGGACACGATGAACTCCACGATCGCCACCAGCTCGTCGAGCGTCCCGCAGCGCTGCATGGGGATCTTGTCGGTCATGTACTTCACCTGCTCCGGCGGCATCGCCTCGACCATGGGCGTGCGGATGACGGCGGGCGCGAGGGCGTTGACGGTCACGCCGGTGCCGGCCAGCTCCTTCCCCTGCACCTTGGCCATGCCGATGACGGCGGCCTTCGACGACGAGTAGGCGAGCATGCCGGCGTTGCCCTCCTTGCCCGCGATCGAGGCGATGTGGAGAACGCGGCCGTAGCCGCGCGCGACCATCCCGGCCAGGACCGCTCGCGAGGTGTGGTACGAGCCGAAGAAGTTGACCGCGAACACCCGCCGGACGTCGTCGGGATCGGCCTCGTGGCTGCGGACGCTCGTGCGGCCGGTGATGCCGGCGCTGTTGACCAGGACGTCGACCGGGCCGAGGCCGGCGAAGGTCCTCTCCACCTCGGTCCACTGGCTGACGTCGCAGGCCACGGCCCGGAAGCGCCCGCCGAAGGCGGCCGCCGCCGCCAGGACGTCGGACCGGAGGTCGACCCCGACGACGCGAGCGCCGAGGCTCGCGAAGCGGGCGCACGTGGCAGCGCCGAGTCCCGAGGCGGCCCCGGTGACGACGACCGTCTGGCTCGTCCAGTCGCGTTCCGTCGCCCGAGCGGCCTCCGTCGTCATGGTCCGAGCGGCCTACGAGCCCACGGTGATCGTGGTCGTCTCCTCCGCCGAGAGGCTCTCCTTCGAGACTGTGACCTTCACGTCGTAGGCGCCCGGCTGGAGCTTCTGCAGAGGAATGGGCGAAAGACCGGTGATCCGCCCGTCGGCGTCGGGGGGAGGCAGAGGCGACGAGCCCCGCGCCACGACCCGCCCGTCCCGGCTCACCTCGATGGTCGCGGTCACGGACTCCTTCGCGCCGGGCTTCACGTACACCGAGTAGTAGATCGGCAGGGTGGCGCCCGGCGCGGCGGCCACGGGCCGGCCGAGGTTCGGGACGATGCGCTGGTCGGCGAGGCGGAGGGGATCGGTCGGGTCCGACTTCGGGTCGGCGGCCTCGACGCCGGCCACGACCACGAGGCTGCTCATCGCGAGGCCGCCCGACGGCGTCGGGACGGTGAGGGGAAGGCGCCTGCCGCTCGAGGTGTTGCCCACCGCGTCGCGCACGAGGAGCTCCACCGTGTAGACCCCGGGCGGCAGCTTCAGGCGGCGGGCGAGGGGGAGCGTCTGGGCGCGCGAGGCCTGGATCTGCTCCGGCGTGCCGCCGAGCGCGACGTCCTGGCCGAACGTGTCGACGACGGCGCCCGTCCCGTTCAGCACCCGCCCCGCGAGCGCCATCCGGCCGGTCAGGCGGCCCTTCTGCGGGTCGGGCTTGAACTCCGCCTTCGCGAGCGAGGCCTCGACCTTGACCAGGCAGTCGAAGGGCCCGTCGCCCTCGCGGCCGAAGCGGTAGAAGCGGCCCTGCACCTCGAAGTCGGCCGGCAGCTCGCCCTCGGCGAAGGCCGCGAACGCTCCCGCCGCCGTGGGCGGCGTCGTGTAGTAGCCCGACCGGGACTGCACCCGCACGTCCTTGCGGGCCACGCGCACCTCGATCTTCCGGAACTGGCCCGGCGCGGCCGCGGCCGCGGGGACGTAGGAGGCCTCGTAGTACCCGCGCATGTCTTCGGCGACGCGGGCGAGCGGACGGCCGAAGTCGTTCGTCTGCGTCACGAGGAAGCCCCCCGTGCTGGTGGAGAGCTGGCCGAGGGTGTCGACCACGTCGGAGCGCAGGCTCGTCTGCAGGGTGTCGTCCTGCGTCAGCGCCTCCCGGTTGACCGCTCCGCCGTCGTTCCCGGCCGGGTGCTGCTGGGCGCTGATCGCGGCCGTCGTCGCGAGCGCCGCCCCCGAGCTCCCGAGCTGGGTCGAGAGCTGCAGGCCGCGCACGTCGATCCCGTAGAAGCTCACGCTCGCGCGGTTGGCCCGGCTCAGGAGGTCGGCGAACACGTGCTCGTAGCCGGGCGGCACGCCGAAGCCCTCCGAAAAGAGGAGGACGGTCTTGCGGCCGGTCTCGGGCCGGAGCCCGTCGACGACGGTGACGAGCGCGTTGACGAGGGCGACGGTGTCGGACTGCGACATGTCGCCCGCGCCTGCGCCGCCCTGGAAGCGCCCCATCTGCTGGCCGGAGTAGCTCGTGTCCTTTCCGTCGGGGCCCGGGGTGCGGAGCATCGCTCCCGCCCCGATCGCGGCCGTCGCCTTGCGTACGGCCTCCTTGAGCGCCGCCGGATCGGACGTCTGGTCGAGCACGGGGATGAGGCCGCCGTCGATGCGGACGACGGAGGCGACGGTGCTCGTGGTCATGTGCTTCCTCGCGAACTCCTCGCCGGCGGACTGGGCGAGCCTCCGGCCGTCGGAGGTGAGCCGGCAGAAGGCGAGCACCACGCGGCGCGACGGCGGCGCTGCCGGCCCGGCCGCCGCGGCAGGCGTGGCCTCTCCCGGTGCCGGGGCCGCAGGGCCGGCCACCTCCGTCCCCGACGGCGCAATGGCGCGGAAGGAGGCCAGCGTCTGGGGGACGCCGTCCTCGAGGACCTCGACCTCGGACGGCTTGAGATCGGCGACGAGCCGCCCCTTCCCGTCTCGCACGACGATGTCGACCGCGACGACCTCGGTGCCGGAGACGAAGCGCGGGGGCGCCTCCGGGGCTTTCGGCGCCGACGGCGCCTGAGCCACCGCCCACGGCGTCGCCAGCAGAACGACCAACGCGACCGAAACCGCCATCCGCTTCGCCATGTCGCCTCCCCGGGGCTCGGCACACGCCTCGCCCACCCGTTGTGGTCCGCACTCCCCCCTCAGGATACGCCTCCCCGTGCGGGAGCGTCCGGCCGGCACCATTCTACCTGGGCCATCCGTGCCATCCCCGCGCCCTTGCCGCCTCCGCTAGACTGTCGGGGCCGCGATCCGACCGTCCAGGCCGCAATGCACGAGGAGGAATGATCCATGCGCACGACCGCCGGTGTCGTCCTCGCCTTCGCGCTCTCTCTCCTGCTGGCGCCGACCGCGCCGGCGGGAGACGGGCTCGCGCTCACCCCGCCCATGGGCTGGAACAGCTGGAACAAGTTCGGCTGCGACGTCAGCGAGAAGCTCATCAAGGGCGCCGCCGACGCCGTCGTCGCGAGCGGCATGAAGGACGCCGGCTACCAGTACGTCGTCATCGACGACTGCTGGCAGGTGAGCCGCGACGCGCAGGGCAGGATCGTGGCCGATCCGCAGCGCTTCCCGTCGGGGATGAAGGCGGTGGCCGACTACGTCCACTCGAAGGGGCTCAAGTTCGGGATCTACTCCGACGCCGGCACCAAGACCTGCGCCGGGCGGCCCGGCTCGAAGGACCACGAGGCCCAGGACGCGCGGACCTACGCCGAGTGGGGCGTCGACTACCTCAAGTACGACTGGTGCAACACCGAGGGGCAGGACACCCGCGACGCCTACACGAAGATGAGCCAGGCCCTTCGGGCGAGCGGGCGGCCGATCGTCTTCTCGCTCTGCGAGTGGGGCTCCACGAAGCCGTGGCTCTGGGCCCAGGGCGTCGGGCAGCTCTGGCGCGCGACCGGCGACATCCAGGACTGCTGGGACTGCGGGCGAGGCTGGGGCGGCATGGGCGTCACCCACATCATCGACCTGATGGCCGACATCCACGCCTTCTCCGGCCCCGGCCACTGGAACGACCCCGACATGCTCGAGGTGGGCAACGGCGGCCTGAACGCGGCCGAGAACCGGGCCCACTTCAGCTTCTGGGCCCTCTTCGCCGCGCCCCTCATGGCCGGCAACGACCTCGAGGCCATGAAGCCGGAGGTCAAGGAGATCCTGACGAACCGCGAGGTGATCGCGGTCGACCAGGACCCGCTCGGGATGCAGGGGCGGAAGGTCTACGACGACGGGCCGCGCGAGGTGTGGGTGAAGCCGCTCGCCGACGGGTCGAGGGCGGTCATCCTCTTCAACCGGGGGACGGAGGAGGGCGTCTTCCCGGCCACCTGGGAGTCGATCGGCCTCTTCCCGGGCGGCAAGGCTCTCGTCCGCGACCTCTGGAAGAAGGCGGACCTCGGCAGCTTCACCGGGCGCTACGAGGCGAAGGTCGATCCCCACGGCGTCGTGATGGTGAAGGTCACGCCTCAGTTCTGAACCCTGCGCCTCGACCTCTCGGCCCGGGTGGGCGGCGGGCCCGCCCGGGCCGCGGCCCGTGGGACGCAGCCCTCGCCCGGCGACGCGTTACGGCCGGAGTAAACCGTTTCGCCGACGGTAAGGCCGCACGTACGCCTCGGGCTCAGGGCCGGACCGAAGCGATCGGGTTCCGCAAAAGGAAGTGGCAGGTCGAAGTCGCTTCTCGAGCCATCGAGCGAAACGGCGGGCACGCCGGCCCGACGAGACCGGTCGCGCGTCGCCGTGCGTGATGGGGCTCACGCCCTTCGCGCGGCAGACGCCCGTCGGCTGTTGCCGGCCAGCGCGATTCCGGGCCGAGGCACGGCTCTTGCCACCGGAGAGCGGGTGAGGCATGACGATGCAGACCCGATGGCTCCCGTTCCCGATCGCGCTCGTGCTCGGCGCCACCGCTCCCGCAGGAGCGGGCTCGCCGACGGTCGTGGTGGCCGACACCGAGAGGCTCGACTTCGACCGGCCCGAGTCCTGGGCCATGAAGTACTACGCGTCGCTCACCCTGCTCACGGGCCTCGGGGTTCCGCGCGAGCGGCGGGCCGGTGAGATCGAGGTCGCTCTCGAGAGCGGCAGCGTCCCGCAGCTCAGCCTCGAGGAGCGGCGCGTCGGCTTCGACGGCTCGAAGGTCGAGGACGTCAACAAGACGAGGCTCTTCGGCCGCCTGCGCGGGGTCTTTGGCCTCGGCCGCGGCCTCGCCCTCGAGCTCGCCTACACGCCCCCGGTCACCGTGGGAGGCGCACGGCCGGACATCCTCGGCCTCGCGCTCGGCCGGCCGTTCGCCCTTTCTTCCTTCCGGCTCGGGGTGCGGGGCTACGGCCAGATCGGCACGATCACGGCCGACATCACCTGCAGCGCCGGCGAGGTCGCCGCGGGCAGCGACCTGCCGCGGAACCCGTTCCAGTGCGTGCGCCCGTCGCGGGACGAGAGCCGGCAGAAGGTCGTCGGGCTCGAGCTGGTCGCGGGCTACGACGGCGCCCCGCGGGTGAAGCCCTACGCCGGAGTCGGACTCAACTACATGGACCTCGCCTTCCACGTCAACGCGGTCTACTCCGGCGGGCTGGTCGAGGACCACAGCGCGCAGCTCACGAGCGGCACTACCCTCTCTGCCACGGCCGGGGTGACGTTCGAGATGACGAAGCGGTTCCGCGTCACGGCCGAGGCTTTCTACTCGTGGCTCTCCGTCGCGCGGCCGCCCTCGACCCGCGCGGTCGGCGACGGGCTCCTGAACGGCCGCGTGTTCCTGAGCTACGGCGTGGGAGGAGGTGTCCGATGACTGTCCATGCCCGCCTGCTGCGTGCGCTCGCCGCGCTGCTCGCGCTCGCCGCGATCGCGGCGCGCCTCGAGGCCCAGCCGCGCACGTACGTCGTCGACCCCGCGGGCAGCCGCCTGCGCATCCACCTGGACCGCTCGGGCCTGATGAAGTTCATGGGGCATGCCCACGAGATCGAGGCCCCCGTCGCCGAAGGTCGGGTGGAGGTGGTGGGCGGCGATCCGTCGCGGTCGACGGTCGCGCTCCGCTTCGAGTCGGCGCGCCTCGCCGTCGTCCCGGGCAGCGAGCCCGGCGGCGACATCCCTACCGTGGAGGAGCGGATGCGGGGTCCCGAGGTCCTGGACGCGGCTCGCTACCCCCGGATCGACTTCGTCTCGACGTCGGTCCGGAGCGTGGTGACCGAAGGGGACCGGGTGAGGCTGGTCGTCGCCGGGACCCTGGCCCTGCGGGGCCGCTCCGTTCCGGTGGAGATCCCTCTCGAGGTGACACGGGTCGCGGACGGCCTCGAGGCGCGGGGCACGACCAACCTCAACCTCAGGGACCTGGGCATCGAGCCGCCGTCGGTGGCCGGGGTGGTGAAGGTGGCCGACCGCTTCCGGCTCGAGTTCGACATCCGCGCGAGCACGAGCGCCGCGCCCGGTTCGCGCGATCGGGCCGGGCGGCCCGAGCCGCTGGACCGATGAATCGGTGGCGGTGGATTCGCGAGCGAGTCGTTCGCGCGTCGCGGCGGAGAGGATCTTCGCTTCGGGTGACGCTCTCGGCCAAGGCACCGGGAGGGGCGAGTCGCCCGGCGCCGGATGGGCTGCAGGCCGGGGCGGGAGCGCCGGCTCCGTTGCACGATATTCCGGTGCTCGCGCGAGCGAGGGGGGACCCATGCGGATCGGGATTCTGGGCTCGGGGTTGATGGGGGGAAAGCTCGGGATGCTCTTCGCGCGCGCCGGACACGAGGTGGTGTTCAGCTACGCGCCCGTCGCGAGCAGAAGCTGAAGCGCCTGGCCAAGGAGGCGCCGGGCGGGGCGCGCGCGGGCACGCCGGGCGAAGCCGCCCGCGGGGCCGACGTTCTCCTTCTGGCGGTGCACTGGTCGCGGGTCGACGACGTGCTGCGGCGAGCGGGCGACCTGTCCGGCAAGGTCATCGTCACCTGCTCGCTGCCGATGAACGCCCGCAACACCGGTCTCGTCATCGGCCACACGTCTTCGGGAGCGGAGGCGCTGGCCGCGAAGGAGCGGCGGGCACGGGTCGTCGCCGCGTTCGGCACCGTGCCGAGCGAGGTGCTGCCCGGCGTGTTCGAGGCCCGGCGCAGGGCCACCCGGCCCAGCCTGGCCTACTGCGGGGACGACCACGCCGCCAAGGGACTGGCCGCAGAGCTCATCCACGACGTCGGCTTCGATCCCGTCGACGCCGGACCGCTGAGGATCGCCCGCTACATGGAGCCGTTCGGGCTGCTCGTGGCCCAGCTCGCCTATGAGAAGGAGGCGAGCCCGGAGATCGCGTACCGCTTCCTGAGATTCGGGAGGTCGAAAATCGCGCCTCGGCTCTGAATCGCGGCTCGGCGCATCCCACCCGTCTCAGTGCAGGAGGGCCGCCTTCGCCACCTCGATGGCGGTCCGGAGGCGGATGTCGCGGGAGCTCGAGCCGACGAGCACCTCGTAACGCCCCTTCGCGACGCGCCAGCCCCTCGCCGACGGGTCGTAGTAGGCGAAGGCGCGGGGGCCGAGCTCGAGGGTCACCGTCTTCGTCTCGCCGGGCTCGAGCGGCACGCGGGCGAACGCCTTCAGCTCCTTCTCGGGGCGCTCGACCGGCGGCCTGACCGGCCTCACATATGCCTGCACGACCTCCGCACCCTGCCGCGCGCCCGCGTTCGTGAGCTGAAGCGTCAGCGTCGCGCTCGGGCCGTCGGCCCCCGCCGCGAGCTTCGGCTCGAGCGAGGCGTACTGGAACCTCGTGTAGCTCAGGCCGTGGCCGAAGGGGAAGAGCGGCTCGATTCCCTTCGCGTCGTTCCAGCGGTAGCCAACGAGGAGCCCCTCGTCGTACCAGACCTTGCCGCCTTCCCCGGGGAACTGGCGGGCGAGCCCGGCGGCGTGGGCCGGGCTGTCGGCGAGCTTCCTGGGGAACGTGCACGGGAGCTTGCCGGACGGGCTGACGTCGCCGAACAGCACCGAGGCGAGCGCGCTGCCCGCCTCGGATCCGCCGTACCACGCCTGGAGGACCGACGGCGTCTTCTCGAGCCAGGTCGTCATGTCGACGGGAGAGCCGGCGATCAGCACGACCGCCGTGCGCGGGTTGGCTTCGACGATCCGCGCGATGAGCTCGTCCTGGTGGGCGGGCAGCGAGAGATCGCGCCGATCGACGCCCTCGTCGTCGGCGCCCGACTGGTGAGTGAGGCCCCCGACGAACAGCACCGCGTCGGCCTGGCGCGCGGCCTCGACCGCGCGGTCCGCCAGCTCCTTCGCCTCTTCCAGTGACGCGGCGGTCAGATCGCTCGTGCGCACGCCCGCCACGTCCGGCTGGCCGAAACCGCGGCGCGCGGGCTGGCGGTAGCCCTGCGAGAAGACGACGTCGGCCCGGCCGCCCACCCGTGCGACGATCCCCTCGAGAGCCGTGATCTCGCGAAACGCCTTCACTCCGGCGGCGTTGCCGCCGGCCGCGAACCGGCGTACGGCGTTGTCGCCGATCACCGCGATCGTCCTCACCTTCGCGAGGTCGAGGGGCAGGACGGAGGGCTCGTTCTTCAGGAGGACGATGCCCTCCTGCGCCGTGCGCCGCGCCACGTCCCAGTGCGCGGCCGTGTTGATGGTGCCTGGACGCCGGCCGTCGAGCCCGCCCGACGCGACGAGCATGCGCAGGTTGCGGCGCACCTTGTCGTCGAGCACGGACGCTGGGTAGGTGCCGTCCTTCAGTCCGGCGAGGAACGGCCCGGCTAGGAAGTACTGGTCGTACGGCTTGCCGGTGCCCATCTCGAGATCGAGGCCGTTCAGGACGGCCTGCCGCGTGTCGTGCGCGCCGCCCCAGTCGGAGATGACGGCGCCCTTGAAGCCCCACTCGTTCTTCAGCACGTGGTTCAGGAGGTCGTCGTTGTGGCACATGTGCTCGCCCCGGACCTTGTTGTAGGCGCCCATCACCGCGAGCGCCCCGCCCTCGCGGACCCCTGCCTCGAAGGCCGGCAGGTAGATCTCGCGGAGCGGCCGCTCGTCGACCTGCACGTCGATGGATCCGCGGTCACGCTCCTGGTTGTTGGCCGCGAAATGCTTGAGACAGGCGATCGTCTGCTCGGCCTGCATGCCCTTCACGTAGCCGACCGTGATCCGGCCGGCGAGCCACGGGTCCTCCCCGAAGTAGTCGTAGCTCCGGCCGCAGAGCGGCGTCCGCTGGATGTTGAGGGCGGGGCCGAGGATCACGTGCTTGCCGCGGGCCCGCGCCTCCTCGCCGATCGTGCGGCCGTAGGCCTCGGCGATCCCGGTGTCCCACGTCGCGGCGAGGGCGATGCCGTCGGGCATCGCGGTCGCGAAGTCGGTCGTCCAGCCGGCGGGCTCCCAGGAGTCGACGCCGACCTCCTCGCGGACGCCGTGCGGGCCGTCGGCCGTCCAGAGGAAAGGCACGTGGAGCCGCTCCACGCCGCCGGCGCGGAACTTCCCGTTCGCGTGGACGAGGCCCACCTTCTCCTCGAGCGTGAGGCGGCCCAGCAGGTCCTCGATGCGCTCGTCGACCGGCCGGGACGGATCGAGGTAGGGCGGGCGCTCGTCCGCGACGAGCGCGGCTCGCGGGCCGGACGCGAGCGTGGCGGCGGCGAAGGCCAGGACTCCGAGGGCAGGACGGGCCCAGCGTCGTCCGCCGGCGCCGGCCATGAGCGACTCCGGGGAGCGTCTCGTCATCTGGTCCTCCGTCTCCATCGCCCGCGCGGCGGACGGTCCGTCACCCGGCGCCAGACCTTCTCGCCTGTCGGTGCGCCCAGGCCGAGGCTGCTCCGGCCTGCCCCCCGGCGCGGCCGTCAGAGGCCGTATTCCTTCCGGCTCTCCTCGAGCGTCACCTGCAGGGGCGCGTTGCCGAGGCTCTTCTTCAGCTCCTCGAGCTCGTCGGCGCCGTCCGCCAGCGGGAGCGTCACCTGGCCACCGCGGGCGGCGCTGCGGAGAAGGCCCATCATCACCTCGAAGCCGGCGTAGGCGTGGTCGAAGTTGCAGGGGTGGACCCTGCCCTTGTCGAGCCAGTCCGCCATGTCCTGGATGTAGCCGGGCATGTCCTGGTCGTAGGCCATGGCGCCGTTCCCGGAAAGGATCCCGCCCTTGGTGACCGCCTTCCAGCCGTTGCCCGTGTACACCTCTGCGTAGCCCTCGGTGCCGATGGCGCCGATCCGGTTCTTGCCCCACCAGCGCTGCACCTCCGGCACGTCGGGGGCGCCGCCGCCGCACTCGTAGACGCCGCGCACGCCGTTCTCGAGCTGCACGAAGCCGCCCACGTAATCGGGAGACGCGTGCATGTCGGCGAGCTTGTGACGGCCGGCCGCCTGGGCCATCGCCCACGTCGGGCGCGCGTAGTCGGCGTACCACATGGAGTAGTCGATCAGGTGGGAGAGCATGTGGGCGGCCCAGCCGTGGGCGACGCCGTACACGGTGTGGACCCTGCCGATCTTCCCGGCCGCGATCACGTCCTTCACCGCCTGGTAGTGCTTGCCGTAGCGGTGCTGGTGGCTGACCACGACCTTGGCCGGGCTCCTGGTCAGAAGCTCCTTGACCCGGCGGCCTTCTGCCGAGGTGAGGGCCACCGGCTTCTCGAAGGCGATGAGCTTCGCCCCGCACTCGACCCCGATCCGGATCATCTCCGACCGGATGTGGGGCAGGGTGCAGAAGCAGAAGACGTCGGGCTTCAGGTCCCGGGCCATGGCCGCGGCGTCCGTTCCCGTGGCCGGGTTGCCGAAGGCCGCCGCCGCCTCCTTGACCCTCGGAACGTCGATGTCGCAGAGGCCGATCACCTCGAACCCCGGGTTGGCGTGGAAGGCGGCCGCGTGGTGCTTCCCGCGCTTGCCCACGCCCACCACGAGGACCCTGTGCTTAGCCATGGCGTGCTCCTCGCAGGGACGGACTCACTTCTTCCACGACTTGACGGCGTCGATCACCGCGTCGACCTCTTCCGCCTTCAGCTCGGGGAACATGGGCAGGGAGATGCAGCAGGCCGCGTTCTTCTCCGCGTTCTCGAGCGAGCCGCGGACCTCGGCGTCCTTGCCCCAGGGGTAGCCGTCCTGCTTGTGGATGGCGATCGAGTAGTGGGTCTTGGCGTCGATGCCCTTGGCGTTCAGGTGGGCGAGGAGCGGGTTGCGGTCGGCGGGGTTGCGGGTCTCGATCTCGTAGAGGTGGTAGACGTGGCGGTAGCCGGGTCGCGCGTAGGGCCGGGTGATAAAGGCGACGTCCTTCAATCCCGCGTCGTAGCGGGCGGCCCACTTCCGGCGCTCGTCGCTCCACTCCGTGATGTGCTTCAGCTTCGCGCTCAGGATGCCGGCGTGGAGGTCGTCGAGGCGGCTGTTGAAGCCGAAGCTGTGGTGGTCGCGCTGGGCGGAGCCGTGGTTGCGGAGCTTCCTGACCTTGGCGTCGATCCCGGAGTTGTCGGTGTAGATCGCGCCGCCGTCGCCGAACGTGCCGAGGTTCTTCTGGATGATGAAGCTCGTGGTCACGGCGTCCGAGAGCTCTCCGATCCTGAAGTCGTCGCCCCGGGCGTCGATGGCCTGGGCGTTGTCCTCGATGACGATGAGCTTGTGCTGGTCGGCGATCTTGCGGATCTCCCGCATGGGCGCGCACTGGCCGTAGAGGTGGACGGGGATGATGGCGCGGGTCTTCGCCGTCACGGCCGCCGCGGCCGCCCTGGGGTCGATGCAGCGGGTGTCCCCGTCGCAGTCGACGAGGATCGCCTTGGCTCCGACGATCCAGATCGCCTCCGCGGTGGCGAAGAAGGTGTTCGCGTTGGTGATGACCTCGTCGCCCGCCTTCACGCCGAGAGCCATCAGGGTCAGCCAGATCGCGTCGGTGCCGTTGCCGACGCCGATCGCGTGCTTCTTGCCGGAGTAGGCGGCGAGCTCGGCCTCGAACTGCTTCAGCATCGGCCCCATGACGTACTGGCCGCTCTCGAGCACCTTGTGGATGTTGGCGTCGATCTCGCCCTTGATGCCGTGGTACTGGCGGGTGTGTCCGTAGAAGGGAACGTTCACGTCTTACCTCCATGCACGCCCCGCACGACGTGCGGGGCGACTTGAGCCATGCAACGAGTCGTGGGTGGTCTTCCTGCGGTGCCTCGTCGGGATGGGCGCCCGGCCCTCAGGCCAGCCTCGAGAAGCGGTCCCGCACCTCGCCCTCGAAGCGGCGCAGGAAGCCGAGCGTGTAGTCGAGGACGTCCAGCTTCTCGTCCTCCACGACGGGTGTCAGGTCCATGGCGAAGCTGAGGGCGTCCGTCTTGTCCGTGGCGTGGGACTCGTAGAACGTGGCGTGGGCGGTGCGGCGGCCGGCGGCGGCCACGTCGTAGCGCTTCCCGCCCGTGATCTGCGAGTCGTAGACGCCGGAGAGGGCGGCGGCCAGGTTCTTGAACCGCTCCACGGGGAGGACCACCTTGTCCCCGTCGTTCAGCCAGTCGAGGTCCCTCCAGATCTCGCAGCCGAGCACCTTCTTGGGCCGGCGGTCCTTCGGGAGCGAGCGGATCGCCTCGATCGTACGCAGGCAGGACGAGACGTGGGTGTCGTGCTTGTCGGCGGGGTTGTGGAGGTAGAGGACCTCGGGCCGGGCGATCTCGAACACGGCCCGGAGGTCGGCCACGACGCCGGGGTGGCCCTTCTTCTTGACGTCGCCGCTCGGGTGCATGAGCTGGATCTGGCAGGCGTACTCGCCGACGACCGCAGCCTTTCGCTGCTCCTTCACCCGGACGCGGACCATGTCCTCGTTCGTGTAGTCGGAGTAGATGTCGGTGCGCGCGCTGCCCGCCCCGTTCGTGACCACGACCCCGGCGAAGCCCCGGCCCTTCCGGCCGAAGCACTCGATGATGCCGTGGAGGGCCATGAACTCCTGGTCGTCCTGGTGGGCGCCCACGCAGACGTGGGTGGCTCGGCGGAGCGCCTCCGGCATCGGGGCCCCGTCCGGAACGAAGACGTCGGCGTCCGGTCTCGAGAGCTTCATCGGCTACCTCTTCTTCTTCCTCCCGGCGCGGGCCGCCCTCGCCGCGGGCCGGGACACGACGGGCAGGCTGGCCGCGGCGATCGCCTGGCCGTGCCGCTTGTCCTTCTCGTCCGGGGTGCGAAGGCGGATCTTCTCCGCGAGGGCCGGGAACTCGTCCTTCAGCACCTGCCGGGCGCCGGCGAGGATGACCTCGCCGCCCTCCCCCGACGTCACCCGGCCCAGCACCAGCATGTTCTGGATGTCGTAGTGGTCGGCGTAGTGGGCGATCGCATAGCCGTAGCAGGTGCCGATCGTCTCGTAGATCCGGCGGGCCCGCCCGTCGCCCCCCGCCATGAGCTTCTGCACCGCCACGAGGCGCTCGGCGACCGGCATCTCGGCCGGCACCTCGATGCCCGCGGCGGGCAGCAGGCGGTTCACCGCCTGCTGGGAGAAGTACTGGACGCCGCACCCGATGTCGCCGGACCACTCGTCGGCCGGCGCGTCGTCCCGGTAGTCGACGGGGACGAAGGCCAGCTCGTTCAGCCAGGGAGTGATGTTGCCGTCCCGGGTCACGTAGCCGGCGGCGACGCTCGTCCCCATGGAGTAGCCGAGCACCGCGTTCGCCCGCATCGACATCGAGCCGGCGAGGGCGGTCACCTCACCGTCGTTCACGACCTCGAAGGGGACGCCTCCCCACCAGGACTGGAGGGCCCGGAAGAGGCCCCGGATGTGGCGGTCGAAATCGGGCTCGGCGATCCCCCGGTAGAGCGAGCCGACGCGGGGCTCGCTGTTCACGTACACGCCGGCCGCGCTCCCGCCGATGGCGTCGACCCGCGGCAGGTGGGCGGCCGCGCGCCGGAGGGTGTCGTTGATCCCCTGGAGGTGGTAGAACGGGTCCTTCTCGAAGTACGGGTTCCAGACGACCTCGTCGGAGAACACGACCTTCCCGTCCACGACCGCCGCGCACTTGCGGTCGGAGCCGCCGAGGTCGAAGCCGATGCGGCAGCCCTCGAGGTGGCGGCCGAGGGGTTGGGAGGTCTCGCGGGCGGTCGGGAGCTTCCCGCGGACCGCCTTCACCTCGATCCTCTGCCCGAACATGCGACGTCCGACGAGGTCCCAGTCGAAGGCCCGCAAGCCTCTCTCGGAGTAAGCCGCGGCCAGCATCCGGACGACCGCGTCCGGGCCCTTGACCAGGATGGTGCACCCGCCCTTCTGCCAGAGCAGCAGCTTGACCAGGCGCTCGACGTACTTCTGGTTGAGAGCCGCGTGGGCGGTGGTCGGAGGCAGGATGCGCGTCCTGTGCGTGAAGGTGGTCCCGTCCTGGCGGACGAGGGCGATCCCGAGCTCGACGCTTCCCGCGGTCGCGCGCACCCCGGCGTGGTACGCACGGTTCCACAGGACGGCGGGCAGGAAGCCGGGGTCGAGAGCGGGCCGGTGCCGCATCTGGACCTCGAGACCTTGCGCCATGGTGAGCCTCCTCGCGGGCGGAATCGCCGGGCGACGACCAGCGAGCTACGCTAGCGGACGGCTTCGGGGAGTGTCAAGATGCGTCGGGTCCGGCGAGGTAGCCAGCATGAGCCAGGTCGAGAAGGAGATCCACGAGCAGCCCGAGGTGCTCGAACGGCTCCTCCGGGATGGGCGCGAGACGGCGGAAGCGGCCGCCGCGCGGGTGACGGCGTCCGCCCCCCGCTTCGTGGTGATCGCGGCGCGGGGCAGCTCGGACAACACCGCCCGCTGCGCCCAGTACCTCTTCGGCGCCCACAACCGCCTGTCGGTGAGCCTGGCCGCGCCGTCTCTCTTCACCTACTACGAGCGGCGCCCTCGCTCGCGGGAGCGCTGGTGATCGGCGTCAGCCAGTCGGGTCAGTCGCCCGACATCGTGGCCGCGGTCGAGTCGGGCCGCCGCCAGGGTGCCTTGACCCTCGCCATCACCAACGAGACCGACTCGCCTCTCGCCCTGGCCGCCGAGCACACCCTGCCGCTCCTCGCCGGCGAGGAGCGGGAGACGAGCCACGTCCTCGCCGAGCCCTACTCGCCGGCCGACCTGCGGCACGGACCGATGGCGATGATCGACCGGGGGTTCCCCGTGCTCCTCGTCGCGAGCTCGGGCCGGGGCCTGGACCGCCTCGAGCATCTCACCGACCTGCTCGAGCGCCGCAGCGGCGAGCTCATCGCGATCTCCGACGACCCCGATGTCCTCGAACGCGCCCGCACGCCGCTCTCCCTCCCGCCGGGGGTGCCGGAGTGGGTCTCCCCGATGGTCTCGGTCGTGCCCGGACAGCTCTTCGCCGTCGCCCTCGCTCGAACCCGCGGCCTCGACCCCGACGCGCCGCGCGGCCTCAGCAAGGTCACCGAGACGCGCTGAGGCCCTCCCTCGGAGAGTCCACCATGGTCAACGTCAAAGGCAGCGTCCTTCGGACACGGCTGGCCCTCGTGCGGGACCTCGCGCCCGACGACGGCCTCGACCGCGTGCTGGGCCGGCTCCCGGCGAAGGAGCGCGAGCAGCTCGGCTCGCTCCTGCCCTCGGCGTGGTACCCGTTCGAGCTCGGCAAGAGGCTCGACGAGGCGATCGTCCAGGAGCTGGGTGGCGGGCGGACCGAGTTCTTCGAGAAGCTCGGCGAGGCGTCGGCGGAGAAGAACCTCGGAGCGGGCGGCGTGCACCGCAGCCTGCTCGTTCCCGGCGATCCGCAGGCCTTCCTCGCCAAGACGCCCCTCATCTACTCCTACTACTACGACGGGGGCCGGCGGGACTACGAGAAGACCGGGGAGAATGAGGCGGTGCTCACGACCCGCGACGCCGAGACGTTCAGCGCGCCGGACTGCCTGACTGTCGTCGGCTGGTACCGCCGGGCCCTCGAGATGTGCGGAGCCGTGTCGCCTGAGGTGGTCGAGGAGGAGTGCCGCGCGAAGGGCGGCGCGGTCTGCCGCTACCGGCTGAGCTGGTAGTCCCCCGAGGGTGCCCGACCGGGCACCCGAAGGATCTGGCCACTCCTTCCGTTTCGCAGGGCACTGAGGAGAGCCTTCCGAGTCGGACGGCTTGCCTCGGGGCTTTGCGGAACGGACTAGTAGACTCTAGAGATCCCTCGCCGCCAGCAAAGGTCTTCTTCCGAGCGGGGGATCTAATCTGGAATGAACCCCGCGACCTGGCTGTTCCAGAGGCTCGCGTAGGTGCCGCCCCGCCGGACCAGGGCCTCGTGGCTGCCGTCCTCCACGATGCGCCCCTGCTCGAGGACCACGATTCGGTCCATGACCCGCAGCGTGGACAGCCGGTGGGCGATCGCGATCACCGTCTTGTCCCGCATCAGTGACCCGAGGGCGCGCTGGATCGCCGCCTCGCTCTCGCTGTCGAGCGCGCTCGTGGCCTCGTCGAGGAGGAGGATCGGCGCGCGGCGGAGGAGAGCGCGGGCGATCGCGACGCGCTGCCGCTGGCCACCGGACAGCTTCACCCCGCGCTCCCCCACCTGGGTGTCGTAGCCCTGGGGCAGATGCCGGATGAAGCCGTCCGCCTCGGCCAGCCGCGCCGCCTCCTCGACCTCCTCGTCGCGCGCGGCGAGACGGCCGTAGCGGATGTTCTCGCGGATCGAGCGGTGGAAGAGCGACGTCGTCTGGGGCACGAGGGCCACCGCGCGCCGCAGCGAGTCGAGGCTCACCTCGGACACCGCCTGGCCGTCGATCCGGATCGAGCCGCCGTCGAGGTCGTACTGCCGGAGGAGGAGGGACACGAGGGTCGACTTGCCGGCCCCGCTGTGCCCGACGAGGCCGACCTTCTCGCCCCCCGCGATCTCGAGGTCGAAGTCCCCGTCGAACACGCGCGCGTTGCGGTGCGAGAAGGAGAGGGCGCGAAAGTGGATCCCGGCCCGCGTCACCACGAGCGGGGTCGCCCCCGGCCGGTCGGTGATCTCGTGCGGCTCGAGGAGCTCGGAGAGGCCCTCCGCGACCTGGCCGTGGTAGCTCACCGCCTGGGTCAGGTTCTGCCCCAGGAAGAACATGCGCTGCTCGAGGGCGATGACCACGGTCACGACCATCACCAGCGAACCCACGCTGATCTGGCCGCGCCCGATGAGCACCATCCCGATGCCGAACATGCCGAGGATGAAGAGGGCGAGGAGGAGGCCGTTCGTGACGAGGAGCCACTCCGACCACCACCACTCGCGGAGGTGCGAGACCCGCTGGTCGCCGATCGACTCGCCGACGTGCTGCCGCTCGTGCTCGGCCTCGCCGGTGAGCTGGACGGTGTCGATGTTGGTGGTGGCGTCCACCATCCGGCCCCGCAGGCGCGACGAGGACTCGGCGTACGCGAAGCTGAGCTTGTGGAGCTTGCGGACCCAGACCACGTTGACGGGGACGTAGATGGCCATCCACAGGGTGAGGCCCGAAGCGAACCAGGGGTGCGCGAGCCAGGTGATCCAGAGGTCGGCGCCGAGGCCCACGATCCACGGGAAGAACTGCCAGAGCCACTGCGAGATGAGACGCTCGGTGCCCGTGGCGGCGTTCGCGATCTTGTTGACGAGCGCCCCCGCGAAGCGGTCGGCGAAGTAGGTCGCGGAATGGTCGGACAGGTAGCCGAAGAGACGCCGGCTGGCTTCCGCCACCGCACCCGTGATCCAGCGCATTCCGCAGAAGCCGCTCGTGCGCCACACGAGCTCGTTCGCGAGGTAGGTCGCGGGGAAGACGAGCGCCCACCGCCAGACGTCCGCGATCCCGCCTCGTCCCTGGCCGTAGGCGATGGCCGCGTCGGTGAGGAGCTTGAGCGTCCACGTCATCACCCGCGACGCCGCGGTGGCCACGAGCACGGCCAGCATCGAGGCCGCGGCCCACCGGGCGTAGGGCCGGCTCACCGCCCGCGCGAAGGCCACGGGCGCCCTGGGAATCCACTCTCCCCGGCTCACCTGGCATCCACGAGGTCGGGGCCGCCGTCGTCGAGGCTCTCGACGTCGAGCCAGCGCCGGTGGGCGGCGCGCCAGCGGGCCCGGGCCCACGCCGCGTGGTGCGAAGCCCGGTCCGGCTCGAGCCGGACGGCCTCCGCGTACAGCCGAACCGCCTCGTCCCAGCGGCCCGCCCGCGCAGAGGCGTAGGCGTCGCGGGCCGACGCCGCGCCTGCTGCTGGACGCGGGTCCTCGTCCGGCCCGTAGACGAACGCCTCGGCGATCGAGAGAGGCGGCCCCGGCCCCTGGAAGACGAGCCTGACCTCGCCCGCCTCCCGGTCCCCCAGGGGCACGACCACCACGGCCTGCTTTCCCGCGCGCGGGGCGCCGTTCACCCACTGGAAGCCCGAGCGGGCGGGCCCTTGCGCGACCACCGCGCCTCCGATCGACGCGACCCACGGCACCGCGAGGGGCGACGCGTCGAGGTCCACGGCGAGGACGAGGGCCGAGAGCCGGCGGGAGGGCGCCACCTCGACCACGACCCCGCTCCCCCGGCCCAGGCCCTCGGCCGCCGTCCACGCGGTGGCCGGGTCACGGTCGAGGACGGCGGGGCCGAGAGGGGCGCCGGCAGTCGTCTCGAGGCGGACGAAGGCGGAGGGCACGGGTCGGTCCTCCTCGTAGGGCGGGCGGAAGCCGTGGAAGACCGAGAACCGCGAGGCGTCCGCGCCGACCTCCGTCTCCTCGAACGAGCCGCCCATCGTGCGCAGCAGGTCGCGGAAGCCCCCGGCCCGGAGCATGCCCCGCGAGAAGCGGGGGGAGAGGACCCAGGCCGGAGCCGGGTCGAGGTCCACCTCGTCCCGGAAGCGCAGCGGGTCTCCCGGGATGCGCTCGTTCCAGGCCTGGCTCGCGACGACGTCGCCCTTGGTTTCGAGCGTGATCCGGCCGGCGAACTGCAGGCTGGCGTAGGCGCTGCGCGATCCCGTCGCCCGCAGGGCGCCGAGGACGGGATCGAGGGTCGGCACCTCCCACACGCTCGCCGGCTGGAGTGGGTCGCTCCATCGCTCGGCGAGGACGTGCGTCCCGTACGCCCACGGAAGCAGGAGGGCGGCGGCGATGGCCGCGGCCGCGGCGCGGCGCCAGGTCCAGAGGGCGGCGAGGCCGGCGCCGGCCAGGGCGAGGACTGGCGCGTTGAGGCCGTAAAGGTAGCGCAGCTCGTCCGGTCCGGTGCGGCGAGAGAGCCAGAAGGCGCCGGCCAGCGCTCCCGCCCAGCCGAGGAGGGGCAACGCGCGCCGGGACCGGCAGCCCGCGGCCACGGCCACGAGCAGCCCCGCCGCCAGGAGAAAAGCGACAGCGAGCGGCAGGGGGGCGCGCTCCTTGCCGTCCACGACGAGGGGCACCTGGAGGCCGGCGAGGCCGCGCAGGGCGTGGCCGAGGCTCAGCCAGCCCTCCCCCCAAAGCCAGCGCGGCCGCACCGCGGTCACGGCGCTCGCCGCCGTCACCACGCGGGCGCCCGACGCCCCGGTCAGCCGGGCCACCGCCAGAGGCGAAGCGCCGATCGCGAAGCCGCATGCGCTGGCGACGGCCGGGCGTGGGGCGGGCCGGAGACCGGCGAGGCCGAGACCCGCTCCCATCCCCACGAAGGCGGGGACGGCGAGGGAGGAGTTCCAGACCGCGAGGCCGGAAACGACCCCGAGAGCGATGACGACCCCGAGGCGCGTCCCTCCGGGTGGCGCGGCGCCCGGCCGCCCGCCGGACGAAGGACACGCGGCGAGGGCAGCGAGGAGAGGGAGGCCCGTGACGAGCGGCATCAGGAAGTTGGGCGGGGGGCCGGTGGCCGTCATCAGGGCCATGTACGGCGTTCCGCAGGAGGCGAGGAGGGCGCCGGCCCACCCGGCCCTCGTCCCTCCGAGCCGCCGGGCGAGGAGGCCGACGAGGACGACGAGGAGCACGGCCGAGACGATCTCGTAGAGCCGGTAGGCGAGGTGGTGCGGGAGGAAGGCGAGGAGCGGCGCCAGGAGGTAGGCGTCGAGGGCGCCGTTGTACGGCTGGTTCCAGAGCGTCGTCGAAAGCTCGCCCCGGAGGACGTGGCGGCCCATGAGGAGCAGGATCGCGTCGTCGTTCGAGACGGGCAGCGCGAAGGTGGCCCGGTGGAGGGGCGCCCGTGCCGCCGCGAACGACGCCCCGAGCGCGGCGACGGCCAGCGAGCGGCGAGCGGTCGGGCTCACGGGACGAAGTGTACCCTTGACAAGAGCGGCCCATCGGGTGTCGGCTTGAACGGGGTGAGACGCCTCATCCTCCACGCGGGGGGCGGAGAATGACCCGCTCGATCGAGGCCCTGGTCGACCACCAGGCGCGCCGCTGGCAGCTCCTCCGGGGCGAGCGGCGCGAGGAGGCGAGCCGGCCCGTCCTGACCGTCTCGCGGCTGCACGGTGCCGGGGGCGGCGAGGTCGCGAAGAGGGTGGCCGAGGAGCTCGGCCTCGACTTCTTCGACCGCGAGATCATCCAGCAGATCGCCGAAAGCGCGCACCTCAGCGAGCGGGTGGTCTCGTCCCTCGACGAGAAGGACCGCGAGGTCCTGACCGACTGGCTCGCGGCGCTCTCCAGCCGGGAGTACCTGAGCCCGGTCGAGTACCGCTACCACCTCTCGCGCGTCGTGGGGGCGCTCGCGCACCACGGCGGGGCGGTCATCCTCGGGCGAGGGGCGCACCTCATCCTCGGGGAGGGGGAGGCGCTGCGGGTCCTCGTCGTGGCGCCGCTCGAGGCGCGGGTCCGCACGGTCATGGAGCGCGAGGGGCTCTCGGAGCGAGACACGCGGAGCCGCATCGCGAGCGTGGAGGCCGACCGGAAGGCGTTTCTCATGAAGCACTTCCATGTGGACTTCCCGGATCCGACGAACTTCGATCTGGTCGTGAACACGGCCGTGCTCGGCGTCGGAGGCGCGTGCGCCGCGGTCCGCGCGGCGGCGGAGAGGCTGAGGTTCCGGGCGCCAACTGGCGCGTCTGCCCGTTGAGAATGACTGGAAGCCCCGGCGTTTGACGCGCTCCGCCCGCCCGCTTAGCCTGTTTCCATGTCCGAGATGACGCGCCGAACCTCCCGCCGATTGCCGGGAGCTCTGACCCGCAGCTGGCTCGCGGCCGTTCCCGTCGCCGTGGTCCTCGCCGGCTGCTCGCGCACGGCCGGCCCGGCTCCCTCCTCGGGCGGCTCGACGACGGCCGCGGTGGCTCCGGCCGCCGCCCCGTCCTCCTCTCCCACAGTGTCGGGCGTCGGCGTCGTGGCGGAGGTGAACGGCGCCCCGATCCTGGCCTCCGAGCTCGACCAGAAGCTGGGAGCGCGGCTGGGCCGCCTCCGCCAGGAGGAGTACGAGATCCGCCGACAGGCCCTCGACGAGCTGATCGGCGAGCGCCTCGTCGCGGCCGAGGCCGCGAAGCGCGGAACGACCACCGAGGAGCTCCTCCGCAAGGAGGTCGACGCGAAGGCGGCCCCGATGTCGGACGCCCAGATCGAGACGATCTACGAGCAGAACAAGGCGCGCTTCGGCGGGCAGGCCCGGGCGGACGCGCTCGCCCGCATCCGTGACGCCGTCGTCGGGCGGGCGAAGGCCGAGCGGCGCGCCGCCTTCGAGAAGGAGCTGCGCGACGCGGCCCGGGTGGCGGTCCGGCTCGACGCGCCGCGGGCCTCGGTGGACATCCCCGCGAACGCCCCCTCGACGGGCGCCGCGAACGCGCCGGTGACGATCGTCGAGTTCACCGACTACCAGTGCCCGTACTGTCACCGGGCCCAAGGTGTGATCGACGAGGTCCTCCAGCGCTACTCGGGCAAGGTCCGTCTCGTCCACCTCGACTTCCCCCTCGACGGCCACCCGGGGGCCATCCCCGCCGCCCGGGCCGCCCGCTGTGCCGGCGAGCAGGGGAGGTTCTGGGAGTACCACCGGAACCTCATGACGACGAATGGCGCGCTGGACGACGCCGACCTCAAGGGCCGCGCCGCCTCGCTCCAGCTCAGCGCCCCGAGCTTCGCGAGCTGCCTGTCGTCGGGCCGCTTCGACGCCGCCATCCAGGCCTCGGTCCGGCAGGGCGAGGGGCTGGGAGTCACCGGCACCCCCGCCTACTTCGTCAACGGCTGGATGATCTCGGGGGCCCGCCCGGTGGAGAGCTTCGCCGAGGTCATCGACGCCCAGCTCGCCGGACGCTGACGCCACTCGCCCGCTCGTCGCACTTTTTTTCTGGACATCCCCCCAAGGACCGCTACACTCAGGAGTTGCGCGAGGATGAGAGCGCAGGAGGTGGCGAGGGAAGTTGCTGACTGAGCTTCGGGCGTGGACGGTCAAGGATTCCGTCGAGCTCTACAACGTCGGCGGATGGGGTCGGGACTTCTTCACCATCAACGAGGCCGGGAACATCGAGGTCACGCCGTCGGGGCCGGGGTCGCTCCCGATCGACCTCAAGGCTCTCGTCGACGACCTGCGCAGCCGCGGGCTCAACCTGCCGATCCTCATCCGCTTCTCCGACATCCTGCGGACGCGCGTCGAGCAGCTCTTCGGCGCGTTCAACCAGGCGATCCTCGAGAACGACTACAAGGGGACCTTCCGCGGGGTCTACCCGATCAAGGTCAACCAGCAGCGCCACGTCGTCGAGGAGCTGATGGAGTACGGCCGGCCCCACAACCTGGGGATCGAGGCGGGCTCGAAGCCGGAGCTCCTCGTCGCGCTCGCGCTGCAGGAGAACCCCGAGGCCCTCATCCTCTGCAACGGGTACAAGGACCGCGCATTCATCGAGACCGCCCTCCTCGCCCAGAAGCTCGGGCGGCGGGTGGTGATCACGATGGACCGCGTGGGCGAGCTGGACACGATCCTCGCCGCCGCCGCCGAGCTGGACCTGCGGCCGGTGATCGGGGTTCGGGCCCGCCTCACCACGAAGGGCGCCGGCAAGTGGGTGGAGTCGACCGGTGACCGCTCGAAGTTCGGCCTCACCACGGCCGAGATCGTCACCACCGTCGAGAAGCTGCGCTCGGTGGGGATGCTCGACTGCCTCCAGCTCCTCCACTTCCACATCGGCTCCCAGATCACGAACATCCGCGCCGTGAAGGACGCCCTGCGCGAGGCGAGCCGGATCTTCGTCGAGCTCCACGGCCTGGGCGCGAACATGCGCTACCTCGACTGCGGGGGCGGCCTGGGCGTCGACTACGACGGGAGCCAGACGAACTTCCACTCCTCGGTCAACTACACCCTCGCCGAGTACGCGGCCGACATCGTGAGCCAGGTGGCCGAGGCCTGCAACGCGCGCGGGGTGCCGCACCCCGACCTCGTGACCGAGTCGGGGCGGGCCCTCGTCGCCCACCACTCGGTGCTCGTCTACAACGTCCTCGCCACGAACGAGATCCTCGCCGGGCACAACCCGGAGCCGGCGGCCCGCGGCGAGCACCCCGTCATCCACCAGCTCTGGGAGACCTACTCGGGGGTGTCGCGAAAGAACTTCCAGGAGGCCTACCACGACGCGCTCCAGATCAAGGAGGAGGCGATCACCGCCTTCAACCTGGGAGTCCTCGACCTGAAGGCCCGGGCCCGGGTCGAGGAGCTCTTCTGGGCGACCTGCGAGAGGCTGCTCAAGATCGTCCGCGAGCTGCCGTACGTGCCCGACGAGCTGGAGGGCCTGGAGAAGCAGCTGAGCGACACGTACTACTGCAACTTCTCGCTCTTCCAGTCGATGCCCGACCACTGGGCGGTGCGGCAGCTCTTCCCCACGATCCCGATCCACCGCCTGAACCGGCAGCCCCTGCGGCGCGGGATCGTGGCCGACCTCACCTGCGACAGCGACGGGAAGATCGACGAGTTCATCGACCTGCGCGACGTGAAGCACTTCCTCGAGCTGCACGGGATGAACGGGGGGGAGTACCTGATCGGCTCGTTCCTGGTCGGCGCCTACCAGGAGATCCTGGGCGACCTCCACAACCTCTTCGGCGACACCGACGCCGTCCACGTCCGGATCGACGGCGACGACTACCGGGTCGACCACGTCGTCGAGGGCGACTCAGTGGCCGAGGTGCTCTCCTACGTTCAGTACAACAAGGAGGACCTCGTCTCGCGCGTGCGCCGCGCGGTCGAGGCGGCGCTCCGCGAGAAGCGCCTGAGCATCCCCGAGTCCGGCCGCTTCATGAAGCGGTACGAGGAGGCCCTCGAGGGCTACACCTACCTCGCGTTCACCGAGTAGGGTCGAGGCCCGCGCTCCGCAGGGGTCTCGACCCGGAGACGCCGTGGCTCTCTCCACTCCCCTCACCCGGGCCGCCGGCATCGAGGTGCCGCTCGTGTGCGGGGCCATGTATCCCTGCAGCAACCCGGAGCTGGTGGCCGCCGTCTCCGAGGCGGGCGGGATCGGGATCGTCCAGCCCATCTCGCTGACCTACGTCCACGGCCACGACTTCCGGGCCGGCCTTCGCCTCATCCGGAGCCTCACCGGTCGGCCGATCGGCATGAACGCCCTCATCGAGCAGTCGTCGAGGACGTACCGCGAGCGCATGGAGCGCTGGATCGACGTCGCCCTCGAGGAGGGCGTGCGCTTCTTCGTGACGTCGCTCGGGAACCCGCGCTGGGTGGTCGACCGCGTGTCCTCCTTCGGGGGGGTCGTCTATCACGACGTGACCGAGCGGAGGTGGGCCGAGAAGGCTCGGGACGGCGGAGTTCACGGCCTCATGGCCGTCAACGACCGCGCCGGGGGCCACGCGGGCGCGCTCTCCGCAGAGCGGCTCGTCGAGGACCTCCGGCCGCTCGGCCTCCCGGTCGTCTGCGCGGGCGGGATCGGCGACGAGCGGGACTTCGCCCGCGTCCTTGGCCTGGGCTACGCGGGCGCCCAGCTCGGGACTCGCTTCATCGCCACGCCCGAGTGCCGCGCGAGCGACGCCTACAAACGGGCGATCGTCGATGCGGACGAGTCGGACATCGTCCTCACGGAGCGGCTCACCGGGGTGCCGGTGGCCGTCATCGACACCCCGAGCGTGCGCCGGCTGGGCACGAGGGCCGGCGCCCTCGCGCGCGTCCTGCTGCGCGGCCGTCGCACCAAGCACTGGATGCGGACCCTCTACGCCCTGCGCTCGCTGTGGGCCCTCAAGCGCGGCCTCCTCCGCGACGCGCCGGAGCGCGACTACTGGCAGGCCGGAAAGAGCGTAGCCGGGATCGACCGGATCGAGCCGGCGGGCGCGATCGTGCGCCGGTTCGCCGAGGCCTGGCGGACCTCGGCCGCGGCCTGAACGTTCTCGCCGCGCCGAAGGGGCGGGCGTCCGACTCTTGTGTTCGCCCCAGCTGAACGCACGTGTCGGCTTTACATTCAGTGCGATTTTCTCCCTTGACTATCGATAGTTACTTCATATCATCTAAAGTGAAATGCTAAGTCTGTTTCGAGGAGTGACGGGAGGAGCCATGAGACCGCAAAAGGCATTGCTCGTCGGGGCTTGGGCGTTCTTTGCCCTGGCCGCAGCCCACTGCGGCTCGAGCTCGTCGTCCCCCACGGCCAGTCCGACTCCGGCCGGGGTCAAGGTGCCGACTCCAGTACCGTCGCCAACGGTGGCGCCGTCGCCCACCCCGTCCAGCCTCCCCGCGGGGATGGTCTGCGACCCCACACCGCCGCCCATCCTCCGAATGAACGTCAGCGTGCACTCGCAGGAGCCGGGGCGCATCGTCCTCGACTCGAAGCCCCTCGTCGCCAACATCGACCACTACTGCGACAAGTGGTTCGGCGACTGGAAGTTCTGCGAGACGCGACCGGAGGGTGACCCTCAGCGGCAGGCCTGCGACTACCTCGTGGTCGGCCACGCCGAGGACACCGGCCGGTGGGGACCGACCTGGTTCTTCGGCCCCGATCTCTGCTCCGACTTCCCGGGCGACTGCTCCAACCACCAGACCGAGCAGTTCCTGGTCGTCGCGAAGTCCTCGGGGACCTACGAGGCCTGCGCGGCCGAGGGCTGGCCCATCGCTCCGAACGGGGGGCGCTGCGGGACGATGGACGTCACCGTCCCGTAGGGTCGCTTCCTCAGGGTCGCCGTCCCGTCGGGCCGCCAGGAGCCCGGCGTGCGTGAGCTCCCCTCCTCTCCACGAGCTCTCCCACGCTTCTCTCCCTCCTCTCGAGGGCGGAGAGGAGGGCGAGCCGAGCCCCGGGTGACAAGGGGCCGCGGCTGCGCGTAGGCTTCGGGGCGACGGGGGAAGTCGGCCCCTCCGGCTGGGAGAAGAACCGCCCCCCGGAACGGGGCGAGGAGAGCACATGAAGGCAGGCGCGCTCAAGGAGACCTGGCCGGGGGAGACGCGGGTGGCGGTCGTGCCAGCCGTCGTGCCCGCCCTCGTCAAGGCCGGCCTCGAGGTCGTCCTCGAGTCCGGTGCGGGTGCCGCCGCCGGCTTCCCCGACCCGGAGTATTCCGGCAAGGGTGCCGCCCTCGGCGGCCGCGATCAGATCCTGGCCGAGGCCACGCTCCTCCTGGGCGTGCGCTCGTTCTCGGGGGCCCAGGACGCGGACGCGATCGCCCGCCTCCAGCCGCGCCACGTGGTGGTCGGCTTCCTCGACCCCCTGCAGCGGCCCGAGGGGGCGCGGGCCCTCGCCGCCCGCGGGGTGACGTCCTTCGCGCTGGAGCTCCTGCCCCGGATCTCCCGGGCCCAGGGCATGGACGCCCTCTCGTCGACCGCCACCATGGTGGGCTACAAGGCGGTCCTCCTCGCGGCGGACACCCTCCCCCGCATGATGCCCATGATGATGACCGCGGCCGGGACAGTGGCCCCGGCCCGCGTCCTCGTCATCGGAGCGGGAGTCGCCGGCCTCCAGGCGATCGCCACCGCCCGCCGCCTCGGGGCGGTGGTCCAGGCCTACGACGTCCGGCCCGCGGTCAAGGAGCAGATCCTGAGCCTCGGCGCGAAGTTCGTCGAGCTGCCGCTGGAGACGGCGGGGGCGGAGGACCGCGGCGGCTACGCGAAGGCCCAGGACGAGGCCTTCCTGAGGCGCCAGCGCGAGCTGCTGGCGACGGTCGTGGCCGAGAGCGACGTCGTCATCAGCGCGGCCGCGGTTCCCGGGCGGAAGGCGCCCGTCCTCGTCACCACGGAGATGCTCGCGGGCATGCGCCCGGGCTCGGTGATCGTCGACCTCGCGGCCGAGCAGGGCGGCAACTGCGAGGCGAGCGAGCCCGGCCGCGACGTGGACCGGCACGGCGTGAAGGTGCTGGCGCCGCTCGGCCTCGCGACCACCATCCCCCACCACGCCAGCCAGCTCTTCGCCCGGAACGTGGCCAACTTCGTCGTCAACATGACCCGGAAGGGCGAGCTGCAGCTCGACGCGGACGACGAGATCGTGCGCGAGAGCATGCTGACGCGGGGCGGCGACGTCGTCCACCCGCGCGTCCGGGAGGCGCTG
>Ga0335080_10000585_pt1 | contig 33799 bp, 32 predicted proteins | sample Lox_Sample_34_FD_206720 | JGI IMG/M metagenome (GOLD analysis project Ga0335080, IMG submission 206720) | Soil microbial communities from Loxahatchee National Wildlife Refuge, Florida, United States - Lox_Sample_3.4 | ecosystem: Environmental > Terrestrial > Soil > Wetlands | place: USA... | reverse complement strand
TCGCATTCCGAGCCCCGAGTTTGTCCAGCAGCTTAAGGGTTCTCTGCCAGGCCTTCGGGTCTCTCTTAGTTGCATTCGGCGCGTTCAAGTCAGCGTAAAAATCGAGTACGTTCTGCCGCAACTCGGGCGGCATTCGGCTGAGGTCTTCTGAGCTGAGGTCCTGCAGCAGACGCGCGTACGTCTTGTCGGCGAGGTTGTATTCACCGGCTCGCGCTTTGCGTCCAGTATCGTAATCGAGGTTTGCCAGACGGAGGCGACCTCCCTGTTCATCGCGTAATAGGGAGCTGTAGTTGCCCAGGCTTCGGTTGATGCTTTTTACGTACAAGTCTTCGGTCTGCGTGGTGGGAATCTCGAAGTCCACCGCCTTGAAGAAGCCGACTTTGGGCACGATGTGCAGGAAGAACGCCAGGACGCGTGTTCCGAATCCCGGCTTACGATATCCCTTTCCCCACTCTTTTTCGTAGCCGGCGCGTGACAGGTGATAGAGAAACTTCTTCTTGTCAAGGTTTGGAGTGTCGCGAATGAGTTCCTTGCGACGGGAAATCAGGGCCACCCGCGTCATCTCCGGGATCACTTTGCTGATAGCCCTGCGAAAGGTGCCGATAGCAAGGCCTTCATTACTGATTACTTCAGACATTTGCAGGCCGTAAGTCTGCTGAAAAGCCCGCTCCAGGAGGGGCTTCGAGATTTGAAAGCCGATGAAGTCGTGGTAGCGGTCGGAAGTATATCGATTCTTCGCCACCTGAACCATGTCGAAGCCGAATTCGGTGCGGATGTGAGCCTTGGGATCGTCGGAATACGTTACCTGCTCACCGAACTTCTCCCGCAACTTGGGAAAGCTCAGCGCCACAGCGTGGTTGATGGCCGGATGTCCGCAGTTGTCGGCGGAATAGTGAGCCAAGGCTCCCAGTGCAAACGCATATTGGTTGAGATCAGAACTCTGGTCAATCAGCGCGACAACAAAATCGCCCGAGCGGACGTAATGAACCAGATCGCTGAAATACTTGCTTCCAAACGGGTAGTAACCCATGTCGTGGATGAGGCTACCGCCGTAGGCAAAGGCGTGGGCCTGGCGCAGATCGTCGTCCGTCGCGCTTGGAAAGCGCTTCAGCAGTAAAGGCTGAATCTGGTCCTTCCACTGCAAGTCGACGATTTCCTCGTGAGTCAACACCGAGTAGCCGCTGCCCTGGGAGCAGGCGCCGACGAAAAACAGGCATAGGACCGCCGCGCGGTGAATACACTGAGATGGTCGCATCGCGGACAGTTCGATGCCAACCGCCGAGGATGCGTTCGCCTATCTACCCACCACCAGCACGACAAAGCTGTCCGGCTGGATGCTGTGGCGGGGGTGGGGGTTATCGGGTGTGGGGGCAGCCGGCGGCCCAAATTTCGCCGTCACTAAGTAGACGTTGTGGGTTTTCTCGTCCAGCGCCATAGTTCGGGCTCCCTCCTGCGTCGAAACGTTCTCTTTGATGCTGAACTTCTCTGGCGATTCCTCTTTGACAACGGTGAGATGGCCATCGCCGCAGGAAGCAAAGGCCAGCCCTGTGCCCGGATCGAAGCTGTCGGCGTCCACACCCTCGCCGATGAGAAGGGTAGTAACGATTTTGCCGGTATCGGCGTTGACCACGGCCATCATCTTGTTCTCGCACCCGGCAAAAAGACGGCGGTTCTTGCGGTCGATGGCCAGGCCACTGGGTTCTTCGCAAGGCGCCAGGGGCCAGGTGGCCTTTACCTGCAGGCGTTGCGGATCGATGGCATCGATTTGGCTCTTGTCTTCGATATTGACGAAAATTTCACCCTTCCCGTCGCTGGCCGCGAATTCAGGCTTGCCTTCGAGCTTTATGGTTCCGACAACCGTTCCTTTAGCGGCATCGATGGCTGTGGCGTCGTGGCTTCGGCCATTGAAAGCGAAGACGCGTTGGCTGGAAGGATCGAAGAGGATGGCGTCGGGATTGTCGCCGGCTTTGATCTTGGTAATCGCCTTCAGGGTCTGCAGGTCAAAGATTGTGACAGTGCCTTCGCGGCCATTGCTGATGAAACCTCGGCCGAGTTCGCTGGCCAAAGCAATACCGTGAACCCCGGGCGTATCGGGAATGTCGCCCAGCAGCTTGCCGGAATCGGCATCCATGACAATGACGTGCGTGGCTCGGGAGATGTAGAGACGGCGGGAGGAGCCGTCCATTATCAGGTAGTCCCAGCCGCCATCCCCGCCCACTTTGTAGGTGTTGAGGATGCGGAACGCGTCACTGGCCAGCGAAGGAGTGGCAACTGCTGCGATGACCAACCAGAGCAAGAATGAGTGCTTCATAGGCTCCCTTTGGGCTGGACTGAATCCTGGCCTCCGATCATCTTATCCCCACTCCCACTTATGCGGGCGCCGAAGGCAAAACCAAGACGAAGAGGGCAGACCTGGCGCAGCCGCCTGCGCCAGGTCGCGGTTGCTGGCCTATTCCGCCATCTTGGCGACGTGCAGGTCAAAATTCGTTTTGGGCAGCAACGAAGTCAGCTCGAAGGCCTTGAAACCATCCCCACTGATTTCCGTGTGACGAAACAATCCGGGCTCAGTCTCTACGATCTCCCGGCGCGATTCCATGTCATCGAGAAACTTCTGCGCCGCCTTTACGTCGACCTCCTGCATGCGGGCCTGATTAGCGAAGGCTTCGGCGCCATAGGAGCGCACCAGCTTGGGCCAATATTTCTGCAAGAGATCGGTGCTGGCAAAGAGATCGGCCCAAATGAGTTCGCCATTCACGGCCACCACCACGCCCACGGCATTGCGATCGCGAAGTTGCTTGATGACGCTCTCGTAGTCCCGCTGAATCGGAGCTGAAACGGCTTCTACCCGGCGCTTGACTTCGTCGTTCTGCATGACGCCGGCGTAGGAAGTGGTCCGGCCCACCTCGGCGGCCATGGGCGCGGGCAATTGCCCCGCCACTGCCGCCTGGGCGTTCCGCACCTCAGACCAGACCTTTTCCTGATTTCTGTCGCTCATGGCTCGCGCGCGCACTGCCGGCTGAGCCATCGCTGTCTCGAGGGAGCCGAAGTTCGCCTTAGTCGCGGTCCAGCGGCCTGGCTCCACGCAAAAGACGCCCAGGTCGATGGGATCGCTCTCCGGAGACACGACGCGATCCTTGGCAATCACCCGGTCCTGTTTACCGCCGGTGACGATTTCGCCCGCAAGAAGAATGAGCGGGCGCTTTGAATTGTTCACCAGCATCAGACGGTTGACCTGGGCCCCGCCCGGTGCAAGAGGCGTACCGTGGCGCGGCCGCACCATTGGCGTTATGCTCCCCGTTTCGCTGACCACAACCTCGCCCGATCGCAGACCCTCATCCAGGGTAAGAAAATCCCTTGTGTCATGGGACACCGCCGCGATCACGGGAAAGACCGTCAGGTTGTCATGCCGGATCGCGGGCAGAACCTTATATGTTGAGACTTGCGGGACTTCGCCCGCCCGAGAGTGGCACGGCCGCATGATCGTGAGACCGAGAATCCCCAACGTGCCCAGGATCAAAACCCACTTCCGATGCATATCGCCCTCCCCATGCGAGGGCCTCATTAGAGGCGGGCTGTGAGCCCCAGAGGCCTCCGCCGTACTACTCTGGCTAGTACCTTTCAGAACCTCTGATTTGCGAACGGCAAAAGTAGGGTTTCTTGCGTCTAAACTTGGTAGCATCGATCAAGGCTTGATCCTTATGACAGGACGCGGTGTCCAATCCGGTGTGTTCGCCATGGCGGGATTGGAGTCGCTTATGCAGGAGCTCTACGAGAAAAGCGGAGCTCGGGAGTTCGGGCTGACGCGCGGCGAACTCGACGCGGTCGTGCAGGAAGTGGCAGCCAGGTACCTGCCGGCCGACGCATCGTCGTCGCAGGCACGTGAGTTTTGCGCCAATCTTCGCCTGCCGGAATTAGCCTTGGCGCGCGCCTGCGCCGCCGGACAAGAACGCGCCTGGCAAGTCTTCATGTCCCGTTATCGCGAAAAGTTATACGACATCGCTGGATATATCGCCAAGGAGGGTTCAGCGGCCCGGGAGCTTGCGGACTCAATCTATGCCGAACTGTATGGAACGGTTACGCGCGATGGCGTACGGATCTCCAAACTCGCCTTCTACACTGGACGGGGATCGCTCGAAGGATGGCTGCGCACGGTCATGGCGCAGGAGCATGTCAATCGTTATAGACGACAGAGGCGGTTGGTCAGTCTGGATGAAGAGAGCGAGGATGGCGCCCAGTTCTCGGCCCCGCAGACGGAGTCCCAGGGGCCCGTCGATGCCCGGGTGGAAGCAGCAACCGACGATGCCCTGGCCGCTCTCTCGGACAGGGACCGCTTCATCCTGGCATCGTATTTTCTTGACGAGCGTACGCTGGCCGAAATTGCCCGCCTCCTTGGGGTGCACGAATCGACCATCAGCCGAAAGCTCGACAAGATGGCTAAGTCTCTGCGCAAGCAGATTTTGGCAGGATTGGGACGGCGCGGCATGAGCCGCCGCCAGGCGCAGGAGGCCCTGCAGGTGGACGTCCGTGACCTTCGTGTAAACATCCGGGCCCGGCTGGTGCAAGAAAGTTCACCTCCGGCGTTCTCTGAGAAGAAAGCAGAACAAGCGCGAGCGGGCGAGGGACCGGGATAACTTCAGCAGGGCAGGCGCTGAGTTCGGTGAGATCAAACAGCGCTCTGAGGGGCGGCGAATGGCGGAATTCCCCAAAGTCGTGAGGGAACGGATGCGGGCAACGGCGAAGCCGGAGCCGCATCCGGAGCCGAACCTGTTGGCGGCCCTGCCGGAGGCTGGCCTCAGCAAACGCGAGCGCGATGAAGTCATGAGGCATCTCGCTCGCTGCCCTTACTGTCGCGAGGTAGTCGCCATCTCTTTGCCCGAGCTCAGTGTCTCCATCCCACAAAGAGCCCACCACTCAGGTTGGCTGGCTTGGCCTGTCCTGCGCTGGGGCGCTCTGGCGGCCTGCGTAGTCGTGGTCGGAGCTGCTGTGACATTGCGTCTTCGCGAGGGGGGAAGAGAATTTGTAACGCCTGCGCGCGTCCAAGCTCCTCGTGATGTGCCGGCCAGTGCAGCCCTCGATGCGCCTCGGGACTCTGGCCGAGTTCCGACGGCACCAGCCGAGCCCGCAAGGCGAAAATGGACTGGAACCGAGCGCACCAGACTGTCGGCATCGCCAGCGAGCCGCCCCGCTCTGCCTGCGCCGGCTCTTCAGCCCGAGGCGTCGGTTGGCGGAGAGATAGCTGCTGAAGAAATGAAGACGGCGGAAAGCAAAGGTTCTTCCCTGGCTTCAAATCTCGCGACGGCAGAAAACTCAGACGAGAAAGACTCTGACCAGGTGCCGGGGCGCGCCAAGGAAGCTCTGGAAGAAAAATTTCAGGCACAGGAATCCAGGCCGGACGACGGCCATTACGCCCGATCTATGGCGCGGAGTACAGCCAAGGCGGGCGTGGCCAAGAACAAGCAGGAGTCCGCCGGTAACTTGGCAGTTGCGCCCAGCTTCACGCCGCGCTGGACGTTGAGCTCAGATGGCAGTTTGCAGCGTTCGGTGGATTCCGGCAGGTCATGGGAGACCATCACCGTCTCCGATAAAGCAACTTTCAGGGCGCTGGCCGCCAACCACCTCGATATTTGGGTCGGCGGCAGCGCCGGCGCGTTGTATCACTCGTCGGATGCCGGTCAGCACTGGACCGCGATCAAGCCCGTGGCCCGGGGCGAGGCTCTCAGCGAGGACATCATTGGTGTCGAGTTTCTCGATCCGCAACACGGGAAGGTGACCACTTCCAGCCAGCATATCTGGATCACAGAAGACGCCGGTCAGAGCTGGCAAAGGCAATAGGGTCACATCCCGGAGGCTGCTCCCTTGTGAAAATCATCGTCCGAGCCGCCGGTAACTGCGGCGTGAGCTCTCTGCGGCAACCGATTTTCTCGCTTTTTGCAGGAACGGATTAGAGAAAAACAGGTCCCCTCCCGCCATCAATAAATGATTACCAGTGAGCAGGTTATAGCGATTACTCACGATGAGGATTGGAATTACCAAAGTGACGTTTACACAAAATTGAGGCCGAGCTACGATGCAGTCGTGGTTTGGCAGTTCTGGGGGAGGGCTGCCGAGGCGTCCTGAACTGAAAAGTTTAGGGCGCTTTTTATTTGCCTGCCGACTGCCTGCCCTCTGGAACGGCCACCTGCAAACGCTCGCCGGCGCAGATTCCGTCTCTCATGAAACGTTGCAATAGCGGGCTTCGTTCGGCTGCTCGTGCCGCGCGCTGCGACTTCCGCGTACTGCGAAGCATCTAAGTCAGTGCTACGATAGTAGGTACGCCGGAAAATGGTTGTTTTATACTGTTTCAGGTGGCGATCCGGCGGCAAGGGGAGGTTTTACATGGCAGGAAACGGAATCTTAGAGGTTACCGATTCGAATTTTGATCAAGATGTTCTAAAGTCGGAAACGCCGGTGCTCGTGGATTTCTGGGCGACGTGGTGCGGTCCATGCCGCGCCATCGCTCCGATCGTGGAAGAGCTGGCCAAGGATTATCAGGGCAAGGTAAAGGTCGGCAAGATGGATGTGGACCGGAACAGCGCCACTCCGATGAGGTACAAGGTGACCGGCATTCCCACCTTGCTGGTCTTCAAGCGCGGACAGGTCGTCGAACAGTTGGTTGGCTATCGCGCCAAGAATGAAATTCAGCAGGCAATTGACAAGCACCTGGACGGCAAATAAGCAGGCACCAAAGGTAACGGCCCGGGGTTTATCCCCGGGCTTTTTGTCGGTGGGCGCTCAATATTTTCTCAATACCCCGATGACTTTGCCCTGCACCTCGACCGAAGCCGCGGGCACGATGATGGGTTGCATACAGGCGTTCGAAGGCTGCAGCCGGACGTTGTCTCCCTCGCGGTAGAAGCGCTTGAGAGTGGCTTCGTTTCCATCCACCAGCGCGACTACGATGTCGCCGTTGTGCGCGGTCTTAGCCTTTTCGACCAGGACGTAGTCGCCGGTAAGAATATGCTCGTCCTGCATGGAATCGCCACGCACTTCGAGCACAAAAACCTCCTTCGAGCGAACGAAGTCGGCAAGCGAGATTGTCTCCGGATTCTGCACCGCTTCAATCGGCTGGCCAGCGGCAATTCTGCCGAGCAGCGGCAAAACCACGGCGGTGTTGACGCTCATGGATTGCTTGAGGCGTCCTTTGGGCGGGAGCAGATCAATGGAGCGGCTGCGATTGTAATCGCGGGTGAGGAGCGCTTTTTTTTCCAGGTTCGTGATGTGCTTATGCACGGTGGCCAGCGAACTCAGTCCCAGGCCCTCGCCGATTTCCTCAAACGAAGGCGAGTAGCCATTTCTCTGCACGAACTCGGAGATGAAGTCATACACCTGACGCTGCCTTCTTGTGATGGCCATAGCGTCATTGTAAGCGAAAGAAAGGCGAAGTCAAGTAAAGTCGCGAAATCGACGCCTGGATTGCTCGGCATAGAACCGAAACTTAATTGCCTCGAGCCGAATCCAAGATCGAGTGGCGCACCGTATTCTCAGCAAGGAGACCCATGAGCGAGAAAGTCATCAAGACGGAAGAAGAATGGAAGAAGCAGCTGTCGCCGGAGCAGTATTACGTCGCTCGCAAGGCCGGCACCGAGCCTCCGTTCACCGGCAAGTACTGGAATTCGAAGGATCACGGAACGTATAACTGCGCCTGCTGCGGAACGCCGCTGTTCGGCTCAGAGACGAAATTTGACTCGGGCACCGGCTGGCCCAGTTTCTGGAAACCGGTAGACGAGCAGGCTGTCCTGGAACACACCGACCGAAGCCACGGCATGGTCCGTACCGAGGCGCGGTGTGCGCGCTGCGACGCCCACCTGGGACACGTGTTTCCTGACGGTCCGGCGCCAACCGGCCTTCGCTATTGCATGAACTCGGCTTCCCTCGATCTGCAGGCGGGTAAGCCGGAAAAGAAATAGGGCACGGAAAAGATCCGTGCCCCCGGGTCCGTGACGGACTGCAGCTCTAGTTTGAATCCTTGTACATCACCTGGCTTCCCGGCACCAGCGCGACGGAACTGCCGGCTCCGGCTGCGGCCGCGGCCGCTTTAGGCGCCTCGGTCGTGGCATGCTTCACTTCCGCCGACTTCGACTGCGAATCGGTCCTGGTGTTTTTCTGTTCCGACGCGCGCACCTGAACGCTGCCCTTCATCAGCGCGCCATCTTCCACGCTGATGCGCTGGGTGGTAACGTCGCCGGTCAGAGACCCTTCGCTGCGGATGTCGAGGCGGTCAGTGCACTGCACGTTGCCCTTCACCGTACCCATGATGACGACTTCCTTGGCGTCGATGTTGGCGGTAACACTTCCGTTGCGCCCGATGGTTACGCGGCTGTCAGGAAAGTGAACGCTGCCTTCGACGCGGCCGTCGATGTAAAGAGGCTCGGTACCGCTGACTTCGCCTTTAATTACCAGCGAGCGCCCGATGGTCGCTTGCTCCATCGGTGTAGTGACCGTTTTTACCGGAGTATACGAGTTAGGGGTTGAGGGGAATTTTGGCGAGTTGCTCTGAGCTGATTGCAACATCAGGTCGGCCTTCCTTGATTCCGCAGGCTGGATTGCCGCGCGGAATAATTCTTTGGGCTATGGCCTTTGGCCACCCTGACTATCGCACGGAAGTGAGGTCGCCAGCAGGTTACGGAAGAACCTGTACGAGTGAAGGGCTGGGTCCGACACTCCGGCACGCAGCCCAGTCGGCCTGTTTCGCCGTGGCACCCCGGCTGGTCCAGAGCCTCTTTTTTTTCTAGCTTTCGAGCACTTGGGACACTTCTTCCCACTCCGCGAGGTGGCTTTGTAACTCGGTCCGATGCGCTTCCAGCGTGTGGCTGAGCCTCGCCGTCTCCTCGGCGCTCACGAAAGTCTGCAGCGCCGTCTCGCATTCGGCGATGGCGGACTCCACCTGCTCGATCTCTTTTTCCAGTTCACGGACGCGCCCCTCAAGCTGCTGCCGCTTGATCGGGTTCAGGCGCTTGCTCTTATTTTCCGCGGAATCGGCCTGAGGCGCGGGTCGATCGCCGTTTGTGGGGCGGGTCGTGGCCGTGACCGCGGCAATGCTCTCCTGCAATCGCGCCGCGCCGCCTTCTTTACGCCAGCGGTAGTCTTCATAGTTGCCGGGATAGACCTCCACCCGTCCTTCGCCAATTTCAAAAACTCGAGTCGCCAGTTTGTCGATGAAGTAGCGGTCGTGGGAGACGAAGACCACGGTGCCGGTGTACGTCGAGAGCGCCTCGAGGAGAACGTCCTTGGCGCGCATGTCGAGGTGGTTGGTAGGTTCATCGAGCAGGAGGAAATTCGCCGGGTGCAGCAGCATGCGCAGGAGAGCATAACGGTTGCGTTCGCCGCCGGAGAGCACTGCGATGCGCTTGAAGACCTCATCCGCGGAAAACAGGAAGCAGCCCAGCAGGCTGCGCAGCTCGGTTTCCGTAGAGCGGGGCGACAGATTCCCAATATCGTCGAGCAGCCGCGCATCCGAGTTCAGCTCTTTGTATTGATCCTGGGCAAAATAGTCCGGCTGGGCGTTGTGTCCCAGCCGGTATTCGCCCTGGGTAAGGGCTTCCCGGCCCGCCAGCAGCTTGATCAGGGTAGATTTCCCAGCCCCGTTCACGCCCACCAGAGCGATGCGATCCGCGCGCTCGATCATGAAATTCACATCGCGAAATACTTCCTTTTCTCCGTAGGACTTGGCCACTCCGGCAAACTCGGCCACAATGCGCCCGCTTGCCTTGGGCTGCGGAAATGAAAAATGAATGGTTTTTTCCTCTTCCGGCAGCTCGATGCGCTCCATCTTCTCCAGTTCCTTGATGCGGCTTTGCACCTGCTTGGCCTTGGTCGCCTGATAGCGGAACCGGTTGATGAAGACTTCCAGCTGCTCGATGCGTTCGCGCTGATTGCGATACGCCGCTTCCAGCTGTTCCTGCCGCTGCGTCTTGGCGGAGAGATACTTCTCGTAGTTGCCGGGGTAGAAATGAATCCGTTTGTTCCAGATTTCGGCGATTTTATTGACGGTCACGTCGAGAAAATACCGGTCGTGGGAAATGAGCACGAACGCATAGGGATAGCTGGTGAGATATTCCTCCAGCCAATTTCGGGCTTCGAGATCGAGATGATTCGTGGGCTCGTCGAGCAGGAGAAGGTTCGGCTGCTCGAGCAGCAGCTTGGCCAGCGCGATGCGCATCTGCCAGCCGCCGGAGAATTCCTCGGTCTGGCGGTGCCAGTCCTCTTTGCGGAATCCCAGCCCCATGAGCACGGTCCCGACTTTGGCTTCGATGGAGTACCCGTCGCGGGAGCGGAACTCGTGGTCAATACGCTGATATCGCTCGGCCACGCGCGCGTATTCGGTGGACTCGTGGTCCAGTTCCGGCATGCGCGCGGTCAATTCCTCCATCTCCTGCTCGAGGGCGCGTAAATCGGAAAAGACCGACATGCACTCGGCAAATACCGTCTCTCCGGAAAGGTCCAGACCCTCCTGAGGCAAATAGCCGGCCGTGATTCCTCTCGCCAGGCTGATCGAGCCATAGTCGAGAGTCTCGAGCTCGGCCAGGACTTTCAACAGCGTGGATTTCCCCGTCCCGTTCGCGCCCACCAGGCCAATGCGGTCGCGCGGCGTGATCAGCCAGTCCAATCCCTCGAACAGGAGTTTCTGGCCAAAGCGTTTTCCGGCAGAGGAAAGCTGAATCATGGGTTAATTCAATCGTCTCATGAGCGGGGCAGTTGGCAGAAGGCGGGACCGGAATTGAACTGACCGGCTAACGTGCGGCGGTCTCTTTCGCCGCCCCGAGATGCTCCAGGGCGCGATCAATCACCGCCTGCATTTCACGCGCATACTTCACTTCGCGGCCTTTGGCAACGGTCTTGCGCGCGTCTTCCGGAGAAAACCAGGTGGGATTGCGTTCCTCTTCGTGATCGGGTTCGGTCTGATCCACTTCGAGTAGGAAGGCTTTGACGACAAATTCGCGTACGCCGGGCGGCTTCCAGAACACTCCCTTGGAATGAAGATAAAGATGAAAGTGCCGGGGCTCAATGTGGCCGCGAACTCCCGCTTCTTCCCAAGCTTCCTGCTCGGCGGCGCGGCTGTGGGAGATGGCAGGCTCGGGCATGCCTTTGGGAAAAGTCCACTTGTTCCCGCCATTGGTATTCACCAGCAGGAATTCGATCGCCGGCCCGCGCCGGCGGTAGCATACCGCCGCCACCTGCAGGGGTAGAGCGAACCTCAGAGATCGTGTTGAACCCATGCCACACAGCCCCAAGGGCAGGCTTTCCGGGCATTTCCGGGCCTTCCCCGTTCCTTTGATGATAGTGCGGAAATATTTCAGCGGTGTTAAATTGCAGCGAAAAAGGTGCATCTGGTGGTTACTAAAGGCAGAAATGGGACGGAATCAAGCACCCGCCGGCGGCAGATGCTGACGAATTGATCCTGAGCTACATTCCTTCCAGGCGAGGAGCCTCTCCCTCTTTACACTGGCCGCCCGATTTGAGACACTCGTCCGTGGAAACCCAATCCATTGTTGTCCTCGACTTTGGGGCGCAATATTCGCAGCTGATTGCGCGCCGCATCCGCGAACAGAGTGTCTTCTCGGTGGTTCTGCCCTGCACTGCCAGCCTCAATGAGATCCGCAGCTACTCGCCCGTGGGCATTGTGCTGTCGGGAGGCCCCTGCTCGGTTTACGACAAGGACGCGCCCGCGGCCGACCCGCGAGTCTTCAGCCTGGGCGTGCCCGTGCTCGGCATCTGTTATGGCCTGCAGCTTATGGTGCACGTTCTGGGCGGCAAGGTACGGGGCGCGGAACGGCGCGAGTACGGCCATGCCCAGGTCGAGATCAAAGAGCAGTCGCGCCTTTTTCCCGGGCTCCCCGGGAAACTTCAGGTTTGGATGTCCCATGGAGATGAGGCGGTAGAACTGCCGCCGGGATTCCGCCTGACGGCAAGCTCCCCCAACGCAGTCGCCGCCATCGAAAATGCAGACCGAAGGATGTGGGCGGTGCAATTCCATCCCGAGGTGCACCACACACAGCATGGGACCGACATCCTGCGGGCTTTTGCGGTGGACATCTGCGGCGCGAAACCCACCTGGACGCCGCAGCATTTCATCGACGCCACCATCGCGAATGTCCGCGACACGGTGAAGAATGGCCGCGCCATCTGCGCGCTTTCCGGGGGAGTGGATTCGGCGGTGGCGGCGACGCTGGTGGACCGGGCCCTGCGGGACGGCAAGGAAGGGTCGCGCCTCACCTGCATCTTCGTGGACAATGGCGTGCTCCGGAAAGACGAATTCCAGAAGGTGCAACGGAACTTGCGGGACAAACTCGGACTTCAACTAGAGGCGGTCGATGCCAGCGGGGTCTTCCTGAAGAAGCTGGCGGGGGTCACCGATCCGGAAAAGAAACGCAAGATCATCGGCAACGAATTCATCAGGGTCTTCGAGCGCGAAGCGCGGCGCATCGAAGCGAAAGCAGGCACAGTCAGGTGGCTGGTGCAGGGTACGCTCTATCCTGACGTCATTGAGTCGCGTTCCGTGCGGGGGCCATCGCAGGTGATCAAGTCGCATCACAATGTCGGCGGGCTGCCGGAGAAGATGAAGCTCAAGCTGATCGAACCGCTCAAAGAGTTGTTCAAAGATGAAGTCCGCCAAATCGGACGCGACCTGGGTATGCCGGAAGAAATTCTGCAGCGCCAGCCTTTCCCCGGCCCGGGGCTGGCGGTGCGCGTGCTGGGAGAAGTTACACCGGAGCGCCTGGCGATCCTGCGCGAATGCGACGACGTGGTGGTCGGCGAGGTCAAGAAGGCCGGCTTATATACCAAGATCTGGCAGTCGTTCGCCGTGCTGCTTCCGGTCATGTCTGTGGGAGTGATGGGGGACCAGCGAACCTACGCGTACACCTGCGCCATTCGCGCAGTTCACTCCGAGGATGGCATGACCGCCGACTGGACGCCGCTCCCCCATGAAGTGTTGAAGACGATCTCCAGCCGCATCGTGAACGAGGTCAAAGGGGTAAACCGGGTGGTGTACGACATCACTTCCAAGCCGCCGGGCACGATTGAATGGGAATGAGCCGGTAAGCGAGCGCGTGAAGGCCGATCTCTCTAGCGGCCATCGCGAGTGTCTCGACCGATTAAGAAAATGCAGACCTTTCTCCCATATCCGAGCTTCCAGAAATCGGCGGCTTGCCTGGACAACAAACGCCTGGGCAAACAGCGCGTCGAGGCGAAGCAGATACTGAACATCCTGGCCGGAAAGAGCCGGGGGTGGAGACTTCATCCGGCAGTCCTGATGTGGAGCGGTTACGACAAGGCCTTACGGCAGTACCTCCGAGCGGTGGTGCTGGAGTGGAAGCGGCGGGGATTCAGGAACAGCATCCGGGTACCGGCTGAAACGACGCTCCTGCCCCACGAAACTCCACCCTGGATTGGCAGCCGCCGGTTCCATTCGTCGCATCGAAGCAATCTGCTGCGAAAGGACTTTTCGCACTACGGCAGGCTGGGATGGAAGGTGGATCCGAATCTGCCCCGGTTCTGGCCGGTACGAAAGCCTGGTTCGTAACCGATTCGGAACAGCCGTTTCATTTTCATTTATTCTCTAGTATTGGGAGTGAATGGTGCCGCGACGAGTGGTCATCACGGGCATGGGAGTAGTGAGCCCCAACGGAGTGGGCAACGCGGCCTTCGCCCAGGCGGTATTGAGTGGGCTCAGCGGCGTGCAGCGCATTTCGCGCTTCGATCCCGCCGAGATTTCCGTGCAGATCGCCGGGGAAGTTTCCGGCTTCGATGAACTGGCGTGGGTGGAAAAACGCGATCGCAAACATGTGTCGCGGGTGCTGCCGCTGGCGCTGGCCGCCTCCACCGAGGCTCTGAGCAACGCAGGTCTCGATCCGTCCTCTCTTCCTCTCGGCGAGAAACGCCGTTTTGGGGTGATCCTCGGCTCCGGAGGCGGCTCGCAGGAATTTACCGAGGATCAGTACCGCCTCTTCTTCCACGAGCAGTACCGCCAGATGAGCTTGTTCTGCATACCCACGGGAGTCATGGGGACGCTCTCGAGCGAGCTCAGCGTACGCTTTGGGCTGCGAGGCCCAAGCCATGTGATCACCACCGGGTGCACCTCATCTACCGACGCATTCGGCTATTCCCTGCGGCAAATTCAGTCAGGACGCCTGGACCTGGTTCTCAGCGGAGGGGCCGATGCACCCATCGCCCTGGGAATCGTCAAGGGATTCATCCTGATGAAGATTCTCACGGATTCCTGGAATCACGAGCCGCAGAAGGGTTCGCGACCGTTTTCCGTGGATCGCGACGGCTTCGTCCTGGCCGAGGGCGCCTGGATGTTCGTGCTCGAGGAATACGAACACGCGCGCAGCCGGGGAGTGAAGATGCTCGCCGAGGTCTGCGGATACGGCTCAACCTGCGAGGCCTTCCATCGCGTGCGCCTGCAGGAGTGCGGCGAAGAGCCCGCCCGCGCTATCGGTCTGGCGATGAAAGAGGCCGCTATCGCCGCGACCGATGTGCAGTATGTCAACCTGCACGGCACCTCGACCCAGCTCAATGATCGCATTGAAACTCGGGCCCTGAAGCTGGTTCTGGGAGAGCATGCCCGCCAGATTCCGATGTCGGCACTGAAGTCGCAGATCGGACATCCCCAGGGGGCGTGCGGGGCGGCGGGCGTCGCGGCCACCGTGGTCGCTATACAGAGCAGTCAGGTGCCACCGACGATTAATCTGGAAACGCCCGACCCGGACTGCGACCTCGACTATGTTCCCGACACCGGACGAAAAAAGGCAATCGAGCATGCGGTGTGCAACTGCATCGCCTTCGGTTCCAAGAATTCCGCCCTCGTCCTTAGAAAGGTCGCCTGATCTCGCGCCTTCGACCCCAAGAGATCAGGTTCGCGGGCGGGTCGCGAGATGAAGCACGGTACTCTCGACCACCGACCAGGCCTTGGAGCGGGGATCAATTAGGTCGAAGTGTCCGGCATTGGGAATTTCCAGGTAATTGGCGTCCTCGCCAGCTTTTTTCTTTTGCTCGGCATAACGCCGGCTGAAGTTCGACGGCACGACGTCGTCTGCAGACCCGTGGATAACCCACTGGGAGACGTCCCGATTGATAATCAACTGCATGGGATCGGCCTGGCGGTATTTCTCCGGAGCGTCGCTCGGCCTGCCGCCTAAGAAGGCCATGACCGCATCGTGGCTGAGGTGCAGGTTGCAGGCCTCCCGCAGATCGACAACCCCCGCCAATGAAACCACGCCTTTGAGGCCGGGCTCATGGGCAGCCAAAGCAAGCGCCAACTGCCCCCCCGCCGAATGACCCAGGGCGACCACGGTTGAGGCGTCAAGCTCGTACTCTTGCGCGCGCCGGCGTAGAAAACGGAGGGCGGCGCGGACGTCTGCAAACGTGCCTTCCCAGCCAGCGCCGTGGTTGCCCACGCGGCGATACTCGACATTCCAGGTGGCCAAGCCGCGGGCTGCCAGCGCCGCGCACAGATGGCCGCCATGAGCGAGGTCGTATTGCGCGCGCCAGAAGCCGCCGTGGATATTCATCACGATGGGGAACGGAGAACCGGTGCGAGGAAGGCGAAGTTCCCCATACTGAGAGGCGTCGCTGTCGTAAGAAACGCGAACGTCGGCCGGGGGAGGCGCAAGCGCGAGGAGGTCTTCGGAGGACATGGGCAGCTGTCACGCCTCTGCGGGATGCAACTCCACCACCAGCCCATCGCCCCAAGCATATTTTTCGCGGGAGAGCGCCAGAACCGAGCGGTGCAAGTCTACGTCGGACTCCGAGGAAACGATTCGCGCGCGGCAGGGGAAGGTCTTCCCTGCCATGCGAACCTGCACTTCCGGCTCAGCGCGCAGATTTTGCACCCAGTGCGAGTCCGGATATTCCGCGATCAGATAGAAATTTGGCTCGAGATCGGTGAACCATATCTCGATCTCGCGCAGAAGGCCGGAACTGCGTCCGCGGGTGGTGAGATAAAGGTACTGCTCGCCCCGGAGCTTATTACCCTTTGAGCTTGAGCTTGGACTTGTTCTCTTCAAGAAATTCTCGAAGTTTGTCGGCTGCATCCAGCAGGCGGCCCCATTGCTCATAGTAGAGCGTAACCGGGAAACGGCCCAAGCCGTATACGCTGACGCCACCCTTTTCTCCAACCCGGAATTCCAGAGTGCCAGTACGGCGTTGCCCCTGCTGCTTCTCCAATTCCGACAACCGGGCTTTCAGTTCCTCATAAGTTGGTTCGGGCATTGGTCTGACCTCAAATAGATGTTGCGTTTCTTCATCATAGATGTTGCTGCGCGGTTCGTCGAGGCACGCGAATAACAATTCGTTGTTTCTATTCCAGAAAGGTCTTCATGCAGAACACGCTGCCGCCGGACTTTTCGAACTCGGAAGTATCCACCAGTACCGGCGTAAGTTTCTCCCGCTCCAGAATCCGCAGAACATTGGCCGTGGCGTGGGCGGTGATGAACCGAGAGTTAACCACGATTCCATTTCCGACGAACTGCCTGCTTTCCGCCTGGCTCAGCTCGTAAACTCGGAGAAAAACGTTGCGAATCGCCTGCAGTGCGCCGGGAGAAAAAGCGGGCGGGTAGACGAGCGCTGCCTCGAGGTTGAGGGGGCAAAAGCAAGTATCGAGGTGGTAACAGTAGGGATCGATCAATTCCAGTTCCACGACGGGAAACCCCAACTCGTGCATGGCGGAGGCGAACCGTACCACGCCGCCCGGGGTCGAGCGAAATCCGTACCCCGCCCATATGCGGGAGCGATCCGGATGCCACAGCAGATCTCCGTGGCCTTCTAGATACTCGCCGGCCAGGTCCAGTTCGATGACCTGGTAGCTGCGCCGACGAAACCAGGCCACGTAGAACTCGACTTCCTTGTTTCGGGAGGAATAACGCATTCGGCTGGGGACAATGAAACCGCCAATCTCGTCGTGGCGGCCGACGAAGACCTGGTTTGCGGAGAACACCATGTCGTCCAGGCCAGCCACGGCATCGATGATCTCGACCTTCAAACCCGCATCCTGCAATGAACGGCGTAGGTTTTCCCACTGCTTTTGGGCCAGGCTCCGATCAATGGCCATTCCCATGTGGGGATTCTTGGCCTCGCGCACGTCGAAGTAAGTGGGAGGACACATGAGCGCGCCCTTGACCATCTGTTCATAATAGTTGGAGTAGAGTGCTCACGCCAAGATTGGCGAAGATTGGTTGTGACGAATGCCCGGCAGAGCCGACTGACCTTCGGCAGTCCTTCAAACGTGACCGGAAAAAAGGCTCACTTCCCCATTGACAGCAAACCATTTAATCGCCAAGGCGCCTTTCTGCACTTCGGCGTTTGGCGTGCAATCGCAGCCGTCACTCGTCAGGGCAAGGGGAGGTCGGCGTGCTGCACAAATGTGCCAACCCATCTTGTTCTACTCCTTTTCGCAAGTTGAATCAGGGCAAGCTCTTCCTTGTCGAGTCCGATGCGCTGGAGAAAGCCCCTCCTCGGGCAGGGCGAAGCCGCCTCACGCGTCGAATTGAATACTACTGGCTGTGCGACCGATGCGCAGTCATCTTCACGTTATCCTACCAGAGCGGGCGGGGTATCGTTCCCACGCCGATTGCCGCGCCGCCCAGCCGGGCGTCCGACAGTCCCCATTTACAGGCGAATGTGCAGGATGAGGTCCCTGACGGGCTGGGGATTCAGCCAGAGCTACAGTCAATTTCGGAGGGAGTGTAATCGTATGAGGGACGCCACCCAGCCGTGCTCGATTTGCGGGGAGGAAAAGCTGCCGGGTCAAAGCTGGTTCCTTATCGCGGAGAGCGATTGGGAAGACAAGCTGAAGATTCTGACCTGGCATGAGCAGTTAGCCGCGCACAGTCAGGTGCACGCGGTCTGCTGCGGAGCGCATGCTCAGGAGCTGGTAGTGCACTGGATGACGACGGGCAGTCTCGCCTATCCGTTCGCCCGGACTTCCCCGGGCGCGCCGCCGCCGGAAACACTTCCCGGTCTGGCCCGGCTGGTGCGGCATCAGTTTGAGGCCGACACCAGTTGCACCCGCCAGGTGGGAGAACTGGCCGTTCACCGCGAGAGCCTGGACCGCGCCCTCACCGACAATCCCGATGCCTTGCAGGTCATTCTCGATGAACTGTCTTACGCTCTCGAACAAGAGACCGGATCAGCCATGGATTTCACATCCAGGAAAATTGGTTCGACTACCATCCGGCAGGTTTGAGGCAACGAGAGTGTTGAACGGAACGATACTAAGCCCCGCCCTCTTTTCTCCAGACCCTCCAGTCGTGCCACACTGCCCTCGCTATTTCCTTGGGCACTAAGACTAACCAGGTCCGCTTGAAGCCGATCCAGATGGCCACAAAGACTAGCCAACCGGCAATGCCTCCTCGGCCCAATGGTCCGGCCTGAAGCTGCACTTCCGTTCCAAGTTACGATTCCAGCCCGTGGACCCTCTGCAAGACCTCCGGCATCCAAACGCGGTAGTAACGAGTGTGCAACATCCCTAAGGAAATACAGTGGATACTGTATTGGATTGTTAAGGGGGAAACTGTAAGGTCGAGGCGTCGAAATGCCTGAATAGGGATTTCCGCGGATCCTCCGTGCCGCTCGTTCAAACCCAATGGATGGGAGCATCATGCCGGCGAATTGCGTCAACCCGAGCTGTGAAGCGCCGTTGCACTCTTTCTCCGCCTCCGGCGGCCGTTTTTTTCAATTTGACGTGGTATCGATTTCCGTATCCGCGACCGACAGCACTTTGGCTCCATTCGACGAGAAGCCGCAAACCCAGACAGCACAGTTCTGGCTTTGCGGGCGTTGCGCCCCGACTTTGAAGCTGGTACTGGACCCGATGACAGGCCTGAAGCTGGTGCCGCAAGGTAGCCAGTCCCGGGAAATTTCGGCCAGCGGCGAAGCCATTGGGGAAGCAACCAACTGCTGATGTGGGGGGGACAGTTGTTAGGCGGCGCCTCTATCAGAGTAAGTTTTACATGGATGGCAGACGGGAAACGGGCTAATTTCGCAGTATTCGGGGTGTTAGGTTTGGCAACTGCACTGCTCAACACAGAGCAGAGTTTCCCAAGCCAGTCACAGGTTCGAAGTGCAGACTGACCGCGCACCGAGTGGTTTCAGCCTGCGCTTGCGCGAATTTGCCAGGAGGTGGTTCTGTGGCAACGTTTCGAATCTTGGTCGCCGACGATCATGAAGTGGTACGCAAGGGCCTGATCGCGCTCTTGCAGCAGCAGGCGGACTGGCAGGTGTGCGGCGAGGCCAGCGACGGCCGTGAAGCTGTCGACAAAACCGCCCAGCTGAGGCCGGACGTCATCATTCTCGACATTGGCATGCCCAGCTTGAATGGGCTCGAAGCCACGCGGCAGATTCTGAAGACCAATCCCAGCGCAAAAGTTCTGATTCTCACGCTGCACGACTCCGATCAGGTCGTGCGCGACGTTCTGAATGCCGGGGCGCGTGGATTTCTTCTTAAGTCGGACGCCGCGCGCGACCTGGTGGCGGCGGTGGAAGCGTTGCGCCGGGACAAGACCTATTTCACCTCCAAGGTGGCGTCGATGGTGCTGGAGGGTTACCTGAAAGGCGGGACCGGGCCGATCGCGCCGAGTGTAGGCCGCAATCGCCTTACTCCGCGCGAACGCGAGATTGTGCAATTACTGGCGGAAGGAAAGAGCACGAAAGAAGTAGCGGTGGCGCTGGGGCTGAGCGTGAAAACGGCCGAGACGCACCGCTCGAACATCATGCGGAAGCTGCAGTTACACTCCGTCAGCGACCTGGTGCTGTACGCGGTGCGTAACAACATTGTGCATGTCGTGCAAGCCGGTCTGGAATAGCCCGGCAATCCTCCCCTTGAAGTTTTCGCAGTGCATCTGGGCAGCGGCGACGCTGCCCATTTTTTTCGTCCGCTCGCCTCTCCGCGGCGAATGTGCGAACGAGAGTTCTCCAGCTCGCGAGCGGGTGACTAAAGGCTTTTCCGTATTCGCATGGGCGATTGCGGGCGAGGCCTGAAAAGTGGGCGCCCGCTCGCCCGCGATTTTGCGCATTTTACTGCAGTAGAAGGCACTTCATTGCAAATTGACCCTTACAGCAACGAAGTGAATCGCCTACAGAGTGCACCGGATGGTTTGTTCCGGCTTGCGACCCTACTCTCAACATGCAAGCGATGAAGATCGCGTCATCTTGAAAGGAGACGCAAGTGAATCCAACCACCACCGCCCGTGAATCGGATCTGGATCTCGTCAGCCGCGCCCAGAAAGGCGACGGGGACGCGTTCGCTTCTATTTTTCATGCGCACAAAGCGAGAATTTACTCCGTCTGTTTGCGCATGACCAACAATACCGCCGAAGCCGAAGACCTGACGCAGGACGCTCTATTGCAAGTGTTCCGTAAACTGGCCACTTTTCGCGGCGATTCGGCGCTCTCCACGTGGCTCTACCGCATCGCGGTGAACACCGTGCTGATGCACTTCCGCAAGAAGGCGCTGCGGCAGGTCTCGCTGGATGAGCCCTGCAACCGTGACGCCCGCCAGGTACGGCGAGAATACGGGCGCCGGGACGATCGTCTCTCGGGTTCGGTCGACCGCATCGCATTGACGCGAGCCATCCGCGAGCTGCCGGAAGGCTACCGGACCATCTTCCTGTTGCACGAGGTCGAGGGATACGAGCACCAGGAGATCGCCGAGCTTCTGGATTGCTCGGTGGGAAATTCAAAATCGCAACTGCATAAAGCGAAGTTGCGCATCCGCGATCTGCTGTGCCAGGCGCGCGCCGAGGCAGGCAAAGAAATCAAGACGGCGAAAACCGCGCGACCGCAAGCGACCTTCTCGCGCATGCGGCAGAACTCACGGCTAGCGCCGCTGGCCGACGACTGGCAGGAAGCGCTGCGCGATCTGCCGCCGGAAGCACGGCGGCCGGCAATTCCTCCGACTTCGCAATTTGCGGCAACAAATGTCTAACTTCCGGGTTTATCGCAAACGGGTGCCGCGCGATTGCCGTCCGAACGATGGCAACTGTGGGGACGCGGGGCGGGAAAGGTAGTCGTCAGTGCGTGTAGCAGCCATCATCAGTGTCCCGCAAAGCAATGCCGTCTCCTCCGGCAATGCGGGGGATGTCATTCCCGGCCCCATCGTGTCGTGGGATGTTTTAGGCCAGAGCATCCTGTCTCGCGTTGTTGACAGACTGCGGGTGTTCGGCGTCAGCGAAATATCTGTGTTGCCGGACGAGACCATGCCCTGGCCTGCCGACGAGGCCCAGAAAGCCAGCGCCGCGTGGGAGAGCACGGTGGCGCGCTATCTCGGCTATGGTCTCAAGACGCTCCTGCTGCTGCGGATGGGCGCCTATGTAGAGTTTGACGTCACCGATTTTCTGCGGTTTCACGGTGAGACCTCCAAAGCTGTCACCCGTGTCTGCGGCCAGCATCAAGCGCATGATGTCTTCGCGATCGAGGCATCTCGATTGCAGGCATGCCTGGTGCCTGTGCTGCAGAACGAGGCGTCTTCACGCTATCCGCTGTCGGGATATTCGAACCCACTGCACGACGTTCGCGATTTCCGGCAGATGGTGAGAGACGCGCTCTGGGGACGGGCGGCAATTCGTCCCATCGGAAAGGAGATCGCGGCCAACATCTGGGTGGATGATGGCGCGCGAGTGGATTCGACCCGAGTCCGCGGGCCGGCTTACATCGGCAGAGACTCCCGCGTCCATTCGGAATGCGCAATCAGCGGGTCGACTTCGGTGGAGCGGCAATGCGAAATCGACTATGGCACCAGCATCGACGACTGCTCCATCCTTCCCCGGACTTACGTGGGAATGGGGCTGAGCGTGCGCAATGCGGTGGCCAGCGAAGATCGCCTGTTTCATCTCCGGCGCAACGTACAGTTGCACTTTCATGACCGGCGGCTGATGGGCGCGGTGGCAATGGAGCATGGCTTGCAACGTTATTCGCGCGCGTTGATGGGATCATTCCCGGGTGAATAAACAGCGTCAACCCGGCGCCGATAGTTCGCATCTTTATCTTTAGAGATAAGTATGGAGCCCCTTTTGAACGCTTCGCTCGACCTCAGCACCGTCGCCGGCGCAACCTGGGATACCACGCAGGAAAAGAAATCGGAAGAACTGGCTGCTGCCGGCAGCCCGGCACAGACTTCATCGACCATCGTGGTGAACCTGCCGGAACGAGTCACCACCGCGGAGGTGCGTGATCTGGCCCGCGATTTGAAGCATGAGCTGGCTTCCGATCAACCCTGGATCATCCTGGATCTATCGGACGTGCGCGAGATGGACACTGACGGACTCGACCTGTTACTGCAATGCCTGAAGGCAACGCTGAGCCGGGATGGGGTGGTAAAGCTTAGAGGAGTTTCGCCGGAGGCCGCGGCCATCCTGGAATTGACCGGAGTAGATCGGGTGCTGAGCATCCTGCTGGAGGATTCGGATATCGAATCGAAGCTGCAGTCACCTTGCACCGCGGCTGCGGAGACTCCGGTCTCAGACAGCGCTGCCATAGAAGCCCGCACGCACTGCGGCTGAGTCATGAATGCATTCGCGGAGGACGGGACAATGAACGGTGGCGTTTCGAGAGGGATCGCAATTGGGCTCGTTGCCATTTTGACGGGAGGACTGCTGCCTGCCATAGCTCAGGAACAAAGCACGCCTCCGGACCAAACCACGGGACAGCAAGCAGCACCGCAAGCGCAACCTCCGGTACCGGGACAGCCGACGTTACCACCGATCAACAAGAACGAACTGCCTGAGAATCCAGAGCCGGAAACTCAGGCGACGCCGGTGCCGCCTGCCAGCCAGCCGCCGGCAATGTCGCCGGAGGCGGCTAGTCCTCAGCCGCCCACGGGAACCGCGGCGGCTGAGGCCCAGAGACCGGCGGGCAACGCGGCGTCGCGGCCGGCGGGCGCGGCCATCGCTCCGCCCAAGCAACATCAAGTCCGATCGTTTCTGGTCAAACTCGGGTTTATCGCAGGAGCCGGCGCCGCGGTGGGAACGGTCTTCGCGCTCTCCGAAGCCAGCCCGGCAAGAGTACCGAACACGGGAAGCCGCTGACCTGCTATGACCTCGCCCGGAGTCTCGCAGTCCAGCCCGCTCCTGGTAAGTTTTTCGGGAATCGACGGCTCCGGGAAAAGCACGCAAATCGAGAAATTATGCGTCCGTTTGTCGGACGCCGGCCTCTTGGTATCGCGGCTGGCATTCTGGGACGATGTGGTGGCGTTTTCCGGTTTTCGCGCGGGTCTCAGCCACAGATTTCTTCAAAGTGAAGGCGGTGTCGGAACGCCGGAAAAGCCGGTGCGACGGAATGACAAGAATGTGCGCAACTGGTACATGAGCGCCGCGCGCTCGGGTCTTTATGTGCTCGATGCCGTCCGTCTCCGGCATGTTGTGACCAAGGCAAAAAGACTCAAGCCTGAAGTCCTTGTGTTCGATCGTTACATATTCGACCAACTGGCCACTTTGCCGCTCGAGCATGCGATGGCTCGGACCTATGCGCAATTCATTCTGAACCTTGTGCCACGACCTGACATCGCCTACCTGCTGGACGCCGATCCGGAGGCGGCCCGCGCCCGCAAACCGGAATACCCTCTCGAGTTTCTTCACCAGTACCGCGCAAGCTATCGATGCCTGGAGAAAATGGCCGGCATGACGATGATGCCGGCGCTGAATGTCGATGAAGTACACAACGCCATCATGCTCAGATTCGAGAGCGCCTCGGGCCTGAAGTTTCCGGCGGCGGATTTGGAATCGATTCGCGGCGATGCTTACCTTCCGCTACGCGCCACGCTGCGCTTCTAATGGAAAGCCCTGATGGATGCGGTCTTTCCTGAAAAAAGCAGCCTGCCTGCGACCAACGCGCTGAAAGCACAAGCCATCCAAACAAAGCCCGCACGAAGGATGACTTATGCGATTTGCTCATGCCAAGCTTGGCCTCGTCATTCCCACGCTGAATGAAGCAGGAAACATCCCTGTGTTACTCGAACGCCTGCAGAAAACGCTGGAACCGATCGAACTGGAATACGAACTGATCGTGGTGGACGATGACAGCCAGGATGGAACCCCAGAGGCAGTTCAGAGCTACGCGCGCGAAGATTCACGCATCCGCCTGCTCTCGCGCCGAGGACAGCGTGGGCTAGCCGGAGCGGTCATCCACGGGTGGAACCACACCGACGCTTCATGGCTTGGGGTAATCGACGCCGACTTGCAGCACCCGCCCGAAGTTCTGATCTCGCTGCTGCATGCGATCCGCAGCGGCAGCGACCTGGCGATTGCCAGCCGCTACACTTCGAATCACCGGGACAGCGTGTCGGACTGGAGCCGTATCCGCCGGCTGATTTCCTCCTTCAGCACCTGGGCGACGCTGCCGCTGCAGAGAAAAGGCCTCCGTGTCAGCGACCCGATGTCGGGATACTTTGTCGTCCGCCGCGAGTGCATCGAGGGAATCGATCTGCAGCCGCAAGGATTCAAAATCCTACTGGAGATCCTAGTGAAGGCGCGCCTGCACCAGGTGGCGGAGGTTCCCTTCCGTTTTGCGACCCGGCACGCGGGCAAGAGCAAAGCGGATCTCAAGGTCGCCCTCGACTATTTTTCCTTACTGGGAAAACTCTCCCGATATGCCATGTTCAGGCCGGAACAGCGATGAACATTTGTCTGGTGACGGCCTTCCCTCCCAGCCAGAGGGCTCTGAATGAATATGGTTTTCATGTGGCGCGCGAGTTGCGCCAGATTCCCGGACTCAAGTTGACGATCCTGGCGGACGATCTTTCCGAGGCCCAGCCGGAGCTGGAGGGTTTCTCCGTCATTCGTTGCTGGTCATTCAACCGCAGCAACAGTCCCTGGCGCCTGTTGAGGACGCTCCGCCGCCTGCGGCCCGATGCAGTGTGGTTCAATCTTGGGTTCGCCAGTTTCGGCGATCGGCCGGTGCCGGCCTTCGCGGGAATTCTTGTGCCCGCGCTGGCCCGCGCCACCGGCCTGGACACACACGTCACCCTGCATCAACTGATGGAGACGGTCGATCTGCGGGACGCGGGCGTGCGCTTTCCCTTCCTGTACGCGGCGGCCGGGTTTCTGGCCACGCAGACCCTCTTGTGCGCCAATTCGGTCTCGGTGCTGCTTCCCGCGTATCGCGATATTCTGCGGGAAAGATACGGACGCCGCGGCTCGGTTTACGTCCGCAGACACGGAACACTCTGGGGCCGGCCGGAATATCCCGACTTCAGCCGGCGCGGCAACCCGGAGCACCGCATTCTCGCCTTCGGCAAATGGGGAACCTACAAACGGCTGGAAGTGGTCATCGAGGCATTTGAGATCGTCCGCCGCCAGATACCCGAGGCCCGGCTGATCATCGCAGGCATGGACCATCCGAAAACTCCGGGGTATATGGCGGGGATTCTCCAGCGCTACGCCGACAAACCGGAGATCAAGTATGTAGGCTACGTGGCGGAAGGCGACATTCCGGCACTGTTTCAGAGCACCAGCGTGGCCGTGATGCCCTACACGTCGTCGGCGGGATCGAGTGGGATCGCCCATCTGGCGAGTGCGTACGGCGTGCCCATCGTGGCCTCGAATATCCCCGATTTTCGTCAGCTGATGACGGAAGAAGGCCTGGCCATCACATTCTGCGAACCGGGAAACAGTCAGAGCCTGGCGGAGAAACTGATCCTGCTGCTGGAGAATCCGGAGATGCTCACGGAGTTAGCGTTGCAGAATACTTCGGCGGCGTTGCGCATGAGCATGCCGGAAATCATTCGCCAGTACGTCCGGACCTTCGATCTGCAACAGCAGCTCAGCGGACTCAAGTTTGTATCCCGCGCCCGCAAGATGCCACGATGGCTGCCGTTGCGGGCGTGGCTGGTCCGGCGCGCTGCTCGCCGAGCCGCCCGAGATTCGAGTTTCCCGGACGTGATTTCGACCCTGCCGCAAACCCGGGCTCAACAAGTCCAGCAAACCAGTCAAGAATAGTTCAGCAGCTCTCGAGGAGGATGGGCCAGACTTCCCTACCGAGACGGGGGGGGAGGGGGCTGCGTTTGCGACGAGGGGGCAGAATTCCCGGAGCCGGGAGGCGGGAGCGTCGGCTCTTTCACGGGCGTATTGTCGCGGTTCTTCAGTTCAATCGGTCCGCCCTGGTGGCGCCGGGCCTCTTGCACGGCCTGCAGGTTTGACTCGGTGTTCTGGCTGTTGATGCCGGCGACCTCGCCCAGTTGCATCCCTTGCATCTCGACGTGATTGGCAACGGTGACGCGGCCGCGCGCGTCGGGAGAGGCTTTGGCCTCGGAGTAGTAATCGTTGGCAGTTTCCTGATCGCCGTTCATCTCGGAGACATAACCCATATTGTTCAGGGTGAAGGCGTTCGTCGGATCCAGTTTGTAGGCTTGCTCGAAGGCCAATCGGGCCTTTTCGGGATCGTTGTGGTTGAGATCGAATACCCCCTGCAGGCTGAGCCGCGCCGCCCTGTCGGGCGCGCTTTGGGTGGCTTCGATCCGGGTGCGGACCAGGCGCGCATTGTCCGAAGCCACTTCGCTGATTGGTTTCCCCTGCCAGTGGGGATCGAGCGCGATAATGATCGAGTCGGAGGAGCGCAATTCCGCCGCCTGCGTGTAATAGCGCAATGCCGCATCCAGGTTGCCCTCCGCTTCCATGGTGTACCCGAGATTGTTGAGGGTGAATGCGCTGTGCGGCTCGATGGCCAGGGTGCGCAAAAGCACACCCTCGGCCTCCGGAGTCCGGTCTTCCTGCAGCAGATTCATGGCTTCCACGTTACCGCGATTGATGCGCAGTTCACGGCTGGCCATGAAGGTGGTGGCTTCGCTCAAACGCTTTCCCTTCAACTCGGGGAGGCTGGATTCGGCGATCGTGGTCTCCGACTTCTGCCGGGCGGCCAACTGATAGTAGCGTTCCGCTCGCTCCAACTTTCCCTGCAGTTCGGAAAGGTAGCCGAGATTGTTGAGCGTGAAGGGATCGTCGGGATCGAGGAGGTAGGCGCGATAAAAGAGTTCCTGGGCTTTATCCAGTTTGTGATGGGCGAGAGCCCTCACCCCGTCACGGTTCAATTGCTGGACCGGCGTCACCTTCGAGCGCTTGGGGATGGTGATCCTGAAGTCAGCAGCGAGGGCGGCGGAGCCCCACACCAGAGTTGCAGCTAAAACCGTGCCAACGATCGCTTTCATATTCCTCCAAGGGAGTCGAGGAAATCGCAGTGTTTGGATGTTTCCGGGAGATCGCCCGTTTGCCAGGAACCCAGGATTTTGTCAGGAATTACAGGCTACCGGAGGCCCGGGTTTAGGCATCGGAAGAGGGTGCGCACCGCCCTATGGATGGTTACATCACTGGCCCTGGCGACCGCCATGCATGGCCAATCGGACCCGAACGCTCGTACAAACAACACGGCCCCGGCAAGCTCTTTCCCAGCCGCGTCCGCGGGGAATAGCGAAGTGGTAACGACAGCTTCGGGCTCGGAGACTGCGAAGCCAGCGGCTCCGACTGCGGTGCAGAGCCAGCCTCCGGCCTACGATCCCTTGCTGGACCTTCCGCCGCTCCCCCACAATCGGGTTACGCTGGTGGGCGGAACGGTGACCGCGGTCGACGAGGTCTTCAATCGCATTTCAGTGCGCCCGTTTGGCGCAAAGCAGCAGATGCGCCTGGGATTTGACGCGCGGAGCCTGATCTACCGCGACGGCAGGCCCGGGACGGCGCAGGACATACGCTCCGGCGATCGCGTCTATGTCGACACCATGCTGGATGGATCACGGCTGTTTGCCAAAACGATTCAGGTGGAGACGTCACCGCCGAGCGGCAGCGGCCATGGCCAGATTCTCGGTTATGACGCCGAAGCCCGGATGCTTACGCTGCGCGACGAGTTGTCGAACCAACCGGTTCACTTCCGCTTGAGCCCGGCGGCGGCGATCCGCTGCGGCGAGCAGGCCTGCTCCGCCGCCGCACTGAAGACCGGGTCCCTGGTTGCGCTCGATTTCGGAACCCAACAAGGCCAAGCGGTAGTGCAGCAGGTCTCTGTGCTGGCGGCGCCGGGAAGCGAGTTTTCGTTCTTCGGGAGGGTCACCTTCGTCGATCTTTCCCGGAAGCTGATCGCGGTCGCGAACAACAACGATGGCAAGACCTATGAGGTCAGCCTGGGATCAATCGCTCCCAGCATCCTGCAAAAACTCCACGAAGGATCTGAAGTGGGTATCGCGGCGGTGTTTGACGGCAATCAGTACATCGCGCGCAGTCTCGCCCCCGCGGCCGGGGGTTCAAGCGAGCAATAGGCAGAAAACCGAAATTTCCGGGGCAACGAGAAAAGGCTGGCAGCATGCCAGCCTTTTGGCTTTTCGCGCCGGCGCCTAGCGGCGACCGTGGAAACCACCGCCTCCGTGGAACGTGCCTCTCGGAGCTGTGCCGCGATAACCGGAGAAACCGCGGTTATAGTAGCCGCGTCCGTAATAGCCACGTCCGTAGTACCCGCGCCCGTCATAGCCGCGGCCATAGTAGCCACGTCCGTAAAAACCCGGGCCGTAGAAGCCGCGGCCGTAGTACCCATGTCCCCAATAGCCGTGATACCAGGGTCCGGCGCCGATGAAGACGCCGCCAACGAACCAGCTCGGCCCATAATAGCCGTAGGGCGCGCAAGCGTACGGATAAGCTCCGTAGTAGCCATAGGTGCAGACCGGCTCGGCCCCAACCGTCACGCCAACCGCGACCGCCGCGTGGGCATTCACGGCCGGCAGCACGAAAATGCTGAGTAAAGCAAGATATCTGAGATAACGCATACTTGGTTCCCCCCTTTCGGTGCCCTGATCTCCTCCAAGAACCGCAGGCCCGAAGGCCGCGACCTCTTCAACCCTGGTCGCCGCCTAAGTAGTTAAACCTAAGAACGCAGCAAAAGTTGCGGGTGGCGAGGCCGTTGAAACTAGCGGCTTTTCAGGCTTGGCCGGGGGTTTCCTTCATGCGGGCGCGGAGGGCCTCGTCAATCACCACCTGATGGTCCTCGAAGATGTAGGTCACGGTGTTCCGGGCGTAGTGCCACAGGGTTGAAAAATCGGTCTCATACCAGCAACATTCGCGCATGCGTGGGGAAAAACCGCAAAGAAAACGGAACCGCTGGTGGACGTCCCCAGGAGAAACCAGCATGGCTGCAGTCATGCGGTGATTGCCTTCGATAATGGTCAGGGGGCTGATCTCATCCACCGCTATGAGCAAGACCGCGCTGGATTCCTGCACCGGTCCCGCAGCCAACTCCGCGCCCAGGGAGCGCAGCTTGTTGATGAAGGTATCAGAAGAATGCGCGGCAATTCTGGCGCGAATGCGCTCGGTCACGTCGACTAGGTAATAGTTCCGATTGGCGTGCCGCCGCCACTGGTTGCGGGGGAAAACGCGGATGCGATGCAAATCCGCGGGGCGCAACTCGACTTCCCACCACTCGGTACCGGCCGGAAGCTCGCGCCACATTCTGCCCCGGCGCCTGTACAAGAGGGCCCGCCGAAGTTCGTTGTCATGCTCGTTGCTGAGGTCGGGACGGACCACGACCTTCCAGAACGCTCCGCGGTAGCGGGTGAACTCCCGCTGATAAAACTCGCTGCGAAGGAATTCCGCGATGGCCTCGTTCTCCGACACGCGGCGCACCTTGCGGAGTCCTGGGCCCGCGGGGAAGGAGCGCTCCGCGGGACGCCGCTGGGCGAATTGCACGCGCAGAAACGGAACGGAGACGAGCAACAGCAGAAACATCATGAGGACGGTCTGCACCAGAATGACGTCATGCAGGGTGTCGTGCCACACATAGATTCCACCGATGATGGTCCCGCTGAAACCGAGCTGCAGCCAGCTGACATTTCCGATCTTGCGGGAAATCTCATAGCTCATCAGAACCACGGCCAGCGAATAAATGCCGGTGGTGGCCGCATAAAGAACCAGCAGCGAAGCGTAAGAGCTGTGTCCTCCAAGAGGAAATCCGGGGCCCAGCACCGTGTGCCAGAGTCCTGGAGGCGCCAGCCAGACGGCCATGGTGAATCCCGAGGCAATGAGCACGGCGAGCAGGAGGGCGGTGCCGAGAACGGCGCGGCCATCCTCCTCATCGCCGCGCACGCCGGCCGAGAACGGGAACATGCCGCTCACTACCGACCACGACAGCATGTAAACCACGCGCCCGACCAGGGCTACGGCAGCATACACGCCGGCTTCGGTCGACTGAAAAAAGTGTTTGACCAGGATGATATCGAGGTTGTTGATGATCACCTGGCCGACAAAAAAAACGACGGCCTGCACACCCTCTCCAAAGGCAACCGGCAGCGAATCCTGGGAACCGCCGACCAGCTCCCGGCGGGGGCTGGAGAAGAAGTAAGCGACAATGATAGAAGCCACGATGGCGGCGATGACCCCGGCCACGCCATAGCCCGCGGACATGAGAGCAATGGCTCCGGCGACCTTGACCACGACCTCCAGGGCAAAGTTCGCCGCCAGGCGGCGAAAATCATACATGCCCTGCATGAAGCCCCGCCGTACGCCGAGCGGCACAAAAAATACAATCGCGGCGGCCAGCATGACGATGTAGTTGCGCGTCGGCAGATTCAGATACCGCGAGATCACGGGGCTGGCAATCACCAGCAGCAGGCTGATGCCCGTGCCGAAGATCCAGGCACGGCGGTCGAGGAAGCGGTAGATGGCGATCTTTTCCAGAAGCGAATCGCCTTTGGCGACAAACTTGGCGCACAGCAACTGGAACGAAAGAGTCACCGCCGACAACAACATGAGAACGGTGTACACCACGCTGGCGTGACCAAAACGGTCGGCGCCGAGAGCGTGGGCAATCACCAGGTTGTACAGCAGGTTCATCGCGCCCACAAAACCCGAGCTGACGAGCATGATGACGCTGCCGCTCAGCACTTTCACTGGAAGGCTTACGGCCGTCGCTTTGCGTGCGGCCAGGGGTGCAGTTTCCCCGGGCTCGGAGAACGCAAGTCCGGGGGGCTGTTGGGTGGGCATAAGGGTCCTGATCGCCTGGTTAGATGCCGAGGAGCGTCTCCACGTAGGGCCTAGAACAGGTTGAGCTTGATGACCGGCAGAAACTGACTGCGCTGGTCTCCGGGGAAGTCATAGAAGGTCTGCTGCTGCAGGCCGAATGAAAAGCGCAGGGGATAACTGACGGCAACCTCACCGCTTCCGTCCCGCACCGAACGCTGCAGAAGCCGGGTGTAGGACACGAGGAACTCATTGTTCACATTGTCGTAGGCGTGAAAGCCTTCGCCCCGTGACCACGCTCCGGCAGCCTCAACCGACCAGTGAGAAGCCAGGGGCGCGTATTGCAGGCGCAAGGCTGGGCGGATGGCCTGGGCGATGGCAAAATCAAAGCCCTGCACCCGCCAGGAGCGCAGGTACTCGCCGAGGACGGCCGCCTTCCAGCTGGCGCCGAACTTCCGTTGCACGCCGAGGTAGGCGCTGGTGGTGTAGTACTCGGCAATGGTTGGACGAAAGAGAATGTCACGCACGCTGTAACCGGTAATGAGTGCGGTCCTGCCCCAGGGACGGCCGACGGTGAATTCCAGCAGGGCGGCCGCGTCGCGGGAGCGCAGATTTTGGTCGGTAAAGGGTCCCGCTTCGCGGATCAGACTGCCGGAAACGGCAACCCAGTTGAAGAACGAACTGGTGTACACGTAGAGAAATTGCCGGAACAGATTCTGATTCATGTTCGCCGGCGCCAGGGTGTCACGGCGGATGGTGAACTGGAGGCCGGGATTGAAGGAAATGATGTTGTTGCCGAAGTGGAGGACGGGATTGATCCCTCCGTTGAAGATGGTGTCAAAAGTGTTGCGACGCTCGATCAGCAATTGGTTAGGAAACGACAGGGTGCCGTGCGCATTGCGTTCGGCGACCAGGCCGCTGATCACGGGGAACCCGGAGAAGTGGATACGGTAGCGGGAGTCGCCTATGCTCTCGTAGGAGTCGCGAGGCGGAGGCAGCAACGCTGGATTCGTGATGCCTCGAATGCGGGCATCGAGCTGGTAGATATTGATGTCTTCAAAAATAGGGGCGAATGAGGCCTGGGGAATCAGACTGACGTTGTCATTGACCTGCTTCCCCACCTCGCCCGCGAGATTTTGCTCGACTTGCAGGGAGTATTCGTCGCCCTCCACGATCCGGTTGGCGCGAGCCACAGCGCCCAGCGCCCGGGTCGTGTCCTGTTGCTGCCGGTAGAGGTTGGACATGGCAATCAGGTACTCGTAATTCTGGGCGTTCTCAGGATTGTTGCCCAGACTCTGCAGCAGGGCAGCCGCATCCTGTGTCTGCCCCTCCGCCAGGCAGGCGTTGGCCATGCCGATATTCACCGATTCCGGGTCGGCTCCCTCGGTCTGCGCTCTCTGGAAGTAATTCTTTGCCAGTTCGAACTCGTCGATCGACATAAGAACGTCGGCCGCTTCAATCAGATTTTCGGCGGTCACCGCCTGAGCCTCGCCGATCCGGGCTTCGGCCAGCGCAAAACTAACCTGCTGCCGCGCCTCGTCCCGTCTGCCCGACGCCGCCAGCAAGCGAGCCAGGGCGAGACGAACTTCCACGCGGTCGGAGTTGGGGGCGTCCAGCGCGCGGGAGTAGCGCTGCATCGCGGCGTGGTGATCGCCGAGAATGAGCAATGCCTCGCCGGTGGGCAGGAGGACTTTGCTGTCGTCGCCGCCCTTCTCCGCCAGCGTAATCGCCTTATAGGTTTGGTCGCGCTCGCGCAGTTCGGCGTAGGCCCGCGCCATCTGCGCATAGACCAGGGAATCATCCGGCCCCAGACCGAGAGCTGCCTGCAAGACCGTGATCGTCTCGTGATAGCGGTGCATGCGGTACAGCACTTCGGCCAGGGCCAGATGAGTGGCGGCGTCAGTGGGAGCGAACTTAAGGGCCGCGCGATATTCATCCTCCGCCTTGTGGAACATCCTCTGCTGGCGATAGGCTTCCGCCATGGCCAGATGGGTCGGCGCCGACTCTCCCATCAGCTTGATGGCCAGGCTGGCTTCTTTCAGCGCCGATCCGGCCCGGCGCAGCTGCAGGTAGGAGAAAGCCAGGCCGAGGTGGGCTTCGCCATAGTTTGGCCGCGCCCGGATCGCGGCCTGAAAGTCGTGCTCCGCGTCGCCGGCCTGGCGCAGATCGTTGAGCACGTATCCGCGATTCACATAGCCGGTCGCGTTATTGGGCGCCAGCTTGAGCGCCTCGGTAAAGTCGTGGACTGCATCCTGCAAATGTCCATAGTGGGTGTGATAGTACCCAGCGATGAGCCGCAGGTCTTTATCTTTGGGCAGGACAGGCTCGTATTTCTGAACGATCTGGTAAGCCTCATCGTACTTCTCCAGAAACAGCAGGTCATATGCGAGATAGACCGGGGCTTCGGGATCGCGAGGAAGCTTTCCCAGGACTTTGTAGCCCAGCTCGGCGGACTCGGCATACTGGCCGGTCCAGGTCAGATAGCGTTCGCGCTCCCGCATCACCGGAGGATTCTGATTCACGGCTTCGTTGCCGGCGGCCCGGTCCACCCACTGCTTAGCGCGTGGCAGCTGATGAGCCTCCAGAGCCGAGTTGATAGCTCCGGCCACTACCACCGGATTGCCGGACGCCAACTGGTTCGCGCGCTCGTAACTCTTCTCCGCCTCGTCAAATCTGCGGGTCGCAGTGTAGAGGTCGCCAAGCGCAAGATACGCGACGAAGTCATCCGGATGCAGGCTGGCCAGTTGGGTAAAGTACTTTTCCGCGGCGGCGTTGTCGCCGGTCTCGCGGCTCAGATAACCGAGAGCGGTCAAAGCGGAACTGCTGGAAGCCTCCATGCCGAGCGC
>Ga0335080_10000584_pt1 | contig 33853 bp, 29 predicted proteins | sample Lox_Sample_34_FD_206720 | JGI IMG/M metagenome (GOLD analysis project Ga0335080, IMG submission 206720) | Soil microbial communities from Loxahatchee National Wildlife Refuge, Florida, United States - Lox_Sample_3.4 | ecosystem: Environmental > Terrestrial > Soil > Wetlands | place: USA... | reverse complement strand
GCGGGCCGGAATAGCCAGAACGCGGCATCCTCTTGTTCGATAACCGAACAGGAATTCCGCCAATGACACACCTGGGGGCTGCATCTTCGCGCCGCGCCACAGAATCAAAATGCCTTTGAGAATTTGTTGTGGCATCATGTGTGCAGAAGCACTCTGCAGATGTGGCGAATGTAAGCACCCGACAGCGATAACAATTAACAACCCGGAAATGTATCGCATGAAGCAGGTTGCTAACGAGGGGCGAGAGCGTTCGTCCAACGAATGAAATGATCGACAATTCAAACGCGAGGGAACATCTCAGCGGGCAGGAACGTACCTTGTAGAGTTGCGTGGGAGCCGGGCAGGGGCAGTGGGCCCGGCTCTTCGGGAAAAATTCAGGGGTTAAGGGACTGACTCACTCTCGGTTTGGCGGCCCAGGTGAGCGCAATCCCTGCAGCAGAAGCACCAGGTCTTGCGGCCTTTGTGCGTTCTCCTTAACCCCGCGGCAGCATTGTAGGTCTTTCGCAGGGAAAAGCAAGTTCTTTGCGGAGGCAGAGTCCAGGCCGCCCCAACCGGTTCCCGACGCTATCGGGAAAGAAAAAGGAGTCGCATGAGATTGACGAATGTTTACAAGGGGCTGTTGCTGAGCCTGGCTCTGCTGCTGGCAACAAGCATGTTCGCAGGTACGATCAGTACGAAAGGCTCGCTTCAGGTGCTGGATACGGTGTCCTTAAGCGGCACACAACTGGCGCCCGGACAGTACTCAGTAAAGTGGGATGGCAAAGGTCCGAACGTCGAAATCAGCATTATGCAAGGCCACAAAGTCGTAGCCACGACTTCGGCCCGCATCATTGACCTGAGCGAGTCAGCAAGCAGCGATTCGCTCTTGACGACCAAAGCCGCCGACGGCAGCAAGTCGGTATCGGAAATCCGATTTGGGGGAAAGAAATACGCTCTCGAAATCGGACAGGAGTCTGCCAACGCCGCAGATGGGGCCGGCAAGTAACTGAAGTAGTCGTTGAGACGGGGAGCCGAGGGCTCCCCGTTTTTTTTCTCTGCCCTCTCTTCTTCTACCGGCCGCACGCGGGCGGACGGCGCTAGTTGGCCGAGGCCAGCACGTCGTCGTAGTAGTTGACCATGGCACGGCGGGGTTTGTCCTTCACACCTTTCAACGGGACCTTCTGTTCCAGGGTGGTGTTGCCGTTGAGACGAGCCCGCCCCAGGAACATGACGTGGCCGTCCGCCATCTCCAGATAAATCGGGACAAGCATGCGGAACCGATCATCGACATTGGATTGGGTCAGCTTTATTCCCAGCACGGTGTTCCCATCGGCATCGGGGTCGAGGCTATATTGCAGGTTATAGTTGGGCAGGGCGGTTCCGTAGACGTACTGATCAAAGAACCAGCTCATGTTTCCCCCGAGATTCGCCATTTCCGGAGTCATGTGGCGCTCGAGGACAGCTTTGAAGTCTTCGGTGGTAGCGGAGCGGCCGGAGTAGGTCTTGTTGAAATCCTGCATGAGCGACTTGAAATTCTCGTCGCCCGTCTGGCGGTCCCACATCATCATGCGAATCATGTGCAGGACGAAGGCTCCTTTGGGGTAAATGAGCTGACGGCTGACGTTGAACCCCACGCGACTGTTGTCCAGCCGATATCCAAGCGTAAGGGGCCCGGTATCGATGGCGCGGAATCCATCCTTGTTTTTCTCGGTGAGAAAATCGCGCTCATCGTTCCAGAATTCGATGAATTTCTTGGGATTCTTTTCCCCGAGCTGGATGAACAAGGAGGCGGACATATCGGCGAAGCCCTCACTCATCCACTGATCGCGATAGGAGTTGAAACCGACATTCTGTCCCCACCACTGATGGGCGATTTCGTGCGGGGTAACGATCTTCCAGTAGCCCCGGTCGCCCCAATCAATGCCCAAACCGTGGCGCACCGTGGAGTCGTAGAAGGAACATATCGGCAACCACACCAGAGTGGGCCAGGATTGGCCGTAGTTGCAGGCAGTCTGTTGCGTCAAGGCAACGCGCTTCGTGGGGATCGCACCGAAGTACGCGGAGTAAAGCTGCACGGCAAGTTCTCCCAGGCCAAGGGTCTGCTTCAGCATGCGAGTGGTGTCCATGGTTCCCAGAGTGCGGCCGTCCAGAGTGCCTTGGAGAGCGTCTGAGTTCTCACTGGCGTGCTGTAAGGCGGCCGCCCACGAGGGCGGATCCTCATTGGCGAAGGACTGAACCGTGAATTCCGGCTTGGTAAGCTTGGCCTCTTCCATTTTGAACTTGCCAAAGTTGAAGCCGGCGAGGGTCTGGGGCACTTCGCTCTTCCAGGTGGTCACATTTTCATTGCCTTGATTACTCTCGCTGACAAGGGTTCCGGTGGCGGCCATTTTCATGCCTTTGGGAATGCGAAAGGTCAGTTCGTAGTCGCTGTAGGAGCCGAAGGCCTGGTTGGCGGAGCTGGGGTACCAGTTCTCGCGCGCGATGGGATAATAGTTCCCGTTGCCTTCGTTCGACACCGCATCCTTGCCGCTGTAGGTCACCGCGATCGCGTACTTGTCGCCTTTCGCGAGGCCGGCCGGCAGAATCACGGAGAAGAACTCGGCATCGTCGTCCTTGCCCTCCTGGATGTAAGCGAGGTTTTGACCGTCTTTGCCGGTCACGCTTTGCACCCGCAATTTGGGGAAGAGGCTGAAGGGAACCACGCGAACGCCATCCACCTGGGATACGAACGTGGTTATGGACTTGCCGGTCAAGTTCGCGTTCTTCTCGATGGTGGTATCGAGTTGTTGCCGTTCGATGCGGACGACAGAATTGTTCTCCGCGCTGCTGGCAATTCCCTTCTTGTATTCGTCAGCCAGATGGAAAGCGGCCCAGACTCCCAGCTTGCTGTCGCGGTAGGTGATGAATTCGACTTCTTCGGGAGCCACTGGGAAAAGAAGAGGAGGCGCGCCGTGAGGATCAACCGCGTAGACTTCTTTGTCATCGTACTTTTTTCCGTGAACAAAGGCGACAAACAGGCCTCCAGGCTGAGTGCCGAGGAGGTCCTGGAGAATGCGGGCGTCGAGGTTGAACTTCATGAAATGGTCGTGGCGAAGGGCATTCTGGCTGTCGCGAAGCAAGTTGGGGTCGCAGTTCGCCGCGGGCGGAGTTCCCGAATTCTTGATCTCATTGTAAGTGGAATCGGTGAAGCGCAGCACCAGTTGCTGAAAGGTCTCGCTGAACTCGCTTCCTTTGGTCAGCAAGCTCAAACTGCGGCGTTCGACTGCGGTGGGGGGATCGAGGACCATCAGGCCGTCGCCCACGAAGACAGCCCCCGTCACCTTGCCCTGCACGGGCGGCACAAAGCAAACCGTCCCCGAGCGAAAGTGAAAGGTCGCGGCGTCCCGTTTGAGGGTGAGATCGGTCACCGTAACCGCCTCGGCACCCAGCGCGAGGCCGCGCAACTGCTGGTAAATGGGATCGCTGTTAGCGGCAGGAGCAGGATTCGAGGCGGCCAGAGCGCGGGCGCAAAACAGCAGCACGGCGGCGATTCGCGCGGCCGCTGACGAGAATGGCATTTGGAGCCTCCTTTTGGGGGAAGGAGGAAACGCGAGATTATCTACTTGCTAGAGAGAAAAGGCAAGAGTCGCGATCACCATACCATGTGATAGAGGCGGGACGAGGGTAGCCTCGCCCCGCTGGATTGTCGATTATTTTCCCTGCGGCTCGAGTTCAGCTTTGATATTCACACTGCCGCCCGTCGCCCTAAACTGTCTTTCCCAAGGCTTGAAACCGGATTTGCTGACGGTGAGCGTGTGGTCGCCCGGGGCCACGTCAATTTCGGAAGGAGTGTTGCCGACAAAGCTTCCGTCGACTGCAATATCAGCGTTCCCGGGGGTTGAGGAAACGGATATTTTGCTGGCTATGGAGAGCGTTCCTGGCTTGCCGGTCACGGCTACGATCTGAGTGGCGTGCTGCTTTGCCGCCTCGACTTTTTCAACTTGCGCGGGCCAATCCTTGGCGATCGCTTCGCAGGCATCTTTCACCGAGTTTCCCAACGAACGCGTGGAGTGACTGACGACGGCATCCCCATCACGATTAAAGACCGCCACTTTGTTGTCATGGGCGAGAATGCTCTTGCCGCCCTCATGGTCAAGCACGACCACATAGTCGGCCTTGTCCTGTTTGTTGTTCACCACCACACTCGGACAGCGATCACCAAAGGTCTTGATGATCTCGGCGGTTTGCGGACGGGCGCCGCCGCTCATGTGGCCGGCAAAGCCCTCGCTGGAACCGCCGCTGTTTCCCGACATCTGCCAGGACTGGCTGTCGGTGATGAAAACACGCGCCTTCGAGCCTTCCGGGGCTGACGTTTGGGCTGCAGCAGGAATTACGCACAACAGCACAATCACAGACTTAGTAAGGGGTTGCATTCTTCCTCCGAAGGATGATCTAGGGGAAAGCATATTGTGACACTGGGGACGAGAGGGGCCTAGTTACGGTTGACAGTGTCCGAGAGGGAATAGCGCAGGATCGGAAAGTACAGGCGAACGGCCGGGTCCCGGACCGTGGAAGGTCGCGACCAGATGGTGGCCGAAGCCTACTGCGTTACTGTTTTGACGACGTCGCCGACTTTAAACCCTGCACCGGATACCGCGGTCGCGACAGCAGATTCCTCGTCGACGTCGGTGACTTTGACGATGCCGACTGTGGAACTGAGGCGGCGAATCACCTTGCCGGTGGACGGGTCCTTGATTTCCTTGGACACGCGTTCGACGTTCAGCTGATCTCCAACTTTGACTCCGGCCTTGGTTCCGACGTTGAGGACGATCTGGCCGCCATCGACGGCAGCCACCAAGCCGGAGACCATGATCTGGCGCACCTGGAGCTTATCTTTATCGGCGATGACGCCCGAGCTCATCTGTTCGACTGCAGCCTTAGTAGCTTCTCCGATGATGGTGTTCTGGAAGTCGCTGCTGCCGAAATCGACGTTGCCGCCGCCAAAACCGCTCCAGTTACCGCCGCCACCGAGCATGGAGGTGCTTTCGCGAGAGGACTCGCCCTTGCCTTCGGCCACGCCGAGGATTTCTCCGGTGTCGATATCGACGATGCGGGCGTTGAGGGCGACGACCGCTTTGCTCTTCTTGTGTTTGAAGCCGCCCAGGCCGAAACCTCCGATTCCGCCGCCGCCGCCACCGACTCCGGTAGTCTTGGTGTCATTTCCGAAGGTAGTGATGCTGCCCACGATGATGGCGTCGACACCCAGCAGTTTTCCGATCTTTGCCGCCGAGTTGGGATCGGCGCGATCGCTATTGGAGAAGTTCTGCTCCTTGAGAATCTTGTCCAGCGCCTTACGCTCAATCACCGAGTAGCTGCCATCTTTGACCAGATAGTTGACCAGAAGGTCGGAGATGCCCTTACCGATGTCGACGTCCTGCCCGAATATGCCCGCGACCCCGGCATGCACGGTGGCATAGTCAAAATCGAAGATAGCAACCCTCTTCTTGCGGCCCGTGGGAGCCGCGGGAGCGGGGGCTGTGGTGGCAACAGCGGCGGTCTGGGTTTGGGCAACGACTCCGACAGGAAGAAGGGGAATCAACAAGGCCAGGAGGCACAGCAGTCTGTTCATAATAATGGTTTCTCCAGCGCAAGGGAGCAGCGCACACTGCAAGGTGTTTCTGGGCGCGAATTTTAATGGCTGTGGGGAGGCGTGTCAACGATTCTGTGGGAGCGCACACCGTGAGGAACGGCGCAGGAGCGTGGGAATTCCAATCCGGGAACCGAGGAATTGTCCGGAGGAAGACAGATCAATACTTGGGCATTTTGGGATCGACGCGATCGGCCCAAGCCAGAATTCCTCCCGCCAGGTTGTGCACTTTGCGGAAGCCCGCCTGTTGCAGAAAGGCTACTGCCTTGGCGCTGCGGACTCCGGAGCGGCAGTGAGCGACGATCTCCCGGCTGGAGTCGAGTTCGTTCACGCGCCGGGGCAGGTCGCCGAGGGGAATGAGATGCCCGCCCAGGTTGCATATCTGGTATTCGTGGGGCTCGCGCACGTCGAGCACAAAAAGATCGTCGCCCGCGTCCAGGCGCCGTTTGAGTTCTTCAACCTGTATTTCGGAAACGCCAGTCTCCACCGGTTTCTCCTCACCACGAATTCCACAAAACTGGTTGTAGTCTACCAGCTTTGTTACGGTGGGATGGGCGCCGCAAACCGGGCACTCGGGATTCTTGCGCAGCTTCAGCTCGCGAAACTTCATTCCCAGGGCGTCGACCAGCAGCAGACGACCGATGAGGGGATCGCCGACCCCCAGTATCAGCTTGATGGTTTCCGTAGCCTGGATGACGCCAATCAGGCCGGGAAGAATGCCGAGGACTCCGCCTTCGGCGCAGGAGGGTACGAGACCGGGTGGCGGGGGTTCGGGATAGAGGCAGCGATAGCAGGGACCCTCGCCGGTGGCGAAGACGCTGGCCTGCCCCTCGAAGCGAAAAATCGACCCGTAGACATTCGGTTTTCCGGTGATCACGCAGGCGTCATTGACGAGATAGCGGGTGGGGAAGTTGTCAGTGCCGTCGGCGACGATATCGAACTGGCGAAACAGATCGAGCGCATTGTCGCTGGAGAGGCGAGTCTCGAAGGTGCGGATGTTCAGAAACGGATTGATAGCCTTGAGCTTCTCCTCGGCGGATTCGAGCTTCTTGCGACCCACATCGGCGGTGGTGTAGATGATCTGCCGCTGCAGGTTGGTAAAGTCCACCACGTCAAAGTCAACGATTCCGAGGGTGCCGACTCCGGCGGCCGCCAGGTAGAGCGCCAGCGGCGACCCCAGGCCTCCGGCGCCGATACACAGGACACGTGCCGCTTTCAGCTTCTGCTGCCCTTGCATGCCGACTTCGGGCATGATCAGGTGGCGGGAGTAGCGCAGAATCTCGTCGTTGTTCAGGGTCGCCAGTTCAGGTTTGGTCTGGGTGATGGTGGCCATAAAGAACCTCGATTTTACCTAAGTCTGATTGAAGATCAGCCGTACGGGAATCAACAACAGACAGGGCAACCACAGCAGAGGCGCTGGTCAGGGGTGGTCATGCTGCAATCGCGGATCATGGAATCCAAAATCACACCGGCCTCCGGCAATCGAAGGCACTATGGAAATACTATCATCGTCCTTGACCGGGGTGGCTTCTTTCTGAAGATAGCGGACGTCCTCATCGTTCAGGTAGACATTGACAAAAGAGCGCAGTCTGCCTTCATCGGTGTAAAGGTGGCGGCGCAGGTCCGGATGCTGGGAAACCAAGGTAGTCAGGGCTTCGGCCACGGTGCCGGCCTTGACCTCGACCGTGGCCTGCTTGCCAGCGTACTGGCGCAAGGGCGTGGGAATGCTGATTTTACTCATATGCTAGAGTGATGCCCGCCCGGCCGGATAGGATTCAGCATTGAGCGCCAGTCGAGGCTCCGGCAGCGAGTTTCTCAACCGAGGTCGATCTTCTCGTCGATCAGCCGCTTATCATGCTCGCCGCTGCCGGCGAGTTCGAAAGAATTCGTATCTGCCGCTTTGCCGCCCTCTACGCTTGTGATCACATAAGAGCAGCCGATCCAGTGGGCCTCGGACAAGTCGGTGGGAGACCAGCGAGCCGGATGATCCGGATGGGAGTGATAGAAACCGACGATGTCTTCGCCACGCTCCCGCCCTTCACGCTGGAGGCGGATCAACTCGCGCGGATCGATGTGGTAGCGGTTGTGGGGCGAATCGCTGCGGGTGTTGCCGCAGCGGGCGACGGAGGTTACAACCCGGGTTTCCTGATCCATCTGCCCGAGAAGAACGCCGCAGCACTCATGGGGATAGGTTTCTTCGCTGTGGCGGCGAATTTCATCGAATTGTGTTCTAGCGATTCTTAACATGGGCGTTCTGCACGCGGAGGCGATCATTTCTGTTCTCCGGTCGAGGTGGTTACTCCTCTTGCCAGAAGCGTTCGCTCAGGTACTTGTCGCCGGAGTCGCACAGGATGGTGACGATCACCGCCGGCTGGTTCTTCTTCAGTTGTTCTGCGACTTGAAGGCATCCTGCGACGGCTGCGGCAGCGGAGACGCCAACCAGGAGACCCTCCTCCCGCGCCAGACGCCGGGCCATTTCGTAGGCCGCTTCGGTTGAGATTTCCAGATTCTCGTCCGCCAGCGTGGGATCGTAGATCCGGGGAACGATGGCGCTGGGCATGTGTTTGGCGCCTTCGATTCCATGGAAGGCGGAGTCGGGCTGCAGCGAGATGCTGCGGATATGGGGATTGAGTTCGCGCAAGCGGCGGGCGGTGCCGACAAAGGTTCCGCTCGTACCCAGCATGGCGACAAAATGGGTGACACGACCTTCAGTTTGTTGCCAGATCTCATTGGCTGTGCCATGGTAATGAGCCAGCCAGTTGTTTTCGTTGGAATACTGGTCAGCGTAGTAGTAAAGGCCGGGATGTTGGCCGGCGAGTTCGCGGGCGAAGCGGATGGCGCCGTCGGAGCCATCGGCGGCGGGCGTGTACTCGATGTTCGCGCCGTAGGCGTGGAGAATACGTTTGCGCTCGACGGAGACATTCTCCGGCATGCACAGCGTCACCGGGAAGCCCTGGGCGGCGGCGATCATGGCATAGGCGATGCCGGTGTTTCCGCTGGTGGCGTCGAGCAGAATCTTGCCGGGGGTCAGTTTGCCGGTGGCCTGGGCGTGGCGGACGATGTTGGCCGCGGCGCGGTCTTTGACCGAGCCGCCGGGGTTGAGCCACTCTGCTTTCCCCATGATTTCTACAACGGGCAGATGTCTGGCGAGGCGAGAGAACCGAAGCAAGGGGGTGTTGCCAATGCGCTCGAGATGGTATTGCCCCAGAGGCGAGCGCGCGGAGTTGCCAGCATGGAAGTGGGAGCCGGGCGCTTCCGCGGTTTTTCGCAATGGTGGTTTCATACCAATCGGGGCCGGCGCGTAACTTACGTAACGTGCCGCACGGGGGAAAATGGGCCTCGAGGCTTGGTGATTAGATTATAAGGAAGACAGTTCGGTTCCATGGAATGGAAACCGGAGAAGAGAGAATCCGCACTCTTTCGTTCATCACTGCATCTAACGTCTTGCATAGCAAAGGAAGAAATGGGAACTCAAGTCGAACATCGAACTTATGAGGACGCGCTGAACTGGCTGCGCGAGCACGGTTTTGAGCTGATCGAGGCTCCAGGCACGCAAGCCCGCGTTTTCCTGAAAAAGTACAGCGTCTCGGCGGCGATTCAGAAAGAAGGGGACGAGGGGGTAAAGATATTTGCCTATCCCGGATATCTGATTGGGGGAGAAATCTCCAAGCTGGTGAACAAGGGATACCAGCAGGTTCTCAGGACCGCTAAGACAGAAGTGGCGGCGACGGCGGACCACCTCAAGGCCTTGCAGCAATTCACCGAGGAGTTGAAGGAAGGGTTGGGGCTTCCCAGCCTTTACAACGAGTCGCTGGGAACGGTTTCAGAATCGTATCATTACGACCGGATCGAGGAGCGAGACAAGCCGCTCGCGCAGCGTCGAAAGAGGCCGTGGGAAAAGGCCGGGACGGCAGCGAGCGCGGCAAAGAAAAGTCGCGCTTAGGCCTACAAGCGCACACCAGGCTGGTCAGAATTCGAAGTAAGCCGGGCGGGCAGCGGTATCGGTTCCCGTAGCCGGCAGCAGACCTACCACACCGCGAAGACTCTCCCACGCAGCCTGATTCAAAGCCGGATCCGAGCCCACCAGTTCGCGAATCATCTGCCAGGCGGCAATATTAAGCGCCCCTTCGGGAGCGGGCCCCATGGCCAAGGAGACGGAACATTGGGGGCAGAAACATATACGTCTGGCCCCGGACTTCTGCCGCGGCCTGACTCCGACGGTCTGAGCGAACATGTAGACGGCAACCGATTTGTGACCGGGCTCAATCTCACGATTGCAGCGCAGACAAAACAGGTTCTCCAAGAGACTCCTTCCTCGCGGGCAGGCTGCGGCCCCCAACGATACTGTCTGCCAAGTCCGGTTTATCGCAAGTATGTAGGCAGATTCCTGTTGGGGCGCTCCGGCAAGGCCACAAGGAGCTGTCCGGATAAGAAACATCGGCGGTGAACCAGACTGGGCTCTAGTCAAGGACAGGCGACATCGCGCAGGCTACGGTCATGAGCGCTGGAAACCCACGTGTGCCGATTACGCTTTCTGGCGATAACGAGGCGACGGCCAAGTTCGTGCGCCTGGCCCAGCTTCGCCGGCTGCGGCGATGTGAGCAGGTGGCCGCGGTTTGCTATCGAGTGCATGGGGAGGCCATCGAATTTCTTCTGGTTGAGACCCGTGGCGGGCGCTGGACGTTTCCCAAGGGGAGCGCAGAGCCTGGCCTGACGCATGCGCAGGCGGCGGCGCTCGAAGCCTATGAAGAAGCCGGTGTGCATGGGCGAATGGAGGAAGCCTCGTTCACCCGTTACAACGCCCCGAGAAATGGGGGCCGAAACTCCTCGCAAGGCGGCGGAAAAAAGATGATGGTGAATGCGCATCTCTGCGAGGTGCTTCGGCTCGAGCCACCTCCTGAGTTTGACCGCAACCCGAGCTGGTTTTCTCCGGACAAAGCAAAGCGGCGCTTACGCAACGGGCGCGACGGAGACTGGGGCATGCAAATGGCGCGAGTGGTGGACCGGGCCGTGACGCGAATCCGTCGCTTGCACTTCCCACCAAGGCCGACGCTTTCTATGCAGAATCTGTGCTTCATCGATCGCGCCGCTCGCGCGGGCGCTTCCCCGGGGGGAAAAGACTGGCGCGCGGGCAAGTCGCAGGTTGACATGCCATGAAGCGCCGGTTGCGACGCAGAAGATTCAGGATGCGCAAGTTGTATCTGGTGCTGTTGAGCTTGGTCTGGGTTTCGGCAGGTTTCGCCCAGGAGTCAAAGGATGCGGCAGCGACGATCGAAGAAGTGCTGAACCAGCAGGTGGCAGCCTGGAACCGGCACGATCTGGAGGGATTCATGTCCGGATACTGGAAGTCTCCAGAGCTGACGTTTTTCGCCGGCGGGCAGGCGACATCGGGGTGGCAGGCTGCTCTCGAACGGTATCGAAAGAGCTATCAGAGCCCGGGAAAAGAGATGGGGAAGCTGACCTTCTCGAATCTCACAGTTCAAGTGCTGGGCGCCGACGCGGCGTTTGCGCGGGGGGAGTTTCGCCTGACCATGCCGGACGGTAAAACGCCGCAGGGACTGTTCACACTGATCTTCCGGAAGTTTCCCGAGGGCTGGAAGATCGTGCACGACCATTCGTCCTCTAGCCAGCAATAAACCGAAGCTGCAGTTCATGGACGCGCGTACCCGCGAAGCCTCTTCCGGGATTGGGGAGCGGAGCATATTCTGTTGGCGGGACCGAAGCGGCGGTTCCCAGCACGTCAATGATTTCAGTTCGCCTTTATACCCTGATTCTGGCCAGCCTGGGGGCAGCCCTAGCGACGTATCTCCTGGTGCGCCGAAAGCCCAAAGGCCCCGAAGATATCGAACGGGAGCGCCGGGAGTGGCTGGACCGCATAGGGCGAATCACTGACGGAACTGTGATCGACGTGCAGGAAGTCCCGGTCAGCCCCAAGAAGCAATCGACGCTGCTTATCTTTCAGTATGACGTGGCTGGGGTCTCCTACGAAGCCTCGCAGGATGTCACCTATCTGCGCCAGCTGATCAACCTGCACTCATGCCGGCTGGGTTTGCCGACCTCGGTGAGATACGACCCGCAAAACCCGGGAAATTCGATCGTGGTGTCGGAACGGTGGATGGGGTTGAGGCAGTAAAGGCGAGAAGGTGAGGAGTCAGGGGCGGAGACTAGCTACCGGCGGCGAAGCCACCCGCGTGAGCCATGGTCAAGCGCAGGTACTTGTGGGGATTGACGGGAGTGTCATTGATGCGGACTTCATAGTGCAAATGAGGGCCCGTGCTGCGGCCGCTCAGGCCAACGTAGCCAATGGTATCGCCGCGGTGGATGGCCTGGCCGGGAATAACGGCAAAGTTGGCGAGGTGACCGAAACGGGTGCTGATACCGTGGCCGTGATCGACGACGACCGCCCGTCCGTAACCGCCCATGAAGTCGGCAAAGACCACCACACCATCGGCTGGTGAGACCACGGATTGGCCGTACGAAGCGGAGATATCGACTCCGCTGTGAAACGCGCCTTCACCATTGAAGGGGTCAATGCGCTCGCCGAAGGAGCCGGTAATGGCGCCTTCAACAGGCCAAAGGTTCGGAACCGAGTTGGCCCGTACCCAGTCGGCGGGAGTGGCATTTCTGGTGAGTCCCAGGGAGATGCCGGTGGTGGCTGCCCCGCTAAGGGCCGTATCTTTCAGGGTGTAAAGCTGATCGAGAGAGGAAACGACCTGGGCATCCTGAATGCCGTCGGCCGTGGTGAGCATGGGATCCGATTTCAGCCCATAGAGCGAAGAGACCTCGCTGGCTAATGAGCCCAGGGACGCCACCTGAATGTCGCGCTCCTTGGCTACGGCCTCAAGCCGAGAATAACGGTTGGTAAGCTCATCTTTCTGGGCGCGCAGCTCGTTGAAACGGGAAACCTTGAGCAACATACGCACGTAGGAACTGGCGATACCGGTCAAACTGAGGATTCCTACGGTTGCGCCGACGACCAGGACATAGAGGTAATGGACGGGAATCGAAATCTTGCGGAGCTGCCCATCCTCACCGCGCGCGACAAAAAGGATGTAAAAGCGCTTTCGCAATAGCTTCCTTTCCGCTGAGCAAGATCTAATCAGGTCCGGCTGGTTCGCCGTGGACCACGTTACGGTCCCTGATTCCGGCAGTTTCCCTTTTGGGGAAATCAAGCCAGTTGCTCGCCTACCAGAACCGGGTCAGCCCGTCATCACTATGCCTGCAATCGTAACTCTATACAGGCTTTAGTTTGGCCAAAGGTGTTTGGAAACAGCTTGGCAACGGTAACAAAGGAGGTTCCCCTCTGTCAACGACCGGGAGCACACCCTATGGGTTACGGAAGGTGGTAACGTGACCATGGTACTTCGGGCCAGTGAGGAATTGGATTCCACCGAGCCCTCCACTTCTGTGCTCCGGAGGTTGGTTTGCGAGCGACCGCGGGGCGGCTCTTCGCATCCGGCGCGCAGGCGATAGATGAGGGCCGGAGGAGCTGCAGTTGCCTGGCGATGTGCTGAAAGCCTTGTCCAGAGGGCGGTTTGGCGCGTATCCGGGTGCGGTATAGTGAGTCGTCTTGCCCCTAGCGGAAAAGTCGCTGATCCGCCGTGTCCGCAAAACGGCCAGGAGCGGGCCGGGAGTCGTCGCCGGAATTGGGGACGATTGCGCGATTCTCAAGATTCCCGCCGGCCATGAAATTCTGGTCACGACCGATTTGAGCCTGGAGGGGGTTCACTTCCGTCGCGATTGGCAAAGCCCAGGGGTGATTGGGCATCGTTGTCTGCTGCGTGGTCTGAGCGACATTGCCGCCATGGGTGGCGAGCCGGTGGGGGCATTCTTGTCTTTGGGGACGCCCCGAGATGTGGCCCAAAGCTGGGTCGACGGTTTTGTGAAGGGTCTGCTGAAGCTGGCTGGGGAGTTCAAGGTGAGTTTGGCAGGCGGCGACACAGCTGAGTCGCCCCAAGGCATAGTGGCGGACATCGTGGTGATGGGCTCGGCGCCGAAGGGCTCGGCCGTCCGCCGTTCCGGCGCCCGGCCGGGCGACGAGATTTATGTGACCGGCCAAATGGGCGGGGCGGCGACCCTACTAAAGGCGATGCTTGCCGGCAGGAATTTACGCCGGCATGAGTCGGAGGCAGGTTTTCGCCTGCTCCCACGAGTCGAGGTAGGGAAGATCCTGCGGCGGAGAAGGCTGGCCAGCGCCATGATCGACCTCAGCGATGGGCTATCGACCGATCTCGCGCACCTATGCGAGGAGAGCGGCGTCGGCGCGAACCTGGAGGCGGAGGCGATTCCACGGGCGCGGATCAAACGGGGATCAGAATGGGTCGATCTGGAGTCCGCCCTGCACGGCGGCGAGGACTACGAGCTACTCTTTACGGCCGCAGCAGGGAAAGCGATACCGTCCAGGATCGCCGGCGTACCCGTCACGTGGATTGGTCGAGTCACGCGCAAGAAGGGCATCGTGCTGATGGATGAGAAGGGACGAACCGCCGGGCTGCGCCCCGGGGGATGGGAACACTTCCTGCGGTCGAGCCAAGCTTGACGCTGCTATCCAGCACCGCGGAAGCCCGGGGCGTTTTCCCAACGGAAAAGTGTGCGTTTCGATACGTTGTTCTCCCATGTTCGACCCCTCTACAGGAAAGCCTGTATTGACCGTCTGAGTGGGTGCCTGCAGATTGGATAGACCCGTCGCGTTGTCGAGGGGCACATCAACGACCACGATGCGCGGGTGCAAAGCGCCACAATTCATTAGGTTCGCTTTTCTTTCGAACGACAGACCAGTTAGGGTATGACGACCGGCCTTCGTGGGTTGGGGACTCGCAAATACAGGCTTATTCTGGGTGGTGAAAGCCACGAAAGGGGGATTTCATGGGCGCAATTCCGTTGAGCAACAAGAAGAGCAGCGGTCTGGCTGCGATTCTTTCGGGAAGACGTGACGCGCTGCTGGCCGAGTGGATCAATGAAATGAAGGGAGGAGTACGCCGGTCGGACCTGCTCAAGGACTCAGAGCTACGGGCGCAGTGTTCCCAGTTCCTTCTCCTGATGAGCGAGGCGGTGGAAAGCGGCGAACTTAACACCAGCGCTGCGGCATGGGACGGGGTTCGAGACATGCTGGCCGACGTCAGCCGATCGCGGGCCCAGCAGGGGTTTACACCCTCGGAGACAGCAAGCTTCGTTTTTTCCGTCAAGCGGCCGCTATTCCGCGAAATTCTGCGGGAATATAACGACGACCCCGAAGGCCTGGCATCGGAGATGTGGGCAATTACGGAGTTGCTTGATTCTCTGGGCCTGCACACGACCGAGTTATACCAAAAGTCGCGCGAAGAGGTGATCCGCCGCCAACAGGACGAACTCCTCGAGCTATCCACGCCGGTGGTGAAGTTATGGGAAGGGGTGCTGGCGCTTCCGATCATTGGGACGCTGGACAGCGCCCGGACGCAAATCGTGATGGAGTCGCTCTTACAGGGCATCGTGCAGAGCAATTCGCGGTTTGCGATCATCGACATTACGGGAGTGCCGACGGTAGACACGGTGGTCGCGCAACACCTGCTGAAAACCGTGACCGCGGCCCGGCTCATGGGGGCGGACTGCATCATCAGCGGAGTGCGGCCGCAGATTGCGCAGACGATCGTCCATCTTGGCATCAATCTTTCGGACGTGACAACGAAGGCCACGTTATCGGCGGCTTTTGCCATTGCCCTGGAGAAGCTGGGCGTGACGTTTGAGCGCGGAGGAGCGAAGAAGTAAGAGGAGGCCCATGGAGAAAATTCCGATTTTGAAAATGGGCGAGTTTCTGCTGGTCACGATTCAAGTAGACATGCACGACCGCCTGGCCATGGCTCTACAGGACGATCTGACGCAAAAAATCACCGCGACAGAAGCTCGCGGAGTGCTGATCGACATATCGAGCCTGGAGATTGTCGACTCATTTATCGGCCGCATGCTGGCCAACATCGCCGCCACGTCCCGCGTGCTGGACGCGGAGACGGTGGTGGTAGGGATGCAGCCGGCGGTGGCCATCACGCTGGTGGAACTGGGGCTGTCGTTGACGGGGGTGCGCACGGCATTGAACGTGGATGCGGGAATGGAATTGCTCCGAACATCTCTGAACGGAACAAAAGGCAAGCATGTCAGTGACGCTCAGTGAAACGGTGCCGGTGCATTCCGAGCCGGATGTCGTGGCGGTGAGGCGGCGAGTACGGGAGGTTGCGGCCGACCTGGGATTCAGCCTGGTGGACCAAACCCGGGTGGTGACAGCGGCCAGCGAACTGGCGCGAAACACAGTCATCTATGGCGGCGGGGGAGAGATGCGCGTAGAGGCACTCAACGGACCACGGACGGGGTTGCGGCTGACGTTCGAGGATAAAGGACCCGGAATCTCCGACGTCGAACTGGCCCTGCGTGACGGCTTCACGACCGGCTCCGGCCTGGGGCTGGGGCTGGGAGGAGCAAAGAGGCTGGTCAATGATTTCCAGATTTTTTCCCGAGTCGGGGAAGGGACGAAAGTGACAATCACCCGGTGGAAGTAGCGCCTATGGTCATTCAGGTATCGGAGAGCAGCCAAATCGGCGAGGCGCGAAGGAAGGCGGCGGCATTGGCGGAAACACGCCTGGGCACGGCGCGCGGTGGAGACGTCGCGCTGGCCACGACCGAACTGGCCACCAATCTGGTCAAGCATGGCAAAGGCGGCCACATCCTGGTGCAGCCGCTGCAAAACGGAAATTGCGGGCTGCGAATCATGGGGGTGGACAAGGGACCTGGAATCCGCGATTTCAGCCGGGCGCTTTCGGACGGGCAGTCGACGGCGGGTTCCCTGGGCGGCGGGCTAGGGGCGATCCGGCGAATCTGCGACTCGTTCGAGTTTTACTCGGTCCCAGACTCAGGCACTGTAGTCAGCGCGGAATTTTGGGGAGGGAAGGTCGAATCGCCTACGAGGGCGCCGATTCTGGCGGGGGTGGTCTCGGAGCCGGTTCGCGGCGAGGACGCCTGCGGCGACGGATGGGGCATGCGAACCTCGCAGAACGAAGTGACGCTGATGGTTGTGGATGGCACGGGGCACGGAATCCTGGCCTCGGAAGCGGCGCGCGAGGCGGAACGTGTTCTCAGCGGTACGAAGGGAGAATCGCTATCCGATATTGTGCACGATACTCATGCCGCGCTAAAGAAAACGCGGGGAGCGGCGTTCGCGGTGGCAAGGATCCGGCCGGAAGCGGGTCTGCTCTCGTTTGTGGGAGTGGGCAACATTTCGGCGTCGATCCTGACCGGGAACCAGAGCCGGAGCATGGTTTCTCACCATGGAATCGTGGGGCAGCACATGGAACGGGTCCAGGAATTCTCGTGCCCGTGGGACCGGGACAGCATCCTGGTGATGCACTCCGACGGTCTGGCGACGCGCTGGGATCTGGAGCACTATCCAGGGATCAGAAACAAACCGCCCAGCATGATCGCTGCGGTGCTGCACCGGGACTTCTATCGCGGCCGGGACGACGTAACGGTGCTGGCTGCGAAAGCAGCCTAGGGTCGCGCTGAATTTTTATGCCGCTGAATCTCTTTACCACCGAAATCCGCCTGGAAAGCGATGTGGTTCTGGCGCGCCAGAAGGCGCGGGCGGTTGCCGCGGGACTGAGGTTTGAAACGCAGGACCAGACGCGCATCGCCACGGCGGTTTCCGAAATCGCCCGCAACACTTTCCAATACGGGGGCGGCGGGCGAGCCGAATTCCGCATCGCGGGTGAGAACGACAGCATGCTGATGGTGATCCTGCGCGATAACGGAAAGGGTATCTCCAATCTCGATGAAATCGTGGACGGGCGCTATGTTTCGCGAACGGGTATGGGGCTGGGCATCCTGGGCGCAAGGCGATTGATGGACCATTTCCAGATCGAAACCACCGGGCAGGGGACAACGATAGTCCTGGGCAAGAAGATCCCACGCGCCTTGAACCTGAGTCGCGGGGAGCTGGAGCGAGTGCTGGCCACGATCGAACGGGTCTCGCAGGATCCCTACCAGGAGCTGAAGGAGCAAAACCAGGAGCTGCTGCGCACTCTGCAGGAGCTGCGGTCGCGGCAAGAGGACCTGGCCCAGCTGAACCGCGAGCTGGATGAGACGAATCGGGGCGTCGTGGCGCTCTATGCCGAACTGAACGACAAGGCGGATTTTCTGCAGCGCGCTTCGGAGCTAAAGAGCCATTTTCTGTCGAACATGAGCCATGAGTTCCGGACGCCGCTGAATTCGATTACCGCCCTGAGCCAAATCCTGCTGGACCGGCTGGATGGGGAACTGGGCAGCGAGCAAGACAAGCAGGTACGGCTGATCCAGCGGTCGGCCCAGGACTTAACCGACCTGGTCAACGACCTGCTCGATCTGGCAAAGGTGGAGGCTGGAAAAATCTCGATTCGCCCCAATACCTTCGAGGTCTCGGGGCTCTTCGCAGCGTTGCGCGGCATGTTGCGGCCGCTGCTGAGCCAGAACTCGTCGGTAAACCTGGTCTTCGACGACGCACCCAGCCTGCCGCCGATCTACAGCGACGAGGCCAAAGTGTCACAGATTCTGAGGAACTTCATCAGCAATGCGCTGAAGTTCACCGAGCGCGGGGAAGTACGGGTATCGGTAAAGCACGGGGCCCATGAGACGCTGGTATTCTCAGTGGCGGATACCGGCATCGGGATTGCGCGGGAAGACCAGGACATGATTTTCCAGGAATGGGCGCAGGTCGACGGCAAGCTGCAAAGAACAGTGAAGGGCAGCGGGTTGGGACTGCCCTTATCGAGAAAGTTCGCGCAATTGCTGGGAGGAGATGTATACGTGAAGAGCCAGGTGGGGATTGGCTCTACGTTCTATGCGATCATCCCCATCCATTTCAAGGGCGAGATTGACGTAGTGTTCGTCCCCGACATAAAGCGTGAACTTGACTCGCACAAATTGCCCATCCTGGTGGTGGAAGACAACAAAGAGGCGCTGTTTATATACGAGAAATATCTGAAGGGGACGCGGTTTCAGATCATTCCCGCACAAAACCTGAAGGAAGCCCGCGAAGCCCTGCTGGCTTTCCGGCCCAGGGCCGTAGTTCTGGATGTACTCCTGCAGGGCGAGCACTCGTGGGACCTGCTGCGCGATCTGAAGGCAAATCCATCCACCGCCAGCATTCCAATTTTTGTGGTCACCGTGGTCGACAACCGGGAGAAGGCGCTGGCTTTGGGAGCGGATGGGTTCCATGCAAAGCCGGTGGACCGGAGCTGGCTGATTCAACAACTCGAAGCCCTGATGCCGGCCAGCGCGCGGCTGCTAGTGATCGACGATGACGAAACGTCGCGATATGTAGTCAAGAATCTTCTTACCCATTGTGATTTTCAGGTGCTGGAGGCTGGGGGTGGAGAAGAGGGTCTGAGGAAAGCTGGAGAAGAGAAACCGGATCTGGTGATTCTGGATCTGGCGATGCCCGACCTGTCCGGGTTCGAGGTATTGCGGCGCCTGAAGCAGGATGCGAAGACCGCCAAGATTCCGGTCATCGTGCATACCTCCAAGGTTCTGGACCAAGAAGAAAGAGAACTGCTGCGGGACGCAGCCGCCATATTGTCAAAAGAAAACAGGCAGGGGGAGATTTTCGCAACGCATTTCGCCGAGGCCTTCAAGAGAGCCGGATTTCCAATTACCGAAAAACCATTGAAGGAGGAACAACATGTCTGAGATGGCCATTCCGAAGGCGTCAGCAAAATGGGGCAGCGGATTCCGTCTCTCTCCCGGGGAGAATGGGGCCGTCCGGATTCTCACCGTAGATGACAATGAGGCCTTGCGCTACTCGATTGTCCGATCGTTGCGCGAGGCGGGTTACCAGGTGACCGAGGCCAGAACCGGAAGAGAAGCGCTCGCGCTGGCCGCAAACCTTCCCGATCTCATCACCCTCGATGTGAATCTTCCCGACATGAACGGATTTCAGGTCTGCCGGCAACTCAAGAGCGATTCGGCGACGGCGCACATTCCGATTCTGCATGTATCGGCGACATTCGTCGACACGGAGTCCAAGGTGCGGGGACTGGACGGCGGGGCCGACGCGTATCTTGCCGAGCCGATTGACCGGGCGGAACTGGTGGCCACCGTGGGCGCGCTGTTGCGCCTGAAGAATGCGGAGACTCTGGCCCGGCAACAAGCTGAAATTGCGGAAAACGCGCGCCGGGAGTTGATCCAGCTCAATTCGACGCTGGAAGGGCGAGTCCTGGAGCGTACGGCCGCGTTGAAGAAGGCAAATGACAGCCTCCGCGAATTGTCGGGCCGCCTGCTGCAGATGCAGGACGTGGAACGGAAACGCCTGGCCCGCGAACTGCACGATGGCGTGGGGCAGCTTCTGGCAGCCATCAAGATGAATAATGCTCTGCTGATGCGAGACGCTTCGAAACTAAGCGGGGTCGCGGCTCGGGCGCTGGAGGAGAACGACTCGCTGGTAGAGGAAGTGTTGCAGAGCATACGCACCATTTCTCATCTGCTGCATCCGCCGCTCCTGGATGAAGCCGGGCTGCATTCGGCGCTGCGCTGGTATGTGGAGGAGTTCAGCAAACGAAGCGGCATTGGCGTCGAGCTGAACTGTTCCGCATCCCTGCAACGTCTGCCGAGTGACATGGAGACGGCAATCTTCCGCATTGTGCAGGAGTGCCTGGGAAACGTTCACCGGCACTCGGGAAGCCACACGGCCAGGATCGATCTCGAGTTGAGAGACAACTGGGCGTGGCTGGAAATCAGCGATGAAGGGATGGGGATCGCGCCCGGTAAGCAGCAGGAACTTGAGACCCAGAGCCGGAGTGGTGTGGGCCTGAGGAGCATCCGGGAGCGGATCGCGCAATTCGGGGGAGAACTTGAGATTCGCTCGATCGGTAAGGGTACGACGGTCGCAGCAAGGATCCCCTGCGGCAGTCGCGCCGAGATGGGCGAAGCCGTATGACGCTCAATTGAAAGCGCTTTTACCGCGGCGGGCGGGCAGCTCTTACACTGCTTTTTCTTACCGCGACGGTGCTAGAATACGGAAGCGCAAGTTCTGCGGGGCTTGCCGGGAAGTGGCCGGATGAAAAACGACCGAGAAAATGCCGAAGAGCGACTCTTCCTGAACTCCTGGAAGGAGATCGCGGAGTACCTGGGAAAGGGCGTTCGCACGGTGCAGCGCTACGAACGGGACCTCGGGCTTCCGGTGCGAAGGCCGGCAGGCCAGTTCCGATCCTCGGTGATGGCCAAGTGCGCGGAGGTAGATGCCTGGGTAGATGCGAGCCCGATCCGGCATGAGTTTCGCGTGTCGCTCATTCAGATGCGGACAACCCCCGAACTTACAGGTTCGGTGAGGGAAGCAGTCTCGGAGATGCACAAACTGCGCACGCAGATGACTTCGCTGCGCGCGGAAGTCCGGCTCGCGTTACACACTCTGATGGCAAGCCTGCACACATTCAAGGAAGAGTCGGCTCTGTACAATCCCATGACGAGCCGGCAAGACGAAACACTTTCGAACATCCACGAGAATTGACAGCGCGAAGTTTTGACCTGTCCGCATCCCCTTTCACGCGAAATCACTCCTTGCCATCCGGGTGGCTGCCGGTCCGGGCTGGCTTGTCATCGACAACATCGGTGATGTCAAAAAGGGCGACTACCACGCCATCAATCTTGTTCTCCATGGTGCGGTAGGGCGTGATGCGCAGCTTGTACCATGAGCCGTCCCGAGCCTGAATCCGCTCACCGCGAATGACGAAGTCGCGCATCACATCGAGCACGCAGCGCTCAAGTTGCGAAACATCGAGATTGAGGGACAAACGAGTAAAGGGCTTGCCGAGGTCGCGTCCGGAGAAGCCGAAGATTTTTTCGGCCTCGGGCGTATAGCGCCGGATGCGCAGATCATCGCCCAGCATAACCATGGGCAGGGTGGCGCTATTCAGTAGATTGATCAAGTCATTGTTGAGCTGCCCCAGTTGCTGATTGCGAATATGGATTTCTTCGTTGACGGTGTTCAATTCCTCGTTGGCCGACTCGAGTTCCTCCTTTGAGGTCTGTAGTTCCTCATTGGTGCTCTGCAACTCCTCGTTGCCGGACTGAATCTCTTCGTTGGCGGACTGGAGTTCCTCGTTGGTAGCGCCCTGAGCTTCAATAATCGACTGCAGGTATTCCTTGGTGGCGGCGAGTTCCTGCTTCAACTGGGAGATGAGCAGGCTCTTGGCATCGGATACCTCCTTTGGACTCTTGCGCACGGCCGGCCTGGCCTCGATGGGGCTTGTGTCCTCAAAGAGCACCAGAAAATGGTGCTGATCGTGCGCCGGAGTGCTGAAGGGAATGACTTCCACCCGGACCGAGTCGAGAAGTCCTTCCTCGAAAACAAGGTTCTCCTTCACCGCACGAACGGAATCCTTCCGCGCTTTCTCGATAAGCGCACGGAGTTCATGCTGCAAACCGGGGCGCACCATCTTCATCAAGTTCAGACTGGCTTTGCCAACGGGAAGTTCCAGGTACGGAGCGGTCCTTCCGCGACTCTGCAAAATATCGAGATCACCGTTCACCACGACGGCCGCGGGCACGTATTTGGTGAGCAGGAGACGATCGGCTTCCCTCTGCACGTCCAAAGCGGGCTTCGGTTGTTCTTCTTGCTTGTGAACCGGACTGCCCTTATCGGAGGCAATGCCGGCCGGTTCAATGCTGGGCACGGCAAGGCTAAACGTGACCGGGGAAGGCACGGGCTTCTTCTGATAGATTTTGCTCCTGCGGTCGACCAGATCGAAGATTTCCGCGCCCGAACCAAGCAGGCCCTCACTGTTTCCCACAAGCAAAAAACCGGCGGGCCGGAGCGCGTAGTGAAAGATGGGAATTATTTTCTTCTGTAGGACGGGACTGAGGTAGATCAATACATTCCGGCAACTGATCAGGTCCATGTGTGAAAACGGAGGATCGCCGAAGACATTCTGGCGGGCGAACACGCACATGTCGCGGATGACCTTAGAGACCTGGTAGCCATTGCTGACTTCGCTAAAGAAACGGCGAAGACGGGTTTTGGAGACTTCGTTGACGATGTTGGGCTTGTAGATTCCAATACGCGCATGTTGGATCGCGGTTTCGCTAAGATCGGTGCCGAAAATCTGGGCGGGGACATCCTGGCGTCGGTCTCTGCTGGCTTCCAGCAGGGCGATGGCGTGCGAGTAGGTCTCTTCGCCGGTGGAGCACCCCGGCACCCAAATGCGAACCGGATCGGCCCGGCGGACCAAAATCTTGGGGTAAACGATCTCCCTCAAGCTCTCGAAGACTTCCGGGTTGCGGAAGAAACTGGTGACGTTGATCAGAACATCGCGATAGAGAGCTTCCACTTCCTTCTGGTCGCGATGGAGGAGCTTGACATAGTCGCTGAGCTCCACAACCTGGTGGAGGTTCATGCGGCGGATGATTCGGCGCCGGATGGTGGCCACCTTATAATCGCTGAAATCCACCCTGCTGAAGCTCCTGAGCAGACGAAACACATCCTTGAGCAGCGCGTCCCTGCCGTCAAACGGATCGTCCACGGAGACATGTCTAGTGGGCTGGCGCTGGATGCGTATCAGCTCTTCGGCAATACGGTGGGGAGGGAGCACAAAATCGACGACCCCGGCGGCGATGGCGCTAGTGGGCATTCCGTCATACTTGGCCGATTCGGAGTCCTGGGCAAAGGTGATTCCGCCGTCGCTCTTGATAGCAGCGAGGCCGAGGGTGCCGTCGGTGGCGGTGCCGGACAAGATGACGCCGACCGCGTTGGTAGTTTGATCGGCAGCCAGAGCACGAAAGAAACTATCGATCGGCATGTGGTGGCCGCGAGTCGCCTCCCTCTCCACGAGATGAAGCACGCCATTTGAGATGGTCAAATCGGAATTTGGCGGCAGCACGTAAAGCACATTGTGGGACACACGCATCCCATTCGCCGCCTGCCGGACGGTCAGGCGTGTGGTTCGGGAAAGCAATTCGACCATGGCGCTTTCATGCGTAGGATCGAGATGAGGGAGAAACACCAAGGCCAGGCCCGGGTCTGGCGGCAAAGCGCGCAGCAGGCTGCTGAAAGCTTCGAGTCCGCCGGCGGAAGCCCCTACGCCGACAATCGGAAAGGTGGCGGCGAGGTTCGAGTCAGCAATTTCCTTGGTCCCTGTCTGGGCCTCGGGCGCGCGAGTAGTCTTTTTGCCAGGAGATGGCATCAAGCTCCCCAATCTGTGCCAACCACACCCAGCGGCACGCGGAAGACTTGCCTAAATCCTACACCTATCGGGCGCCGGAGACATAGGACAAGAAATGAGCACGGGAGGGAAAGACGAGGCCACGGGCGCCGATGGTGAGGTCAAGTCAGGCGCGGGCTAGAAGCAACTGGAAAGGAAGCGCTCCAACTGGCTGCGGTAGGCGCGGCCGCAGGAAAGGCGCTTTCCATTCTTGAGCACGGCGATGTACTCGCCGCGGTTGCAAGGCTGCAATTCTCTGATTTTGTGGCGATTGACGATGGTCGAGCGGTGAACGCGAAGAAAACAACGGGGGTCAAGCCGTTTCTCCAGACGGCCGATGCTTTCGCGCATCAGGTAAGTTTCTGTGCCGGCATAGAGCTGGACGTAATTGGCCTCCGCTGCGATCCAGTCGATCTCTCCGAGATCCAGAAGAACAATTCTGCCCTTGCTCTTGAATGCCAGCTGATCGCCTTCAGCCGGAGGGCGGGAATTGTTCAGGAGGCTCATCACCTTGCCGGTAAGGCGGCTGTTGCGAGCGTTTCGCAGTTCGTGCGAAGCCCGCTCCAGCGCGCGACGGACCGAGTTGCGCTGAAAAGGGCGCACGAGAAAATCGACTGCGCGCAAGGCGAAGGCGCGTGCTGCGTACTGCTCGCCAGGAGCAACTGCGATGACAATGGGCCCACCTTCGCATTGACCGTCATGCGCGCACTCAAAGTTCCATGCGTCTGAAAGCGTGAGATCGAGAAACACGACGTGGGGACGAAAGTTCTCAACTGCTTCGGCAGTCTCACCTTCCGTGCACTCGGCTATCAGGGCACTACCCGCCTCGGCTTCGACGAGCAGGCGCAAGTCTTCGCGGCAGGACTCTGCGGGAACGGCCAGCAAGGTTCGCATCTCGGAGGACTGCGCCGGGTTCGCAGGGTTCCAGGCGGGCTCAAAGAGTTCCGCATCCTTCGGTTCAAAGATGCCAACGCTTCTCAGCTGTTTGTGGACTTCGGCAATTGTGACCACGCCGGACATGTCAGCCATTTCCTGCGACCTGCTTGCAGTAGCTATCCGCTTCTCTGGCACGTCGCATGCCAATTCGCTGTCGATCAGAGAAGCGCACGCCGACGGGTCCCCGGTTGCCTGACTGACAGGCGTTTTTCGTGGAGCTGCGACTCAGGCTTATACACAACACACCGCTGCAAGTGTTGCTTCGTGTGATCACGAAGCGCGTGGCGTATAGGACTCCGTGTCTTGTGACGTTATCTACAGAGATGATGGAGAAAAGAGTTTCGTTGCCAGAAAAATCATCTGAGGTTAACCGCATCGGTTCGATGGTACGCATTGGCATTTTCAGAGCGCGCAGTTTCGGACTTCGAGTCCGATATGAATTTCCGAAGGCTGAAACTGCGGTTATTCCGGAACTCATACAAGAGCGCGGCCGACTGCGCCCGTCAGTGGCGGGCCGCGCAACCATCCGTCCTGCGAGTTGGTCGGGTGGTTCGGTTTTCCGCGGTATTCGTCCCCAGCGGAGCCGAAAGGCATGCCCCTTGTAGTGCTTCCGTGCAGAAAGTTGTTCCGATTATCTGGAGGATTTTCATGAACAGAAGATCAGTGTGTAGTCTTGCTTGTGCCTTTCTGCTGGTCACTGCACTGGCAGTGACAGCGTGGGCACAACTGGAAACGGGGAGCATCAACGGCACCATTCGTGATAGCTCAGGAGCGGTGGTAGCGGGTGCGACGATCACCGCGAAGAGTGTGGCGACCGGGGTCGAGCGCACGGCCCAATCAGGAAGCATCGGTCAGTACAGCATTCCCGGCGTGACGCCCGGTTACTACGATGTGACTGTGAGCAGCGGGAGTTTCGCGCCCTTCAAGACCCGCACGGAAGTAACGGTGGGCGGCACGTCGGTGATTGACGCTCAACTGGCCGTGGGAAAAGAATCGACCACGGTAGAGGTGGTGGCGGAGAATGGGGCCCAGGTCAACACGCAGACCCAGGAGGTTTCCGAGCTGATCACCAGCACGCAATTGGCGCAGCTTCCCAGCCTGACGCGTAACCCTTATGACTTTGTCATCGTTTCAGGGAATGTCAGCAACGGAGACAACACAACGGCGAGCATGAACAGCTCACAAAACCTGACCAGCCGCGGCGTAGGTTATGCGATCAACGGGCAGCGGCAATCGGGGACGGAAGTTCTGCTCGACGGAGTGGAGAACACCGACCTGTTCAATGCAACGTTCGGAGAACAGATCCCGGTCGACTCGGTACAGGAATACCGGGTGATCACCAACAACTTCGATTCAGAATATGGGCGCGCCGCGGGCGGCGTGGTCAATCTGACGACGAAGGGTGGGAGCAACACCTTGCACGGCGAGGCCTGGGAATACAACCGGCTCTCGGCGTACACCGCCAACACCTACAACAATGACGCGCAGAACGCGGCCTTCCTGGCGAACGGCGGCACGGGAGCGCTGCCGGCTCCCAAAGGCACGTACACGCGGAATCAGTTCGGATTCGATGTAGGCGGGCCGATTCTGAAAGACAAACTGTTCTTTTTCGAGAGCACAGAATGGACTCGGGTACGCAGCAACGCGAGCCAGATCGAGGACATCTTCACCCCGCAGTTCATCGGCACCTTACCGGCGAACGCGCAAAACTATTTCAACGCTTTCGCCGCCACGCCCTATCCGATTTCGAGCGTGGTCACAGCGGCGCAAGTGCAGGCGCAGCCGGGCGCCAACCCGACCGGACCGTTCGCCAGTTTCGCCGCGGCTAATCCCAACTTCCCGGTCTTCGGAGCGGTGCCGTTCACGGCGCCGACCGATGCCGGCGGCGATTTCCCGCAGAATACGTACCGGCTCATCGGGCGGCTGGACTACAACATGAATTCGAACAACCAGATGTTCTTCCGGTTTGGACGGGAGAACCTGGATCAATTTCTGGGCTCGGCGTACTTCAGCGTATACCCCCAGTACAACGTCGGATTCTCGGCGCATAACGACAGCGGGCTGTATTCCTTCAGCCACACCTTCAATTCGAATCTTTTCAGCAACACGAAGATCAGCTTCTCGCGCATCAACACGTCCAACTCTTACGACGCCTCGCAACAGAATGTGCCCAACCTGTTCCTGGCTCCGGGGGTAGCGATCGGCGCGAACCTGATCCAGATGCCCGGTTTGTTCAACATCGCTCCGGGGCTGGGAGGGTTGCCTTTCGGCGGTCCGCAAAACACGCTGCAACTGGAGCATGACATCGCCTGGACGCGGGGCAAGCACACCCTGCGCTTCGGCGGCCAATTCACCTACATACAACTCAATAAGGCGTACGGAGCCTATGCACAGGCGGTCGAGCAACTGGGCGCAAGCCTGGGAGAGGGTCTCGACAACCTTTTGAACACAACCAACGGCGGCAGCCAACTGGTGGTATACGAAGCCGCAGTGAATCCCAACGGCGCGTTCCCCTGCTCCAAGGACCCGTCGACCGGGCAGTACATTGTGACCTCGTCCTGCACGGTGACTCCGCCGTTGACTTCGCCGAGCTTCGCCCGCAGTTACCGCTACAAAGACTGGGCGGTGTATGCGCAGGACAGCTTCAAGCTCACACCGAGGCTGACGTTGAACTATGGCCTGCGCTATGAGCACTACGGAGTGCAGCACAACGACGATCCCAGCCTGGACTCGAACTTCTACCTGGGCTCGGGTTCCAACTATTATCAGATGGTCCGCAACGGCTCAGTCCAGATCGCGGATCAGAGTCCGGTCGGGGGCTTCTGGGCGCCCGACTGGGGCACGGCGGCACCGCGCGTCGGTTTTGCGTACGACGTATTCGGGGACGGAAAAACCAGCCTGCGGGGGGGATTCGGCATCAGCTACGAGCGGAACTTCGGAAACGTGACCTTCAACGCGATCCAGAACGTTCCCGCTTACGCGGTGCTGCAATTCACCAACGGCACGCCGCTGACCAACAATAACCTCGGGCCATTCGGCAGCCCGGGACCGTCGACGTTCCTGCCCAACACAAGTCTGCGGCAGCCTGCTCCGAACATCGATACGGCACAGACCCAGTTCTACAACCTGGGAATCGAGCGTGAAGTGGCACGAAACACGGTGGTTGCTATCGAGTACAACGGCGCCCACGGAGTTCACCTGTACGACATCCGGCCATCGAATCCACTGGGTGGTGGCAACTTCTACCTGGGCGACTCCTTCGGCGCGGATGGCTACACGCGGCCGAACTATCAGTACTCGGGCATCAACACCCGCGGCAGCGGCGGCACCAGCCGGTACAACGCGCTGAATGTCCGCTTCCAGACGCAAGACCTGCGCAACACGGGCCTGAGCGTGGTGGCGAATTATACCTGGGCGCACTCCATGGACGATTTGAGCTCGACGTTCTCGGACAGCGCACAGGGAGGTTCGGGCTACATCGGCAATCTGGGTTATCTGGATCCGAACAATCCGAAACTGGATTGGGGAAGCTCAGACTTCGATGTGCGCAACCGGGTGGTGTTGTCGCCGATCTGGCAGACTCCGTGGTTCAAGTCGGGCCGCGGCGCCATGCGGCAAGCCCTGGGCGGCTACTCCATTCAAGGGATTTTCACGGCCCGCGGTGGAACACCGTTCTCCATCTATGACTACACCTACTCACTGAACGGGCCGTCGGGCTACGGGGTGCCACGCTTCGTGCCAAGCAGTCCCATCACCAGCTACTCGACGGGGTCACCGGTCATGACGGGGGTTAACACCTTCACGGTTCTGACTGTGCCCGGCGCCAGTGACCTGACTCCGTTCGATCCGGCACTCGGCATTTCGGACTTTGGCCCTTATCCGGCCGATATGACTCATCGGAATGCATTCCGCGGGCCGGGCGCATGGAACCTCGATATGTCGGTGGGCAAAACCTTCGCGGTCACGGAGCGCGTGAAGCTCGAGTTCCGGGCGGAAGGCTTTGACATCTTCAATCACCACAACTACTACATCGACGAATCCATCCTGGATTTCAATACGGGTGGGGGCGTGGTAGCGCCCGCGCTTCCGATCGTTGCCCTGAAGGGCGGTCTCAACAACATCGCCCTGGGAGGGAATCACGACGAGCGCCGGTTCGGTCAGTTCGCCTTAAGAGTCAGCTTCTGATCAATTCCGAGAGCGCTGCACGGCTGGGAGCGGGTGAAAGCCCGCTCCCGTTTTATTGTTCACATGAGAAAAAGGCTGAAGGCTTTGCCGCAGATGAGCCCGATCACCGATGCCATCGAGCGATTCTCTCGCAAGTGGAAAGCAGTTGTTAGTCCGGGTCCCTTTCTTTCTTGAGTTTTGCGGCGAGGTCCGTAATCTCTTTTTCGCGGGCTACGTTCAACGATCCCTTTAGCATCGTCGAACAAAGCTTTCGCGGAGAGATTCACGAGCCGCGCTTTCAACCTGGCCCGCTTGGCAATAGGTTGGGGGACGACGATTTTCGGGCTGAGCGCAGGTCAGAGCGCTCCCAAAGAACGCAGCCTGGGGAGGAAGTTGCGCATCGCCAACTGTCTGTCCCAGCGCTCGTAGACCAGGAACAGCAAGAACAAGGACAAGGGCAAGCAGGGGAACCCTTTTCGCCACATTTCTACCCCCAATCCTCAGCCCGGGGCCCCGAAATGGACTCGCTTGACGCTCCGCGGACGCAACAAAGATGAGTTCTACGCAATACGAAGTTGCCATCTACAGGAACGAAGTGATGCAGTACGGCAAAGTCCCCGGCGGGATAAAGACTCCACCGGATTCCTAGAGAAAATGGCCCGGCCTAGACTGGGGGCGCGATTGATTGGGCTTACACGTTTGGAGTTTCTTCCGGAGGCGCAAACGACATGAGATCTTCAAAGATCACGATGCTCGCGGTATTGCTTTTCGCGGCATCTTTCGCATTCGCTCAACAAGACACCACTCCCGGCACGAACACACAGCCGTCTTCGACGGAGCCGCAAGGCAAGACCGGTCAGCCGCAAGGCAGCCAAGAAAACCCTGCTCCGGCTTCCGCCCAGCCTGCCGCGCCACAGACAAACGCAACGGCAAACGAAGGAAACGCAGCCTCAGCCACGATGAAAGGATGTCTCTCCGGCACTCCCATGTCGGGTACATACACACTGCAGGACGAGCACACTGGAACCAGTTATCACCTGACCGGTAACTTCGAGACGCTGCGGATGCTGGTGGGAAACGAGGTTCAGGTTACTGGCCAGGTGACGAGCCCGAGCGGCACTTCTGCGGACAGTGCAGCGGCAACCGGCAACGTGGGCGATCAGACGGGTGCGGCGGCCAGCAATGGGAAGGGTGCTTCCACAAGGGCGACGACTTCGTTAACCGGAAACATCTTTCAGGTCAACAGCGCGACCAAGGTGGCGGATCACTGCAGCGGGGCAGGCAGCGGAGCGGGTTCGAGTTCCGCGGCGCCGGGTTCCCAGGCGAACGCTGAATAGCATCTTACTCTCAGACTCTTAGGCTGCTCCCGGAGGCCGTCCGGGAGCAGGCATTCGAGTGTCGTGCGCTCTAAGGTGAGAGTGATTTCCGCTTAGGAAGGCCAGGGAGCGAGTTGAGGATGCTCCAGGCTGGTGCGAATGACTTCCAGTAGTTCGTTGTTGTCCGCGGGCTTTTGAAAGAAAGCGGCAGCCCCGGCCGCCAGGCTACGCTGCTCGTTGTTCTGAGGATCGCGAGCCGTCAGGACGATGACGGGAATACTGGAAAGCGAGTCGTTGTTCTGCAATCTTTCCAATACCACGAAGCCGTCTCCCGCAGGGAGGCCCAGATCCAAGATGATCAAGTTGGGGTGTTCCTTCTGGGCAATGGCGATGGCGGAGTAGCCGTCGGCGGCGTGAATGGTGTCGTAGTGATTGGCCCGCAGGCGCAGTTTGAGCGCCCGGCGCAAATCGGGATCGTCATCGACGATTAATATTTTGGCTTTCTGCATACTCTTCTTTCCTCCTTTTCCGGGTTCGTCGGCAATTTCGGCATTTTGTGCAGGCGAGGTCTGCGTCTTCTCGGCCAGAGGTTATAGCGCAGGATACGGGTTACTGACGTTTGAGAGATGTTGTTGCATGGAGAGCCTATCGGCAGCCAGTGGGCAAACTTTAGGAGGGCTGGCGATCTGCGGGCTCCGAAGGCCCGTGCCGACCTGGACGCGCGGCCGCCGCTCGATTCCTGTGTTCGATGTTGTACCTCGGAAGCGTCTTAACCCTCAGTGGGAATGAAGTTTGGCTGAGGCGAGGCTCCGGCGTAAACCATGGAAATGCCCACTCGGATAGAATGCTGCCAGACGAGGGGCAATTTCGGCCAGAAAGGTCTTACCCGGTATGGCAATCGCCACAATCAATCCCGCGACCGGACAAGTGCTGAAAAGCTACGCAGCGCTGACCGATTCGCAGATCGAAGAGAAGCTGCAGCGCGCGGCCGATACATTCCTCCATTACCGCCGGACTGCGAATGCGGAACGCGCGGGCATGATGATGAAAGCGGCGGAGATTCTTGATGGCGAAAAGGAAGCGCATGGACGGCTCATGAGTCTGGAGATGGGCAAGCCATTCCGGGCGGCGGTTGACGAAGCCGCGAAGTGTGCATGGGCGTGCCGCTATTATGCCGAGCATGCGGAGGGGTTTCTTGCGGATGAGCCGGTGAACACGGCGGCCATGCTCAGCTACATCCGTTTCCAGCCACTGGGACCAATTCTAGCGGTGATGCCGTGGAACTTCCCTTTCTGGCAGGTAGTTCGTTTCGTAGCGCCGGCGCTGATGGCGGGAAATGTCGGTCTGCTGAAACATGCCTCTAGCGTGCCGCAGTGCGCACTCGCCCTGGAGGACATTTTCCGCAGGGCGGGATTCGCCGAGGGGGTGTTCCAGGTCTTGCTGATCGGCTCGCAAAAAGTGGATGCGATCCTTAATGACTCGCGGGTGGTAGCGGCAACCCTAACGGGGAGTGAAGAAGCGGGTAAACAGGTTGGCACGGGGGCAGCCAAGCGCATCAAGAAAGTGGTGCTGGAGCTGGGAGGAAGCGATCCGTTTATCGTAATGCCGAGCGCAAGGCTGGAGGATGCAGTGGCCACGGCGGTGAAAGCCCGGGTCCTCAACAACGGCCAATCGTGCATTGCTGCCAAACGGTTCATTGTGGCCGAGCCGATCGCCGATGAGTTTGAGCGCAAGTTCGTCAAGCGGATGGAAGCTTTGAAGATTGGCGATCCCTTTGACGAATCCACGGAACTAGGCCCGCTGGCAACCGCTGACGGGGTGGCTGACCTGGATCGGGATGTGCAGGCTACGGTTAAGGCCGGAGCGCGCTTGCTTACCGGCGGGCACAAGCTGGAACGACCGGGGAATTTCTACGCGCCCACGGTCCTGACGGAAATTCCGCGAGAGTCGCCGGCGTATCGGGAAGAGCTATTTGGTCCGGTGGCCTCGATATTTCGGGCAAAGGATCTGGATGATGCGATTCGTATCGCCAACGACAGCCGGTTCGGCCTGGGCGCGAGCGCATGGACCAACGATGCGGCGGAGCGCGACCGCCTGATCAACGAACTCGAAGCAGGAATGGTGTTCATCAACAAGATGGTTGCCTCCGATCCGCGCATGCCGTTCGGAGGGGTGAAGCATTCAGGGTATGGCCGGGAACTCGGACCATTCGGCATCCGGGAATTCACTAACATCAAGGCCGTCTGGGTGGAAAACTGAATAGGTTCTCGCGACGAATCACTTCGCTGGTGGAGTTATGGCGGCAGGCTTCATGGCGTCCGCCGCCGCCTGCAAGTCATTGACGGTCTTGGCATCCAATTGATAAATGGCGGGCTCGTTCTCGCGGCGGGCGAAGTAGCTGTCGCCGATCCTGGAGATGACGACGTGCTCGACGCTCTTGCCGCCATGCGAAATCACGCTGAGATCGATTGAGGGGGTTGCGGACTCCGCGTCGACGAATTTGCTGGCTGCCAAATCGCGGACATCGTCGACGAAAGACTGGGCAGTATCCTCATCGAGCTTTTTGCCGTTCCCCGACCACCAGTCCTCGCCACCTTTGGTCACGAAGTAGCTCTTCCCGCCGGAGTGCATCTCGATCTTGTCCGGGTCTTCGAAGCCGAGATCGAACAGTTTCTTGTTGCGGAAGTCGTCGAGATTCTTGCCGAGTCCCTGGCCCAGATCGCTGGCCACTTTGTATACGCCATCAATAACGCTTGATTTTGCGTAGTAGTCGCTCTTGCTCTTCCGTATCTGCAATTCCTGCGTGCCTGACTGAGCCGTAATCCTGGCCGTGGCGACTAGCGTTCCCGCGGCAAAGGCGGAGGCGGCTTTCTTCGGATCGATGCCGGGCACGCTCAGATCCATGCGGGCGCTGGTCAATTTGCGGACCAGTTCGTCGACTTGGGAGCCGTCAGCGCGGAGCGGCTTCGGCTTGACAATCTGCCAGTTGTCCTTGCTGCGGCCGAACTCGATGTCCTGTTTGCTGGTGATGAGATCCAGACGGCTGATCTTGTCAGGTTCCGCGGTGAGCAGGCGCTTGTCGCGCAGGTCGTTGGCGGTCTTATCGAGGCTGGTCTTGTCATAGCGCGGCATGGTGAATACGCGAGGATCACCTTCAAGCTTTGCAAACACGGAGTTTCCGGTGATGGTGTCATCGCCGATCAGGAGCTTCTGGCCCTGAAGGTCTTTTTCCGTGAGATCGACTTCCAGCGACGGGGAGGTCAATCCGTAGGACTCGAGGCTGGTGGCTTTTTCTTCCACAAGGCGATCGGAAGTAAGAGATGAAAATGTGCCGAGCATGCTGGAGACGGCACTCTGGTCGGCGGCGAAGGGAGCGGGAGAAACAATCTGCCATTTGCCGGCGGTATTTTTCTCCAGGGCCAGAGTGTCGCCGTTCTTCCTTTTCAGGACAACTTTGGAGATATCCGCGTCGTTGAGAGCGAGGATTTTCGGCGGAAGTTCGGCAGAAGCCTCGGTGGTTTCCGCAGGCTTATGTTTGTTGGACCAATACAGGAACCCGGTGAGTCCACCGAGAGCCACGATTGCAATGATCAGGCCACGTAATTTCATCATCGTTTTAGCAGAAGACCGTTTTCACAGGAGAC
>Ga0335080_10000583_pt1 | contig 33906 bp, 34 predicted proteins | sample Lox_Sample_34_FD_206720 | JGI IMG/M metagenome (GOLD analysis project Ga0335080, IMG submission 206720) | Soil microbial communities from Loxahatchee National Wildlife Refuge, Florida, United States - Lox_Sample_3.4 | ecosystem: Environmental > Terrestrial > Soil > Wetlands | place: USA... | reverse complement strand
CCGCTGGTGCCAGCTCCGATGTAGAGCAGGCGACCCCCGCGGTGGATGTGCTCAACGATGCCGTCTGCGGCGCGGGCAATGGCGGGGAGTTCTCGTTCGATGGCTCGAGCGACGCGCGCATCTTCACGATTCATCACCCGTACAATCTGCAGCGAGGACATGTGGTCGAGATTGCGCGAGGCTTGATTACGCAATTCCGTGCGGCGCCGTTCTTGCGGCGCAGGTTTCTTTGATGAGGGCATCAATAAATTATAGCGGCCGGGAGACTGAGTTTGGAAATTGGCGGCGAATAGAGCAACTCGCGCGCGAGTAAGTAGCTTGCGCGGAAGGGAGGTGTGGTAGAACTGGGTTAGCCTCAGGACTCCGTTTCAGATTGAAAGTGAACTCAATGGACGTTTTGAAGAGATTATTCGAGGAGCACTTCCGTCGGCCTGTGGAGCAGGTCGTGCCTCTCCAGGGAGAGTTGAGTGCGTCAGGACGGAAAATTATCCGGCTGAAGGCTGCCGGGATCAGCGCGATCGGTGTTTTATATGGAGTGCGCGAAGAGAACCTCGCGTTCCTCGAGTTTTCACGGCATTTTCGGAGGCATGGCTTGGCAGTGCCGGAAATCTATGGCGAGGACCTGAGTCAGGGTGCGTACCTGGAAGAGGATTTGGGCGATACCACCTTGTTTGACCTACTGACGAAGAATCGCAGCGGGGAAGCGGTTGCGCCCGCAGTGATGGAAGCATACCGGAAGGTCGTTGCGGTGCTGCCTCGTTTTCAGATCGAAGCGGGTCGCGACTTGAACTATAAAGTGTGTTATCCGCGAGGAAGCTTCGACCGGCAATCTATTTCGTGGGACTTAAATTACTTCAAATATTACTTTCTCCGGTTGGCGGGAATCCCGTTCAACGAACAGGCACTGGAAGACGATTTCGGGCGGCTGACCGATTACTTGCTGACTGCGCCGAGTGACTATTTCCTGTACCGCGATTTCCAGTCACGCAATGTGATGATGCGCAGCGGGGAACCGTGGTTTGTGGATTACCAGGGCGGGCGCAAGGGCGCGCTGCAGTATGACATTGCTTCGTTACTGTACGACGCGAAAGCGGATTTGCCGCCGGATCTGCGGCTTAAGCTGCTGGACGACTATCTAGACACACTCGAGAAGTACGTGAAGGTTGATCGGGAAGAATTTCTGCAACATTACTACGCGTTCGTGTACGTCCGAATTTTGCAGGCTCTCGGGGCGTACGGGTACCGAGGATTCTTTGAGCGTAAATCGCACTTTTTGCAAAGTGTGCCATACGCTCTGAAGAACCTGCGTTGGCTGCTGCACAATGTGCAGCTTCCCATCGAATTGCCAACGCTAATCGAAGCGTTCCGGAGCATGTTGGGCTCAGAGAAACTGTTGGGACTCGCCTCCGAGGCGGACAATTTGGCGGTACGCATCTTCAGTTTTTCATTCCATCGCGGCTTGCCACAAGATGAGACCGGAAACGGCGGAGGCTTTGTGTTCGACGGCCGGAGCCTGCCGAATCCCGGGCGCGAGGACCGGTTCAAAGCCATCACCGGGAAGGACGCCCCCGTGATCGAGTATTTGAATCAGCAGGAGAGCGTGCATCAGTTCCTCGCCAGCGTCTTCAGTCTTGTCGACACAACCATCGAAAATTACAAGCAGCGAGGATTCAAAAACTTGATGGTTTCATTCGGATGCACGGGCGGGCAGCACCGGTCCGTCTTCTTGGCAGAGCAGTTGGCGAAGCGGCTCCGCGCCCGCAATGGCGTTGACGTAGAACTGCGGCACGTGGAGTTGGAGAAGATGGCGGGATGAAGGCCATGGTGCTGGCCGCCGGTTTGGGAACACGCCTCCGGCCATTGACGGATCATAAGCCGAAAGCTCTCGTAGAAGTGGGGGGGAGGACCCTGCTCGACATTACGCTAGGGCGGCTCCGCGCGGCTGGCGTCAGCGAAGCCATCATTAACGTGCATCACTTCGCGGAAATGATCGTCCAATTTCTGAAAGCCCACGACAACTTCGGGATGCGCATTGAGATTTCACGGGAAGATGTGCTGCTGGATACGGGCGGCGGCTTGAAGAAAGCCGGATGGTTTTTCACTCAAGACGGGAATGACGAGCCATTCATTTTGCATAACGTCGATGTCATCAGCGGGATCGATCTGGTGCGTATGCTAGAGCGCCACAAACAACGGGGTGCTCTGAGCACGTTGGCAGTGCAAGAACGCGAAACGTCGCGGTATCTCCTATTCGATGAAAGAGTGCAACTATCCGGCAGACGCCTGGGTAAGGAAGGGAAACCAGAGATGGTGCGTCACGCCCCGGAAGTGAATGCCTTTGCGTTCACCGGGGTTCACGTGGTCTCGCCGCGGATGATTCCGATGATGGCCGAAGTCGGCGTATTTTCCATCATCCCAACCTATTTGCGTTTGGCCGAGGCCGGAGAGAAGATTTTTGGCTTCCGCGCTGACGAATACTATTGGCGGGATTTGGGAAAGTTGAGCGAGTTGCAACAGGCTGAAGAAGATTGGCGCAAGAAGTTGTTTGTGTGACACAGCTCGGGCAGCGCAGGATTGCGCAATTCGCAACCATTACTTGCAAGCTGCGGACCATGTATGGGGTTTCTTCTCAATAGGACTGAAGTGGCCGTACTCGCACGTTCCAACGCCCTGCTTGCTCCATTGGGCGGGTTGGCCATCAATCGGACAGCTGTTGGGTTCTCTGGACGGCATTGGTGAACGGGTCGCCACAAAAACTAGCAGTCCAACTACCAAAACAAATGCGCAGATTCTGATGATCCGTTCTGTCGTGATACCTGTGCGCACAGCTTTCTCTCAAGACTACGACCGATATCACGGGTGTGTGACTTCGGATGCGAGACCGAGCGCCTTCATGATGGCATCGTGGACGGCAGGGCGAACCTGCGCGATCTTCATATTCTCGCGCGTCGGGTTCACACGATTCGTCAGTAGAACCACGAACAACTGACGGTCCGGGTCGATCCAAATGGTTGTACCGGTAAAGCCTGTATGACCGTAGCTGTGTACCGAGAAATAGTGGCCACTCGAGCTGCTTGCCGTGGGCACTACCCAGCCGAGCGTGCGCTCATTTTTGGAGATGGGTTGCGGCGCTGTAAATTCAGTGATCGTTGCGCGCTTCAAGATGCGCTTGTGCGCATAAACGCCGCCGTTCAGTAGCATCTGGCAGAAGTGAGACAGATCGGGCGAGGTGCTGAAGACCCCGGCGTGGCCGGATACTCCACCGATCGTAAATGCGTTTTCGTCGTGAACCTCGCCCTGCACCAGACGATGCCGCAGCTGATTGTCGATTTCTGTGGGTGCGATATCCGGCCAGAGTTTTTTCGGGGGGTTGTACATGGTACTGGACATCGAAAGCGGCGAGAAGATGTACTCGTTCGCGAGAACATCAAGCGGCTTGCCCGTCAGCCGCTGAATAATCTCCGCCATCAATATGATTCCGAGATCGGAATAGATCATTTTTGTGCCGGGTTCATACTCGAGCGGCTCAACAAAGATTCGGCTGAGCGTGTCCGCTTTGCCGGTCGACGTCCGCCAGTATTCCTTGAACGGAGGAAGTCCCGAGGTGTGCGTCATTAAGTGGCGAATGGTGACCGCGTGCCGCCAATCCATCTGCCCGCCACTGCTCAGCCATTCGGGAAGATAGCGTTCGATAGGCGTATCGAGGTTGAGCGGCTGGCCAAAATCCCCTTCCGCGAGTTTTTCGACGAGCGTCGTGGTGACGACGACCTTGGTAAGCGAGGCGAGGTCGTACCTCGTATCCGTCCTGACGGCGGGAGCATCCGCCTCATAAGTGAGCTTGCCGAAAGCATGGTAGGAAACCTTGCCGCGATAGCCGACCGCAAGCGTGGCGCCGGGAAAAGCCTTGTCCGCGATTGCATCTTCCACCACCTTGAACGCGGGCTGAAGCTGCGCCTCGCCGCGCACGTCCATAGGCTGCAGCGTCATCGGATCGGCCGGGATCTCAAGGCCGAAGCCGGCTTTCATGTCGACGCCAGGAATCGTGACCGGTAGATGACCACGAATGGGAATTTCGCCAAACAGTGCGCGAGTCAAAGAGATCTGCGCAACATCGCTGATGCCGAAGGCGGAAATCCAGGTGTCGGCCTGCGAAAAGCGTTCGATGAGATAGGGGCTGCCGAGTCCCAACGTGATGACAGGCTTGCCAGATTTGTAAATCTGATTGATCACCGGGATTTGGTCGGCGGGGACATCAATATCACCCTTACGGTCGCTGACCCGGACAAATAACGCAAGGATAACGACATCGTATTCGGAGGGTGGTGGAAGTTTCAGGGCATCGGCGCGGGCGAATTTTGTGTCGGCGCGCAACGCGATGAGCGAATCAAACCGGTTGCGGAGCTGTGCCTCGAGGTTTTCGCCGGGATACGGCTCCGGATCCGCGTACAGCGAGACGAGCAGCCCGCGGGAGGGTCTTGTTCCGTCCAGCGGAAGAAGATGCGCTTTGTTGCGTAAGAGCGTAATACCGCGATCGGAAATTTCTTGGGCGGTATTCTGCCATGCCAAGCTTCCGAATCTGTCTTTAAGGGTCGCGACGTCAACCTGGCGATTTTGATTGAGGCCAAGGCGCGCTTTCGCTTGCAACAGGCGTCGCACCGACGCATCGAGGCGATCCGGTGAAATTCGGCCCGATTGCGCAGCGCCGAGAAGTGCTTGATACGCCGCATCCGGCACCGGCGGCATTAAAAGCGCGTCAGCCCCGGCCAGGAATGCGCGAACCGCGGCATCACCCGGGGCGTAGCGGACTGTGATCCCTCCCATATCGAGCGCATCCGTTATAACCAGTCCCTGGAAGTGCAGCTCGTTGCGGAGAAGATTTGTCAGGATGTTTGACGACAAAGTGGCAGGGATCGCCGGGTCGGGTTCGAAAGACGGAACGTTCAGGTGACCCGTCATAACGCTACCGACACCCGCGGAAATCGCGGCGCGAAAGGGCACCAATTCGAGATGCTCCATGCGGTCTCGGTCAGCCTTGATGATCGGAAGATCGATGTGCGAATCCATAGCCGTATCGCCATGCCCGGGGAAATGCTTTGCAGTGGCGAGCGCGCCATTTTCCTGGACGCCGCGAACAAATTGACTCACAAATTCGGACACACGCTGGGGGTCTTCACCGAAAGAGCGCGTATTGATGATGGGGTTGCCGGGATTGTTGTTCACGTCGCACACCGGCGCATAGACCCAATGCACGCCAACAGCGCGCGCTTCGAGAGCGGTGATTTTTCCCATGGTGTACGCGTCAGGAGGATTGCCTGCAGCAGCGACGGCCATCGCGGTGGGGAACGACGTGCCTTCGTCCTGCCGTTGCGCGGTCCCGCGCTCGAAATCCGCGCCGATCAGAAGCGGTAACTTGGATTTCGATTGCAGCAGGTTGGCGAGGACGGCCGTTGGATAGGCCTGGTCCTTGACGATACCGAGCGGTGAGCCATGCGTGATCGTGATGAATCCGCCGACATGCAGATCGTTGATGTCGTGCATCATGCTGGCGAACGCCTCGGAATCGTTGGGGGTGAAACTGCCGTGATAGGTAGTGAAAAGGAGTTGGCCGACCTTTTCTTCGAGCGACATTGCGCGCAGTGAGGAGTCAACCCAGCTGGCCTGTTCTGCGCTCAGTGGAGTCAGCGGAGATGCGGCATTCACAGCCGCGCCGGCGGACTGCGTCACGGTGCGTTTGGAAACTTTAGACTTGTTACCGGTGCGCGCTTTGGCGGTCATAAACGATAGAAACACGACGGGCACGAGTAAAACTGCGGCGTAAAGCCTAGTCATTTGCGGGAGTCCCCTGGCCGCACGCCCTGCGCCTTGAGTGTATATAGCACGCGCACGCGGCGCTCACAATGAAGGTGCGAACGGCGCGTTCCAGAATATCATTGGAATCTATGAAACCAATGCTGAGGATGAGGAAGGCACGAGTACGGGTGTGGGCAGGCGTGTTGATCATCGGTAGTGTGGCAACCGTCTGCGGTCCGGTTCAGCTTTGCGCCCAGAAGAAAAAAGCCGGAGGAGGCGGGCGAGTTGGCCGCGTGCAGCCGGCGCTTGATGTCTTGGAGGCGCAGAAATTCGCGCCATTGAAGGGGAAGAGGATCGGCCTGATTACGAATCACACCGGAGTGGATTTCAACGGGAAATCGTCAATCGAGTTGCTGTCCCGCGCACCGGGTGTCGCACTCGCGGCGTTGTTCAGTCCCGAGCATGGCATTGCAGGGCATTCGGACGAGAACGTGGTCTCATCCAAGGACCCGTCGACCGGCCTGCCGATCTATAGCCTGTACGGCGAGAACAGGCGGCCCACACCGGAGATGCTGAAGGGGCTGGATGCATTGGTCTTTGATGTGCAAGACGCGGGCGTGCGCTTCTACACCTACACCACCACAATGGGCTACTGCATGGAGGAAGCGGCGAAAGCTGGGATTGCATTCTACGTGCTGGACCGGCCCAACCCGATTGGCGGCGAAATCGTCGAAGGGCCGCTGCTTGATGCCGACAAAATGGCCTTCGTTGCGTATTTCCCTGTTCCGGTGCGCTATGGCCTCACGATTGGCGAGTTGGCCCAGCTGTATAACACGGAGAATCACATCAATTGCGAGCTGCACGTCATTGCGATGAAGAATTGGCATCGCAACTATTTTTATGAAAGCACAGGTCTTCGCTGGATCCCGCCTTCCCCGAATCTGCGAACGATGAAAGGCGCAGTGCTGTATCCCGGCCTGGAAATTTTGCAGAATGCCGGCGTATCGGTAGGAAGAGGCACCGAGGCTCCGTTTGAGGAATTTGGTGCGCCCTGGATGAACGGTGACGAGGTGGCCGCCGCGATGAACGCGCTTAACTTGCCCGGCGTGCGATTCGCGAATCAGCCGTTCATTCCGGTGAGCGGATTGTATGCGGGCCAGCGCTGCGGGGGCGTTGGGATTCGTGTGACCGATCGTGCCGCGGTGCGCTCGATGCGCGTGGGATTGGAAATCGCCGCGCTGCTGCTGAAGAAGTATCCAGAACATTTTGACGTGACGAAGACGCTGCTCCTTCTCGGGAATGAGAAAACAGTGGACGAATTGAAGGCGGGGAACGCTCCGGCAAAGGTTATCGCGGGATGGAGCGCCGATCTGGCTGCATTTGACGCAGTGCGGCGCAAGTATTTCCTTTACAAATAGGGCGCTGTAAGGGCTGATTCTCGCGGTACCTACTGTTGACATTTCGCGTTATATATATAAGACTCTTACATGTAAGAGTCTGAGGTAAAGATGATCCGAACAGAACTGAAGCGGGGGACAGCCGAACTGGCGATCTTGAGCGTGCTGGAGCACGGGCCGCTGCATGGATATGAAATTGGGCGACGGATCGAACAGCAGTCGCAGGGTGCTCTGCGCTATAGCTTGGCGGCACTTTATCCGCTGCTGTATCGCATGGAGAGCCGCGGGTGGTTGAACGCCGGGTGGGAGACCGGCGCGAACGGCAAGCGGCGGCGGTGTTATCAGCTGACGGCGAAGGGCGGAAAGATGCTGGCGCCGTTGCGGGCGGAATGGGCCGATCTCTTCCGCGCATTGCGGCGAGTCGCGAGGGTGAATCATGCGTGATTGGAGGAAGTACGTTCGAGGGCGGCTGGCGGCGTCGTGCCAGGATGACCGCGTGGATGAAGACGTAGTCCGCGAGACTCGCGGAGCACCTGGAGGATGAGTTTACGGAACTACGCGCGTCGGGATGGACGCAGGCGCAGGCGTTGCGGCGAACACGCCGGCAGGTCGGAAACTGGCTGGAACTGCAGCAAAGCATTGCAGCAGCAAGAAAGGAGGGAGCGATGAACGAGCGAGTAACGAAGTTCTGGTTGCCGAGCCTCGTGACACTGTTATTGGGCTGGGGAATTCTGGCGATCATGATTTGGGCTGGAGTACAGCCTTGGATCACCCATCCGGCGGAGGCGAGAGGGTTGATCGTGTACGTGCCGTGGCTCGTGATGCTGCCGTTGGTTGGTGCAGTGGGGTCGTATTTGGCGCGCTGGTCGAATGCCAAAAGTTGGCAAGTCTATGTGGCCGCGGCATTCCCGGCGCTCGCAGCAGCTTTGGTTTTCCTTGCGGTATTTCCTTGGGCGATAGTGATCGATCGCAACGTGGGGCCTGATTTTCGCTTTGTGTCACTGGCAGCAAACACGGTCAGTTGGGTGATTTTGCCAGGGATCATGCTCTGTGCTGGTGTTGGGGTCGAGAGATTGCGACGGACTACGCGCGGCGCGTAGGGCTCGATTGTTAGCCCGCTGTTTTCGGCAAAGCGAAGACGATCCCGGCAAATCCTGCCGAGGAATACAGCGATTTCGGGGTTAAGAATGTGCTACAGTCCGCACTATGCGGATTGTTTCGCTGCTGCCATCGGCTACGGAAACGCTGTTCGCGCTGGGATTCCGCGATGAAATTGTCGGCGTCAGCCACGAGTGCGATTTCCCTCCCGAAGCCCTGACCAAGACGCGCGTAGTGACTTCACGCATCCCCAAAGATGCAAGTCCGCGAGAGATCGACCGGATTGTGCGTGAGCACGTTGAACGCGGCGAGTCGATCTACGCGGTCGACAAGGATCTGATGGAAGAGTTGAAGCCTGACCTGGTGGTCACGCAGGATCTATGTCATGTATGCGCCGCCACACCCGAAGAGTTGGGAGCGGTCCTGGCGCAAATTTCAATTCAGCCAGAAGTGCTGAGCCTTGATCCTTTGGATTTGGGAGACGTGTGGCGAGATATCCTATGGATTGGTGAAGCTACCGACCGACGCCAGCGCGCACAGGAGTTCGTCGAAAAGATCGGAGTGCGGCTGGCGCAAATCGAAGTGGACGCCGCATCGTTCCGGAGGCAGCCGAAGGCTGTGGTGCTCGAATGGCTCGATCCGTTTTACGTTGGCGGGCACTGGGTCCCCGAGATGGTCGAAGCAGCGGGTGGCGTTGATGTGCTGGGCAGGCCGAAGAAGCCCTCGCGTCGTGTGTCCATGCAAGAGATTATCGCGGCCGCGCCGGAGGTTTTATTTGTGGCGCCGTGTGGCTATGACGCGGACAAGGGAAGAAGCGAATATTTGAGAATGAACTGGCCGAACGAATGGCAAGCGGTGCCGGCAGTGCGAGATGGGCTGGTCTTTGCCTTGGACGCCAATGCGTACGTGTCGAGACCCGCAGGAAGATTAGTAACCGGCATTGAAGCCATGGCGAAATGCATGCATCCCGCGATGCTCGTCAGAGAAAAAGCGGAAGCGGGAATCCGGCAGGTGTTGGAGCCGAGGGTCGCGGTTCGTGGCGCTGCGACCGGAAGTGATCACTGAGCGGCGTAGCGCCGCAAAGGCTTCCAATTTAGGGATTCTCGGCGTGGCCAGACGGATGCGCCGTTTTTGCTTTGTGAGCATGTTGCCAGCGGCTGTAAAACGGCAGGCCTGCAAGGATGAGCAAGAGTCCGATCGTGGAGCGGCCCGGGCGGACCAGCCAGAGATTAATGGTGAGCGCGAGCGCTCCTACCACGAACGCACCAGGAACCCACGGATAGCCCCAGCACCGGTACGGACGAGCAAGACCGGGCTCCCTCTTGCGGAGGCGGAAAAGCGCGACTACCGCAAGTCCATAGAAGATCCAGCCGGCAAAAATAAAGAGATTGGTGAGCTCCTCAAACGTACCCGTGAGCGCCATTACGCTCGTGAGAACCCCTTGAAATAGCAGCGCGCGACCGGGTGTCCGGTAAACGGGATGAATGCCATCAGCAACGCGGAAGAACGCATGGTCCCGCGCCATCGCGTAGGGAACGCGGGCGCCGCTCAAGATCGAGGAATTCATGGACCCGAGCGCAGAGATGACCATGGCCAGCGTCACCCACCCGGCGAAGCCATGGCCCAGAATGCGATCGACCACATCAGACGCGACGTGAATCGAGTTGGCGACCGAATCAAACGGGAGAACCTTAAGGCAGGCCGCACTAAATAGGATGTAGATTAGCGCGACGAAGGAAACACCCCCGACCAACGCTAACGGAAAGTTGCGATGCGGGTCTTTCACCTCGGAGCCTACGAGGTTGAGGTCTTCCCACCCGTCATAAGCCCAAAGTGCAGCGGCCAAAGCCGCGAGAAATGCCGTGAGTAAGCCAGACTCCGACGCGGCCGGCCAAACAGGGCCGACGGAATGGACAGTCGGATTTGGGAGCAGAAATGCAACACCAATAATCAGCGTGATACTGAGTATCTTGATCGCGGTGAGGAACACCTGGACGCCGCCGCCGAGACGAACTCCGAGATAGTTGACGCCGGTGATGAGAAGAATCCAAAACACGGCGAATGGTTGCGCCCACGTGAACTGAAAATCGTAAGGCTTGATCCAAGTCGTTAGCCCGGGAATTGCAATATGCACGGTAAAGAGCGGCACGGCCAGCGCAGGCACAAAGAAACTCAGGAAACGCATCATGCCCGCGGCGATCGATGCGGCAGACGAAGGCCTGCCGACGATCGAGTGCATCCAGCCGAACAGAAATCCCCAAACCGGCGAAAACCCCCGGCGTAGATAGGCGTATTCCCCGCCCGCTTCCGGAATAGCGGCGCCCAGTTCTGCGTACGAGAGCGCTCCAAAAATGGAGAGAATCGCACCAACAATCCACGCGCCGAAGACAATCGACACGTAGTGACCCTCGCGTGCCATTTCCGCGGGCTTCAGAAAAATACCGGTGCCGATCATGGTGCCGACCACGATTGCGGTGGACGCCCAGGGGCCAAGGCCGCGCACAAGTTCGAGCCGTTTTTCCTTCATGGATGGGTTTGAGTGTACCGTAACGGAGGGCTCTGGCATGTCACGCTTGGGCGTCTTTGACGGGGAAGATACGGCTTGCAAGCGAGCCCACAGCTAACGTGACGCACGAACCGATCAGCACATACCAGGTAAACGCAATCGGGGTAAACCGGTAAACCGTGAGCACAGCGGCAAGTCCCGCGAACATACCGGTGAGCGCGCCCGTCGCGTTCGCGCGTGAATCGAAGGTACCCAGGAAGAAGAGTCCCAGCAGGCTCCCGAACGGGAGCGACGCAACGGTCAGGCCGGTTTCGAGAAGATGTGAATATCGCACCAGGCCAAAGCAAAGCAACACTAGACCCCAAACAAGAGTCATGCGACGCGAGAGTTGCAGAAATTTACCAGGATCAAGCGTGCGGCCACGGATCGATTGGAAATCCATGACACTGGAAGCTGCCAGCGAGTTGAGAGAGCCGCTCGCGTTCGACATTGCCACTGCCAGGATGGATGCAAGCATCAGGCCGGCTATACCAGTCGGCATTTCGCGAACCAGGAACAGCGGCAGAATGGAGTCGGTGCGATCGCCCGGGGAGAGCAGTGGGGTGTGATGCGAGAAGGTGAACAGGAACACGCCGACCAGCAGAAAAACGGTGAACTGAAAGAACACGATGAAACCGCTTGCCAGAAGAGCGCGGCGGCTATCCGCCTGCGAGCGCGCGGCCAGTAGACGCTGCACGATGGTCTGGTCCGTGCCGTGTGTGGCCATGGTGAGAAACGCCCCGCCAATTACGCCGGACCAGAACGTATATTTGGCGGTCAGGTTCCAGGAAAAATCGAGGAATTGAAGTTTGTGGCCATTGGCAGCCGCCACTTGGGTCACCTCGTTCCAGCCGCCGGGAATCAGGTGCAGCAGGAAAACCAAAGTCACGAGGCTGCCGGTGAGATACAGAAGAAATTGCGCGACGTCGGTCCAAATCACGGCTTTCATGCCGCCCTCGAAGGTATAGAGGATCGTGAGAGCAATCACTATGACGACCGCGAGTCTTTCCGAAGTGCCGAGCGCGATACTTACGACAAGTGCGATGGCGGAAACGCGAATTCCCTCGGCAAGCGTGCGGGTCACAAGAAAAGTCAGCGCCGCTACGGAACGCATCCGCGCTCCGAACCGCTTTTCGATCAGCGCATATGCGGTCAAGTATTCGCCACGAAAATAGCCGGGAAGAAAAATCAGGGAAATCAGTGCCCGGCCGGCGATGTAGCCGATGACAAGCTGCAGGAATGTGAGATTTGTGGAGTACGCGATCGCCGGAGTTCCAATAATCGTGAGCGTAGACGTCTCTGTGGCGACGATGGAAAACGCCAGTGCCCACCATGGCGTCGAACGACCTCCCAAAAAGTAATCTTTGACGTTGTGCTGTTGTGCGCGGAAACGAAGGCCAAGAAGCGTGACGCCCAGAAGATAAGCAATCACGATGAACAAATCGAGCGGATGAATGCGCATCAGGCTCCGGATCGCAGTATAGCGGCGAAGGCTGAGAATAGTGGCGGATAAGCGGACCGTCAAGGAGCAGGTGCAAAGTTGGAAAGCGAAGTTGCGCCGGTTACGCGCGACTAACGTATGCTTTGGGTATGCGCTACGTGCTGGGGTTTGACGGAGGCGGGACCAAGACCGAATGTGCGCTTATGGATGAGCACGGACGAGTGCGCGCGACCAGCAGGAGCGGCCCCTCGAATCCGATGCGCGTGGGATTCGGCGGCGCATTGGCAGCGGTATGCGAAGCCGGCCGAATCGCGATGGAAACTGAAAGAGTGCCGGCCAGCGATATAAGCGTGGTCTGTGCAGGATTGGCCGGAGCCGCGCAGCCCGAGTCCCAGCGCAAGCTAAAAAAGTTGATCAACGGAGAATTCCCCACTCAAATCGTCGAGGTGTGCACGGATGTTGATCTCAATCTCGAAGCCACCGGCGAAGAACGAGCGATTGTTCTGAATGTCGGAACCGGCACGTTCGCGGTCGGGCGGGACCTGAATGGCCAAGCAGTTCGCGTAGGTGGGCATGGGCCGCTGCTCGGCGATGAAGGCAGCGCTTACGACATTGGGCGGCTCGCCATGATCGCAGCACTCCGGGCTTCCGACCGGGGCGGTAAGGACTCACCGCTGGCAACGAGAATCTTGCACGATTTACGAGCAACGGACTGGGAAGAGTTGCAGCTTCGCGTGTATCGCCTCCCGGATGAAGTGTTCCCCAGGATTTTTCCAGTGGTGGCATCGGCAGCCGATGAAGGCGACCCGGAGGCGCGTGCACTGCTTGAGCATGCGGTGGCGGAACTGGTGGAACTGGTTCGGGATCTTGTAAGCAGGTTGGAATTGAAGAATGACAAGTTCCTGCTCGTGAAGAGTGGCGGAATGATGGGGCGGTCGGCGTACTTCGACGAATTGCTGGATAAGAAGTTGAAGGCAGCAGCTCCGCAAGCCGAGTTTGGCGAATTGCGGATGAGTGCCGCGGAAGCAGCGGCGCGCCTGGCGTTGCGAATTCTGATGGCGGCGGGTGAGGGAAGGTAAGTGCCGGACGGATTTGAGCGCGAACTTGAACGGGCTCGCGCCGCCTCTGGCGATGAGTTGAATGCCCTCGTTTACCACCACGCTCCGGCGGTCCTGGCGGCCTTGCTCGATAATCCGGCATTCGATGAAAATAAATTGGGCTTGATGCTCGCACGCAAGGATATTCCATCGGAGATTCTGGAGGAGATCGGTGCGCGCAAGGCGCTGATGAAGAGCTACGCGGTTAAGAAGTCTCTGTTGTTTCATCCCAAGGCGCCGCGACTCGTGGTGTTGCGCATGATCAAGGATTTGTACCTGATGGATTTGGTGCAATTCGCGCTTTCGCCGTCGGTCGCGGCTGAATTGAAGCGCTATGCGGAAGAGCAAGTAGTAGCACGTCTGCCGCAGTTGCCGCTCGGACAGAAAATCACGCTGGCCCGGCGGGGGCCGGGGCGAGTGGCAGGCTCACTTCTGGCCGAGGGCAACGCACAGGTGCTGCCGGTGGCTCTGGAGAATCCGTATCTCACCGAAGCGCAAGTGTTGAAGGCTTTGGCTCGAGATAAGGTGGCGACCAGCGTGGTACAGGCCCTTGCGCGGCACGCAAAGTGGTCGCAATCGTATCACGTGCGATTGGCGCTGGTCCGGCACCCCGCCACACCCGTATCGGTTGTGCTGGGTTTCCTGCCGTTGCTGACTGTAAACGACTTGCGCGAACTGGCCGCGCCGGGAATCGTAGCCGAAAATCTTCGCAAGTATCTTCAGGCTGAAGTGCAGCGGCGCATGTCGGCTTCGCACCGCCAAGCAGCAAAGGAAATGACCATTGGCGCTGAGGAATCGTCGAGCCGTGGCAAGGCTGGCGAGGACTCCGCTGGCGCGAAAGACGATAATTCGCACCGCGATGACGGCTTGGACAAAAATAGTGAGGAGACCTGAGAGTCCTCCGCGCGTTCCAAAACGGAACGAGGGAAATTATTGCGATAATCTACACTCATTCTTTTTCCATTCGAAAAAACATTCGCTGATACTTCAAGTATTACTTTAAATGTCGGCGCGCCGACATTTTTGCGATGGCAACGGCCAGATTCATCACTTCTTTGCTGCGCGGTAAAGAATGACTCGCACTTTTTCAAGCGTAATGAGTCCACCTTCCACCATTTCATCGAGGCGCGGGAGAATCGAATCAATGCGCTCTTGCGTTTCGATGACCTCAAGAACAACAGGCAGGTCCTGCGAGAGACGCAACAATTTGTCGGTGTGATAAACGCTCGAACCGCCATAGCCGCCCACGCCTCGAAGAACCGTTACCCCGCAAAAACCTTCTTTTCGCAGTATTCCTACGATGGCTTCGTGCAGCGGTTTTCCGTGCCATTTGTCGGATTCGCCGATGTGAATGCGCATCAGGGTGCGTTCGCCCTCGAATTTTTGATGAGTCATGAGCACTCCTTAGAAACGGTTGGCCAGGCGAATACCGGCAGCGGAGAGCAGCAGGCCGAAGATCACGCTCGAGAGAACGTAAGTGGAAGCGTGAAGCCACTCGCCCGCTTCAAACATCTTGGCGGTCTCCCAGCCGAAACTGGAGAAGGTGGTGTAGCCGCCAAAGAAACCCACGGCGATGGCCATACGCCACTCGGGTGGAACGAGCATGCGGTTTAGAGTAAGTTGACCTATCAATCCAAGGAAAAAGCAGCCCGTGAGATTGATTAACAGCGTCCCGTAAGGAAAGGTGCTGCCCATTTTGACCTGAACCAATCCCTGAAGGCCGTAACGGGCAAGCGTGCCGGCGGCGCCGAAAATTGCTATGAGGGCGAGGCGCAAGGTTTCTCCGATCCGGCTGCTGGCGGCTACAAAAAAACTCCTGGAGCCGCGGGGCAGCCAGGAGTCATCAGCTTCAGCGGGAAGCACTGAAGCGGTTAAAGGCGAACTCCATCGCCTTAACTTGTCCAGAATAGTTTAGCGTTGCCCGCCAGCTTCGACAACTTCCTTAAATCTTGAAGTTTCTTTACACCTAATCGTCCGTTTGGGTCAGATGCCGGGGTTCTGGCGGAGGGCTATTTCAACGGCGGCATTCATCGCCACGGCTGGCGACTCCACAGTCGGGCCGTGACCAACCGCGAGACGCGTCGGCTTCAGCGCTGCGAGCTTTGCGGCGCTCTGCGCCGACAGGGCCGGGTTCCAGGAAAACCATGCCGGCATCGGGAAGAACAAGCTGAACACGCCCGCCGCAATGACGCCTCTTTGCGTCATGTAAGAATCGCCGGCAAGCAGGGAGCCGTCGCGTTCGTCCAGAAATGCGATGTGTCCCGGCGTGTGGCCAGCGCACGACACCACACGCAGGGAACCGATGCGATCGCCGTCGTTCACCAGCCGGTGGGGAAGAGTACCCACCCTCTTGAAGCCGAAGAGCGGTTTGCCACGCTCACCAGCGTCCAAAGAGAAATCACCGCGGAGAAGGCGAGCCTCCCGCGTCCCGGCGATCAGCTCCATAGCAGGCAGTTCTTTGGCGAGCTCGTCTACCGAGCCCACATGGTCGAAGTGTGCATGAGTCAAAGCGATTCGGCTGATTCGTGCGCCAAGCGATTGTGCGATTTGCAGCATGGCACTCCCCGAACCGGGGAAATTCGTGTCTACCAGCGTGAATTCGTCGTCCTCGCGAACCAGGAACGAATTGAACATGCCGAATCGTGTGAGCCGGTACAGATTCGCGGTTTCCTGTGTTGTTCGCATCTGGAATCAATCGTGTTGCGTCAAATTATCAGATGCCTTGGAGATCAGGGTGATTTTCTCGAGGTGGCCGGCGTTGTCAGCGACCACCAGCTCGGCGGAGATTTTATCTCCGGTGTGCAGTTGTTCGATTTCTTTGGCGTCGCGCACCGCGTAGGACATGGTCATCGCGGGCATTAGGCCCGGGATTTCACCGTGTTTTACGACGATGAGTTTGCGCGGAGCGTCGACGGAAATGACTTCCGCCTGGAGAGGATAGCGTTTTGCGGGGGACGCCTGGCAGCCCGCAACAAACGCGTACAGCGTGATAAGTATGAACGCGAACCAGAACTTCATGAACTCTCCTCAGTAGTGGAAGCGCCAGCGGAACTGAACTGCGAGCATGCGTGGGTCAGCGTAATGCGAACCTCCGAAGGTGTTACTGGTGTCCAGCATATACCGTTGGTTGGTGATGTTCGTGCCCGTAAAGCGGACGGTGAAGCTCTCGCCGAAGTTCTTACCTACCGAAAGGTCGAGCGTGTAGTAGTCGGGGAGATGGCTGGGGCCGTCGCCGTTGAGAAAACCCGAACCGTAGTTGATAGCGAGGGACGCAAAACTGCGCCAGGGTAGGTCGCCTTCCACACCGGCGGACAACGTGTTGCGCTGGTCGTGGTCGAGGTAGAAAGCGCCTTCGTCCGGCGGTTCAAAATCAGTGAGTCCGCCGGTGACAGCTCCGATCCCTTGCGCGCGCTGGTTGGAGTATACGAGATGAGCGCGGTAGTGGTGCGCCAGAAGCGGAGACCGCAGCGTGGTCTCGTACCCGCTGATCATCGCGCCTTGGATCGTCAACGGAAGGAAAATGTTGGAATTACCAAGAGCGTCATGGTCGAAAAAGTTCTTGGCCGAAGTGTGGAAATAGGTTTCAGAAAGAGTCCAGCCGCGAATGGGAATAGTAATTCCGTATTCCTGCTGAATGTCGCGCTCACCGTAGAGCGGCAGGAACGCGCAACCATCGCAACCGGAATTGTCAATCAGCGAGCCGGAAACGGTGTCGAGCGGAGGCGGCTGGTAAAAGTAGGAGTAGGCGGCGCGGAGCACCCACTTCAGTTTGGGGAGCTGGATGGAAGCGCCGATACGGGGGTCGGTGGCATTCTCAGAAATTTCGCCGCTGAAATGAGTGAAGCGCATTCCTCCGCTTAGGGAGAGCCAGGAGAACGGCTTCAGTTGGTCTTCAAGAAACAGCGCCTCCATGTTGCCGGTGGGCTTAGCGCGCTCGGCGAAAGCGTTGCCGGACCCGTCGTCGGCGTCGAGGGTGAAGTAGGAATCGTCCTGCTGCGCGAAAGCATAGAGCCCGGCGCGGAAGAGATTCCTCGATTTGTTCCACGAGACGGTAGCCTGGCCACCTTCGTAGTTCGATGCTCGATTGTCTGATGCCGTCGGAACGTTCGTCGGTCCACCCTGATAGACGGCGCGGTTGAAGTGGTAGAAGGGCGAGAGAACCGTCAGCCACTCGGAATTGAACGTGTGAACCCAGGTGCCGGTGAGAAAATAATCCTGCTCGCGCTGGCGGTCATTGAAGCCGGCAGTCGTTTGGTCCGGATCGTTGGGAACCTGGTAGTAGTCGAGGCGCGCTCCGCCAGCGAAGCGGAGTTGGTCATTCACGCTCGGATTGTAAAGGATGGACGTGAATCCTCCTCCGCCCGACGCCTCATTATGCGTGTTCGTGAGCGTTGGGGGTTCGAGGCCGTAGTCGGATCGGTTACCACTAACGCTCGCATAGTAGGCGAACTTGGAAGTATGGTCGCCGAAGCTCAGCCAGTTGTCGGTGTTGTTGTAGCTGCCATAGGAGAGTAGCAACTCGCCCTCCTTATCGCGTTCAAAGCCGTTCTTCGGAGCGATGTTGAACACGCCGTAGGTGCGATCGCCGTATTCGGCCGCATAGCTGCCGGTTTCCGCCTCGAGATAGGACATATCTTTGGGATTGAATTGCGGGCCGACATTCGAGGCGATGTTCGTATTGGGAACAGGAACACCATCGACTGCCCAGGTGACTTGATGGCCGCCGCGCACGTGGAGTTGATCGTGTACCATGTACGAGCCGGGAACGAATCCGGTAATCATTTTGAAGCTGGTGCTGGAATCGACGCCGGCGTACTTCGAGATTTGCTCTTGGTCGATAAAAACATCGCGGCGTGGCGAATCGGGATTTAGGTCTTCAACTTGCGATGTGACAATGACCTTTTCCGCGCTCGACGCGACAACCAGCTGGAAGTGAAGAATTGGTGTGCTGTTGGAAGCGACAAGCACCGCCTGCGTTTGAGTAACGAAGCCGGGCGAGTCGAGCGTGACGGTATATTGACCGATCGGAACAGCCCGAAACTCGAACACGCCATCGGAATTCGTGATGGCTTCCTGCTTGTAAGCGGAGTTCGAGGCTTGCAGGATCGCATGTGCGTTCCCGACGGGACGATGCTGCGGATCGTGAACGACTCCACGGACGGTTCCGAAAACAGTAGCGAGCACAGAGGACGCAGCGAGTAGCGCGATGGCCAGTAATGGCCAAAAACGGTGCAACATGAATTTTTTCTCCGAGCGAATGGCGGAACGGTGTCCGCGGCCGGGCTGGCGTACCCGGAACGAAATTTGAGTGTTCGAGAAGTTAAGGGAATGCAGCTGAGATTTAGGCCCGAGGAGGAGGTGAGAGGGGGTCTGAGACGCGAGCAATATCCCTTAGCGGCGGTTGAGCGACGGATGCGATAGTGATGGAGGGTGCGGAGATTTGTGTTGCCACCGGCAGAACGAAGATAGTCGCAGCAGTCGTAGGATGGTTGCTATCGGGGCAGCAGGAGAGAGAGCAGGGAGCAAGGCCGGAAGATTTCTGCGATTCGCCGTTGTGTTCGCAATCCACTGGAGATTGGGTCGGCTGCGAAGCCGGTTCGCTCGACTTGCTGTGATGGCCGTGAGCGGGGCACAGGCCACCGGCGCAGCAGTCCATCGGATGAGATTGGAGTGCAGCAGCCCAGGCAGGCGCCCAGAGGAGGAGTACCGCGAGCAGGCAAAGCAATGCGCCCAGTTTCTTTCCCGGAGCGATAGGAAGCTGGAGCGATCGACGCATCTTCAAAAAGGATACCCCAACGCTACTATTTTGAGCTATCGCAATCCAACCTTGATTGCGCCATATCAAATGGCCCTCAAGATCGCGATTCTTGACTTGCGGGGTTGGCGGGACGCAAACTGCCTGTATGGCACACATTTATATGGTGTTTGATTTTGCGACCGATGAGGAGAAGTTGCAGCAGGCGAGGCACAAGCTGGAAGGATGGAAGCAGGCGTTCCGGCTGGATAAGAAGCTTCTGTACAAGATGGAACGCGTTGAGGCCACCGCTGGTGACGGAGACGGGGACGCCGCCAAGGCGGAAACGGCGGAGAAATCCGCGAAGCCCGGAAAAACAGAGAAGCCCGCAAAGGGTAAGAGCAAGACCAAAGAGGCAGCGGCAGAAGAGAAAAAGGCAGAACCGAACGGAGATGTGAAGCTGCTGGTGCGGCTGGCGTTTTCCGGACACGAAAAACTAAGCGAGCAGCGCTGGGTGCGACGAATTCCGGCCGAGGAACCGTTCGAGGGAGCGTCGCCCAAAATCCTGAAAGGTGGCGAGGCGGGTTTTGAAGAAGTGGAAAAGAGGTTCGAGGAGTTGGACTAGAGAACGACGCAAAGAGGTAACGAGGTAAGGAAGCAGCGACGAGGCAAAATCGGTAGATGGCGTTCCCAGGGACACTGGGGCCGATCTAAAGATCGCCGACTACACAATGAATGCGGCCATTTTGGCCGAGTAGTACTTCCGTTTTGCACAATACTACCCCGGGTTCCGTAGGCGGGTGGCCCGAGGGGTGGGCTATAATCAGATTCGCGGCCTGGAATCGCTCCCATTGCCCACAGCGAGGTTAACCGGATGGCAGTGCAGACGCGCGTGAAGCTAGCCAAAGCGGAAGAGCAGAAGTATCAGGGGCTCGACCGCGACACGCTGATCAAGCTGTACCGCACGATGTACCTATCGCGCCGCCTGGATGACCGGGAAATCCAACTCAAGCGGCAAAACAAGATCTATTTTCAAATTTCCAGCGCCGGACATGAAGCGGTTACCGCAGCCACGGCCTTGCTCTTACGTCCGGGGGTAGACTGGATCTACCCCTATTACCGCGACCGGGCGCTGTGCCTCATGCTCGGCGTGACCCCCCTCGAGACCCTCCTCCAAGCTGTCGGCGCAAAAGACGACCCAAGTTCCGGCGGACGGCAGATGCCGTCGCACTGGGGCCATAATGAGTGGAATATCGTGAACCGATCGTCGTGCACGGGGACTCAGTTTGTGCAGGCGGTTGGCGCGGCGGAAGCGACGGTCTATTACGAGCGTCACCCCAAAGCTTTAGCGCAAGCGAAGAAAGCGCCGCTAGGCGAATTCGTATCGTATGAACCAGACGAAATTGTTTATGTGTCCTCCGGCGATGGAGCCACGAGCGAGGGTGAATTCTGGGAATCGCTGAACGTGGCGTGCGCTAAAAAGCTGCCGATGTTCTATCTCATCGAGGACAACGGCTATGCGATTTCGGTACCGATTGAGGTCCAGACAGCTGGTGGAAGCATTGCGCGCCTGGTAAACGGTTTCCCGGGTTTACATATTTCCGACTGCGACGGTACCGACCCGCTGGAGAGCTACGCCTGCTGCAAGGAAGCGATTCAGTATGTGCGCGAACGTCGCGGACCAGCGTTGGTGCATGCGAAAGTGACGCGCCCGTATTCGCATTCGTTGTCGGATGACGAAAAGCTTTACAAAACGCCCGAGGAGCGCGAGGCCGAAGCCCGGCGCGACCCGCTCTCGAAGTTCTCTCTCTTCCTGGTGCGTGAAGGTTTGCTGGACCAGAAGGAGATTGAGTCGCTTGAGGCCGAGGTGGACCGGGAAGTGCGCGACGCCGCGGACCAGGCGCTGGCGGCACAGGCGCCCGACGTTCCGTCGATCCCAGTCAACGTCTATTCGCCCGACGTGGACCCCACCTCCCGGCTGTTCGAGGCCGAGCCCAAGCCGCATGGCGCGCCCAAAACCATGGTGGAGATGGTAGCGGCGACGCTAATGGATGAAATGGGCCACGACGAGCGCATTACGATATTCGGCGAAGATGTGGCCGATGCGAGCAGGGAAGATTCGCTGAAGGAAGTGAAGGGCAAGGGCGGAGTCTTCAAGGCTACAGCGGGGTTACAGCGGAAGTATGGCGCGGACCGTGTCTTCAACACGCCGCTGGCGGAAGCAAGCATTGTGGGCCGCGCGATTGGCATGGCCACACGCGGATTGAAGCCCGTCGCGGAGATTCAGTTTTTCGACTACATCTGGCCGGCCATGATGCAGATTCGCGATGAGCTGTGTGTAATGCGTTGGCGCTCGAACGGAACATTTAAAGCGCCGGCGGTGTTGCGCGTAGCGATTGGCGGGTACTTGACTGGTGGTGCGGTGTACCACAGCCAGAGCGGTGAATCGATCTTCACCCATTGTCCGGGGCTACGCGTGGTGATGCCGTCGACAGCGCTGGACGTGGCCGGGATGCTGCGGACCGCGATTCGCTGCGATGATCCCGTAATGTTCCTGGAGCACAAGCATCTGTACCGGCAACCGTACAATCGTGCGGAATACCCTGGGCCAGACTTCACCATTCCTTTTGGTAAAGCCAAGCTGGTCAAAGAAGGAAATCAGGCCAGCATCATCACGTATGGAGCGCTGGTGCATCGCGCGGAGGTCGCGGCCGCGGCACTCGAGCGTGAAGGAATTTCGGTGGAAATCCTGGATCTGCGTTCGCTCTCGCCGTATGACTGGGAGGCGATCGCGGCGACCGTGCGGAAGAATCATCGCGTGATTGTGGCGTACGAGGATATGTTGAGTTGGGGCTATGGCGCGGAGATCGCGGCACGGATCGGTGAGGAATTGTTTGATGAATTGGATGCGCCGGTGAAGCGCGTTGCGGCCATGGACACGTTCTGTGCTTACCAGCCCCGGCTCGAAGATGAGATCTTGCCGCAAACGGATGATGTGCTAAAAGCAGTGCGTGCGTTAATCGAATATTAGAGGCTATTCCCAGAACAATTTGCGATAAAAGAATTGCTAGCCGCTATGGGTGTGGGCGGCGTGTCGAGCGGAGTGCGGCCACGAACGTCCCGAGCGTAGAAACTTTTGCTGCGATTCACTCGTAACTATGGGTAGAATCGCGAGTGAAGGCATCTGCGAGGGGGAACCATGACTTGCCCGAATTGTCAGAAGGAAATCGCAGAAGGATCCAAGTTTTGTTACAGCTGTGGTGCGAAGCTGGCCGCCGACGCTGGAACAGCGGTGCCCCCGCCGCCCATGTATGCGCCGCCGAAAAAGCTGGTGCGCTCAACCAACGACCGCAAGTTGGGCGGAGTCTGCGCGGGATTGGCGGATTATTTCGACATCGACGTGACACTGGTCCGGGTGTTGTGGCTGCTGGCGACACTGATTCCCGGTCCGAACATTCTCGTGTATATCGTGTTGTGGATCGTGCTGCCGCAAGGCCCGACTGGCGTTCGCGTCGCGCCGACGTCTGTGACGCCCGCCTAAGAGTGCTGCTTTTATTCGCCGCTGTTTTTAGTCTTGCGGCGCTTCTTTCCGTTTTCACCGAACACAACATTGTCGGCTGAAATAAGGCCGGCACCAACCGTAGCCAGAGCCAGGCAGCCGGCCGCGACGGCCAGTGGAAACTCGTAATCTTTGACCGACATGATGCCGTGGACGCTGTGCACCTTCGCGATTGCGACAATCATTTCGGCGGTGAGTACCAACGCAGCGGGTCTAGTGAATAGACCCAGCGCGAGTAATAACGCGCCGAAGCATTCGATAATCCCTGCCACTCCGACAAAATAAGTCGGAAAACCATGCGAAGCGAAGAACTGGCGCGTTGCCTCGGTGGGGTGTGTCAGTTTGGGGTAGCCGTGGTAGACGAAGATGAGGGCGAGAGCCAAACGCAAGCAGAGCAGAGAGAGAGGTTCGAAGGATCGCAAGAATTTCATGGTCAGTTGGGTTCCCCTGAGGAACACGATACGAGTGTGCCGAAATGGAATCCACTGGAAGCCACGTGCTCTGTGTCACTTCGGCTAAGAGCCGTTTTGGTTAAGCTGTCGGGGAGTGTGTCGACAGCGAGGCCCTATGAAATCGATCCGAACGATTGGCGTTGTAAACGGCGGCGGAGATGCGCCGGGCTTGAATCCGGTAATCCGCGCGATCGTGAGGTCTGCGGTTAACGAGCACCGGATGCGGGTGGTTGGTGTTTTGAATGGTTTTGACGGATTGATCTGGCCGGAAGGCGCGAAGGAGATGAACGAAGAGAGCGTAAGCGGAATTTTGCCGCGCGGCGGAACGATTCTGGGCACGACCAATCGCGGAAATCCGTTTGCATACAAATCGATCGAGAACGGAGAGGAGGTGATACACGACTATTCGTCGCTTTGTATGGACAACGCGAGGCGGCTGGGCATCGACGCGATGATCGTCATCGGCGGTGACGGAACGCAGCATATCGCGCGTGACTTCTCGCGAAAGGGCGTGAACATCGTGGGTGTGCCAAAGACGATCGACAACGACCTGGACGCCACGGAAGTAACCTTCGGTTTCGACACGGCGCTAGTGATTGCGACGGAGGCAGTCGACCGCTTGCATACTACTGCCGAAAGCCACCATCGCGTAATGCTGATCGAAGTGATGGGACGCGATGCCGGCTGGATCGCCCTGCATGCGGGAATTGCGGGAGGAGCGCATATCATCCTGGTGCCGGAGATTCCGTTCACTTTTGAAAATGTGTGTGACGCAATTCGGGCGAGGGAACTGCGAGGCAAGCGGTTCAGCCTGATTGTGGTGGCGGAGGGCGTCCGGCTGCCCCTGGCGGATCCTAATGGGAAGCCAATTCCTGCAGCGGGCCCGGGGAACGTGGCCAATACGATCGGGTACACGATTCGCGAAATGCTGCACAAAGAGGTCCGGGTAACGGTATTGGGACACGTGCAGCGAGGCGGTTCACCGACTCCGTTCGACCGCATCCTGGGTACGCGCTTCGGTGTGGCTGCTACCGACCTGGTAGCACAGCAGCAGTTTGGCCGCATGGTTTGCCTAAAAGCTGGCAAAATGGATTCGGTGTCGCTAGACGAGGCATTGGAGAAAATGAAGTACATCGATCCGGAATGTGAAATTGTGCATGCCGCGCGGGCCGTGGGAGCGACCTTCGGGGATGGTAGATGAAGCGAAAGCTTCTGGTCGCAATTCCGCTGCTGTGCATGGTAGTGCTGCTGGCCTGGATTTTTCGGCCCAAACATGAGGTTGTTGGCGAAGCGTACGTGAGCGAGCGCACCGTGACGCTGTGGAGCAGCATCGCCCAGGTCAGGGAACAAATGGGTGTGCTCACCTACGGCGAGCATGTGGAAGTGCTGGCGCGGCGCAACGACAACGTCAAGGTGCGCACGGCTGGCGGCGTGGTGGGCTGGATGGATGGGCGCTTCCTGATGGCGCCAGATCTGTGGCAGCGGAGTGCAAAGCTGCTGGAACAGACGAAAACAATGGGAGTGCAGGGCCGGGGACGGACGAAAGTTCCGACGAACTTACGAGTCGAGCCGGGGCGCACCGAGCCACGGGTGTACCAATTCACGCGAGGCACGGAGGTGGAGATATTCGGCCGGACGGTGGCGGATTGGGTTCAGGTGTCCGACGAAAAAGAGGGCGGAGACACCGAGCCGGCCAAAAAAGAGGATTGGTATCTTGTTCGGGGGATTGCGACACGGCCGCCAGGAGATGGGACGGTAAGAAATTCAGCCGTAATGAACACCACACAACCTGGCGACCAGTCGATCCCGATCGCTGGTTGGGTGGTGGCCAGATTCGTATCCCTGGACCTCCCGGATGCGGTGCGAGAAGGAACCACCGCAGCGAATGTGCGGCCCATCGCATGGTTCGAATTGAACCGCGTAACCGACGACTCGGGCGATCATCCGCAATACCTGGTCGCTGGAGCGAAGGGTGCGGAAGGCCAACCCTGCGACTTCACGGTCTTGCGGGTGTACACGTGGAATCCCAAGAAAACGCGCTACGAGACGGCTTATATCGAAAATGACTTATGCGGGGCGCTGCCGGTTAGTGTGGGGAAGGGGCCAAAGGGTGAGCCGGCGTTTAAGTTTCACGTGATGGACTCGGGGAAAGAAGAGCGCCTGTACCACCTGGTGCAGACAGTGGTGAGACGAGTCCGCGAGGAAAGCGGTACGAAAGCCGGAACGGGGAAACGCGCGGCATCGAAAGGAACGCGATAGGGGGCCTGTCCTGGGATTCATAAAACGTTAAGGGATTGCAGCCAAAAGCGGAGTACTCTGCTGGCATGAACATACGGGCGATTGCAATGACGTGCGTCTTGTTGATTGGGGCGGCGGTGAATGCGCACAACACGGAGACCATTGGTGGAATTCTCCCGCTGAAGGTGGGGACGTACTGGGTGTATGAAGGAACGGTGAGCTGGTTCGATGCCGAGAAGGAAGATACGGCGAGCGAGAAAGTATCCTGGCGAATGTCCGTGGACAAAGTGGTTCGCAAGGATGGAATCGTAGCGGCAGTCGTGACCGGATTCCCTCAGGACCTCGATTGGTCAACGGGTAAGGTCGAACCAAAACCCTGGCTCTTCTTGGAAGACACCAAGCATCAGGTGCACTACCTGGACATGGGGCCGGATTTTGATTTGTCCAAATATGAAAAAGGGAATGCCAGTTTCGAGAAGTTTCTCGTGGACGAAACCTTGCTGTTTCAATGGCCGTTAAAGAAGGGCGCGAAGTTTTGCGACGAAGAGGGCAAGAACCGGGATGACATGATGTACTGCTGGTTTGTGGCTGAGGCGAAAAAAAAGAAATTGGAGAATATCAACGGAGCGCCGGCGAACGAAGTGGACGTATTTGAGCTCAAGTACACCAGCAATCCGGACGATACAACGATGGAGCTCGTTCCTGGCGTCGGGATGGTGAGTTACCGGTATCACCATCACGGAACAATTGCCGATACAGACCTGCAACTAGTAGAGTTCCATCCCGCAGACGATGCCGAGGGCCAGGGAACGAAGCCATGACACTGCACATCAGCGAAGCGGAAGTCCGTGAATTGTTGACCATGCCGATGGCGATAGCGGCGGTGGAGGATATATCGCGAAAGCAGGCGGAAGCCTCGGTGATGGTGCATCCGCGGCGGAGATTCGAGATGCCGGAGCGAGGTTTCTTCCATTACATGGCAGCGCTAGACACCGCGGATGGGTACGTGGGGATGAAGCAGTACACATACGTCAAAGGGAAACTGGTCTTTTTGGTGACGCTGTATTCCGTTGCGACCGGAGAGCTACTGGCACTGATCGAGGCGGACTACATGGGTCAATTGAGGACGGGAGCAGCCTCTGGAGTAGCCACGAAATACCTGGCGAAAAAGCTGGCAAGGTCGGCGGCTATTATCGGCACAGGCGGGCAGGCGCGAACGCAGCTCGAAGCGATTCATAACGTGCGGATGCTGGAATCGGTCTATGTATTTGGGCGCGATGCGCAGAGGCGAACCAAATTCTGCGACGAAATGGGAGAGAAACTCGGAATCAATGTGTATCCGATGGAATCTGCTGCCGCCGCGATGGAGCATGCGGAAATAATTTGCACGGCGACGACCGCGGCGCACCCGGTGGTGCACGGAGAGGCCCTCCCTCCCGGGGTTCACATTAACGCGATCGGAGCGAATCACGCACACAAGCAAGAGCTGGACGAGACGGCGGTGGCGAAGGCGAACCTGATTTTCGTCGATTCGGTCGCACAGGCGAATCAAGAAGCCGGAGACCTGATCATTCCCTTCGCGAAGCAGCCGCAAAGATGGGCGGAGGTCAGAGAGCTAGCAGATCTGGTAGCGGGGAAGGTAGGGGGTAGGGCGAACGACTCGCAGATCACACTCTTCAAATCGAATGGGATTGCGTCCTGGGATCTCGCGGTCGCGATGAAAGTTTATGCACTGGCGAGCGAGAAAGGTTCAGGCCGGGTGTTGCCGCTGTTCGCCAAAGGAGATTAGCGAGAACTTGTTGACAGGACGGAGGATGGAAAATAGAGTGGGTGACACCGAAACGCTTCCTATGGTTGTAGCCACGCCTGCTGTTCAGTCACGAGAATCCGACAAACTTCAACATATCCTGCTGCATGCCGCACAGATTTTTGCGGAACAAGGGTATGAGGGGGCGTCTATCCGGGATATCAGCCGAGCAACGGGAGTCTCGCTGGCCGGTTTGTACTACTATTTCGAAAGCAAACAGAAGCTCTTGTATCTCATACAAAACAGTGTGTTTACTTTGCTGATCAACCGGCTGGAGGAGCGACTACACGGGGTGGAGGATCCCACGACTCGTTTGCGCGTGATGGTGCAGAATCATATCGAGTATTTCCTGTCGCACCCGGCGGAGATGAAAGTACTTTCGCATGAGGAAGACGCGCTGGAGCAGCCTTTTGCAGCGGAAGTGGCGGCGATCAAAAGGCGGTATTACTCGCTAGCGAGGGAGATATTTCGCGGGATCTCCGCTCAGGGAATGACGCCTAATCTGAACCCGCGGATCGCAGTTTTGAGCCTGTTTGGGATGATGAACTGGATATACAAGTGGCACAACCCAGAGGTGGACCCCGGGGCGGAGCGGTTAGCAGATACGATTTTGGCTATTTTTCTGCATGGTGTGCGCGGGGCTGGAGAACTGGGACTGAACCGTTCGATGGCAGGAGCGACGACAGAAGGGCAAGGCTAGGACGAAAGAGGGACGACAGAAACGAATGAAAACGCTGCCGGACTATCTGCGAAAAGGGATGAAGTTGGTGATTGTCGGCTGCAATCCGACGGAATCGTCGGTGCGGGCTGGGCACTATTACGCCGGCCGCGGAAATACATTCTGGCCGACACTTTTCGAAGGGGGAGTGGTACCGGAGCCATTCGACTACCCGGACGACCGGCGCGTAATCGAGTTTGGGATTGGATTGACAGACCTGGTGAAGCGTCCTACGAAGACGGTGGAGGAACTGAGGCGCGAAGATTTTGCCGAGGGAAGAATCGTGCTGGCGCAAAAGCTGGAAGAGTTTACGCCGCGAGTGGTGGCGTTCAACGGGAAGATGGTCTATGAACAGTTTGCGCAAAGAAAGTGCAAGTATGGGCTGCAGAAAGAACACCTGTACGGAGCGAAAGTATATGTTTTGCCAATCACGAGCGGGCAGGATGCCAAAGGAAAAGCGGAACGCGTGAAGCATTTTCGGAATCTATCGAGGTTAGTGGACCGCGCGACCAGGGAAAAAGATTCGCACAAACCGTAGGAGCAAACCGAAAAATGGGCCAGGAAAGTCAAAGCGTCGCGGCTCCGGTCCTCGTAGAGACGCGAGAAGGCGCGATTGTCACGCTGACGATGAATCGTCCGGAGCGAATGAACGCTCTGAATAACGAGCTTTCGACGGCGCTGAATGATTCGTTGAGCCGTCTGGCGGCCGACGCGACGGTCAACGTGGTGATCTTGACGGGTAGCGGGCGGGCATTCTGCGCGGGCGGGGATTTGGGAGCAATTGGAGCGGGGCGAGCCAAGGGCGATGTGACGGAGTTGGCGCCGATTCTACGTTCGGGCATGCAAGCGGTCTTGCGGATGCGCACGATGCCACAGCCGGTAATCGCGGCGGTAAATGGCGCGGCGGCAGGCGCGGGGATGAACCTGGCCCTAGCGGCGGACATTCGTGTGGCGGTGGATACAGCGGTATTCGGGCAGAACTTCGCGAAGGTGGGATTGTTTCCGGATTACGGTGGGACCTATTTCTTGCCAGAGCTGGTGGGAAAATCGATTGCAGCGGAGATGTTCTATACGGGCGAAATGATCGATGCGAAGACCGCGTTGCAATTGGGTATCGTGAACCATGCTGTTGCGGCGGACGCGCTGGGAGGGGAGGTACAGAAGCTTGCGCGGAAGATTGCTACGGGTCCGCAGGTGGCGATTCGGGCGGTCAAACGGAATGTGTTTGCTCGCGATGAAAAGGAAATGATCGCCGCGCTGGAGAGGGAAGTCGAAGAGCAGCTGAAGTGCTTCCATTCGGAGGACTGCGCCGAGGGGATTCGCGCGTTCCTGGAAAAACGGCAACCGAATTTTCAGGGCCGGTGAGCGAGGCGGGGGACCATGGGTCGAGTCAGTCCGGGGAAAATGATTGGACTCGTGTTTGGCTGCATCGTCGTGGGAGTGATGCTGTTCATGATGTTCGCGGTGCTCGGCGGGCTGTTTTCTGGGGGAGAGTGAGTCTCGATTCCAATGAGTGATCTGGAGATTACGCCAAGGGAAGTCAAAGAGCGTGTGGACCGGGGAGAGAAGTTACTGCTCGTGGATGTGCGCGAGCCGCACGAGCATGCGCTGTGCAGAATAGAAGGCGCAGTGCTGATCCCGATGGGATCGATTCCGGCGAATTTACAGAAGCTGGATGTAGACGAGGACGTGATTTGCTTTTGTCACCATGGGATGAGGAGCCTGGACGTAGCGAATTGGCTCCGGAGCCGGGGCGTGAACGGCGCCAAGTCGATGAAGGGCGGGATCGACCGTTGGTCGACGGAGATCGATCCGAGCGTTCCGCGGTATTGAAAACTGGCGGCTTAAAGCCCCAACAGCGAGGCGAAATGAGTGGAAAGATTGTCTTTTATCAGAAACCGTCTTGAACGACGTGCCGAAAAGCAAGAGGTCTCTTGCTGAAGCCGAAGATGGAGCTGGAAACGCGCGATCTGGACAAGCAGAGGATGAGCGAAGCGGAGTTGGATGCGTTGATAGGCAAGCGAGACTATAAAGCGTTCTTGAACACTCGGAACGAGCTCTATCGCAACCGGAAGATGAAAGAGAACCCGCCAACTCGAACGGAAGCAATTAAGCTTATGGCCAAAGAGCCGAACCTGATTCGACGACCGATTGTAGTCAAAGGCCCGGAGATTATCCTGGGACTGGACGAAGAGGCCTACCGCCAGCTCTAAACCTGTTGTACAAATGTGCCCGCCAAAATGAGGGAGAACGGTGTGATGGACGTGGAGACTATCGCTGTGATTGGCGCGGGCACTATGGGGCGCGGAGTCGCTTACGCGGCAGCCCTGGGCGGGTTTCGCACCGTATTGGAAGATGTGGATGGCGCGGTATTGACGCGGGCGCTGGCGTGGATTGCCGACGCGTTCGAAGAAGGGGTGAAACGCGGCAAGCTGGACGCGTCAACGAGAGATGCCGCAGAGAAACGGATCACGACCTCGCGTACGGTTGAGGATGCGTGTCGAGGCGCGGAGTTCATAATCGAGGCTGTCCCGGAAGATACGGCGATGAAGCGGGCGTTATTCGAGACCCTGGATCGGCATGGGAAGGACGATGCAATCTTCGCCAGCAATACGTCATCCCTTCCGATCAGTGAATTCACCGGGGAGCTCAAGGCGCGCGAGCGGTGCATCGGGATGCATTTTTTCAACCCGGTGCCGAAAATGAAATTGGTGGAGATTGTGCGGACTGAGCACACTTCTGACGAGACCGTGGCGACCTGCGTAGCGGTGGCTCACCGGATGCACAAGGAAACGGTGATCGTGAACGAAGCGCCGGGTTTCATCACGTCGCGAATCAATGCGCTGATCGGAAATGAGGCGTTCGCCATGCTGGAGGCGGGAACGGCTTCGGCCGCAGACATCGACAAAGCCATCAAGCTGGGGCTGAATCATCCGATGGGCCCATTCGAGATGGTAGACCTGGTGGGATTAGATGTGCGGTTGAAGATTCTGGAATATCTGCACCAAACACTCGGAGAGAAGTACAAGCCGAATGCGCTGCTGAGGAGATATGTGCAGGAGGGGAGATTGGGAAGGAAAGTGGGGCGCGGCGTGTATGATTATTCGCATCATGCAGAAAAAGAAGGCCGGCCCTAGGCGGAATGGACGGAATTAAGCGATGAACGGCATTGAGGAGCGGATTGAGATCCAGCAGGGTGACATTACGGAAATGGATGTGGACGCGATCGTGAACGCGGCCAACAATGATCTGGTTCTGGGGGCGGGCGTAGCAGGAGCGATTCTTCGCAAAGGCGGCCAAAACATCCAGGACGAATGCAACGAAATCGGGAGCATACCAATTGGGTATGCGGCAATCACGAGCGGTGGGAAGCTAAAGGCGCGATACGTAATTCACGCTGCGAGTATGGGGCTGGGCGGAGAGCGAACGACGGCAAAGACGCTGAAGACCTCAACGGCGCATTGTTTGCGAATTGCCAATGAGAGGAAGCTCAAGACGATTGCGTTTCCGGCGATCGGCACAGGAGTTTCCGGGTTTCCGGTGGATGACTGCGCGCGCATCATGCTCGGAGAAGTGGCCCAGCATCTGAAAAATGGGAGTTCGCTCGGAATGATTTATTTTGTTTTGTTTGACGGACCGACGCTTGAGACGTTCAAAACGACCTGGGAAAAAATGAGGCGGGAACTGGCTGCGGGAGCAGCCGGGGCGTGACGCCGCTGGAAGAATTGCTGGCTGAGCGGATCCGGCGATTCGGTCCGATCACGTTTGCGGAGTACATGCGGGAGTGCCTGTACCATCCGGCACATGGATACTACAGCCAACCCGAAGCGCGAAAGTTCGCGGATTATTACACCAGCGTGGATGTAAACCCGATTTTCGGGAGGCTCCTGGCGCGACAATTCGCGGAAATGTGGGATTGCCTGGGCCGGCCGGTGGAGTTCGAGTTAGTGGAGGCGGCCGCCGGGACCGGCCGGCTAGCGGGACAGATTCTGGATTTTGCAAAGGCAAAGCTGCCAGAGTTTTATGCTGCCGTGCAGTACACGGCGGTAGAGCGATCGCCTGCGCGGTGCGAGCAGATGAAAAGCCGGCTGGCGGTGCATGTGGATCGCGGGTCTTGCCGAGTCGAGTTGGAGATTCCGCATAAGATTTTCGTGGGCTGCGTGTTTTCAAATGAGTTGCTGGACGCGCTGCCGGTACATCGAACCATTCAAGAGAATGGCTTAGCACAAGAGATCTTTGTGGGGCATGACGGTACGAGGTTCTCGGAAGTCATCCAGCCGCTTTCGACCTGTGCAATTCCCGAGTACTTTGCATCGCAGGAAATTGCGTTGCAGGACGGGCAACAAGCGGAAGCCGGGCTCGAAGCGTGCGATTGGATCATGGAGGTAGGGAGAAGGCTGGAGCGCGGATTTGTGCTAACGGTTGATTACGGACATGAAGCGAGCGAACTGTTTGATGCGCACCATATGGCCGGGACGGTGCTGGCATACGCAAATCATCGGGCGACCGAAGAGTTTTATGCCGCGGCGGGGCGGCAGGATCTGACGGCGCATGTAAATTTCACGGCACTGCGGATGTGGGGAGAAAGGAGCGGATTGAGAACGCTGGGGCTGGTTTCGCAGACAGCGTTCCTGTTAGCGCTGGGCCAGGGGAACGACTTTGCGGATTTATATGACGAAGGAATGAGTGAGGCGGAGAAAATCCGTGGGCGGCTGCAGTTGAAGACGCTGATTTTCCCGGAAGGAATGGGCGAAAGGTTTCAGGTCATGATTCACGGGAAGAATGTTGAAACGTGCAAGCTCACGGGGTTAAAGGGGATTTAACGGACCTGGCTGCGCCGCGCGGTTCCCACCTTTACGGCCTTTCTGCGATAATTTCAGGCATGAAAATCCCGACGCGCTTTCTTGCTGTTGTCGCAATCTTCGTTGTTGCCTCGATTTCGAGAGTATCGGCGCAGGCGCCTTCCGCGGCGCAAGAGCCCGCGGCGAAACTGGCTCCGCTGCAAATGCCGGAAATCAAATTCGAGAAATACAGACTGGAGAATGGGCTGGAAGTGATTCTGTCAGAAGACCACCGGCTGCCGCTGGTGGCGGTGAACCTGTGGTACCACGTTGGGCCAATGAATGAAACGGCGGGACGGACGGGGTTCGCGCACTTGTTCGAACACATGATGTTCGAAGGCTCCAAACATATCCCCAGCAGCGGACACGCGCATTATCTGGAGGCGGCGGGAGCGACGGAGTTTAACGGTTCGACGGAATTTGATCGAACCAATTACTACGAGACGCTACCGTCGAATCAGTTGGAACTGGCACTGTGGCTCGAGTCCGACCGCATGGGTTATTTGCCGGACAAACTGGATCAGGCGAACCTGTCGAACCAGCAGGACGTCGTTCGGAACGAGCGCCGCCAGACCACGGAAAATGTGCCGTACGGCATGGCGGAAGAGGCGGTATTCCACGAACTGTTCCCCAAAGAGCATCCGTATTACGCGAATGTGATTGGATCGCACGCGGACATCCAGGCGGCCAAGCTGGAGGACGTGCGGAATTTCTTCAAGCTGTACTATGCACCGAATAACGCGAGCCTGGCGATTGTGGGAGATTTTGATCCGGCGAAGACGAAACAACTGGTCGAAAAATATTTCGGCCCATTGAAGAGCGGTGCGGAAGTCCCGCGAGTAATGGTCAAGACGCCGGCGATTACGGCGGAGCGGCGGAAGACTGTGCCGGACAACGTACAACTGCCGCGGGTGTATATGGCATGGTTGACTTCGCCGATTTTCAAACCGGGCGACGCCGAAGGGGACATCGCGGCCAGCGCGCTTGGCGGAGGCAAGTCGAGCCGGTTGTACAAAAAGCTGGTGTACGAAAAACAGCTGGCGCTGGACGTGGAGGCGGAGCAACAGTCGCTGACACTGCGATCCGTGTTCGAGATCCAGGCAACCGCGCGGCCCGGCGTGAAACCAGAGGAGTTGGAGAAAGCGATTGACGAAGAAGTGGCGACGTTTCGCAAATCGGGCCCCACCGC
>Ga0335080_10000582_pt1 | contig 33915 bp, 19 predicted proteins | sample Lox_Sample_34_FD_206720 | JGI IMG/M metagenome (GOLD analysis project Ga0335080, IMG submission 206720) | Soil microbial communities from Loxahatchee National Wildlife Refuge, Florida, United States - Lox_Sample_3.4 | ecosystem: Environmental > Terrestrial > Soil > Wetlands | place: USA... | reverse complement strand
CATACACCAGCGCGTAGGCGGTGTTGAGCAGAACCAGGTGCCCGGCCACCGGTTGCTCATGGGCCACGGAGGTGATGACGTTCATGGCGGAAAAATTGGGCACGAGATAAGCCGCAGCCGTGGCCAGCCAGCGGGTGAATCCGTGCGTGATGCCGGCGAAGCCACGCAGGTCCTCGGCGAAACTGCCGATGATGAAGAGCGAAAAGGCGAACACCGCCGACATCAGCGGGGTGGAGAAAGAAGAAAACAGCAGGGTGAGCGCGGTGAGAATCAGGAATTGCAGGCCGATGAAATACAGCGCCACCAGCACCCAGGCGTCGCTGGCCTGGAAATGATGCGAGACATAGAGCAGGGCCCCGAACACCCCGATGGCCATGCACAGCGTGTTTACAGCAAGAGTGCCCGCCAGGCCAAAGAACTTTCCGACTATAAATTCCCAGCGCCGCACCGGGCGTGAGAGCACGGTGTAGAGCGTGCGCTTGTCGATCTCTTTGGAGACCAGGCCGATGCCAATGAAGATGGCGATCACCACCCCGAACAACGAAACGGCGGTCAGCCCCAGGTTCACGACCACCAGGCGCTCAATGTCGATGGAGATCTGTCCCACTAGAACGGCCGCGGCGGACATCAGCAGGGCAAAGGCGATGAGGTTGTAAAGCACACGGTCGCGCACGGCTTCGCGAAAGGTGTTGGCGGCGATGTAGACCACGCGCGTTCTCATGCCCGCGCTCCTACAGTCGCTTCGACCGGTTTCACCTGCTGCACGAAGTAATCCTCGAGGGAGGCGCGCAGCGGGGTCACGGAAATCAGCCGCAGGCGCTCGCGGCGCAGGACTTCCAGGGCGGCGTCCTGCTTTTCTTCCGGCAGAACCGCACGGACAGTGTCGCCGCTCTCGTGGCATTCCGCGCCCAGCGACTTCATCTCTGCCGGGACCATGGTTCCGTGCCAGGCCAGTTCCACTTTGCCGCGCACGCCCGCAGTCAGCTCTGAAACCACGCCTACATTCCGCAATTGTCCCAGGTGAAGAATTGCAACCCGGTCGCACAAGGTTTCCGCGTCCGAGAGGATGTGCGTGGAGAAGAAAACCGTTTTGCCATCCCGCTTAAGCTGTTCGATCAGGTCGCGCACCTCGCGCCGACCCATGGGATCCAGTCCCGACATCGGCTCGTCGAGGAAGACGACTTTTGGGTCGTGCAGGATCGCCTGGGCTATGCCCACGCGCTGCAGCATCCCTTTGGAGAACTTGCGCAACTGAACATCCGGAGCATCGGCCAACCCCACACGCTCCAGCATGGCGCTCACTTTGCGGGAGATTTCCGAAGCGGGGACGCTGGAAAGATGCGCGTAGTAGGTCAACAGCTCGCGGGCGGTGAGGTAGTCGTAGAAATACGGCTGCTCGGGCAGGAAGCCGATCTGCGCTTTCACCCGCGGATCGTCCATCTCCATGCCGAGAATGCGCGCTGAACCCGCCGTGGGACGCGCCAGGCCCATCAGCAGCTTGAGGGTCGTGGTTTTGCCGGCGCCGTTGGGGCCGAGAAAGCCGAAGATTTCCCCTTCCTCCACGCTGAGCTGCAACGGCTTCAGCGCGCACTTCTGCTGTTTGCGCCAGAAGCCGACGGCGTAAGTCTTTTCCAGGCCAAGGATTTCGATGGCAGCCATCTTAGGCAAAAGGAATAGGTGGAAGGGCTCCGGAACAGTGTTTCCAAGGCGGGGAATACCGGTCTTGCAGCCGGCAAGCAATCTCAGGTATTTCCGGGCTTCAGACCCTGAGGCGCTGAGCCCGCCCGCACAGCCACCGAAACCGCTCCAGCTTCTCAGTGGATTATATGCGACCCGGCGAGGAGGCGACATCGGCGAAGGCCTGGAATGGGTTACGGAAGTAAAAGGTGATGGGTCGGCGGAATAAACTACTGGGCGGCGGGAAATGCAGCGCAGATATTCACGTCACTCGGAGGCGGATCGCCGGCGGCGCCAGTTTGCGCCCGCAGCACACCGTCCGCAATGCTGCAGAACTCGCGCGCGCCGCTGGATTCGTAGGTAATAGGCGCCGCTCCCACCACAAAGGCCGTGTTCATGGGGCCGGAAGGCAACGCGCCGGTGGCCAGAAAGTTGTATCCGCTCTTTTGGCCCGAGGAGAGCGAGGTGTCGAGCAGGCAAGCCGAGGTGACGGTGGGCTGGCAGTTGACTTCCGGGCCCGACAGGTTGATCAATGCGTCGGCGTAGCCCTTATCAGGGTAGGCCGCGTAATAAGCCATCTCCGCTCGGCTGATCTGTCTCACCGAACTGGCAGCGGAAGATTCATTGGCAGCCATGCGCGCCCGCAACAAGTTGGGGATGGCAATCGCCGCGATGATGAGAATGATGGCGACGACGATGAGGAGTTCGATCAGCGAAAACCCCCGGCTTGCAGCCTTCGATCGACGGTCTGAGATCGCTCGCCTCATTCTGGGTTCCCCTAGCCCCACCCAAAGTGCGTGCAAGTTTGAGACCAACCTCATGTAATCGCACGTTACCAGGACCTTCATTAGCAGCTCTTTAGAATGAGCGGCATACCTCTGCCTAATCGAGGCATGCAAACACCATGGGAGCGTTTCCGGCGAAACCTGACAGAATTTGTCACTCGTGGAGACGCGCGCCTGTCTCATTTCGAGAGCTTCTGGCTGCGATTCTTGGACTGGGGAAAACTGCTGTGGAGCAGGCCTGCATCGCGGCGATGGCTGCTGTGCGAGACGGCTTCGAGGCTTTCCAGATGAGCTTTGGCGTCCTTCAATCCCGCTTGCGCGGCTTGATTTGAGCTATCGAGCGAGAGTTCTGCGGCGAAGCTTGTGATCGCTTCCTGCCACTCACCCAGATGGCTATCGGCCAGGCCAAGGGCGTAGTGCACACCGCGCGCTTTTGGGTTTTCGGCAACGGCTTGTTGTAGAGCGTTTGTTGCGGCTTCGAAGTTGCCGGAGTTAAGCCGGCTTAGCCCCAGCGAGTAATACCAGTCGGCTTGCGGCGGTCCCAGGCGAATGGCGCTCTCGTAGAATTGCGCGGCCTGGGGATAATCCTTGAGGAAGTAAGCGGCTGAACCGGCCGAGGCTTGGGCGGGGGCGCTCTGGGGATTGTCCGCAACCGCCTGGCGCGCGTAACGCAGGGCTTGTGCGTACTGCCCGGTCTTGATCAGTTGCGTGGCGAAATTCAGATTTGCCATTTCATTTCGCGGGGCTATCGCGGCGGCGCGTTGAAAAAGGGCATAGTTGTTCTGCCAGTACGAAAGCTGGCGATGCGTCGCCACGGCGAAGACGGTTGCCACGACAGCCACACAAGGCAGAGCGGCGAACTTCGCGGCGGGCTGGGCTTTGGCGGAGATCGCCGCGAAAATCGCGCCGATCGCTAATGCGAAGGCCAGCGACGGCAGGTAGAGATAACGGTCGTGGAAGCCCTCAGCCGGCAGCGCTACGCAGAAGATCAGCAGCGCGGGGGCAAGGGTGATGGCAAACCAAAGCGAAAGAAAGGCCGGCAGTGCCGGCTTGTGGCCGCGGCTGAGCCAAAGCGCCAGGGCGGCTGCCAACAGGAACAGCAGCGGCAGCACGAACTTCAATTGGCCGGGAGAGGTTACGAAGCTGGGATCGTAGAGCGGACTCAATCGGAAGGGCCAGAACAACTGCCGCAGATAAAGGCAGACGAGCCAGGGCCAGGTCAGCAATGACGTGTACAAGGGAACGTGGCTCATTCTGTGGGTGAGTTGGCGCAGCACCCAGGCGCGCACGCAGAGATAAACCGCCAATGCCGCAAAGTAGGGAATGAGTCGCCGGGTCAGCCGCTGCACGGCGCCGCGCGCTTCGTGCGCGTCAGCCGTGGTCCGGCCCAAGGTGAACTCGTAAGCCAGCAGGATCAGCGGCAGCACCGCCGCGGTTTCCTTCGCCAGGAGCGAGGCGGCGAAGAGCAGCAACGAGGCCCCGGTCCAGCGAGCCGCGCCCTTTCGCCCGCGTGCTCGCAGATAGCACAACAGAGAACCCAGAAAGAAGATCCCGCTGAGTGGTTCAGCCACGCCTGAAACCCAGGCGACGGCCTCCAAATGAACCGGATGGACGCCAAACATCAGCGCCGCAAGCAGCGCCGCGGTTCGCTGCTTCAGCAGCCTGACACCCAGCAGATAGGTCAGCCCCGTCATCCCCAGATGCAGCAGAATCGTGGTCAGGTGCCAGCCGGTGGGCTCGTGGTTGAAGAGGATGTTATTCAGCCGCAGCCACAGCAGAAAAAGCGGACGATAGAAGTTGGCCGGAACCTGCGGCAGGTGGCTCCAGACATGTTGCGTGAAGTAGACAGGCAGGAAATGCCAGGAATCGAGATGATTGTTCTGGACGATCTGAAAAATATCGTCGTAAACGAACTCGAAGCTGGTCGCCGGAGAATAGAGAAAATAAGTAAACGCGAGAATCAGCAGCAGCGCGGCACGGGTGAACCATCCGGCCGGCGCCGTTTTCGGCGGGAAGACGATGCTGCCGGCGCCTGCGGTATTCTCGCGGAGGTTCATTTCGATATCGAGGCGTTTTCCGTTCTTTGCATTACTGCGGCAAAGGGAGCAAACCGTCGCTTGCTCCCTCGCTAACTCCGCCCGATCGCTCCGCAACCGCGTTCAGCCTTACTGCAGAGCGGACCATGCGCCACAGGCGGCGCTGGTCGTCACTGCGCCGCTGGCAGTCGGATTGGCGTGGATCACTCCGTCTTCCGTGGAGCAAAAGGCGCGTACTCCGGTCTGGTTGAGCTTCGCCGGTTCGCCATCCACCACGTAGCCAGTATTGCCTGTAGCGGCGGTATAGGTGAAGTAGTAGCCGCTCTTGGCCGTGCCGCTGGAAATGGCCAACGAAAGCGTGTAGTCGATCAAGCAGGCGTTGGCGGCGGTGGCGCCGGAACAGGTATTCCCTCCAGGCCCCAGCGCTTTCAGAGTCGCCGAGTAGCCGGTGGAAGGATAAGCCGACTGGTACGAAACTTCAGCTGTGTTGATGGTGCGAATGGAACTGACCGACGACGCTTCGTTAGCAGCCATACGGGCCCGCAAAAGGTTGGGAATGGCAATCGCCGCAATGATCAGAATGATTGCCACGACGATAAGCAGCTCAATCAGCGAAAATCCCTTTTCTCGAGACACAGGTAGGTACGCCCCCATTTGGTTGGTAGTGGTCTTGCCAAAACGGGAGTGACTCTGCATCCCCGAGACCAAAAAAGGAACAACCATACCAAGATATAGTGACCCGCGTTGCAGGGGCTGAATGAGCCGGAGCAAAAATGCTAAGGAGCAACGGAGGTCGCCCTCCGTTGCTCCCAGGTCTTGTACCCTCCCCGGTGGTACTCGCCGGACTAGCTTACTGCAGCGACGCCCAGGCGGCGCAACCCGCAGTCGTGGTAACCGCACCACTGGCCGTCGGATTCGCGTGGATCACGCCATCTTCGTTGGAGCAGAAAGCGCGCACGCCGGTCTGGTTCAGCTTCGCCGGTTCGCCATCCACCGTGTAGCCGGTGTTGCCGGTGGCAGCGGTGTAGGTGAAGTAGTAGCCGCTCTTGGCCGTGCCGCTGGAGATAGCCAGAGACAGCGTGTAGTCAATCAAACAGGCATTGGCAGCCGTCGCACCCGAACAGGTGTTGCCGCCCGGCCCAAGCGACTTGAGGTCGGCCGAGTAACCGGTGGACGGATAGGCTGACTGATACGAAACTTCAGCCGTGTTGATGGTACGAATCGAACTCACTGCCGACGACTCATTGGCCGCCATACGTGCACGCAGCAGGTTCGGAATAGCGATCGCGGCGATGATCAGAATGATCGCGACCACGATCAGCAGCTCGATTAATGAAAAACCCTTCTGTTTGCGCATCTCGTTTATTTTCCCTCTTCTCCGTTTAAGTCTGGTCTCAGCGACCGGATTTGCCTTTGTATTCGCATTTTAGTAGCCAGAGGCGGCGGTTACCAAAGTGAGATGGGGCAGTGGTTCTAGGCTTTTGTTTTCAATGCTTCCGGTGCCTTCCGTCACCCTTCATTATGCCTCGAATCAGCCGCAATCGTATTCCTGGCGTGTCAGATTTTGTCTCCGGAACTGACATTTTGTGTCAGTTTGGGACGCTCTCGAGTGGCGGGTTCCTTCTGGCGACCGTTTTCGTTCTAGAGGCCAAAAGTCAAAGGGAGCAACGGATTAACTCCGTTGCTCCCAGGCTCCGTACCCTCCCCCAGGTACTTTGCCCAACCCGTTTGCGATGCTATTGCAGAGTAGCCCAGGCGGCGCAACCGGCCGTTGTAGTAACCGCACCACTGGCCGTCGGATTGGCGTGGATCACGCCGTCTTCGTTGGAACAGAAGGCGCGCACGCCGGTCTGATTGAGCTTTGCCGGCTCGCCGTCGTTGGTGTAACCGGTTCCGCCGGTGGCGACCGTGTAAGTGAAGTAGTAGCCGCTTTTGGCGGTGGCGCTGGTGGTAGCCAGCGACAACGTGTAGTCAATCAGGCAGGCATTCGCTGCCGTTGCTCCTGAACAGGTGTTTCCACCCGGGCCGAGTGATGCCAAATCTGCCGAATAACCGGTGGAAGGATACGCTGACTGATAGGAAACTTCCGCCGTGTTGATGGTGCGAATCGAACTCACCGCCGACGACTCATTGGCTGCCATCCGGGCCCGCAGGAGGTTCGGGATGGCGATCGCGGCAATGATCAGAATAATCGCCACCACGATCAACAATTCAATTAATGAAAAACCCTTGTTCTTACGCATCTATCGTTCCCCTCTCGCAGGTTTTGCCTCATCGCTGAGGTACACTCCTCTCCGCATTTTGTGAACCAGAACGGGCCATTACCTTGGTGGAGAGGGGGAGTCGTTTTACCCCGTATTTTCAACGCGCCGCGTCCCGTTAGTTACTGTCCGTAATCATTACGGCCACCGGTTTTTGGTCGCAGTTGCCAGATTTTGTCGGTCGGAAACAACACTTCGTGTCAGTTTTTGGATTGGAAAACGCTGGTGGCGGAGTACTGAGGAGTACTTACGGAGGAGCGCAGTCACTGCGCTTTTATTACTACGCAGGTAATGTCATCGTGCTGGGCGGTGGCGCCGACGAAGGTCTCCAGCTCCGCCATTACCCGCTTCAGAAGGTCCTGCGGGCCGAGGTGGCTGTTGGTTCGAAGAATCGCCAGCAGACGGGGCTCTCCGAACTCTTCATCGGTAGCGTTTACGGCTTCAACCAAACCGTCCGTGAAGATCACCAGCCAATCGCCGGGCTGCAAAGTGATGGTTGCCGAGGGATACTGCCCATCGATCAGAATGCCCAGGGGCAGCCCGCCTTCGGAGAGGTGCTCCACCGCGCCCGATTCCCGCTGAACGATGGGGGCGTTGTGCCCTGCGTTGACGTAAGTGAGGGCGCGAGCCGAGGGATCGAACTCCGACAGGAAGGCGGTGGTAAAGCGCCGCCCGTCCTGGCTGTTGGAGCAGGCGTAACGGTTCATCCCCTGGGTGAGATCAGACAGCGGGCAGGGAATCGCTGAGAGAGTTTTAAGGCTCGCCTGGAAGGTCGCCATCAGCAGCGCGGCTGGAATGCTCTTCCCGGCAACGTCGGCCACCGCGATCAGGAATTTCGGGGTTTGACTGGACGCAGCCTGCGGGTTGTCCTGCCGGGCGAAAACGTCATAGAAATCGCCGGCGACGGTGTTCGCTGGCCGGGCGGCAAATGCGATCTTGAGCCCCGGAACGTCCGGCGGGTTAGCCGGGACCAGCCATTGCTGGATGTCGCGGGCGATTTCCAGATCGCGCTTCATGGTGACGCGGTCGGCGACCTCCAGCATGAGCAGGAGAAACAGCAGCACCCCGCCGTAGAAGCGCAAATCGAACTGCCCAATTTGAACTCCGCCTGCCTTGTTCTGATAGGTGAAGCTGGTGGAAGGAAGCAGCAGCAGCACCATGCCCAGCAGGAGCAGCACGCGCCGCGCGGGAGTGAGCTTCTCCAGAATGGCCCAGGAAAATTCCTGCACGCGGTGGAAGAAGCTACCGCGCTGCCCGGGCTCGCGGGCATCGACGTCGCGCTGGTAGAAGCGGTAGCTGGCGCGGGCGTCCGCCTTGAACTGGCGCCACAACTGGCCGAGTTCCATGCCCTCGGTAACCCGCAGCCAGAAGCGATCGAGCCGCTGCAAGAAAGCTGGGCGATTGGCCGCTCCTGGAGGAGCCTGTGGCGGTGGCGGTCCTGGCGGCGGGGTTCCGGAGTACGTCCAGTTCCGCGGCGGCGAGTTGGGCGGTTGAGACGACATCTCTATGCTTTGTAAACTCGATTCGCAAGCGATTATAGTCCCGTGAACCGTTCCCGACCTGTGCGAGGGCTCACACTCCCAGACTGCTTACGTCGACCTTACGCGCGCCGCCGACTGCCGGCGCGGAATGGGGTAAGCTGTAGCGTCGAATGAGGAAGCTCCCCCAATTCCTGCTCATATGCGCGGCCGTTCTGCTGGTGGGATTGACCCTGGTGCGGGCGGGACAGTCCTGGCGAAACGATTCTCACCTCGACCATGTAGCCGGCGCATGGACCGCCATGGCGCTGGATCTGAGGCACGGCATTTTCTACCGCGCGCCATTCGGGCCTGCGGGGTATGGCGGGACGCGATTCTTTCCTCTGTATTTTTCTCTTCATGCCGCGCTTCTCAGAATCGTGGGATGGCGCGCCGCGGGATATTTTCTGTCGTCCGCCAGCATCGTTCTACTGCTGGCGGGAGTGTACGTTTTGCTGCGCCGCCTGGGGACCGGCCGCTGGTTGGCTGCAGCGGCGGTGCTAGCGACGCTTGCAGGCTCCAGCGTGCAGGATGCTCTGCTGACCATCCGGGAAGACGGCATGGCTGCGATGTTCAGCGTCTGGGGGCTTGCGCTTTGTGTGGGACGTGAACCCTCGCGCCGCCGGATTTATCTCGCGGCTCTGCTTTTTTCCCTCGCGTTTGCCACCAAGGAAAGCTCGGTTTCCGCCGCGGGCGCGCTGTTTCTTTCTTTCATCCTAGCGAAGCGAATTCGCGCCGCCCTGCATTTTCTCGGCGCCACTTCGGTGGGATACGCCGTGGTCATGGCTGCGATGTATTTGGCCAGCTCGGGGCGCGCCTTTGCCGCCTTCCGCTTCACGCTGGCCACCGGCAGCAGCCTGAGCAGTCTGCTTTACAGTCCGGTGGCGATGGTGCAGATGATGCACGGGTACGTTGCGGAAACGGTGTTGCTGGTGCTCGGGCTGGCTGCCTTGATCGCGACTTCCGCGCAGGGGATTTGCCGCATTGCTTCGCTGTGGTTTGTGTGCGCCCTGGGGGTGACGCTGGTGATCTTCAGTTCCGATGGCACGGCCGGCAACCACTTGATGGAACTGCACATCGCGGCGGTGGTGATGTTTGTCACCTGGGCGTCGGATGTCCTCTCGCCGGAGGCCGTTATCGCCGTGCTCGCCGCCGCCTGCATGTTGGCCTGGACCGAAGTGCTGGGGCAGCACGCCGGTGTGGACGCGGTTCCGATGCGGGCGCAGTTGCAGCAGATCGTGGAGGCCATCGGGCCGACCGACAAACCGATTCTCGCGGACGACCCACTGGTGCCGATCACCGCCGGCCAGCAGCCCTACGTGCTCGATGCCTTCATGCTGCGCGTCATCCGCGAGCACGACCCGTCGTTTTCCGATCCCTTATGGCAGAAGCTGCGGCAGCGGCAATTCGCCGCGGTGGTTCTTCTGGATAATCCCGATAGTGATGAGGGCAGCGACACTTACTCGAACTATCACTTCGGCGACGACTTCGTTCCGCTGGTTGAGGAGAATTATCAGCCGGGGAAGAGCGTTGGGGGGCAGTATGTGTTTTTGCCCAAGGCGAGCCCGGCTCCGTGATGAAAGATCCGTTGCTTACGCCGGCCGTCACCCGCGAATTGGGTAACCGAACGCAGTCAATCTGAGTGAGCGCGAATGGCGTTCAGTGAGATGCGCTTTACTCGGCGAGATCGGCATTGAGTTCATTCAGCAGGCGGGTATTTTTCTCCAATGCCTTCTGGAGGATTTCCGCCTGCTGCTTCGCCACTGGCCAGTCTCCCTTTTCCACCGCCTCGGTGAGCCCCGGCAACTCGAGATGGGCGTAGGTGAAGCGCGCTCCGTAGAGAATGTGTTTGAACCACGGGCGCCCCGGAATGCCGTCAGGGTTCAGCCAGTTGCGCTCCACCTGCATCATACCGTGGTTAATTTCGTCGGCGCTCTTGCTGTCGAGCTTTCCGGAGGCCAATGCTCGCTCCGCGGACTCATCCAGCTTCCGGCCCGCGGCCTCAAAGTCGTTGATTCCCTCGAGCACCGGCTTGAGATCGAGCTGGCTCATATCTTTTCCCTTCGAGAGATCTTTCACGAACTCCCGCAGGTTCATTGCGTAGTTGGCAAAGTCAAACGGCAGCAGATCGGCATTGGCCAGCCGCAGCCCCAGGACTCCCCACAACTGAGACATCAGGGTGTGATAGCGATAGCCGGGATCGCCGATATGGTTCACCCAGTAGAAGTCGTCATACATGGAGTGGTAAACGCCGTAAGGGCCGTCGAATTGCAGCCCGATTACCGGCATGCCCACGAAATTGAGAAATACGGTGTGGTCTGAGCCGCTGCCGATGCGCGTATCAGCCAGGTCGTCATCGGTGACCTTGCCCGCTTCCTTTTCCTCTCCTTTGCGGCGGGCGGTGGTTGCCCTCCAGGCTTCGTAGAGAGATTTTCCGCCGGGATCCTGCAACGAATGGCTGGTCTCCACCAGCATGGGCGCAAGCGAAGCGACCGCGCTGCCCTGAAAATCCGGACCAGAGGTGGAAGAATCCACGTTGAGATATGCCACCGCGTTTTTGCGCAGATTGTCCACGTACTGCTCGCCCCACTCGGTGGACCCTGTAAGGCCGACCTCTTCGCCGTCCCAACTGCATACCACCAGAGTGCGGCGCGGGCGGATGCCTTGCTTCAGCAGTTGCCCGAAGGCGCGGGTCATCTCCATCATCGAGGCGGTGCCGCTGCTCGGATCCACGCCGCCGAAGACCCAGGCGTCGCGGTGATTGCCCAGCACTACCAGTTCGTCGGGAAACTCCGAGCCGCGAATTCGCCCCTCCACCACGTAGTTTGGCTTGATGGAGTTATCCATCTCGATCTTCAGGTGGACTTGCACCTTCTGACCGCCCAGGTGATAAAGGAAGGGCAGCCCGCCTTGCCAGTCTGTGGGAGCCGCGGGGCCGCCCATGTTTTCGAGCAGAGGCTTGGCGTCGTGCCAGGAAAGCGGCAGCGCCATGATTTTTGGCGCGGAGACCGCCTCGCTGATGGGAATGTGCTTCGCTCCCGGCACCGAAGCCCAGCCCGGCGTGGTGGGATCGCCCGGTACCATGAAGTCATAGGTGATGGCGCCGCGCTGAATGTGAGTTTCCGGCCCCCATGGTCCCTTGGGAAAGACCTGGCCTTTTTTGTAGCCGTCTTCCGCCGGATCGCTGTACACCAGCATGGCAGCGGCGCCTTCGCGCTGCGCGGTGAGCGCCTTGAATCCGCGATAGCTGTAGGGGTTGGAATAGCGCACCAGCACGATCTTGCCCTTCACATCGATGCCGTGTTTGCGCAGCAGGTCGTAGTCCTCGGGATTGCCGCTGTGGGCGTAGACGACCGGCGCGGTCACTTCGCCCGAGATCGACATGCCGGTCCAGGCACCGCTCACGCGGGGGTTCTTGGTGTCGGGATCGGCGTCGTAAGGCGCTTCGCGCAGGGTGGCTTTGTAATGGACGGGAGCAACCATTTCCAGCGAGGCGCTCTTGGGGAAGGTGGTGTACACGTCGTATTCGTGAATGACCACGTCTTCCAGGCCCTGCTTGTTCCACTCGTCGGCAACGTAACGCGCCAGTTTGTTGTTGCGCTCGGAGCCGGCGAGGTGGGGCTCGGCGGTAAAAATTCGATGCTGGCGGCGCTCCTCGGCGGGGGAGGGAATTGCCTTGAACTTCTGCTCGATGGACTGCTCCCGCGACGCGGAAGCGGAGCTAAAGCCGCGAAGCGCAGTCTGGGCAGGGCAAAGAGTGACCATCAGGACAAGGAAGGGAACAGGGTTGCGGGCGAGCCAACTGCAGGTAAATTTGGAGTCCATAAGGGCCTGTGACGATGCGTGCGGGCGAAATTATAGCAGTCTGTGCAGGGGATGGGCGGCGAACGCTTCGATGGAAATCCTCGGCGCACTCGGCGGCAGTTCTTGGCGACCTCGGCGTTTTAAGATTTAACTCTCGGGCGGCATGACCTTCTCGGGACAGAAAAATCCTAAATTGCCGAGGTCGCCAAGAACTGCCGCCGAGAACGCTGAGGACTTTGGCCACTGTTACACTGAGCAGGAGGCGATTAGCTTCGCGAAAATTCTTATGCCTGCAAAGCGTATTCCCCTGGAAATCTGTCTTGATTCGGTTGAGTCCGCGGTGGCCTCCGCGCAGGGAGGCGCGGACCGCGTGGAGTTATGCGCCGACCTGCTGGAGGGCGGCATTACTCCGAGCGCCGGGCTGATCGCCGCCGTGCGGCAGAAGATTTCCATCGGCTTGCAGGTCATGATCCGCCCGCGCGGCGGCGACTTCTGCTACACCGAGGCAGAATTCGAGATCATGCGCAAGGACATCCGCATGGCCAGGCAATTGGGTGCGAATGGTGTGGTGTTCGGCATTCTCGATCCTGATGGACATATCGACACCAAAAGAACCCGCGAACTGGTGGAGCTTTCCCGTCCGCTCAACGTGACCCACCACCGCGCCTTCGACATGGCGCTGGACCTGTACCGCGCCCTGGAAGACGTGATCAGCACCGGCGCCGACCGCATCCTCACCTCCGGCGGCGAGGCCACCGTCTCGCAGGGCCTCGACACCATCAGCCGGCTGGTAAGAGCTGCGGGAGACCGCATCATCATCATGCCCGGCGGGGGCATCACCCAAGACGACATCCGCCGGGTTGCGGAACAGAGTGGCGCGCGCGAGATTCACGTCGGATTGGGAACTGAAATTCCCAGCCCCATGCTTTTCCGCAATCAGAAGATCGCCATGGGATCAATCGAGGGCTACGAATATAAACGGATGGTAGTGCAGCAGGGGGACGTCGCCAGCCTGGTGGAATCTCTCAAGGAAGTCTCGGCGCCAGTGTGAGCGCAGTTCTTCGCGGCCTTTGCGCGCTTTGCGGTTGGATAGCGCTCTTGGGTAACCGCAAAGAACGCAAAGGTAGCAAAGAAAAACCTACCCGATAATCGGCAGGTGCAGGCAGGGGTGCACGAGGAAGTCTAGCTTGGCGATCTGGGCTAGCGCCTGTTCGACCAGAGATGCCTTGCAGGCCTCGAGAGTAATCACAAAGGGAAGGGCCGAAGGCTCGTGGCCCGGCTTTTGCAGGACTGAGTCGAGGTTGATGCCGCAGTTGGCGAGAATGGTCGCGATGGCTGCGATAATTCCGGGACGATCCATGACCGTGAATCGCAGATAGTGCCGGGTGGTGAAGTCGGAAGAAATGCCGGGTGAATTGCTGCGGCCAAAGGCGAAATCGTCGCCGCGGTCCCCGGTGGAGCGCGCGATTGCGATAATGTCTGAAACTACGGCCACCGCTGTGGGGTTTCCTCCGGCGCCATGACCGCTGAACACGGTCTCGCCGCCGAATTTGCCGGTGGCCATCACCAGGTTCTGGCTGCCTTCCACGCTGGCCAGCGGTGAATTGAGCCCGACCAGCGCCGGTTGCACGGCGGCGAACAGGTGTCCCTCCTGTAATTGCGCCCAGGAAATCTGGCGGATGGTGCAGCCCAGCAGCTTGGCGTAGTTGAAATCCACAGCTTCAATCGGAGAAATCGAGCGGCAGGCGATCTGGCCGGGAGCGATGTCGCCGTGCAGCGCGCCACGCGAGAGAATGGCCAGCTTGGCGCGGGCATCCAGGCCGTCAACGTCTTCGGTGGGATCGGCCTCGGCAAACCCCAGCCTCTGGGCCTCGGCCAGCGCCGCCTGGAAGGAGACGCCGGCGCTCTCGATCTGGCTGAGGATGTAATTGCAGGTGCCGTTGAGAATTCCGTAGATCTTGTAGAGTTCGTCGCCGGCCAGGCCCTCGTGCAGCCCGGAAATAACGGGCACGCCGCCCGCCACCGAGGCGCCGAAGTAGAGGTGGCGTTTCATCTTGCGCGCCAGTTGGGCCAGCTCCGGGCCATGGTGGGCGATGAGCTGCTTGTTCGCCGTGACCACGGATTTGCCCGCTTTCAACGCGCTGCGAATCCAGTCGCCCGCGGGCTGCAGGCCGCCGGCGAGTTCCGCGACCACGTCCACGTCGGAAGAGAGAACGTCGTTGATATCGGCGGTCCAGCGCACGTCCGTCGGCAGCCAGTCCACCTTCTTGCGCTCAACCCCGCGATTGTAGATGTGCGTGAGGTGCAGCCCGGCGGAGCGGCGCTCGGAGAGAATGCGCGCCACCGAACTGCCCACGGTGCCGAAGCCGAGGATGGCAACTTTGCATTGCACCGGGTTGGGAGTATTTGGCTGTGTGGCCGCTTCCTCGGTGACGACGCCGGAATCGCGATGGGAACTTGATTTCATGAATAGAAGTATTCTAGCCGCAGGCTCTGTGATCTCCGTGGTTTAATCCGTGTTGGCCTAAACGCAGAGGACGCAGAGAACGCAGAGACAACTTCCTACCTCGACGCCGATCTCGCCTTTGCGGCGGGTGCTGAGCGCAGTTTGTGCTTTACACGGTCACGCAGGTGCGCCTTCCCGTTGGACGTTGCTCCGTTCGAACGCTTGTCAGCAGTTTTCTTCCCCGGCTTGCCGGCCGAACTACGCGGGAAAAACCGCGCATGCAGATGCCGCACCGCCTGCGGAACGTCGCTCTCTTTGACCACGAAGCTGATATTAATTTCCGACGCTCCCTGGGAAATCATGCGGATATTTACTTTCGCGTTCGCCACGGTCGAAAAAACGCTGGCGGCGATGCCGGGCTTGCCGTGAATGTCCTCGCCCACCAGGCAGATGATTGCCTGCTCGCCATCGCAGGTGACGTCGGCGAGCTGCTCGAGATCGGCGATCAGCGCCTGCGGCAGCCGCCTGGTCTCGATGGTGAACGACAAGCTCACCTCAGAGATGGCAACAATATCGACCGATGCACTGTGGCGGTCCAACGCCTCAAACACCGACTTCAGAAATCCATGCACCATCACCCCGCGCGAGGCCACCACGTTCACGATGCTGATGCCGGTTTTCGCGGTGATCGCGCGGAACATCTCTTTTCCCGGCGGTGCGTGTTCGGTGATTTCCGTGCCCTTGCTTTTGGGATTGCGCGAGTTAAGCACGTACACCGGAATGTTCTTCTGGATGGCCGGCAGCAAGGTAGCCGGGTGCAGTACCTTGGCCCCGAAATACGCCAGTTCGGCCGCTTCATTGAAGCTGATGTGCTGGATGGTGCGCGCCTCGGAGCAGAGCCGCGGGTCAGTGGTCATCATGCCTTCGACGTCAGTCCAGATTTCGATCCGCGAAGCGTCCAACACCGCCCCGATAATCGCAGCGGAAAAATCGGAGCCGCCGCGGCCCAATGTGCTGGGCGTGCCCTCGCGGGTGGCGGCGATGAAACCGCCCATCACCGGAACCTGGCCCTTGGCCAGGATCGGCCCCAGCACGAACTGCGATTTTGCCCGCGTATCCTCCAGCAGGGGAAGGGCTCGGGTATGGCTGGCATCGGTGATGACGCAGCGCCGCGAATCCACCCAGGCCGCGTCCAGCCCGCGCGCTACAAAGGCGGCAGTCACAATCTCGCTGGAGATCAACTCCCCGAAGGAAAGCAGGTAATCACTGCTGCGCGGCGAGAGTTCCCGAACCGCAGCTACGCCATTCAGGAATTCCTTGAGCTGATCAAAGGTATCTTCAATACGGGCGGCCAGTTTTGGCGAGCGGGTTGTGAGCAGTTGGTCGGCGGTTTGCAGATGGCGCTCGCGCAGAGCCTGCACCAGTTGCATGATGGAATCGGTATCGCCGGTGGCGGCTTTCTGGCCCATCAGAACCAGTTGGTCGGTGACCTTGGCCAGCGCGCTGACCACTACCACCCGCCGGTGCCGCTCGCGGCTTTCGACAATCTGGGCCACGCGCCCGATGGCGCGCGCATCCTCCACCGAGGTGCCGCCGAACTTCATCACTACAAGGGAAGAGCCGTTTTTACTCGAACGTTGCATAGTCTCATCTCAAGCGATTAGCTCTTAGCCCTTAGCGTGAACCGCCTGAGCTAAAGGCCAAAAGCTGATAGCTAAGAGCTGACAAACAAAAACCCACTCGCCATTCTACTTTCTGGCGGTGGGTCGGTTTGAGCGTCGGATTTCGGTTTAGCTCAACGGTCCCGGGCCAGAAGGACGGTAATTCGTGTGCCGGATGTGGCTGTTTCCGTCCCGACCCACGCCGTCTTCTGGCTCATTCGTATCATTCCGCCAACTACTATAGCGCGAATCACAGGCCTCAATATCTGAGTTTTCGATAGTGTAAATCGAAAATTCGCTCGCCCAGGTTCGCGGCGGCATTCACTTCTACACTACAACGAAGGGCCTCCAATTCGCTGGCCAAAGGGTCGTAATCCGAGTCTCCACAAGCAGAATCGTCCCAAATCTGGCCGCGAGACTTACCCGGCAGACGTTTCGAAATATCCATCCGTCCTATCGAAATTCTGAATTGTACTTGGAGGGCCCTGAGGCTTTAACAAAGATATATAGAAAGCTAGGTTCCCGGCCTGCGTTCGCAGGACTTACGCGCGCGAGTAACGTCGTGTTGCGGGTGATCTCGTCCCGAAGTTCAGGTCGAACAAGTTCGATTTCGTAATTTGGCAATTGAAACCCGTCGTCATCCGACTCTTCAAATTACCAAATTACCCGATAACAAAATTAGCGATGGCTCCGAAGCGATCTTCCACGATGAATGGTCTGCCTCCTGCCCAGGGGTTGTACGACCCTGCCTACGAGCATGACGCCTGCGGTATGGGTTTCGTGGCCAGCATTCGCGGCCACAAGAGCCACGACATTATCCAGAAGGGGATTCAGGTTCTCATCAACCTGACGCACCGCGGCGCCTGCGGCTGCGATCCTGAGACCGGCGACGGCGCCGGCATTCTCATCCAGATTCCCCACAAGTTCTTCGCCAAAGAGTGCGCAGCGCTAAAAATCAAGCTGCCCAAGCCCGGCCAGTACGCCGTGGGCATGACCTTCCTGCCGGTGGAGAAGCACCAGCGCCTGCAGTGCGAAGGAATTCTGGAGAGCGTGATCAAGGAGGAGGGGCTCACAGTCCTGGGCTGGCGCGATACGCCGGTGAATGGCGACGCCATCGGCCGCGTGGCGCGGCAGTCACAACCTTACATTCAGCAGATCTTTGTGGGTCTGCCCAAGGGCGTGCAGATGGACGAAGACGCCTTCGAGCGCAAGCTCTACGTCGTGCGCAAGCGTGCCGAACGCGAAATCCTCGAATCAGACGTCGAAGACCGCGAGATGTTCTACATTCCCTCGCTCTCGGCGCGCACGATTGTGTACAAAGGCTTGCTGCTGGCGCCGCAGATCGCCAATTTCTACGGCGAGTTGTCCGATCCCGATGTCACAAGCGCGCTTTGCCTGGTACACCAGCGCTTTTCCACCAACACTTTTCCGAGTTGGCAACTGGCGCACCCCTACCGCTATATCGCGCACAACGGCGAGATCAATACGCTTAAGGGTAACGTCGCCTGGATGCATGCGCGGCAGTCGATTCTTTCCACGCCTCTGTTCGGCGAAGACATCAAGAAGCTCTTCCCCATCATCGCTCCCGGCGGCAGCGACTCGGCGAATTTCGATAACGCGGTCGAGTTGCTCTTTCAGGCCGGGCGCTCCATTCCGCATGTGATGGCGATGCTGATTCCGGAAGCCTGGTCGGGCAATCCGCACATGAAGCTGCCCAAGCGCGCCTTCTACGAGTATCACTGTTCGCTGATGGAGCCGTGGGATGGGCCCGCCGCCATTGCTTTCACTGACGGCCGCGTGATCGGCGCGACTCTCGACCGCAACGGCCTGCGGCCGGGGCGCTACGTGGTGACCCACGATGGATTGGTTGTGGCCGCTTCCGAAGTGGGCGTACTCGACGTGCCGCCGGAAAAAGTGAAGATGAAGGGCCGCCTGCAGCCGGGAAAAATGTTTCTGGTGGATACAGTTGCCGGCCGCATCATCTCCGACAAGGAGATCAAGCAGCAGTTGTCCTCGCGCCAACCCTACGCGCAGTGGCTCAGCGAAAAGCAGATCAAGATCGAGCAGCTCCCCGAGCCGGCGCGCGTGCACGGCGCCGACCATTCCACGATCCTGAGCCGGCAACGCGCCTTCGGCTTCACCGACGAAGACATCCGCATGATCCTCGAGCCCATGGCCAAGCAGGGGGAAGAACCGGTCGGCTCCATGGGCACGGATACGCCACTCGCTTGTCTCTCGGACAAGCCGCAGCCGCTGTTCAACTACTTCAAGCAACTCTTCGCGCAGGTCACCAATCCGCCGATCGATCCGATTCGCGAAGAGATGGTGATGTCGCTCATCAGCTACATCGGCACCGAGCGCAACATCCTGGAAGAAACGCCGGACAACTGCCATACGCTGCGGTTGGAGCATCCGATCCTGACGAACCGCGATCTGGAGAAGCTGCGTCGCATCTCCACCGGTGATCTGCTGGCAATTACGTTATCCGCCCTGTTCCGCGCCTCGGATGGCGAAGCCGGCCTGAAGCGCGCGCTGGATGAGCTGTGCCGGCAAGCCTCGCTGGCGGTGAAGTCGGGCTACACCTTGCTGATTCTCTCCGACCGCGGCGTGGACAAAGACTACGCTCCCATCCCCAGCCTGCTGGCGCTGGCGGCGGTGCACAACCTGCTGGTGCGGGAGGAGACGCGCACTCAGGTTGCCCTGATCATCGAGTCCGGCGAGCCGCGCGAGGTGATGCATTTTGCGCTGCTGATTGGCTACGGCGCGAGTTCGATCAACCCCTACCTTGCGCTTGAAACCTTCGAAGATCTCGCCGCTCGCGGCTATCTTCCCGACGGAGTTTCCGGCGACGTGGCGATCAAGAAGTTCATCAAGGCGATCAACAAGGGCCTGTTGAAAACTTTCTCGAAGATGGGCATCTCCACGCTGCAAAGCTACCGCGGCGCGCAGGTGTTCGAGGCCATCGGGCTGAACAAGGATCTGGTGGATTCTTACTTCGCGGGCACCACCTCGCGCCTGGAGGGGGTGGGCCTCGACGTGCTCGCCCGCGAAGCGCAGATGAAGCACGAGTACGCCTTCCGGCCGGTCACCGAGTTCGATACCGAGCTGGCGGTGGGCGGGCAGTACCACTTCCGCGTGGACGGCGAATATCACCTGCTGAATCCGCAGACAATCAGCAAGCTGCAGCATGCCGTGCGCGACGGAAGTCCCAAAACCTTTCAGGAATATACGGACCTCATCGACCATCAGAGCCGAAACCTGGCGACGCTGCGCAGCTTGATGAAAATTCTTCCCGGCGAAGAGCCGGTGCCGATTGAAGAAGTGGAGCCGGCGAAGGAAATCGTCAAGCGCTTTACCACCGGCGCGATGTCATTCGGGTCGATCAGCAAGGAAGCCCACGAAACGCTGGCGATCGCCATGAACCGCATCGGCGGGAAATCGAACACCGGCGAGGGCGGGGAAGACGAAGAACGCTACCGCCGCGATCCGAACGGAGACTGGCGGCGCAGCGCAGTGAAGCAGGTGGCTTCAGCGCGCTTTGGCGTGACTGCGAATTACCTGGTAAACGCCGACGAGCTGCAAATCAAGATGGCGCAAGGCGCCAAGCCTGGCGAAGGCGGCCAGCTTCCCGGCCACAAGGTGGATGAATACATCGCCCGCATTCGCCACTCGACTCCGGGCGTGGGGCTGATTTCGCCGCCTCCACACCACGATATCTACTCGATCGAAGATCTGGCGCAGCTGATCTACGACCTGAAAAATGTGAACCCGCAGGCGCGGATCGCGGTGAAGCTGGTTTCGGAGATCGGTGTCGGCACGGTTGCGGCGGGAGTTTCCAAAGCGCACGCCGATGTCGTGCTCATCAGCGGCGACTCGGGCGGCACCGGCGCATCGCCGCTGAGTTCGATTAAACATGCGGGAATTCCCTGGGAACTCGGCCTGGCGGAAACTCAGCAGGTGCTGCTACTGAACGATCTGCGCGGACGCATCCGGGTGCAGACTGACGGCAAGTTGATGACCGGCCGCGACGTCACCATTGCCGCTCTGCTGGGCGCGGAGGAGTTCGGTTTCGCCACCGTTCCGCTCATCAGCATGGGCTGCATCATGCTGCGCAAGTGCCACCTGAACACCTGCTCGGTGGGGATCGCCACGCAGGACCCGGAGTTGCGCGCGAAATTTGCCGGCACGCCGGAGCACGTAATCAATTTCTTCTTCTTCATCGCCGAACAGATGCGGCAATACATGGCGGTGATGGGTTTCCGCAGCGTGGACGAAATGGTCGGCCGCGTCGATATGCTCGATGTGCAGCCCGCAGTGGAGCACTGGAAGGCGCGCGGGATCGATCTTTCGGCGATTCTCTACAACCCGCCGGTGCCCAGCCGGGTGGCCCGCTGCTGCGTCGAAGCTCAGGACCACGGCCTGCAAAACGCCCTTGATCACCGCCTGATTCAATATGCTTATGCGGCGCTGGAAAACCGCGAGCCGGTGGAGATGAGTTTCCAGATTCGCAACGTGCACCGCACCGTGGGCGCCATGCTGAGCGGCGAGATTGCGCGGCGCTACGGCTCGGAAGGCTTGCCTGACGACACGATTCGAGTTCGCCTCAAGGGTTCCGCCGGGCAAAGTTTCGGAGCGTTTCTGGCGAAAGGCGTTACGCTTTCGCTCGAAGGCGATGCTAACGACTATGCCGGAAAAGGCTTGTCGGGCGGGCGGGTGGTGGTTTCCGTGCCTAAGAAAGCCGGGTTCGCGCCGGAAGAAAATATTATCGTCGGCAACGTCGTGCTCTATGGCGCCACCAGCGGCGAGGCCTTCTTCAACGGAGTTGCGGGCGAGCGCTTCGCAGTCAGAAACTCCGGCGCTACCGCAGTGGTTGAAGGCGTGGGCGACCACGGTTGCGAATACATGACCAAGGGCGTGGTGGTTGTGCTGGGCTCCTGCGGGCGCAACTTCGCCGCCGGGATGAGTGGAGGCATAGCTTATGTATTCGACGAGCGCCGCGAATTCACTGAGGAGCGCTGCAACCTGGCCTCGGTCGATCTGGAGCCGGTGATCGAAGCGCAGGATGTAGAGCTGGTGAAGAGTCTGGTCAGCCGCCATTACGAACTGACCGGCAGCAAGCGCGCCAAAACGATTCTGGATAACTGGCAGGAGATGCTGCCCAGCTTCATCAAAGTTTTCCCGCACGAATTCAAGCGGGTGTTGGGCGTGCCGCGGGCCACCCACGCCTACATTCCCGGCCAGCCCCTCCCCCACGTGGCCGAACTGGAGCAGGTGACCCATGGGTAAGCACACCGGCTTCATGGAATTTTCGCGTGAAATGCCATCGCGCCGCCCGGTCATCGAGCGGGTGAACGACTGGTTCGAAATCTACCAGGATTTCCCGGAAGAAAAACTCCGGGCCCAGGGCGCGCGCTGTATGGATTGCGGTGTGCCTTTCTGCCACACCGGCTGCCCGGTGAACAACATCATTCCGGACTGGAATGATCTGGTTTATCGCGGGCGCTGGAAAGAAGCTGTGCGCCAGTTGCACGCCACCAACAATTTTCCGGAATTCACCGGACGAATCTGTCCCGCGCCCTGCGAGGCGGCGTGCGTGCTGGGGATCAACCAGCCCGCGGTGACCATCAAGAACATCGAGAAGAGTATTGTCGAGCGCGGATTCCAGGAAGGCTGGATCAAGCCTGAGCCGCCGAAGTTCCGCACCGGCAAGAAAGTCGCGGTGATAGGCTCAGGACCCGCCGGCCTCGCCGCGGCGCAGCAGCTTTGCCGCGCCGGGCATTGGGTCACAGTGTACGAAAAGGCTGACCGCATCGGCGGCCTGTTGCGCTACGGCATCCCGCAATTCAAGCTGGAGAAACGGGTCATCGACCGCCGTCTGGAGCAGATGGAAGGCGAGGGCGTGAAGTTCGTCACCAAGGCGCACGTGGGCAAGAGTGTTCCGGTGGAAGACCTGCGCGAGCAGTTTGACGCCATCGTTCTGGCCGGCGGTTCCGAGCAGCCGCGAGACCTGAAAATTCCGGGCCGCGAACTGAAGGGCATTCATTTCGCCATGGAGTTCCTGCCGCAGCAGAACAAGCGCTGCCTGGGCGATACGCTCGACCCGGCGGAGGATATTCTGGCCAGCGGCAGGCACGTGGTGATCATTGGCGGCGGCGATACCGGCGCCGATTGCCTGGGCACTACTCATCGCCAGAAGCCCGCGTCAGTCCATCAGTTCGAAATTATGCCCATGCCGCCCGACCAGCGCTCGCCGCTTACTCCGTGGCCGCTGTGGCCGATGCAGTTGCGCATCGAAGGGGCGCATGAAGAAGGCGGCATCCGCGACTGGAGTATCGCAACCACAAAATTCACCGGCGACGAAAATGGCAACGTGAAGCAACTGCACGCCGTTCGGGTTGGCCCTCCCCCAAAATTCGAGCCAATCCCGGGCAGCGAGTTCTCCATGGATGCTGATCTGGTGCTGATTGCCATGGGCTTTCTCGGCCCGGTGCGCGGTGGAATGATCGAGCAACTCGGGGTGGCGCTCGACCAGCGCGGCAATGTTGCCACCACCGGCGACCACATGTCGTCCGTCCCCGGAATTTTCGCGGCCGGCGATATGCGGCGCGGACAGTCGCTGGTGGTATGGGCGATTTCAGAAGGCCGCAAAGCCGCTGCGCATGTGGACCGGTATCTCAAGCAGCCCGCACCGGGAGTGCTGGCGACGGCGCAGGCTTCGCTTGGAGTTCAGTCGGCGACGTAGCGTAGCGCCGGCGTCCCCGCCGGCATCATTCCGTACTGTTGCCCCGCCCACTACGGAACGACCGCTGTGTGCCGGCGAGACGATGGGGTATATGTACCGCCCCGCGGACAAGGGTTCCGAACTGCCGGCTTGATGTTAGAGATATAGGTTGCCGGCGAGACGCCGGCGCTACGGTCGGGTGTGGCTCCTTTCTGGAAGCGGGAGGGGCGGCGGTTAGTCCTGGTTGAGCGAGCGCAGGCGATCGGCTGCGGTTTCGGGTGTGATGTCGCGTTGCGGCGTCCCCAGCATTTCAAATCCCACCATAAATTTGCGGACGGTTGCCGAGCGCAGCAGCGGCGGGTAGAAGTGCGCGTGGAAGTGGCATTCGGGGTGCGCCTTTCCGTCGGTGGGCGACTGATGAAATCCCATGGAATAAGGGAAGGGCACGGCGAACACTTCGTCGTAAGTGGAAGTCACCTGCTTCAAGATGCCGCTTAACGAGGCGCGTTCCTCGCTGCTGAATTCGGGAAGCGTGCCGGCATGGCGGCGGCTGCAAACCAGAATTTCGAACGGCCACACCGCCCAGAAGGGAACCAAGGCAACAAAACCCTCATTGGCCGCGACAATGCGCACGTTCTGCTTTTCTTCCAGGGCGAGGTAATCGCATAAGAGGCAGTTGCCGTGGGCGCGCAGGTACGCGCCCTGGGCTTGCAATTCTTTGCCGGCGGCCTCCGGAACGGAAGCGGTAGCCCAAATCTGGCAATGAGGATGAGGGTTACTCGCCCCCATCATCGCGCCGCGATTCTCAAAAATCTGTACGTGCCCGATTTCCGGGCGTGCTCCCAACTCCTGAAACTGTTCCACCCAGGTGTCGACAACCTGATCGATCGTCTCAAGCGGCATGGTCGAGAGAGTGAGATCGTGGCGGGGAGCGAAACAGATCACGCGGCAGACTCCCGGCTCTCCCTCGGCGACCAGCAGGCCCTTGCCTTCTACATCAAGGCGATCTTTGGGAGTGTCGGGCTTGAGGGCAGGGAAATCATTATCGAAGACGTATGTCCCCTGGTACTGGGGATTTTTTACTCCCCCGGCGCGCCCGTTTCCGGGGCACAGGTAGCAGGTCGGATCGTATTGCGGTTCCGATGCAGTGGCCCGGGGTTCGACGCTCCCCTGCCATGGGCGGCCGGTGCGATGAGGCGAGACCAGCACCCACTCGTTGGTCAGCGAGTTAAGGCGGCGATGGGGATTGGTGGTCAGGTCCACGTGTTGGTTATCCGAAGCAGCATGACGCGCTCGACCTTACCTCGCGTGGTTGAAAGGCAGCCATTCAAACGGAAGCGAGTCTTGCCAGTTGCGAATTAACGTGCTTGTATAAATGAAAACGGTTACATTAGCACAGGCGCCGAGACTTTGCAGTCTCCACGGCGCGGGGCGTGGGGGCATTTTATCTCAGACGGTCTGAAGGCGGGTGGGAAGCCGCTTTTTTCGCGCCCTTTGCGTTCTTTGCGGTCAAGAGTTTTGTGCTTGAAAAAACGACCGCTGATACGCAACGGACGAACCCCGAAACAGGCACCGGGCACGAACACGGCTGGCAATACCGGCCGCGAATCCCTCAGGGCTTACAAAATGGAATCTGCCGAATTGTCGCAGCACTTCGAACAGGTTTTTGGAAGCAAGCCCGCAGTTTTCAGCGCCCCGGGCCGGGTAAACCTCATCGGGGAGCACACCGATTACAACGATGGGTTCGTCATGCCCAGCGCCATCGGATGGTACACCCGAGTGGGGGTGGCGCCGCGAAGCGACGGCAAACTGGTGCTGCTCTCGCGCAATTTTCCCGAGCGATTCGAGTTTGAAGCCGGCAATATACCGCGGCACCGCGTGGGCGCATGGTGCGACTACGTGCTTGGCGTAGCTGCGATGCTGGACGAAAGCGGCCACCGGAACGGAGGTGCGAATATTCTGGTGGACGGGCGCGTTCCCATCGGCGCGGGACTCAGTTCCTCCGCCGCAATTGAAGTGGCCAGCGCCCTGGCTCTGCTCAGCCTGAGCGGGGGGCGGATGCCGCTTCCCGAAGTCGCCAAGCTATGCCAACGGGCGGAGAACTCTTTTGTGGGCGCTCACGTGGGAATAATGGATCAGTTTGTTTCCTGCCTGGGTAAGGCCGAGCACGCGCTGCGCCTCGATTGCCGTTCACTCGAGTACCAACTGGTCCCGATCCCTCCCCAGGTGCGAATGGTGATCTGCAACACCATGGTCAAGCATGAGCTGAAGGAAGGGGAATACAACCTTCGGCGGCGGGAGTGTGAAGAAGGTGTGCGGCTGCTCTCGCAATGGTATCCGGGGATTCGCGCGCTGCGCGATGTTTCCATCGAACAGCTCGAAAAGCATGCGGACCGGTTGCCGGAGGTGGTCCGCAAGCGCTGCCTCCACGTCGTGCGGGAGAACCAGCGCGTTCTCGACAGTGCGGAGAGCCTGAAGCAAGGCAAGCTGGGCAGGCTGGGCGAACTCATGGCTGACTCGCACGCGAGCCTGCGGGACCTGTACGAAGTCAGCTGCCCGGAGCTGGACATCATGGTGGAATCCGCTCAGGGCCTTCCCGGATGCTACGGCGCGCGGATGACAGGCGGAGGTTTCGGCGGATGCACTATCAACCTGGTGAATGCTGATGACGCCCAGGACTTCGCTGGGCGAGTCTCTGAACGTTACCAGTCGAAGACCGGCATAAAACCCGATGTGTACATCTCCGCCGCGGTGGATGGAGCGGGCGCCAGCGCCGGCCTGGAGCCGGCTCTCGCCTGAAAGAGCGGCCGGTCAGAGCGCTCGCGTGGAATTGCGAATGACCAGGTGTGTAGTGATCGAATAGTCGAGCTGTGGTGCATCCGGCGACCCCGCATTTTGTTGAGAGAGGTTGCGCTGGGCGAGATTGTGTTGCATCAGATTGTGTTGCACCAGCCCTTCCAGAGCATGAAAGGCAGTTTCCGCCAGCCGGGCGCGCGAGACCCGCACTGTAGTGAGTGGCGGCTGCGTCAGGTGGGCGAAGGAAATGTCATCGAAGCCCACCAGCGAAATATCTTCCGGCACCCTGAGCCCAGCCTCGTAGATTGCTCCCAGGGCGCCGATCGCCGAGAGATCATTCGAAGTCATCACCGCAGTGGGCCGGTCGGCCAGCTTCAGTAAGCGCGTCATGGCTGCGGCGCCTCCCTCAATCTTGTGGTCCGAACTCTGAAGCAGGGCGGGATCCAGCTTCATGCCGTGGGACTCGATTCCGGCGACAAAAGCTTCCTGGCGGATTTGCGCTGATGGCAGCTTCATGGGACCGGCGATGAAGGCGATGCGGCGATGTCGCAGTGCCAGCAGGTGCTCCACGGCCTCGCCGATACCGTGGGCATAGTCGATGTGGATCACCGCGCTGGCGTCGCCCGCCGTGCCGGTATCCAGCAGCACGGTGGGCACTTTTCTCTTCACCAACTCGGCGAACAAATCGGGATCGGTCTCCGAGGTCATGATGGCTACGCCGTCCACTTTGCGCTCCAGCATGCGGCGGATGCAGTGGGCCATGCGCTTGGGATTGTAGTTGGTGTTGCCGATGATCACTTCCTGCCCGCGCTGCACCGCGGCGTCTTCGAATCCCTTGACCAGATCGGGGAAAAAGGGATTGGTGATGTCGGAGATAATCAGCCCGAACATGCGGCTGCGGCCCGAAACCAGAGTACGGGCATGAGTGTTGGGATAATATTTCAGCTCTTCGATGGCTTTGCGGACCCGGGCAGCAGTTTCCGGGCGGACATCGGCAGAGTCGTTTAGCGTGCGCGAAACTGTCGCGGTGGAGACTCTGGCCCTTTTCGCGACTTCCTTGATGCTCATCAGCCGAGACCCCAGGGCTGGAAAGTGAGAACCGGCGATTGTAACAAAGGGACTTGCATAAGGGACTAAAAGGCCGGACCGGCTGCTGATCAACGAGCTGAGCGGTAATTTGGTAGTGTAGGAGAGGTCTTGACACTGCGATGCTGATGGGGTTTGGGCAGGAATGTTTCCCATTGAATATTGTGCCTGCTCTGGCGGTTCCTGCGTCGCTGACCAAAACCTGGATCCCTCGCTTCGCTCGGGATGACAGGTGATGTTGATTGGATGACAGGGTGATGTTGATTAGATGACAGGCGATGTAGCTTGATGGTCGATCGAGTCTCTCGAAATGTGCTGTGCCAATGCTTGCTATCTCAACCAGGGGTCTGGGAATGACACTTCGCTGGATGTGCTGTTTGCTGCTGGTCCTGAGTCAGGTGATTTACGCGCAGTCCATGCCGGAGGAACCGGCGGCCTCGCGGCTGGCGGGATACAGCGCGCAGAGTTCGGCCGCGGAAAAAGATTGGGAGAAGAAATTTGAGGCAGGGATCGTGCCGGGCAACATTCGCGACAGCATGCAGCGGCTCAGTGCCCGCCCGCACCACGTCGGCTCGCCTTACGACAAGGACAACGCGGAGTGGATTCTCGGCAAGTTTAAGGAGTGGGGGTTCGACGCCAGGATTGAAACCTTCAACGTCCTGTTCCCCACGCCGAAAATCCGGCTGGTCGAACTCTTGAAGCCCACGCAGTATCGCGCGAAGTTGCAGGAGCCGGTTCTGGCGGTCGATCCTACTTCGAATCAGACAGCCGAACAATTGCCTACCTACAACGCCTATTCGGTCGATGGCGACGTCACCGCGCCGCTGGTGTACGTGAACCAGGGCAATCGCGAGGACTACGAAGAACTGGACCGCATGGGCATTTCGGTGAAGGGCGCGATCGTGATCGCGCGCTATGGCGGCGGCTGGCGGGGCATTAAGCCGAAAGTGGCGGCCGAGCACGGAGCGGTAGGATGCATCATTTATTCCGATCCCAAAGGCGACGGCTACTTCAAAGGCGATGACTATCCCAACGGCGGCTGGCGGCCGCGGGACGGGGTACAGCGCGGCAGCGTGATGGACACCGACTATCCCGGAGATCCTTTAACTCCGGGCGTGGGCGCGACTGCGGACGCGAAACGCCTGACAGTGCAAGAGGCGAAGACCATCACCAAAATTCCCGTGCTGCCAATTTCCTACGGCGATGCGCTGCCCCTGCTCTCCGCTCTCAAGGGGCCGGTTGCGCCCGACAATTGGCGTGGGGCGCTCGACATTACTTATCACGTCGGGCCGGGGCCGGCCGAGGTGCACCTGAAAATCGCCTCCAACTGGGACCTCAAACCGCTCTACGACGTGATCGCTACCCTGCACGGTTCGGACGACAGCCAGTGGGTGATCCGCGGCAATCATCACGACGCCTGGGTGAACGGCGCGGAAGATCCCATCTCCGGCCAGGCGCCGATGCTGGAAGAAGCCCGCATGTTGGGCGAACTGCACAAGCAAGGCTGGACCCCAAAGCGCACCATCATCTATTGCGCGTGGGATGGAGAAGAGCCGGGCCTGCTGGGTTCGGTGGAGTGGGTGGAGACGCACGTGGAGGAGTTGAAGAAGCACGCCGTCGCCTATTTCAACTCGGACAGCAATGAGCGGGGATTTTTCGATCCGGGCGGGACGCAGGATTTGCAGAGCTTCATCAGCAACGTCGCCCGCGGCGTTCAGGATCCGGAGACGCAGATGTCGGTGTTCGAGCGGTCACACTTGCATAGCATTTCCAAGGCGAAGGATGCAGAAGAGCGCGGTGACCTGAGGCGTCGCAAGGATCTGGTTGTCGATGCGTTGGGAGACGGCTCCGATTTCACGGCATTCCAGGACTTCGCCGGCATCTCGACTCTGGACGTGGGATTCGGCGGCGAGGAAGACGGCGACCAATACCACTCGATCTACGACGACTTCTACTGGTACACACACTTCGTGGACACGGATTTTGTTTACGGCCGCGCCCTGGCGCAAACCGCAGGCACCGCGGTCATGCGCATGGCGGACGCGGACGTGATCCCCGTCGATTACACTCCGCAGGCGGAGGCCATCGGCAAATATGAGGCAGAATTGGAGAAGCTGCTGAAAGACAAGCAGGCGGAATTCACCGAACGGAACCTGGAACTACAGGAGGGCGTCTTCAAGGCGACGAATGATCCGCGCCGTCCCTCCGTGCCGCCGCCGGTGGAGGCGGTTCCGCCCTACATGAATTTCGCTCCGATGAAGAATGCCATCGACATATTCAAAAAGAGCGCGGATCGCTATTCCAAGGCGCTCGCCAGCTGGCAGGCTAAAGGTTCGCCTGCTCTTCCGGCGGCCTCGCTGGAAGAGTTGAATGGCGACCTGCTCAAAGTCTCGCGCCTTTTTCTGAATGAGAAGGGGCTTCCCGAGCGGCCGTGGTTCAAGAATCAGATTTACGCCCCGGGAGCGTACACAGGATACGGCGCGAAGCCCATCGCTCCGGTGCGGGAGTACATGGACGAGAAAAAATGGAAAGAGGCGGAGGCCCAGATTCCCCAAGTGGCGCAGACGATTGAGAATGTGGCGGCGGGGATCGACAGGGCGACGGACGATCTAGAGAAGGCCCTGGCGGCGAATTGAAGGCGGGCGAACGGCCGCTATCAGCATGTCGGCGAAGGCCCTATCGGCTTGCGACGCCTCAGCGCGCTCCGCGGATTTTCTTTGCGCTCTCGGCGATTTAAGATTCCTCACTCCACCGGCAAAACCTTAAATCGCCGAGGGCGCGGAGGACTGCCGCGAAGCGCGTGGAGAACGCAATGCTCGCTCGCAGCCAGTCGGATTAGGGGCTTACGCGGATTTGCTTACCTGAGTATTCAACCCTCTTATCTGGGTTTTCCGATGGGGCGATGCCCACTCCGTGGTTCTCTCCAACAAACACCACGCGAAACGTCCTGTGATCGAGCATTCCCGGGAAGCTGCCTTTGCGGTCGCCGATGGTCAGGGTCTGCTTGGCATCATCCCAATGCAGAGGAATGGTGGCGTAGGCGCCTTTCTCGTAGTTGTAGTTATCGTTCTCGTCTTCGTAGAGAGTGAACTCGCCGTCGGCGCCGCGATAAATCCGCAACTCCAAAGGATCGGCGGGCTTTTCCGTGGACCACTCCTCATCCGGCCCGAGGGGCAGAATTGATCCGGCGCGGACGAACAGCGGCATCTGATCCAGGGGAGCGGGAACCTGCTCATAGCGCCCGCCCTCGCTTTGTGCACCGCTCCAGAAGTCATACCACTTCGCTTGCGGGAGATAAAGGCGGCGTACGGCCTGGCCTGGCTCAGTCACAGGGTTCACCAGGAACGCTGGTCCGAACATAAACTGATCGCCAACGTTCGCCGCTTCAGTGTCGGTGCGGAAGTCCATCACCAGGCCGCGCATTGGCGTGTAGGCCTGGCTGGTGGTCATCCAGGCCAGCGAATAGATGTAGGGCAGCATCCGATAGCGCAGGCGGTCATAGCTGGTGAGGATCTTCTGCGCGTCGGGGCCATAAGACCACAGCTCGTTCTGATTGGTGCTGCGAGTGCCGTGCACGCGCAGAATCGGATTGAAGGTGCCGAACTCGAACCAGCGAATAAACAGTTCGCGATAACTGGGATCGTCGGGATTGCCGGAAACGAAGCCGCCGATGTCGGTGGTCCAGTAGGGAAGGCCGGAGAGTGAATAGTTGAGTCCGGCGGGAATCTGCTTGCGAAGAAATACCCAGTCGGAGTTGATGTCGCCCGACCACACGGCAGCCGCGTTGCGCTGCTCGCCTGCAAAGGCGGAACGCGAGAGGATGAACACGCGCTTCTGGTCGCTAGCGGCGCGCTGGCCTTCATACACGCCCTCGGTGGTCATCAGTGGAAACATGTTGGCATAGCGCGCGCCGTTGCCAAGAAACGTCTGGTTGGTCACCAGGATGTTGGTTTGCCGGTCTTCGGTTTCGGGTTCGGTGGTGTCGAGCCACCAGGCATCCACGCCAATTTTGAACAGCGCCTGATTCATCAGGTTCCAGTAGTACTTCCGCGCCGCGGGGTTGAAAGCGTCGTAGAGCGCCTGGCCGGCCGGATGGAAACCGGCAGTCTTCGTCTTAGCGATGAAGTAGCCAAGCTTGTCCATCTCGTCGTAAGTCTTGGTGCCTGGCCGGAAAAAAGGCCAGAAGGAAATCATCAGGTGGAAGTGGTTGTTGTGCAGGTCGTCGACCATGCCCTTGGGATCGGGATAGCGCGACTTGTCGAATACTGGCTCGCCCATGGTGTACCACCAGAACCAGTCCTGCACGATGTTGTCCACCGGAATGTGCTGTTCGCGATATTTGTGGGCGATGCCCAGCAGTTCTTCCTGGGTGTTGTACTTGTTCTTGCACTGCCAGAAACCGTAGGCCCACTTGCCGAAAAGCGGGGGCGCGCCCGTCAGGTCGCGGTAGCCGGCGATGATCTGGTCGAAGTCGGGGCCGTAGATGAAGTAGTAGTCGGTGACGTCGGCGACTTCCGAGCTGAGGTACAACGCGTTCAGGAAGCGGTTGTTGAAGCGGCTGCGCGAGGTGTTGTTCCAGAAAATTCCGTAGCCGTTGGTGGAGAGGAAAAAGGGGATGCTGATGTTGGTGTTGTCCTGCGAAATGTCCACCGCCTCGCCGCGATAGTTCCACACGCCGGCCTGGTGCTGGCCCAGGCCGTAGAAGCCCTCGTACGAACCCCAGAGTTTCGAGTACAACTCGGCATAATAAGTTTTCTCGCCGTTGACCACGGTGGGAGTCATGGTGAGTTCGGTTTGCTGGAAGAGCGGTTTGCCTTCGAGCGGGCTGAAGGTCACACTGCTGTCTTTCTTGTCCACGGTGACTTTGAGTTGAGCGGTCGTGAGGGTCACGGCGTCATCGGTGGATTGCATATCCCACTTCACCGGCGCCCAGGAATCTTTGATCACCACGTAGTCCTTGCGGGACGGGAAGGAACTCGCGGGTGAATAGAGGACGCGGATGATGGCGTCAGAGCAGACCTGCAGCCTGAGGGTGCCAACTTTCCTGGTGAACTGGATGCCGTCAGCCTGTTTCTGCACGTCGGTGACGGGGTTGAGCGGGTTCCACTGGGCGTTAACCGCGGGCGCGAAGAGAGCGAATATTAGGATTGCGCAGATACGAATGGGCAGGACAGTCTTTTTCATGGGATTTGCGGCACGAGAATTTGAATTTGATCGAAGGGAATCTTACGCGCAGTCGTAAACGCTTACAATGGCGAAAAACTGTTAGTCGCACGAAAAACCGCATTGTCTGCTCCGCGCGAGTTGGATATGATGCCGCCTCCATGAACGACTACGACCGCGTTGCAGAGTGGAACCGGCTGAAGGAAGCCTATAGCGGGATGTCCGACGACGAACTTCAATCGGTCGCTTCGGAAGCTTTTGACCTAACCGGTTTCGCCAGGCAGGCGCTGCAAGCAGAGATCTCCCGGCGAGGCGCGACGATCACCCTACAAGACAAGCCAGCACCGGTGGAACCCGATGAACCGATGGCTGATTCCGTTCCCACGGATGACGATCTACTGGTAGTGCACCGCGTCTGGATGTTGAAGAAGCACGCAACGTCAAGCGATTGCTCGATGACGCCGGCATCCCTTCCTACCTTGGCCCCTACAATCTCGGATCATCCGGATGCGTTCAAGGCGGGAGTTGATGTCAAAATCTGGGAAGAAGACAACCAGCGGGCATCGCTGGCGTTGAGCCAAGGGCTGCCGCAGGATGAAGGCGGGGAGAACGATGAGAAGGACTACGTTGCCCTCTGCCCTAAGTGCCATTCGGACCAGATTGTATTTCAGAGCCTGGAGAGCGACGAGGCTTCACACCTTGAGTCCAAATTTAACTGGCGCTGCGACGCATGTGGGTATCGATGGCGCGACGATGGTGTGGAAGAACAAGGCTCTGCGCCTCCTGAATCACCGGAGGAGAGCGAATAATCACTCGCGGCCGCACCGCTACGGCTGTAGAACCTGCAGCGGCACGGTCTGGGTTTCCGCCGAATTGGGGCCGACCATGATGTCGAAGGCTCCCGGCTCGACCACGCGATGCATGTCCACGTTGATCAATGAAAGAGCATCCGGAGTAAGGGTGAACTCCACCGTCTGTGTTTCTCCCGGCTTGAGCGTAAGGCGATGAAAGCCGCGGAGTTCTTTTACCGGCCGGGTGACTGACGCCACCTGCTGGTGAATGTAGAACTGCGCGACTTCGTCGCCCTCGCGGCTTCCTGTATTGGTTATGTCTACGCGTACTGTGGCGTTTCCCTCGGGACGAATGCTTGCCGACTCGATCCGCAGATTGTCGAACTTGAAAGTCGTGTAGCTCAGGCCCCAGCCGAAGGGAAAAATCGGCTTGTGGCCGTCGCCCAGGTAGCCGCGCTCCGCCGAGGGCTTGTGGTCGTAGTAGTCGGGCAGTTCGCCGACATTGCGCGGGAAGCTGATGGGCAGTTTGCCCCCAGGATTCACATCGCCGAAAAGAACTCTCGCCGCCGCGGTCCCGCCCTGCTCGCCCAGATACCAGCCTTCTAGAATCGCCGGCACATGCTCCTTCACATAATTGATCGCGAGCGGGCGTCCATTGATGAGCAGAACTACCACAGGCTTGCCGGTTTCAACGATTGCCTTTACCAGCGGCTCCTGCGAGCCCAGCAAGTCGAGCGAATCGCGGTCGCCCAGGTGCTGCTCTGACCAGGCCTCGCGATTTGTGCTCTCGTTTTCACCGATAACTACGACTGCCACATCCGCCTTGCGTGCGGTATCGGCTGCGGCGCGAATGCTTGCCGCTTCGCTTGCCGGGTCAGGAAACTTGACCTCGTTCTCATACCACGCAGCCCAGCCCTGCTTGCCTAATGTGATCTTGCATCCTTCGGAGTAGAGAACCTTGATTCCCGCGCTGGACGCGCGATTGCGGATGCCATCGAGAATGCTGATCTGGTTGCCGGGCCCAGGATCGCGGCTGTAGCCTCCCAGGTGCACGTCGGCGGCATTCGGCCCGATCACGGCAATCGTCTTGACCTTCTTCTCATCCAGCGGCAGCACGCCGCCATCATTTTTCAGCAGGACGATTGCCTCCTCCGCCGCCTTCAACGCCAAG
>Ga0335080_10000581_pt1 | contig 33919 bp, 33 predicted proteins | sample Lox_Sample_34_FD_206720 | JGI IMG/M metagenome (GOLD analysis project Ga0335080, IMG submission 206720) | Soil microbial communities from Loxahatchee National Wildlife Refuge, Florida, United States - Lox_Sample_3.4 | ecosystem: Environmental > Terrestrial > Soil > Wetlands | place: USA... | reverse complement strand
GACCCCTGTGTACCTGTGACCCCTGGGGTGAGCCTCTGCCGTGGAACTTCCTAACGGTCCCAACCGTATACAGGAGCAGAGGCCGTTATGAAGGCATACCTCACAACCTTACCGCTGAAGACGCTGATCCTCGTGGCCGTGCCGGTGATCGCGATCGCCTACCCGGTCGTGCGGGTCGTAGTCCCGACGGTCGTCCGGATCGTCGTGCCCGAGGTCGTCCGCAGCGTGCTGAGCGTGATCTGAACCGCGAGCCGCGAATTCTTCCTCCCGCTTGATCCTTTCCCTGTCCGCCGACCGCCCCCACTCCGCGTAAAATGTCGTGAAACCGAATGCCGGACGACCGAAGCCCGACGCCTGACGCCTCCTCTGACGAACTCTGGATGGAAGAAGCCCTCCGCTGCGCCCAGCGCGCGCTGGAGATGGGCGAGGTCCCGGTAGGCGCCGTCGTCGTTGCAAACGGAAAGATCATCGGCCGAGGCTGGAACCGCAACATTGCCGGCAACGATCCTACCGCCCACGCCGAGATCATCGCCCTGCGCGAAGCCGGTGCAACCGTAGGTAACCACCGTCTGGGAGACTGCGATCTGTTTGTTACAATTGAACCGTGCTCCATGTGCGCCGGTGCCATGGTGCATGCCCGCATCAAGCGCCTAGTCTACGGCTCGGACGATCCCAAAGCCGGTGCCGTGAGATCGGTGATGCAGGTAGTCAATCACCCGCAACTGAACCATAAGCTTGAGGTCAGAAGCGGAGTCCTGGCCGGCCGCAGCGCAGAACTGCTGCAGACGTTCTTTAAGAGTCGTCGTTAGTCGTCGGGTTCATTCGCCAGCGGGTTTTACTGGCGACTGGGCACTGGCAACTGGCGACTGTTTTCTCCGGAGAGGTGCGTGAGTGGTTGAAACGATCCGCCTCGAAAGCGGACATACCTTAACGGGTATCGTGGGTTCAAATCCCACCCTCTCCGCCAGAATTTCCTGCCTGTGTTAGTTCTGTGTTCCAAATCTGCTTTGGTGATTTATGCATGCGCTATTCCCACCCTTGCAAAGAGCGCAAGGATGGGCACTCTCTGTTTCGAAACAGAGGCAAAACTTCAAAGGACGGGCCACCCGGAAACACGATGACTGGAAGCTTGCGACACGGAATTTTCCGCACAACTTCTATCCAAGAAAACCAAAGCGGCCCGAAACCTCCGGGCCGCTCAATCCCTCGACTTCCTTCAAGACAAGCCAACGAAACGCCTGTCCCCAGGCTTTTCATAATTGGCTTGCCCTTCAGTAGAGTTGGATTGCGCCTCCGCATGTGATCTCCGATGGACACTTGCTACCACTGTATGTGACCGCGGCAATGCGACTATTGCTCACGGACCAGGAATAGCCAAAAGTACCGGGGAATTTGATTAATTCGGAGAAAGATGGACGGGCCGTGATCCAGCGTGCGGAAAGATCCTGAGTATCGTTCCAGCAATCGCCGACAATGTCGCCCCAGTCGTTGATGCCCACACTCTCGCAGCTTGTGAAACCACTGGGTAGGGCAAGCTCAATTGGCCGGGAGTACTTAGTTCTTTTGACGTTGAGTGGTTTCCAGAGCCGTGGAAGCCAAACTCCAAAGTCTTCCGACATAACCACACCCGTGATTTCCCCCCTGTTGTTGATGCCATAAGCATTACTATTGGGATATTTCTGGTCAGGTGGAAGTAGCGTGATCTGCCAGTCTTTTCCGTCCGCGCTTGGGTTCCAGACCGCACCAGTGACGGTGTTAACGTTGTTGCCGCATGCGCCAGCGATCTTCCCAGAGTCGTTCAGCCACCAAGCCTGGCAGAAAGGAAACTCGGCTGTGGTGGCGAGCTTGTGCATCTCCCAGACAGTGGCCAGCCTGCCAGGTTTTCTGGCCGGCGTCCACACGAGGGGAAGATCGTCGACATGGTCCGGATTCGTATAGGAAGAGCCCACAATCAGTGTTCCGAGTCTGTTCGTGAACGCCGCCCGGCTCAATTTGTAGTCGGCGTACGCCGAATCGCCGGAATCGGCAAGACTCCCTAAATCGACCATTCCGGTCTCCTTAGTCCACGCCACGGCGTGCTCATACCCATCAGCAGTGGTGGAGTGGCTGACGACCAGACCGGTGTCCGAGACCACCGTAATCGCTTCATATTCGAAGTCGGTGGGCTGCACTTCAGTCAGGGCGCCAAGGTCGATCCATTGGCCGGCAGATGCTCCGAAGAGAGGCACGACCAGCGTATGGACGTAGCCGGAGGGTAGATCGCCACGGCCGACTACCACGCCAAACTCATTGACGCTTTGCGTGGTGAACCACGTTCCGCCGGGGTAGGTACCCAGTTCCCAAATCATTTCGCTATTCGGTTTGGCCTGAGCCTGAAAGTTCTCGCTTACCGTTGGGTTCGTTGTCCTTGAGGCCTGATTAGCCATTCGATGAGGTAGATGCCTTCCAATTGGTGCCCCGATTGCAGGCTGCTGCGCCCACGCCGTTGAAACGAAATACATACTTAGAACGCAAGCAAGAATACCGATGCGTTTCATGCATACCTCCACAAAATACGCTCTGTTTGAACTACCGCGATTCGACTGTTGGGGTGCTCCCGCCTCTGAGGGTGTGGTGTCCCACCTGTGGGGCGTGCTCTTCGGGGAGACGAGAAACTACGCGAATATTCTCGGTTAGGAATTGGAACGCTGTCAGTGAGCATCGTCACACTGCGCGCGAAAATGCGGGACGAAAAAATGCGGGGAGACCGGACGTTCCCCAATTTTTCTGGACGGGTGGCCGGGCCACCTGGCTCGTAGGGACACTTCTGGAACCTCCACATCACCCGCGATCGTACTGAGGGTGATCCCGCTAGACTTCAGCCGTGGGCCAGTGCAGATTTGTGGTGGCGAGAATGCCGGTGTTCCTGACTTTATCGCTCGTGGCAACCCTGTTCCTTCTCGCAGGAGATCTACAAGCACAGAGTTTCAAGGTGCTAGTGTTGGACGCCGTGAGCGGAAAACCTCAAAGCCATATGCAGGTCGGTTACTTCTGCCAGGACTCACGCCGCAATTATTCAACGCAAGAGGACGACACAGACGACGAAGGGATCGTGGTCATTCCGTACCGGTGCAAGGGTGAGGAACCGAGAATCGCAGTTGACGTAACCGGATTGCCAAAGGAACAGTGCGGGAGCAGTGCAGTCGTCGCCACCTTTGAAGAAATTTCATCGAACGGAATCATCAGCGCGCCGGATGCAGCTGGCGAAATGCATTGCACTACGAAAATCAGCCGGAAACTCAAGCCTACGCCCGGTCAGGTCATTATTTTCGTGAAGAAACCAAGTTGGATGCAGTCCCATTTCTAAGTGGAAGGGCTTTGCCAGGGTGAGTGGCCCATCCTTTCGTGCTCTTTGCGGAAGGGTGGGGCTGGATGTTGCGGGCGCTGCCACAAAGAAAAAACGGCCCCAAATCTGAGGCCGTCTCAGGTGCGTGTGCACCCCGTCAAGGTCACCTCAATTATCCCGCCGCCGAGCTTACGAATCAAGGAACTTTTGGACAGGAACAACCGCGCCCCCGTCTGCGCGGCGTCATGCAAAATCTCCTCGGAGCATACCTCCCGAAGGAATGGACCTGACGGGATTCGAACCCGCACCTGCGACCTTGACGGGGTGCTGTGCTTCCACTACACCACAGGCCCACAGGTCAGAGTATCCGGGAGGGAGTCCGATTTCACGCAGATTCACTTCCTTTGAAGAACATTAATCCCAAAACCGAACTGCGGGAGTACTGCGAGAACTAGTTCCCCGCTCGCAAGGGGCCGCGTCAAGCATGTAATCCCCTCGTGATTACGATCACAGCCCGCCCAATCCCCCACACCTATAGTGGCCGAGAGAGTTCCACCCGCCGCTTCCCGGATTTCAAAAAGGAGAAAATACTTTGACACGTGTGAGGCTCTTTTTGCCCCTCCTCGCGGTCGTCTTCGTGACCGTCGCCGCCAGCGCGCAAATGAAGGACTATCCCGGCTACAAGGACCCCGCCCTCTTCACCCGCATGCCGCATTTCTTCCTCGACTCCGACTACTGCTTTAAAGAGACGGCGTATGCGTCCTATAAGTTCACTGTCAAGGATGGGCAGAAGGAAGTCGAAGGACATCTGGTTGAGTACAACTACAACTTCGACGATGCCTCCGGCGCAGCCCCGCCGTCGGCTCTCCAGGTCGTGCGAAATTATCAGAACGCCGCACGAAAGATTGGTGGCCAAGTCCTCTATGAAAACGTCGATCAGGGAGCGACCACTTTCCGTTTCACCCGCGATGGGAAGGTAACCTGGGTCGCGTTGGAGGGCAGCTCGAGTTATGTTCGCATTCACATCCTGGAAGTGCAGTCCATGCAGCAGGACGTTACGGCTGACGCCGCCTCGCTGCTCTCCGGATTGACCGAGAGCGGCCATGTGGAAGTTCCCGGAATTCTCTTTGACTTCGGGAAGTCCGAGGTCAAGCCCGAGTCGCAACCAGCATTAGAAGAAGTCGCCAAGCTGCTGCAGCAAGATCCCAAGTTGCGGGTGTGGGTGGTCGGGCACACCGACAACGTTGGGTCCGCGGAATCCAATGTCACGCTTTCCAATGCGCGCGCGGCCGCAGTCATCAAGGTGTTGACGGAGAAGTTGAAAGTCGACGCGAAACGACTCGCGCCCTTCGGCGCGGGACCCTATGCTCCCGTGGCCAGCAATACGACAGATGAAGGACGGGCGCGGAATCGCCGGGTTGAACTTGTGGCGCAACCGTAGAACTTAGCACTGCAAGTCCAATGATGCTTGCGGGGTGGTTGGCAGTAGCCGGCCAATCCCTGGCGCGCTTCAGTGATGGGCGGCAGGGGGCAAGGCCTCGTACATGATGAAGGAGGATTCATCTTGGCCATAGAACCGGTAACGGCCGCCGGCTTGCGCCGGCGGATCGGGCCCACAGAGCGCGGACTGAAGGTTGAGCTTCAAGGGGCCCTTTCCTTTTTCGTAGCGTTCCACCTTGACTGTCAGCACCGACTGGTCCCATTGCGTGCACTTCGACGGGTCGTCGAGACCGCAGTTGGGGTAGGGGATCTTGTGCTCCTGACGGTTGATGACCACACCGACGGCAACCCAGGTCGCGTCAGCCCGCCACGCGCTGGAGGGGCGCTTCGGGTTGGAGGAATAAGTATCTGGCCTGCACGGTGACATCGCCTGGAGCGCGGTGCCGAAAACGAATAACGTTCCGAAGAATATGACAAGTCGCATAGCACCTCCACGCGGTTAGATACGAATATGCACTATAGGGAGCTCGTCCGCATTGTATCTCGGTCAGTAAGATGTTCCCTCTCACTTGAATCTTAACTTCTTCGAACCTCCAGGAGGAATATCGATGATTCACGCATCCCGTTCACTCGGCAAAGTAATCGCAAGCTGTCTGGCAGCAGCTGCTGTTCTCGTCTCATCCACTTTGGTCGTCGCGCAAAACCCCAGCGTCAGCCCTGAACTGAAAGAGACCACCACCTATCCCCTTACCATGGACAAGATTCATCGCCTCGCCGCCGCCGCGAAAGAATTGTCGGAATACGGGAAATCAAACCCGGACCTTGCGCTGAACGAGAAGAGCAAGGACAATTCCGGCACGTTGAACTTCACGGAGACGGCCAACCGGATCGACAGCAAGTTCCCGGCCGCGGCAGCGATTATCAAGAAGAACGGGTTTTCCACCCGGGAATTCCTGGTTGCTACGACGACGTTCGCTCTCGCCTCGATGGCCGTAAGTCTGAAGAAATCCGGAATGACCGTTCCTGCAGACAAGTCGGAGGGGCCGGTTGTCCAGGCCAACAAAGACCTTATCGACAAGAATTGGGACGAAGTGCAGAAACTCAGCGCCGCCATGAGGCCCGCAGGTGGCAATCACTGATGTGGATGGGTCGGATTTCTGACGTCTGCCGAAGCGACCAGAAACTGGAGGAGAGGACGCGATAGCTGGGAACCCACATCAGACGACACCTGAACGAGGGCGACTTCTTTCGCTCTGGCTTTTCCTTCTCCTGAGCGCGGTGTTGTCGTGGGTTGTCTGGCTTTGGCCGCTACGAGAGCACCGCGTCGTTTCTTTGATCATTCTGGGACAGAGAATTGACTGGCCGGTCGCTAACCTAAAGCTCGTGATCGGCAATTGCTTGCCGGGGGTGCTGGCGCTCATGATTAGCATGCTTCAGGGGAAGCGGCAGCTGAGACATACATTGGCTTCTTCACTGGCATGGAGGACTCAGGTCAGGTGGTATGCGCTTTCTGTCGCGTTCCCCTGTTCTGTATTCGCGGCGTCAGCCCTGATTGTGGTCATCTTGTTCCCAACACGGATCATTTGGCCGTCGACGGCAGTGCTCTTCGGGAGTGCAATGACACTGCCTTTCGGCCCGGTGTGGGAAGAGATTGCATGGAGGGCGTTCGCTTTAAGGAAGTTGGAGCAGCGCTACTCGCAGACTGTATCTGCCGCGGTGCTCGGACTGTATTGGGCGGTGTGGCACATTCCTCTCTGGTACGTGACGTTGACTTACCTGACGATGCCTTTGTTGTTAGTCATATGCGCTAACCTTGTTGCTTGGTCCTTCATATTTGCGTTTCTATACAACCGGAGCGGAGAAAGCCTACCTGTAGTGATTCTCCTCCATGCAACGTACGTAGCAGTCCAGAACGTCGTATTTGCTTCCCTTTCCCATGGAGGCATCCACTTGATCCCGGTATCGATGGTCATTTCTGCATGTGTGGCTTTTGGCATTGCGAGAAAGTGGGGACGGACTCAGCGAGGGACAGCGATTTCATGACCTGCGAGCCGTTGCGGGCCTCCGACAGCAAATGCCCAGCGCCAGTAGTAGTCGATCGGCCCGGACGTTCTGCTGTCTGTCGAAGCAGCTAGAAGGCGGATGCCTTATCCCAGGATGGAGTCGAAGACCCTCGCTGGGAGTCTGTGCTCTGCGAATTTGGGAACGGCGTGGTATTCTAGCCCGGTTATGGGCATGCCGAGCTTGCTCCGCAAAGTGTTCCTGGTGGATTTGCTCCAGGGACTGAAGATCACCTTCCGGTATCAGGACCCGAAGGAGATTTATACCGAGCAGTATCCGCTGGAGCGGCCGCAGGTGGCGGAGCGGTACCGCGGGGCGCCGCGGTTGAACGTCAACCCCGACACGAACGAGACGATGTGCATTGCGTGCGACCTGTGTGCGCTGGCTTGCCCGGAGCATCTGATTGTCGTCTCGAGCGAACGCAACGAGAAGACTCGCCGCAAGGAACTCACCAACTTCACCTACGATCTGAGCCGCTGCATGTTCTGCGGGCTGTGTGAAGATGCGTGTCCGACGGACGCGCTGGAATTGACGCAGGACTTCGAGCTGGCCAGCTACTCGCGGCAGGGATGGATCTGGGATCGTCCGACGCTCGAAAAAGGTCCGGAACCGACTGTCTATCAGAAGTAGCGAGACCGGCCTCAGGGGCTAAATCCCCTTCTTTTGTGAGCCTGATTGGCACGGCTGAAGCCGTGCCCTACCCGGAGCCATCGAACGCGATAGTGTCAGACGTAGCGGAGACTAGTATGCAGTACTCCGTTCTCGGCGCGTTCAAAGCGAATCCCACACATCTTTAGAGAGGCTGTTGTTGGGTCATGCAGTGCATGGCGCCGAGTCCCCAGATGAAATCTCCGGAGTAGATGGGGACGATTTCGCGAGTGGGGAAGACCTGGGCCAGCGTGTTGAGGGCGATGCGGTCGTTGGGGCGATTGAAGATCGGGGCGAGCACAACTCCGTTGGCGATGTAGAAATTCGCGTAGCTGGCGGGGAGGCGTCGGCCTTCAAAAGCGACCGGCTGGGGCATGGGAAGTTCGACGATGGTGAGTTGCTTGCCGTCCTGATCGCGGGCGGACTGCAGGCGGCGCAGGTTGGCGCGCAGGGGTTCGTGGTTCACGTCTTTCGAATTCGGTTCGACCATGGTGATGACCGTGTCCTTGGAGACGAAGCGCGTGAGGTCGTCGACGTGGCCGTGGGTGTCGTCGCCGAGGATGCCGCGTCCGAGCCAGATCGTGTGTGGTGCGCCGAGGTAGTCGGCGAAGGCCTTTTCGTAGTGCACGCGGGCCATGTGCGGGTTGCGCTCCTGCTCTTTGCTCAGGAGGCACTCTTCGGTGGTAAGGATGGTGCCGGCGCCGTTGACATCGATGGAGCCGCCTTCGAGGACGATGCGTTTGCCCAAAGACGCGGGGCGAATCTCGTGGGTGCCAGCGGCCTTGGACATCAGGGTGCCGATCTTTTCGTCATGGCGCCAGTTCGAGTATTTGGCCCAGGCGTTGAACCGGAACTTGACGGCGAGGCCCTCCGGGGATGAAGCCCCGGATTTTGCGGAGGCCCGTGCGGCACGAGTGAACTCGTGCCCTTCCCGGTTGTGATGGGCCTCGGGATTTCCTTGATGGGTGTGCCGGGCCTGCGGCCCTGGACGGCCGGGGGCGGCCGTCCCCACGTGGGCTTCCTTCAGGAAGATGCAGCCGGAGTCGCGGAGCCAGATTCGGTTTGTCGACCAGCGATGAAATCGAATGCTTGCAGACAGCGCATCCGCACGCTCAAGGATTTTGCGAGCCTTTCTCGCGGAGGCTGCGTCGTTAACTAACAGTTCCACTCTTTCGTGCTTGGCCAGATTGCGGATGATCTCGGCGTAGACCCACGGGATCGGCTCGAATTTTCCTGGCCAGTCGCCCTGATAGTGGGGCCAGGCGAGCCAGGTTGCGGCGTGCGGCTCCCACTCGGCGGGCATGCGATAGCCGAGCTCTGCGGGAGCTGCGTCGGCCGTCTTCGGCGTGTGTCTACTTCTTCTTTTTGTAGATGGCGACATAGCACGTCAGGTTCTTGATTCGTCCGGGAGGAGAGGCCTTGAAGGCATCGGTGAGTAAGTACGTTTTGGCGATCTGTTCAAGTTTCACTTGAGGTACAAACCGGGGCACGCTCTCGTCGCAGGAGTGATCGCGGAAGACGTCGACATCCATCGGCAAGGTTCCGTCGAAGTACTTGGGATCGATCTGGGTTGTGCCAAAGCTGGAGAACATGACTTTTACGTATTTGTGTTTGGCGTTAGTGGTCTCAATGACAACGACCTCCTGGTTCTGAGTAGCGGAGGCCGACTTGGAGGAATGCAGCATCACATCGTAGGCGACTATCTTGCCGGTGATCTTCGTTCCCTTGGCGTAGACGAGCAGCGCGGCTGCCAAGATCGCGATTGCCGTCAGCAGTATTCTTTTCGTTCGTCGCACGGAGGGCTCCTAGTCGATCAGGCGGTTGGCGATCGGGGCGTAGCTGTCGATGCGCCGGTCGCGGAGAAAGGGCCAGTTGCGGCGGATGTCTTCAAGCGCTTTCAGGTCCACGTCGCCGATCAGGATTTCTTCTTTGTCATGCGACGCTTCGGCGAGAACGCGGCCGAAAGGATCGCAGAAAAACGATCCGCCCCAGAATTCGAGTCCCTGGCCAGGGGCGGACTTGCCGCGGATGTTGCCGGTTTCGAATCCGACGCGGTTCACGACGGCCACATAGACGCCGTTGGCGATGGCATGGGCGCGCTGAATGGTGCGCCAGGCGTCGTGCTGCGCGACTCCGAATTCAGCTTTCTCGGCCGGATGCCAGCCGATGGCCGTGGGATAGAAAAGGATGTGCGCGCCCTGCAACGCAGTCAGACGGGCGCCTTCGGGATACCACTGGTCCCAGCAAACGAGTGTGCCTAACTTGCCCGCGCTGGTGTCGAGCGCGCGGAATCCGAGATCGCCGGGAGTGAAGTAGAACTTTTCGTAGTAGAGAGGATCGTCGGGGATGTGCATCTTGCGGTAGATACCGCGGAGGGTGCCGTCGTTCTCGAAGATCGCCGCCGTATTGTGATAGACGCCAGGCGCGCGCTTCTCGAACAGGGAAGCGACGAGCACCACTTTGTTGGCGCGGGCAGCGGCGGCCAGCTTCTCGCTGCTGGGACCGGGTATCGGCTCGGCAAGATCGAACAGCGAATGGTCTTCGCGCTGGCAGAAATATTGCGTCTGGAAAAGTTCTGGCAGGCAGACGACCTGGACTCCGCGCTGTGCGGCCTCGGCAATCCGGGAGATGGCTTTTTCGAGATTCTGTTCCGGCTCCGGCCCGCAGGACATCTGGACCAGAGCCACGCGGAATTTTTCAGGCGGCACGCTTCCGACCTCCGCGATCAATATAGCAAATTCGCATCTAGCTTCTGGCTGCTAGCTCGGTCTCTCCTGGGCGAATGGTTTACCGCAGAGATCGCCGAGAAAACCCGCGGAAAGCGCTGAGAGCATCACGTCTTGATCAAAGCGGCCAGGGCACGGGCCAAGCGGGGACTTGGTGCAGCGGCCTTTTCCACACGCTGCGCCAACTCGGGCGAGGGCGCGGAACGCATGATGGCTTCCAGGGCGCGCTCCGCATCGGCTGATTCCGATTTCACTTGATCGAGCAGGAATTCCAGGGCAGCGTCCTGACGCGTTAGCGCTATGGCGGAGCAAAGGACCGAGCGGAACCACGGATCGGAGGCTGTCTCCAGGCTTTGGCGCAGTGTTTCGAAAGCTCGTGGAGAATGCGTGGCGGCGATGGCCAGCGCGGCTTCGCCTGCGGGATCATCTCCGGCAGCGAGGAAGCGGCTGACCCACGGGATGACCGCGACACCCTCGAGACGCAGGATTCCGCCGTAGCAGGCGCCGAGGACTTCCGGCTCGTCGTTGCCGAGCGTGGCCCTGAGGCGAAGCAGCAGAGAGGCAGACGGAGGTCCGACCTGTTCGACGGCGCGGGCTATCTCGGCTCGAACCGATTTGTCACTATCAGAGAACAGATCGACCAAGTGCGCGAGGAGGTCCGTATTGTTCAGACTGCGGCACTGGACCAAACCTAAGGCACAGGTCGCACGAAGCGTGCCCGCGGTGTCGGAACGGCCTCCCCAGACCGGTTCGAGCTGGATGTGGCGCATGCCGCGCAGATAGACGTCCGGCTCCTGGTATTCCATCGCCGACAGGGCGCGGCTGATGGCGTTCTTGGCCCAGCACTGCGGATCGGACTTCTCCGGGTTGTCGAAGAATCGCTCGAAGGCGGTCAGCAGATCAGGCATGAGATCGCGCAGATTGAATTCTCGAACGAGGTCGGCAGCCTTGGCGGCGACGAAGTTATTTTTGTTCGTCAGGGCTTTGCGGAGGGGGTCGATGCGCGCTTTCTCCGGGGCGTCGCGGAGGGCGTCGAGAGCGGCGAGTTGTTGTTCGAAGGCGCGCTTGCCGGGCATTTGGGAACCGGACCTCAGACGTCGGACCGCGGACCCCGTGGTTGTCCTCTGGGGATCCAGTGGCAGAGGTCTGGCGTCCGACGTCGGCGGTTACAGCATACGGCATGAGTGCGTTGTCCCGCGTGGCGTCCTCAGACGTGGTTCCTGTAGAGTAGTGGATCGAAGAGAAACGAAGTTGAGTTTGGAGGCTGGGTTTGAAACAAGGCAATGGGAATTCGCACGGGCAACAAGCAGGAGATGGAGTCGATCGCAAGTTGCACAATCCCATCGAGGACCGGCTGATTCCGCTCGAGCCGCTGGATTTGGGGAAGATTTCGTCGATTGATGGCCTGGTGCGAGCCATGGCGAAGACCGCCTTTACGGGCCGTCAACTGGGAGAAGCCGCCGATGTGCTGGAGGCCATGGCGCTGGACGAGGACGCGTTTGTGGTGATGACGCTCGCCGGGGCCATGACCGTGGCCAAACAAGGGCTCATCGTCACCGAGTTGATCGACCGCGGCATCGTCAATGCGATCGTGTCGACCGGGGCGCTGATGGCCCACGGTCTGGTTGAGGCGACGGGAAGGGCGCATTTCCGCGCGAATCCTGAGGTCTCGGACGAGGAACTCTACGAGCAGGGATATAACCGGGTTTACGACACACTGGAGCCGGAGCAGAATCTGGACGACGTCGAAGAGGTCATGTCGGCGGTTTTGGAATCGTGGGATCACAACGAAGTCATGTGTTCGTACAAGCTGAACCACGCGATCGGCGCGCATCTGGCGAAGCATGCGGAAGGGCAGCGGGGCATTCTGAAATCGGCGTATGAGAAGGGTGTGCCGGTGTTCGTGCCAGCGTTCAGCGATTCGGAACTTGGGTTAGATACGGCGCTGAACAATCGTCTGCGGGAGTCGACGGGGCGGCACAAGATCCGGTTTGATCCGTTTCTCGACCTAGAGCATTTCGCTGCCACGTTGCTTCGTCAGAAGAAGCTGGGCATCTTCACCATCGGAGGCGGCGTGCCGAGGAACTGGTCGCAGCAGTTCGGTCCCTTTTGCGAACTGCGGCACCGACGGCTGGGTGAGAACGTGCCGCTGAAGCGCTATCACTATGGGTTGCGGATCTGTCCGGAACCGGTGTATTGGGGAGGACTGTCGGGGAGCCCCTACAGCGAGGCGATCTCCTGGGGCAAGTTCGTGCCTCCATCCGAGGGCGGGATGTTTGGCGAGGTGTTCGTGGACGCCACGGTTGGCCTGCCGATCATAGTGGCTGCGGTACTGGAACGATTGGACAAAGCCAAGAAGGGCGGAAAGAAGAGCGCAAAGGCCGTCACGAAGAAGTAGACGCTTGAATTGCCTGACCGGCTCGGCTCCTGGCTAGTAGGCGTAGGGCGTGCGGCGGCGGCGTTCGGGAAAGATCTTGATCATGACCATGCCGGCGACGAAGCCTCCGATGTGCGCCCAGAAGGCCACGCCTCCCACGTCGCGGCCCGGAGCCATCTGCAGAACGGCGGCTCCGTTCACAAACTGAATCACGATCCACTCGCCAAGCACAACCCAGGCCGGCAGATACAGGACAAATACAAAGAACCACGTTAATACTCTGGCTCGCGGGTAGAGGAGGAAGTACGCGCCCAGAACGCCCGCAATGGCTCCGCTGGCACCGACGGTTGGAACGTTGGATTGCGGATAGATCATGACCTGGGTGCTCATGGCCAGCAGACCCGAGAGCAGGTAGAAGACGAGATACTTGAAATGGCCGAGGTAGTCCTCGACGTTGTCGCCGAATATGTAGAGGAACCACATGTTTCCGAGCACGTGCGTCCAGCCGGCGTGAAGGAACATGGACGTGAAGAAGGGAAGCACGACATCGATGAGGTGGTAGCGCGTGGAACCCGCGAGGAAGGCGGCGAGGTGCGCCGGGACTTCGCCGTATACGTGGGCGAAGGCGTCGCCGGCGCGTGGGCCGAGCGTCCACTGGTAGAAATAGATCAGGATGTTGAGGGCGATCAGGAACCAGTTCACGTAGGGCGTGCTATAGCTGGGCTGATCGTCTTTCAGTGGCAGCATGGAGACCTAACGATTTGGTAATTTGTAATTGGGGAATCAGAACGCCCCAACAGAAAGGCCACCGGAAGAACGATGCTCACCCCGGTCCAATCACCAAATTACGCAAGTACAAAATTACCAAATCTTCGGATGAACGGCGTACTCATAATCGATAAACCCTCAGGCCTGACCTCGCATGACGTAGTCAGCCGGGCCCGGCGCATTTTGAATCAGCGGTCTGTGGGGCATCTGGGAACACTCGACCCCATGGCCACGGGGATTCTTCCGCTGGTGATCGGCAGCTTTACGCGGCTGGCGCAATTCTATCTGGGGGCAGAAAAAACGTACGAGGGGACGATCCGCTTCGGATTTTCTACGGACACCTACGATGCTGAGGGCGATCCTACGGCCGCTCCGGTTGAGGTGAACCTGAGCAGGGAAGAGTTGGAAGCGCTTGCGGGGAAGTTTCGCGGAGTCATCTCGCAGAATCCGCCGCCGTTTTCGGCGAAGAAGGTCAAGGGAGTGCCCGCCTACAAGCTCGCGCGTAAGCAGAAAGAAGTGAAGCTGGAGCCGGTCTCGGTGGAGATCAAGGAGTTCGAGATTCTTTCGGTCGAGAGCGATCGGGCCACGTTCCGCGCGCGTGTGGGATCGGGAACGTACATGCGATCGGTGGCGCACGACATGGGGCGGGAGTTGGGATGTGGCGGGCATCTGGAGTCGCTGCGGCGCACGAGCGTGGCGGAGTTTACTTTGGCGGACGCGCATACGCTGGACGAAGTGGCGGCGGTCACGGCAGGGAACTCAGCGCAGACGATCGAGGACATTCTCGTTCATCCGCGCAAGTTGTTGCCGCACCTTCCGTCCGTGACCGCCGACGAGATGGCCGCCGGCTATATTCGCAGCGGGCGCACGGTGAACCTGGCGGAGATGTCGCGAGCGCCACTGGTGAAGGTGTTCGCAGGACAGCGCGAGCTGATTGCGGTTGCCACACGGGTAGCGGGGACACTGTTTCATCCGAAGATCGTGCTGGTGGGGTCGTAGGGATCATTTTCGACAGCGCAGGCGGAGCGAAGGATCTCGAGCGGCTTGGACGCGCTGCACGCGAGATCCTTCACTCCGGCGGAAGAACGCCTCCGTTCAGGATGACACCGTCAAAACGATGTCTCAGCTTCGGCGTGTTTCCACTCGCCGGGCATTGGTGGTATACCTCCCATGGCTGCAATATTCCGTTTATTTGCGCAAAAGGGAGATTCACCCATGCCATCTTCGCTCTGCAAACCGTCGCGCATTCTTTTGGCCGCGATCTTCTTCGGTTCCTTCATCTGTGCCGCACAGAACGCCGACGTTTCCAAATTGCCGCCGGTGCTGGATGTTCATGTTCATGCCATGGACTTGGCCTTTCCGGGGCTGCCGCCGATGTGTCCGAATACTTCGAAATTCACTGCCTCCGATCCCAAGACGAAGGAAGAGCAGTTCGGTTGGGTGAAAGAGCCGTGCACGCCCGCGCTGTATCCGTCGGCTCCGGGCGAGTACATGAAGGACGTGCTGGCGGAGATGGAGCGGATGAATGTCACGGCCGTGGTGTTTGGCGATCCGAAGAGCGTGCAGAAGTGGAAAGACGCGGCGCCCAACCGCGTGATTCCGGGAACGGCATTCTCGAACGGAATGGCTCCCGGGGACCGCGTGCCGATCGAGGACCTGCGCAAGAGTTTCACGACCGACGGCTTCAAGGTGATGGGCGAGATCGGATTGCAGTATGAAGGTCTGTCGCCGAGCGATCCTTCAGTCGACAAGTATTTCGCGCTGGCCGAGGAACTCGATATTCCGGTCGCGATCCACATGGGTACGGGCGGGTCTGGGCGCGCGAACGTTGCCATGCCGAAGTTTCGCGGGTCGATGGGGAATCCGCTGCTGCTCGAAGAACTGCTGGCGCGGCATCCGAAGCTGCGGGTGCAGGTGATGCATGCCGGGTATCCGATGATCGAGGAGATGCTGACCCTGCTGCAGGCAAATTCGCATGTGTACGTCGACGTGGCGGGGCTGATCTGGAGCTATCCGCTGAAAGAAGTCAACATGTACATCCAGCGGCTGGTGGAGGCTGGGTTTGAAGACCGCGTGATGTTTGGAACGGATCAGCTTTTGTGGCCGAAGCTGATGGCGTACTCGATCAGCATCATCCAGAACGCGGACTACCTGACGGCCGAGCAGAAGCGCGACATTCTGTATAACAACGCGGCGCGGTTCCTAAGGCTGGATGTGGCGAAGGGGAAGTAGGGTCCGACGAAGCGAATAAACGAGCTGCGGAACGTTGCTGTCCACAACCGAAACTACTTCCTCGGCCCGGGTACCGCTAAGCCGCGGAGAGGGGGCAACTCCAGGGAAGGCGCTAGTTTTGCTACCGGGACGAGCATCTGCAGGAGGGTTGCATACAGTTCGTCGAATTCTTTGGAGCCAGGTGCGTCGGACTTTGTTTCGCTCGTGCCGGCTTGCACCCTCGATATGAACTTCATTCTGAAATGATCGACGCTGCGGGTTAGGGGTTCTGCCGGCATCGACCCGAATCTCTTGATGTCGAGTTGAGCCCGCAGTTCGTCAAATGTCACGCCCGGTGCGACATCGCCCAATCGGCCGTATGCGAGGCACTTACCAGGATTTGTTGAGGCAATCAATTGATTATCTGCATAGACGCGGACGAGTAAACCCCGATTCCAACCCGGGTTTGAAATGTCGCCAACCAGGATGGAGTCAGGCGACCGGCTGACCACTTGGGCTTTGTGCACAATTGCTGTGTCTTCGCCTGCAGATGCCGACACTGCCCATTTCTCGACGGAAACCGCGGCTCCATCAGTTGCCCAGTCAGGATTGCCATCGATTTTCATTCCCCAAGCCCAGGTTAGAGGGAAGCGATTGGGCGTGGGGACTTGTGACAAGGGTCTGAGTGCCGGATGGCCATCCTCGGAAATGACCGTCGCGCACAGGCTCTCCTCTTGCTCCCGGACCTCGGGACCGCGGAAGTCCGCAGTTCGGTAAAGGACAACGTATCCATCTGCGCTACCTGCAGCGAAATAAGAGTCGTCCGGGGACCAAGCAACGGATTCGAAGGGCATTTTACCGAAAGACCGGTAGCCGGTCTGAGCGGCATCGGGAAGGGACCACGAACTCAGGTCGCCGCCGGAACCGTAACTCCCGCCAGCGAGCAGGAGTGACTTCCCCGAATGACTGATGGAAGCGGCAAATATCCCGGCGCGAAACTGAGTAATCTCATGCTGCAATTCGCCAGACGGTAGAGAGCGAAACTCAACGCTCTTGCCAGCAGCAATTCCTGCTCCGCCGGTTACCAACGCGGTTTCATCAGGCGTGAACTCCGCAAAGAAAGGGAAGTCGGATGGCAAAGTCTTCTCAGTTACGTAACCCGGCAAGCGGCGCAGCTGAAGTGTCTGTTTCGTGGCGACCGCAATGTGCATGCGGCTCGGCGAGACGCCGATCCGCTGGACGCGCCCGGCAACGACTTTGGTGACTCCCGTTTTGAGGTCAACCTCGTATAACAGTCCGCCCGTCAGGACGATTGCCTTGTCCTCGCTAAGGAATGCAAGGGATTCCGGGATGTCCTTGGCGATGACGCGGCTTCTCAGTTTGCCTGCGGGGGCAATTCGCCAGATGCTCAATACCCCCGACTCAGTAATGCCAGCCACCAGATTGCCGGACGGGGATACGGCGACCTTCTGGTAGAAACTCTGGTTTCCTTCGCCTTGGCCAAGATCTGTTGCTGTCCAATCGCTCGTGTTCCATAGGCGGATGCCGCCCCAGCCAGACCATCTTCCGCACGCCGCGGCAAGGATCGATCCGTCCGGCGAGAAGGCAACGTCGTTTACGGCGCGGCCGCATTCCAGCTTTCGGAGGAGTGAGGAATCCGACTTTGGTTCAACGAAGGCGGCACTGGAAAAACACAGAAGTAGCACGAACGTGAGATGGTATCGGTAGGGCACCTTAAGAAGTCCCTCGGATCTTCGAAGTATATTGACTCCGCAGGACGGTTGGTTGGTTCCGGATACCGGGCTGCACAATGTCCGATAACAGGTATTATGTAAAACGATGGGAATGCCGCTAGGCTCTGGCGTTGCCGTCAGGCTAGTTACATCTTGTACTTGCCCAGATCCTCGTCGTTGAGGCCTTCCAGCCACTTGCGGAGTTCCTCGGTGGTGACGCGGTCGGACATGTTGGCGGCCAGTTTAGAGGTCTTCAGAACGTTGTCTTCGACGAAGATCGGGCAGTCGACGCGGAGCGCCAGAGCGATGGCGTCGGACGGACGGGAATCGATGCTGATGACTTCCCCGCCGCGCTCCAGCCAAATCACGGCGTAGAACGTGTCTTCTTTTAATTCTGTGACGACGACCTTGTGAACCTGGGTCTCGAGGCCCATCAGGACATTCTTGATGAGGTCGTGAGTCATGGGACGCGGGGTTGAGACCTTCTCCATTTCAAGCGCGATGGCGTTGGCTTCGTAGACGCCGACCCAGATGGGGAGCACGGTTTCGCCGCCGACGTCCTTCAGGATCACGATGGGCATGTTGCTGACTGGATCCATCATCAAGCCGCGAATTGTCATTTCGACTTCCATCGTGAACCTCCGAACTTGCCTACATTAACAGTTCGCCCAACAGGCTGTTAGGAAAACTTCCCGTGACCAGGACCGGGACATAGCTGCCCAGTTTCAGTTCGGTCCCAGAGTTGGCGGTGAAATTCAGGGTCTTGTTGTGGGAGGTGCGGCCGATCCACTGTCTGCGGGATTCGTTCTTGCCTTCAACCATTACCTCGAGGGTTTGCCCTATGTACTTTTTGTAGCGCGAGATCTGGATATCGCGCTGATGGCTCATCATGGCGTCGAGGCGGCGCGATTTCTCTTCCTCCGGGATGGCGTCGTCGAGGCGCAGCGCCGGCGTATTCGGGCGGGCTGAGTACTTGAACGAAAAGACGCCGTCATAGCCCACCTCGTCGAGCAAAGTCAGCGTCTGTGCGAAGTCGGACTCGGTTTCTCCCGGGAAACCCAGGATCACATCGGTTGTGATGCTGATCTCGCGCTTGGCGGCCTTCAACCAGGAGATGCGCTCCAGGTATTCGTCACGAGTGTAGAGGCGCTGCATGGCCTGGAGGACGCGCGTGGAGCCGCTCTGGACGGGCAGATGAACGTGGTCGCAGAGCGCGGGAACGGCGTCGATGGCCTCGACAATGTCGCGGCCAAAGTCGCGCGGGTGGGAGGTGGTGAAGCGAACGCGGCGAATTCCCTGTACCTGTCCCACAGCTGCCAATAATTCAGCAAACGTCTTTTTTTCAGAAGGATCGCGGTAAGAGTTGACGTTCTGCCCGAGCAACTGGATGTCGGTGTAGCCGAGATCGGCCATCTGACGGGCCTCGGCCAGAACCGAGTCGGACGTGCGGCTGCGCTCTTTCCCGCGCGTGAACGGGACGACGCAATACGCGCAGAACTTGTCGCAGCCTTCGATGATCGTGATATATCCGCGATGCGGGTTGGTGCGGGCCGTGTACTCGGTTTCGAAGCACTTGTCGGTCTGGCGGTCGTCGAGGCCGGTGATGCGTACGAGTTGCGAGTCCCGAGTAGCGAGTACCGAGTCCCGAGCGCCCGCTTTTGGCGAGGACCCAACTGACTTCCCTTCTAAGTGGGCACTTTCCAGTTGCACCAGCATCCCGGGCAGATTCTGGTACGAAGCCGATCCACACACCAGCGAAACGTGGGGCGCGCGATCGAAAATCTTTTCGCCTTCCTGCTGCGCTACGCACCCCAGTACGCCGAACTTCTTGCCTTGGGCCTGCAACTTCTTGTAGTCAGCCAGACGGTGAAAGACCTTCTGTTCGGCTTTGTCGCGGATGGAGCAGGTGTTGTAAAGGATCAGGTCAGCCTGCTCGACCGATTCCACCTGGCGATAGCCTTCCTGCATGAGCGTCCCGACGACCTTCTCGGAGTCGTGGACGTTCATCTGGCAGCCGAAGGTCTCCAGGTAGAAAGTCTTCTGCGAATCCCCAGACATATTGCCCAGTATAGCGCGTGCAGGAGGACGTTTGGGCTACAGGGTGCCCGCGGATGGAAGGATTTCCAGCGTTTCTACGGTTGCGTTCGGCGGAAGGAGAATTGCCTCGAGCACGGCGTTCGCCACGGTCGCGGGCGACATCATTTTCCTGCGTGGAGCTTGCGGCCAGAGAGTGTTCCAGATGTCGGTATCGGTAGCGCCGGGAAGCAGGCCGATGACACGAATGCCTTGCGGGCGAAGTTCTTCTCGCAGTGTATTGGTGAGGCCGAGCGCGGCGTGTTTCGAGGCGTTGTAGGCGGCGGATCCGGCGAAGACGCGGGTGGCGGCGATGGAGAGATTGTTGACGATGGTGCCGCCGCGCGGGATGAGGCCGAGCGCGGCCTGCGTGACGAGGAATGTGCCATCGAGGTTGGTGGCGAATACATCCTTCCAGATTGGGTACGGGAGTTTGTCTACTGCCAGGTTGGGGTGGGCGATGCCGGCGTTGTTGATCACGATGTCGAGTCGGTGGAATTCGCCGCGGATGGCGCGGAAGAGGTCGTCTACGGAGTGAGGGTCGCGGATGTCGCAGGGATGAGTGAGGACACGGATTTTCTTACGCGACAGTTCCCTGCTCAGTTTCTGCAGGTCTTTCTCGTTGCGGCTGGTCAGGATCAGATTGCAGCCTTCTTCAGCGAAGGCGCGCGCGATGGCGAGACCGATGCCGCGACTGGCGCCAGTGATGAGGGCAGTTTTGGATTTCAATTTGAGCTTGGGCACGGACCATGATAGTCCGGGAGCTAATCGAAAGTGCTCTGATAAGGGACCGATCACTTCCTGCGGGCTTGTGGCCCGGAGTTTTGAGTGTAATGGCGATTTATTGACAATGATCGGTTGTGGAAGCCACAGTCCGCCAGTGCCCTCGCTCAGTGTTTAGCTCCTGCTTGCAACAATACGGCTCTAACGTCGTCGTGATTCCCCGCGATGGCTGCATCCAGTGCGGTTCCGCCCTTATCCGTTCGGGCATTTGGATCAGCCCCGTTGGCGAGCAGCAGCTTTACGATTTCAAGATAGCCCTCTTGGGATGCAATGACCAGTGGGGTCGCACCGTCCATCTTCCTGGCGTTGACGTCCGCCTTGGCTTCGATCAGCGCCTGCACTACATCCTTATACCCTCTTGCGGAAGCAAACATCAGAGGCGTTGTGCCTTGGTCGGAGGTACTGACGTTAACGTTAGCTTTGGAGCCGAGTAATGCTCTGACCACGTCAACGTGCCCTTCCTGAGAGGCCATCATCAACGCTGTCGCACCATTGCTGCTCTTGACATTGACCTCTGCGCCCTTGGAGAGCAACGACTGCACCAGTTCCAAATGGCCACTGAGGGAAGCGGCATTCAGAGCAGTAAGACCATCGAGCCGCTTGAGATTGACCGCAGCCCCTTTATCGATCAGCAATTGCACAATGTCTTGGTTTCCGTTCAGACAGGCGACCATCAGAGCAGTCGTGCCATCATTTGTCGCGGAATCGCCTTTGGCACCCTTCTCAAGCAAAAGGCGCACTACGTCACCATGGCCATTCTTGGAAGCCATGTACAACGCATTCACACCCTCCTTGTCCTTGGCATCGATCTCCGCACCCTTGGCTAGCAGTAACTGCACGATGTCAAGGTGTCCGCTAGACGAAGCACAATAGAGCGCGGCGACACCATTATTCCGCTTCGCATTGACGTCGGCTCCTCTAGCCAGCAATTCCCGCACGACGTCAGGCTGATCGTTCGCGCAGGCATCGAGCAGCGGGGTCACGCCTTCGTCCGTTCTCGCTTCGATACTCGCGCCGTGGTCGAGCAGCAACCGCACAACATCAAGGTGCCCGGTTTCCGATGCGACGATTAATGCGGTGCTTCCTCTTTTAGTTGTTGTATTGACGTCGGCTTTCTTTGCGAGTAATGCGTGTACAACTTCGACGTGGCCTTCCTGGGACGCCCACGTCAAAGGAGTCCACCCCTTTTCATCTGAAAGACTGGCATCCGACCCACTGGAAAGTAGTGTGTTCACAATTTCCAAATGGCCACGCTGAGAGGCGAGCGACAATGCAGTCTCGCCCGCATCATCCTGGAGATTGACTTTCGCGCCGTGGTCCAGGAGGAACCGCACTATGTCGATACGCCCTTCTTGAGACGCCCACATCAGTGCAGTATCGCCACTCTGACTCTTAGCATTGACAGCCGCTCCGCTCGCCAGAAGAGTTTGGACACGCGACAAATCGCCTTTGCCGGACGCATGGAAGAGGTCGTCGTCTTGCGCGCCAGCGGGCAAGCCTGGCAGAAGACAAACCGAAACTAAAAGAAGGGATAGCAACCAATGCCCAAGCATGGAGGTCTTCATCCTAGGCTATAGATTGTCGCATTCCAAGACTGATTGTTGTTAACAGGCGATTGCACTCAAAACCCCTCATGGCAGGTCAAAGAGTGTAATGGCGATATTACGCGCAAAGGACTTTTCCCGACTATCTTTGAGACCGCTCTTCAACCTAGAACTGCGGCGACTCCGGCATTAGGCGCGACTCTATATTCGGTCTGCACCAGGCCGCTCGGATAGTGCTGCGTGCGGACGTGCTCGAGGCGAATGTCGTTCGGTAGCGAGCCGAACAGCGGGATGCCCTGGCCGATCAAGACGGGGACGCGTGTGATGATGAGGCGCTGGATCTGTCCGGCCCGGAGGAAGCGCTGGACGGTGACGCCTCCATCGACGTAGAGATGCTTGAATCCGCGGCCTTCGAGGGTCGAGACAATTTCTTTGGGCTCACCTTGCATCTGCTCGACGCGCGCTTTTGGGATGCTGGAGAAATCCAGTTTGCCGCTGCTGAGAACGAATACCAGTTTGTCCCCGTAGGCCCAGCCGCCGAAGCCTAAAACCGTTTCGTAGGTCTTGCGGCCGATCACGAGGGCGTCGACGCTTGCGAAAAATTCGTCGAAGCCGTGGGGTTCGGGGGTGGCGGGAAGGAAGTCGAGGGCGCCATCGGGGCGAGCGATGAAGCCGTCAACGCTAATTCCGATAAAAACCGAGGCTTGCATGGGGAGACATGATGGCGGGTTTCGTGAGCTGGGTCAACTGACCTAGGAGAGGTCCACGAAATCACCCCCCGCAAGTCCTGACCGGAAGCAGATTGCTTTTGTCGCCGCCGCGGGTACGAACGAGGGCACAACGACCCTGGTTTTCGCTCTAATCCTGTCCAGGCTTGGAATGAAGGGCGACCCAAGCGCCCATCGAATATGCAACCGCCCCTAGTGCTGGCATCGTGAAAACTAAAATAGCTAGAGGGCTTCCTCCCCACGCACTTGCATCTTTAAAGCTGGTAAAGAACAGGTGCCATCCGCGATGAAGGAAATCGCCTTTGGCAGGGTTCCAGGGTGGAAACCGGTAATCACGGCATTCATCCCATATGCCGTAAACGAGCCACACGGCGCTTAGCGGCCATCCCCAGCAGGCGATCCGATCACGCCTGACACGGTTCACGAGAAATCCAAGAATGAGTCCGGGGCCCCATCCCAATGGACTGACCACTAACGGAAGAAGGTCCAGGAAAGCCTCGCCGCTCCGCCCGAGGATTGCCATCATCACGAACCATATCGCGGTGGTCCCAACGACAGCTACGAGTGTGTGGAAGACGAATCTACGAGCGATATCCACAGTGTGATTGGCGGGTTTTCTGCCAGTGGCCTTGTAAGATTACCACGACTGAGGGTACCCCGATCCTTGCGTTCTCCGCCGCGCTTGGTCAAATTCGGTGGAGTAGTGCTGAAAGTCAAAACCCCCCACCCTCTTTCGCACAAACCGCGAAAGAAGGATGGGGCACCCGCTTACTGACTAGGTGCTGCTGTGGCGCTGGCGGATCAGCGACAGGAATTCGTTGCGCGTTTCTTGTTCGTCTCTGAAACAGCCGAGCATGGAACTGGTTACGGCTGCGGAATGTTGCTTCTCCACTCCGCGCATCATCATGCAGAGATGACGAGCTTCGATGACTACGCCTACGCCTTGCGGCTCGATTACTTTCTGGATGGTCTCGGCGATCTGCGTCGTGAGGCGCTCCTGAATCTGCAGACGGCGGGAGAACAACTCTACGAGGCGAGGAATCTTGCTCAGTCCGATCACTCGCCCATTCGGGATGTACGCCACATGCACCTTGCCGAAGAACGGCAGCATGTGATGCTCGCACAGGCTGAACATCTCGATGTCTTTGACGATGACCATCTCGTCGTACTGAACGGTGAACAGGGCGCCTTTGAGCAACGTCTCGGGGTCTTCCTGATATCCCTTGGTCAGGAAGTGCATCGCTTTCTGCACGCGCTCGGGGGTGTCGATGAGGCCTTCGCGCGTGGGGTCCTCTCCCAGGCGTACGAGGATTTCGCGGACCAGATCTTCGTAGCTGGCGCTGGTTAGAGTAGGCACTTCTTTTTTCTCGGTGGTTTTCATGGGCTATCACCCTTCCCGGTAAAACGATTACAGGCGCGGTTCGTTGCCTCCTGCGTATTCGAATGAGTTCATCATCGTCTCTTCAAGCCGCACACGTTCCAGATGAGCGTGCGGGAAGGTGCGCTGCAAGATTTCGAAGACCTCAATACATAGATTTTCCGTGGTGGGCACGGTTTGGGCAAATTCTTTCAGCGTATTCAAATTCTCCAGATCGTAGCGGGTGAGCACTTTCCTTTCGACGCATTGGTCGAGGTCGACCAGGTTGCAGACCATCCCCGTCGTATCGTCGACAGGCCCGCTCACCGTCACCTCCAGCGCATAGTTGTGGCCGTGGCCGTGAGGGTTATTGCACTTGCCGTACGTGGCAAGGTTTTCCTCGGCCGACATGTTGGAGCTGTGCAGGCGGTGCGAGGCGGAGAAGAGATATCGGCGGGTGAGGTGGGCTTTCATCTTTTTCAGCTTCTAGCTCCAGGCTACTAGCTTTTAGCTACTCCTCTCCGTAAAAATCTACGAACAGGTCTGGGGTCTCGTAAACGCGGACCCGGTGCAGCTGTGCCTTTTCCAGCTTCGGTTGCAGGCGCTGCCAGACCGCAATCGCGATGTTTTCCGTGGTTGGAACCTTCGTCATGAACTCCGGAACTTCCTTGTTCAGGAAGCGATGATCCATGGCGTCGAGGATCTCGCGGTTCATGATCTCTTTGAGTTGCTTCAGATCGACGACAAACCCGGAGCGCGGGTCGACTTTGCCCTTTACTGTGACCTCGAGCGTGTAGTTGTGGCCGTGTCCGTTCGGATTGTTGCATTTTCCGAAGATGCGGCGGTTTTCTTCCGGACTGAATGCGGGGCTGTGGTAGTAGTGCGATGCGGAGAATTCGGCTTTGCGGGTCAGATAGACCATATCGTTCGTTCGATCTCAGCTCAGGGCGGCGGCGTGCCGCGGATGTATCACTGCAAAGATGTCTTCAGTCAACGTCTATTAGACGACCGCTTGCGTCCTCAGGGTTCAGGACTTAGTTCCTTGGGAGGTCCGGACTGAGCTCCTTGGGGGGCTCCATAGCATATGGGTCAAGGGCCTGCCACTTCAAGGAATTGAGGGTCTCCTGCTCGGGGCAGAACGTCTTGTTGGGCTCGAACACGATGATCTTGTAGACGTAGCGCTTGTGGTGCGGCGCGTCGAAGGCGAACTCGAAGGCGATGCCCTTCTTCTTGTCGATCCAAAACACCGGCGGACGCGAGCCCAGCAGAGGCGACGGGGCTATCAGTAGCACCCAGGCGTGCATTTCCTTGTAGGCGTTCCGGACTTTTTCCGGAGCATCAAACGTCGTGATGTCTTCGGCAGTGTGGAAGCGCGTGGTCGACGACTCAATCTGGAAGACCTTGCCTTTCTTTACGCGGATGAAAACGTCGCCGTGTCCGTCAGGGTTCGTGGAGTCGATCCAGTCGATGGTTGAACCGCAGGCGTCGTCCCACTCCTGGTCGATGTCTTTCTTGGGGAAAAGTTCGTGAGAGCGATCAACGCTGTCGCCCAGTTTGAGGGGGCCGACGCTGTGCCCCGCCTCAATCATGGTGTTGGCGAACTTGGGATCGTCCGACGAAGTCTGCGGCGTGCCCGAACCTGCGCGCAACTGGGTGCTGGCGGAGATCAGGAGCAGCGTGGTTAACGCAAAGACGAGCGGTGTCTGCATGAGCGTTTTGCTGGCGAGATTCGACGGCTGATCCGAAGGCTGCTCCGCTCCCGGGTAGGTCCTTCCCTTCCAGGCGACCGCTCCCTTGGCGTGTTTTCGCCTGGAGCGTAGCAGCAAATAGGCGAACATGGGCATGCCGAAGGCCGCGCCCAGGATGGTCGAGTCCGTGGTGAAGTTGGCGCGCTGCGTCCGCATCACGAGGGCGAGAAGGCCGCCAACAAACACTGGGGGCCACCAGAAGCTGGTTAGTACGTGAGCCAATATCAGGGCAAGCCCCGCCCAGGGAATCGCCCAGAGCAGCAGCGTCTTCAGGGCGAGCCAACCAGGATTGGGGAATAACAGCGCTAGATTTTTCGTCCAGCCCTCGCGCAGCTGCGAAAAACTGCGGTACATGCGGGTGCGGACGGCGTCGGCAGCATAGCGGAAGCGAAGCTTGTGGCCGGAGGCCTTCACGCGATGCGCCAGGGCTACGTCTTCGAGGATGTCGCCCGCCACGGCAGTATGTCCGCCGACCGCGTCATAAGTCTCACGCCGGATCAGGATGAATTGTCCGTTGGCAGCGGCGACCGGAGAGGCGGGAGCGCTGACCTGCGATGGCGGGTACTGGCGCGCCAATTCGGCAAAGACGACGGGCAGGATGGCCATCTCCCAGAAAGTGACAGCGATCTGCTCAGGAGAATAAGAAAGCATCTCGGCTTTGTTTTCGTTGGCATCCGCCACTGCCCGCGCCAGTGAACCGGGCAGATGCACCGTATCCGCATCGGTGAACAAGAGCCACGCTCCACGGGCTTCGCGCGCTCCGGTCGCAACGGCGTTGTTTTTGCCGGTCCAGCCGGGCGGCAGATCTCCAGCTTCGAGGACACGAACCCCGGGGAACGATTCGGCGATTTCCCGGGTTCGGTCAGTCGAGTGATCGTTGACGACGATGACTTCGAAATCCACACCCGATTGCTGGAGGAGGGATTCGAGACAAGTTCCGAGACTGGCGGCCTCGTTGCGGGCAGGGATAATCACCGAAACTTCAGGCTTCTGCGACGATGTGGCGGCGACCGGCATTATCCCCTGTGACGCGACTGCCTGTAATCCTTAGCGGTTCTGTTCAGAAACAGCAATGCGCGGCTTTCGACCGGCACGGGAGTACCATTATATCCGGGCGCGACCGCGGACTCGTTCTTGCGATGCTGGTTGCCGCACTACATCGCGAGCTTTGACGGTGGCAGCGAGAATATGGGAGCGCCGTCATCCCGTATAATAGAAAGATTCACTGTGCCCTCCGGAGTCTTCTGAGCGCTTGCTTTCAGGCTGCGGCGTGGCGTTCGGCCCTGATCGATGTCCTCGAATTTGACGCAGACTGACAGCATTGTGGTGCGCGGCGCCCGCGTCCATAACCTCAAGAATATTGACATTGAGGTTCCCCACAACACCCTGACGGTGGTCACAGGAGTGTCGGGCTCGGGCAAGTCGTCGCTCGCCTTCGACACCATTTACGCCGAGGGACAACGCCGGTACGTGGAATCGCTGTCGGCGTATGCCCGGCAGTTCCTGGAACGAATCGAGAAGCCGGATGCCGATATGATCGACGGGATCGCGCCGGCGGTGGCGATCCGGCAGAAGAACACGACGCGGAATCCACGGTCGACCGTGGCCACGGCCACCGAAATATACGACTACTTGCGGCTCCTGTTCGCTCGTGTGGGCAGGACGTTTTGCGTCAACTGCGGGCGCGAGGTCAAGAAAGACACGGTGGATGAAGTCGCCGATGCGATTGTGGCGCTTGGAGAAGGGACCCGGTCGCAGGTGCTGTTTCCGCTGCAAAGAGCAGGCGTGCCCAGCCTGCAGGCGGCTGACAAAGCGCGTCCGTCCAAATCGAAGAAATCCTCGAAGGCCGCTTCCGCCGAAGCACCTGCACTTTCCGAGGAGTTGAAGATCCGGTTGTTCGAGCTGCGAAAGGCAGGCTTTAACCGGCTCTATCAGCGGGGGCAGGTATTTGAGTTTTCGACTCCCGAGTCGCTGCTGGACATCAACTTCGCCGAACCGGCGTTCGTATTGGTGGACCGCCTGTCGGTTGCGCCCGATTCACGTACGCGCATCGTGGATGCGATTGAAACGGCGTATCGCGAATCCGGCGAGGTCATCTTTGAGATCCCCGGCGAGGACGGTACTGAGCCCAGGCAACTCCGGTTCGCACAGCGCTTCGAATGCAAGTTCTGCAACCTCCGCTACGAGGAGCCGGAACCGCGGCTGTTTTCGTTCAACAATCCATATGGGGCGTGCCCGAAGTGCCAGGGATTCGGGAATACGATCGATTTCGATCTCGATCTTGTCATCCCGGACAAGATGAAATCTCTGGGCGACGGAGCGATCGAGCCCTGGACCAAGCCAAAATACCGCCCCCTGCTCACGGATCTGAAGCGGTACGCCAAGACGGCCGGAATTCCGCTGGATGTGCCTTGGGTTGATCTCTCGGAGGAACACCGGAATCTCGTCATGAACGGTGACGGCCGATTTCTGGGCGTGCGAGGCTTTTTCAATCACCTGGAGCGCAAGAAGTACAAGTTGCACGTGCGCGTGTTCCTGAGCCGTTATCGCGGGTATTCGACCTGCGCCGAATGCAATGGGAGCCGTCTTCGCATGGAAGCACGGCAGGTGAAGATCCAGGGCCGCAACCTGTGCGAGATTTGCTCGCTGACTGTGGAAGATGCGTTGAAGTTCTTCGATCAGGTGAAGTTGAGTCCCGCGGAAGCTGAGATCGCGGACATGCTGCTGCATGAGATTCGCGAGCGGCTGGTTTTCCTGAACGAAGTCGGACTGGAATATCTAACGCTCGATCGGCTGTCCTCAACTCTGTCAGGTGGAGAGGCGCAGCGGATTCAGCTGGCGACATCGCTGGGATCGCGGCTGGTGGGCACGTTGTATGTGCTCGACGAGCCATCGATCGGGTTGCATGCGCGGGACACGCATCGGCTGGTCAAGATTCTTCACGATTTACGCAACCTGGGAAACACGATCCTGGTGGTGGAGCATGATCCCGACATCATGAAGGCCGCCGACCGCATTCTCGATCTCGGGCCGGGCGCAGGTGAAAATGGCGGGAAGCTGATTGCCGGCGGGACATACGACGAGATCGTCCACAATCCGGCATCGCTGACGGGGAGATACTTGTCCGAGGATCTGCGCATCCAGCCTCCGGCGACACGGCGCCGTCCCAGCTCACAGCAGATCAAAGTGAAAGGCGTTCGTGCGAACAATCTGAAGAATGTCGACATCAGTATTCCTCTGGGAATGCTGGTGGCGATTACAGGAGTTTCGGGATCGGGCAAATCGACGTTGCTGCATCAGGTGATCTACAAGGCTCTGGCGCAGGCAAAGCAGCAGGCGGCGAATGGGAACGCCTCAACCGCGACAGCGTCGGCCACGTGGGAATTGCTGGAGGGCGATCAATTCATCGACGAAGTTGTACTGGTCGACCAGTCCCCGATCGGGCGCACACCCCGCTCGAATCCGGTCACCTACATCAAGGCGTTTGACGCGATCCGCGAATTGTTCGCTTCCCTGCCCGAAGCGAAAAAGCGTGGGTTCAGCTCGGGGCATTTCTCCTTCAATATTCCCGGCGGCCGTTGCGAGACCTGCCAGGGAGACGGCACGGTTACGGTAGAGATGCAGTTCCTGGCTGACGTGGAACTGATTTGTGAGGAATGCAAAGGCACGCGCTACAAGCCGCAGGTGCTGGAGGTGCGGTATCGCGGAAAAAATGTGCACGAGGTGCTGAGCCTGACGGTGAAGGAAGCGCTGAAGTTCTTCGCGGAGGCGCCCAAGGTGACCGACAAGTTGCGCACGCTGGAAGAGGTCGGGCTGGGATATCTCCGGCTGGGACAGTCGGCAACGACGCTCTCCGGCGGCGAAGCGCAGCGCATGAAGCTGGCGGCCCACCTGCAACCGGCTACCCGCGAGAGTGGACGTGGCAAGAGCGACGAGAAGACCAGGCGGCGTCTCCTTTACATTTTCGACGAACCGACGACTGGATTGCATTTTGATGATGTCAGCAAACTTCTCGCTGCGTTTCGCCGTCTGATTGAAGTAGGAGGCTCGATTGTCGTGATCGAGCACAATCTGGAAGTAATCAAGACGGCCGACTGGGTGATCGATCTGGGTCCGGAGGGCGGAAATCGCGGAGGCAAGATCGTCGGTGTTGGACCTCCTGAGGCGATCGCCAAGTTACCGGGCTCTTACACCGGAAAGTATCTGGCACGAGTTCTGAAAGGCAATGGATCGGGAACAAATGGACGCGGGTAGGCGAATCTCGCGAGCTGCGCTGATCTGCGCGGTGGCCGGACTGCTAGTCAGTCATGCGACAGCCGGCATGGCGGGTCAATCACAGACAAGCCAAGAATCGTCGAACCAGAAGACACACCACAAGCCGAACGCTCGTCACACGACCGTGGCGGAGGACGAAGGCCAGTCCCCTGAACTCAGCAAGGCTGAGGAACTCATTCAGAACAAGAATTACGCCGAGGCGGAGACTCTGCTGCGGAAGGCGGCGGAGAGCGATCCGGAGAATTACGTCGTGTGGTTTGATCTGGGTTTTGTGGAGAACGCGCTTGGCAAGACCGAGGAGTCGATTGCGGCGTACCGCAAATCGGTTTCAGCCAAGCCGGATGTGTTCGAGTCGAACCTGAATCTGGGACTCCAGTTGGCCAAGAGCGAATCGCCGGATGCGGAGCAGTTTCTGAGCGCCGCCACCCGGCTTAAGCCCAGCAGCCACGCGGCCGAAGGGCTGGCGCGGGCGTGGATCTCGCTGGCACATGTGGTCGAGAGTAAGAAGCCGGCCGAAGCCATCGCGGCTTATCAGCAAGCGGCTCTGTTGCAGCCGAAAGACTCCGAACCGCACCTGGCAGCCGGGCTTGTATTTGAGAAACAGAATCAGTTCGCCGACGCAGAGCGGGAATATCGGGCCGCATTGGCGATCGATCCGGCGTCGCTCGATGCTGTTACCGGGTTAGCGAACATCTACATGCGCGGGGAACGTTTTTCAGAGGCGGCAGCAGAGCTTCGGAAGCTGGTTGCTGCGCACGCCGACTCGGCAGCGGCCCACGCTCAACTGGGACGAGTGCTTGCGGCCGACGGCAAGAACGCCGACGCCATCGCGGAATTGGAAATCGCAGCCAAGCTTGCTCCGGCAGATATGACGGTCGAACGCGATCTCGCCGACCTGTACACCACCGCAGGAAAGAGCGACAAAGCCGAGGCCGCATATCGGGCGCTGCTCGCTGCACATCCCGACGATGCCGAACTGCATCATCAGTTGGGAATCAGCCTGCTCCGACAGACGAAATATCCCCAGGCTCAACAGGAGTTCGTTGCCGCTCTGAAGCTTAAGCCGGATATGGGCGTCGCATATGGTGACCTGGCCTTTGCGGCGAGCCAGAACAAAGACTACGCCTTGACCCTCAAGGCTCTGGATGCGCGGGCGAAGTTCCTGCCCGAGATTCCGAGTACGTATTTCCTGCGGGCGTCCGCTTGCGATCATTTACTGGACATTAAACAAGCGGTGGCGAATTATCATTTGTTTCTGGAATCGGCGAACGGGAAGTATCCTGATCAGGAGTGGCAGGCGAAACATCGGCTGATTGCTCTGGAACCGAAGAAGTAGAGATCGCATCGATCATGCTCGGGGCACATGGTTTGATGGCATACAGCACAACTTGGTGGCGGGATTGGGTGTCTCGTCGATCCGGCTTCCGTTGGAGGGTGTTGGCGCTCGTCTGCCTGCTTGCAGCTGCGGTTGCGCATGCGCGAAGCGACGTCACCGTGGAAGAACTGAAGGCCCGTGTGTCCTCGGCGCCGGTCGCCGAGAAGGCAAAGCTTTGCGTGGAGATCGCCGAGAAAGAGCTGGCGGCGACGGACAAGCTCTATGCAGCCGATGACCTGGACAAGGCGCAGGCGGCTCTCACCGACGTGATCGCGTATGCCGAGCTGGCGCGGGATTATTCCATCCAGTCGCACAAGTATCAGAAACAGGCCGAGATTGCCATGCGCTCCATGGCTCGCAAGTTGACCGATCTGTTGCACGTGCTGAGCCAGGACGAGCAAGCTCCCGTGAAGCAGGCGATCAACCAACTGGATCGCATCCGGGACGATCTGCTGGCTGCGATGTTTCCCAAGGGGGCGAAATGAGAGTGCCTCTTCTTGCAGTCCTCTTACTGTTGGGTTCCGGGCTCGCGACAGCGCAGCGCCACCGGGATCCGTTGACCCAGTCCGAAATCAATCAGGTCCGAGACAGCAGTTGGGAACCAAAGCTACGGCTGCCCTTGTACGTGCAGTTTGCTCGGGAGCGGCTGGTGAAACTGGAAGAAATTCGGAGCGATCCCAAAGCCACGGACCGGGCAAAGCAGACCCACGATCTGTTGGACGACTTCCAGCTTCTCTACGACGAACTCAACGACAACATCGACACCTACGTCGCACGCAAGAACGACATCCGCAAGCCTTTGAAGGTGATTCTCGCGGCCGACACGGAATTTCAGGCCAAGCTGCGTGCCCTGAAGGATGCGGCGGATGTGCCGCGGGCTGAGGCGCAGCAGTACGAGTTCGTCCTGAACAATGCCATCGAATCCCTCGACAGCTCCACCGAAGACCATCGCAAGCTGCTCGAAGACCAGGAAGAACTGGCAAAACACAAGAAGCTGGTCAAGGATCCGTCGAAGGGGACGGGAGTATCGCCGGAGTGAAGGCGTCAGGCATCAGGCATCAGGCGGCAGGAACACCAAGACCTCGGCACGACGGACTTCGGAAGCTCGATAAAGCGAGCTTGAGCCTTGGCAGTTTATTAGCGTTGCGGCTACGCAACTGCTCCCTGAGCATCGCTCCGAGGTCTGAGGTCCGAGGTCTGAAGTCGAAGGTCCAAGCTCTTGGTTTTCCTAGCGCCTGACGCCCGCCGCCTGACGCCTGCTGTCACGTGCTAACCTAACTTCACCGTGCGTGAAGGCGTGCTTGAGATCTTCCAGGAAACATATCAAGAACTTCGTCCCGGCAGTTCCCTGCCCGAATTCAAGATCGATTTCTATGCGTTTGCGAACGTGAACAATACAATCCGACTGCGCGAAGGACGGCTGCTGGTGCGGCTGTCCGACCTGCTGGAAGGCGCTCCGGAGCCCATACTGAGAGCCATCGCGCATATCCTGCTGGCAAAGATGTATCGCAAGCCGGTGGATCGCACGCGTGCGGCGCGCTACCGCAAGTATGTCGGTAGTTACGAAATCGTGCGCAAGGCGCACCTCGTACGGCAGATGCGCGGGCGGAAGCTGCTACGCTCTCCGCGCGGCCACTACTACGACCTCGATGGTATTTTTGAGGACTTAAACCGGCGTTTCTTTCATGGGCTGATGGCGCGGCCACGGATGAGCTGGAGTCAGACCAAGACGCGGCGGATTCTGGGGCACTACGATCCCGCGCACAACGCAATTATCATCAGCCGCATTTTTGACCATCCCGGAATGCCACAGTATGTGCTGGAGTACATCGTGTATCACGAGATGCTGCACCTGAAGCATCCGGTAAAACTGCGAGGGAGCCGGCGGTGCGTGCACTCGGCAGAGTTTCAGGCGGAGGAGAAGCTATTTCCGCGCGTGGCTGAGGCGGAGGCATTCCTGAAACGGATGTAGCCACTTCAATCTAAATCTTCCGGATCATCCGCACTGCCAGAAGAACCAGCCTTCCGGAACTCCGCCGCCGTCTTTCAGGAAGATGTAACCGATCCCGGCATCGCCGAAGTTAGGGCCGGTACAGAAGTAAGTCTGCTCCTGCGGTACATCGCGGTTGAGTTTCACGGCGCGCACGTCCTTCGCGCCAGGTGCGGGCGGCGTCAGAAATCGGTGATCGCTGTCGAGTTGCCCCACAAAGCGCCAACCGTCCTGTGGCGCTTCGCTGGAACTCTGGATCCAGGTCGGAACGCTCCCCAATCGAGTGCGCTGTTCGGGCTGGCCGAAGAGTTCCTCTCTCTGGTCTTCCTCGAGCGCATCCCATTTCTCTTCATCGAAGAAGAGCAAGGCTTGCTCCGGCGTCAGGTTGTCGTCGGACTCAACCCAACCGACGACGCGCACTTCCCTTTCGGGCGCGGCGGCTTTTGCCGGGATGGGCGAGAGCCCCGCGATGAGTTGCTCCGGTTCGACCACGAAGCATGCGTTGCCGCCTCCGCCACCCTCCCACTCGGAGCACATCCCCGGATCCTGATTGCACTGGAAAACAAATAGCCAGCGGCCCTCGCGTCCGAGGTTCAGCCTGTCCGAATGGTGGACGAACTGCGCCAGCAAGGACTGCGGCTTGCCGCATTCTGAGCAGATCGGCCAGCGGTCCGGCGGCAGTCCCCACGGGATGCCGCCGAACTTTTCCTCGATCGTCGATTGGGGCCCCAGTTCCTCGGCCAGGCGAATGTCCGGC
>Ga0335080_10000580_pt1 | contig 33920 bp, 31 predicted proteins | sample Lox_Sample_34_FD_206720 | JGI IMG/M metagenome (GOLD analysis project Ga0335080, IMG submission 206720) | Soil microbial communities from Loxahatchee National Wildlife Refuge, Florida, United States - Lox_Sample_3.4 | ecosystem: Environmental > Terrestrial > Soil > Wetlands | place: USA... | reverse complement strand
CATCGAGGCGATCGAAGCCGACATCCCGGCGGCGCACGCCAACCGCGTGCTCGACGCCTCGGGCAAGCTGGTCATCCCGGGGCTTGTCGACCTGCACTCACACGTCTATCCCTACGGCTCGGCGATCGGCATACCCGCCGACGAGCTGATCCCCTTCCAAGGCACGACGACCATGGTGTCCGCGGGCGACGCGGGCGCGAACAACTTTGCGGCGCTGCGCCGCTACGTTATGGCGCAGACACGCACGCGCCTCTACGCCTTCGTGCACATCGCGAACATCGGCCTGGCGGGCTTTCCCGAGCCCGAGCTCTACCACCTCGGCTTCGCCCAGCCCGAGGCGGCGGGCAGGACGGTCGCCGAGAACGCCGACATCGCGCTCGGCGTCAAGGTGCGCATGTCGGAGAACGTCATCAACCAGGCCGGCATCGAGCCGCTCAAGCGCTCGATCCGCGCCTGCGAGATCGCAGGCGACGGCGCGAAGGTGATGTGCCACATCGGCGGGGTGGCCACGCCCGGGCTGATGACCGAGATCCTCGACACGCTGCGGCCGGGCGACATCCTCACGCACTGTTTCTCGGGTTTCCCGAACAACGCCGGCAAGTTCACCAACATCGTACAGGAGGGCAAGCTCCTCCCCGCGGCGCTCGCGGCCAAGAAGCGGGGAGTCATATTCGATATCGGCCACGGCGGGGGCAGCTTCGACTTCACGGTCGCGGAAGCCGCGATGAAGCAGGGCTGCATGCCGGACACCATCTCGTCGGACATTCACGTCTTCTCGGGCAACTCGCCGGGGATGCCCTACCTCACCTGGGTGATGAGCAAGTTCATGGCGCTCGGATTCTCCCTCGAGCAGGTGATACAGATGGCGACCGCCGTGCCCGCGCGCATCATCAACCGCATGCCGAAGCTCGGCACCTTGTCGGTGGGAGGCCCGGCCGACGCGACGCTGATCGAGGTCGTCCAGGGCCCGGTCGAATTCGTCGACACGCGCAACAACAAGCGCTCGGGCAAGGCCTGGATCAAGCCCGTGCAGGCCGTGCTCGGCGGCGTGCCGTTCGGCCGGCCGTACCACTCGCCGTTCTCGGTGCGCTGATTCCGATCCCCGCGGCTGGCAATGACATGGCTGCGGACGACGTGCAACCCCCCTCCCGCTGGCGCCTGCCGGTCGTGCTGCTGCTGGCGATCTCGCTCTGGCCGTTCGCGATCGTGGCCTGGGTTCTGCTGAGCGGGGAGCAGCGGAAGGCCTATTGGCGGTCGTGGGCGGTCAAGGGCGGGTTTGCGATCGCGGTCGTCGGCTCGCTGCCGCTGCTCTTCGTCGGGATCGCGGCGACGCTCGGGCTGTGGCCCGATCCCAATCCGAATCCGGTCGGATTCGGATTGCTCTTCGTCTTCAGCGTCGTGCTCGGATCGCTCGCGGCGCTGCTCGGCATTCTGTGGACGCACTACAGGGCGCGCAAGGCCTGACCTTGGAGTCCACCGAGGCCTACCGCAAGCCGAGCAAGTGGATCGCGGCCGCGCTGGGCTTCTTCATCCCGCCCGTCGGGATGCTGTACGTCTCGCGGCCGGGCCGGGCCGCGATCTATTTCGTGCTGCTGGCCGTCGTTGCGACGGTCAACGGGCTCGTGCTTCGCGAGCGGCAGTGGCTCCTCGACGCCGTAATCCTGCTCACCGGGATCGTCTGCGCGGTGCAGGCGTACCGCGGCTCCCGGGACACACGCGTGCTGCGGCGCTCCTGGTACAGCCGCGGGTTCGGCCTGGTTGCGATCGTCGCGGCGTTCGTCGCGGTGGTGGTGGGTGCCCAGGCTTTTCTTTTCGAGCTGTTTCGCCTCACGTCCGGATCGATGCTGCCGTCGATCGAGCCCGGTGCCCGGCTGATCGTGAAGAAATGGGGCTACGGCAACTACGAAGCGTACGGAATTCACTTCGCAAGAGCCGCCGTGTCGTCCGACCTAAACCGGGGAGACATCCTGGTCTTCGAGTCTCCGGAGAACCGGGCCGCCAGTGCGAAACGGATCATCGGGCTTCCGGGCGATACGGTCGCGTATTTCAGCAAGCGGCTCTGGGTCAACGAGCAGGAAGCGTCGCGAGCGCGGATCAGCGGCACCAAGTATCTCGAGCGGCTCGGCGCGCGCGAGTACCCGGTTCTCTTCGATGCCGAGGCGCACTCTTTCGTTCCTCCCGCAAAGACGTTTCCCCTCGAGGATCGCTGCACGTTCACCAAGGAGGGCATGTCCTGCCGCGTGCCGGCAGGCCGCTATTTCGTCCTGGGCGACAACCGCGACAACAGCACCGACAGCCGCGCCTTCGGATTCGTCCCTGCCGGGAATATCGTGGGCAAGGTGCAGTACGTGCTGCCGTGAACATCCTCGTCTTCGGCGCGACCGGTCCCACCGGCCGGCAGCTCATCAAGCAGGCGCTGACCCGGGGACACAGGGTCACGGCGTTCGCGCGCCGGCCCGAGGCGCTCCTCGACCAGCGCCTGCACGTCGTGACCGGCGACGTCCTGCGGGACGAAGCGAAGATCGACGAGGCGATGCACGGCCAGGACGCGGTGGTCAGCGCGCTGGGGCGCCGGGCGAGCTTTTCCTCCGATCGCCTGATCTCGCGCGCCATGAAGTCCATCGCCGCGGCGATGCAGCGCGCCGGCGTCCGCCGGATCGTCCTGATGTCGGCGTTCGGGGTGGGGGAGTCGGCGCGCGACGCGCCCCTCGTTCCGCGCATCATGTATTGCGTGCTCCTCCGGGACATCTTTGCCGACAAGCTCGCCGCCGAGGAGCAGCTGCGCTCGACCGGCCTCGACTGGATGATCGTCTACCCGGTGCTGCTGACCGACGGGCCGCTGACCGGCCGGTACCGCGTCGGAGAGCGGCTCGAGCTGCACGGGCTGCCGAAGATCTCGCGGGCGGACGTCGCCCACTTCATGCTGGGGGAGATCGAGAAGCCCGCCTGGGTCCGGAAGGTCGCGGTGATCAGCTATTGAGGCTAGGCCCTCGGCGACAACCGCGACTAGGGCGTCGGCACGATCACGACCTGGGTGCTGCCGGCGAGGAAGAGCGTGCCGCCGTCCGGCGTCATCACCATCCTCATGTCGCTGCCGCTAATGCCCGGCCCGGGGTCGCTGACCGCGACGGCGGTGGCGCTCTCGGGGTAGATGCCAGCCACGGGTGTTCCGTTCAGATCGAAGGCGTGCACCTTGCCGTCCGAGTCGTAGGAGTACGCGTGCGTCCCGTCCGCGGAGAGCACCGCCGCGAGGGTGGTGGCGGGCAGCGCGCCTCCCTGGAGCACGAATGCGCCGTCGTACAGCGCCGTCCCGTTCAGGAGAAGCCGCGAGCCGGTTCGACTGAGGGAGAGAGAGATCGCGTCCTTCCCGACGCTCGTGTCGCTCGCCGTTCCGGTCGAGGCATCGTAGACCCAAAGATCTTGAAAATCGAGGACGCTGCCCATGACCACGCGCGACCCGTCGGCGCTGGCTGCGCCGTTTGCGCGAAAGAACCCGAACCCCTGGAACCCCACGCCTGTCAGGGTGGTGAACCCCGGGTTGCGTATCGAATATCGAAAGGCCGGAGCGAAGCCGCCGTCGTTGTGTGCGGCGGCGACGACGTAGCCGTCGTTGGTGATGCCGAGTCCTTGAAAGGTCTCCCCGATCGCCCCGGTGCTGGTCACGGTCCCGGAGACGAGCGTCAGCGGATTGACCTGCGTGATCGCCATCTCGAACGTCACCGGCAACTCGGACGCAAGCAGGAGCTGCTGGCCATCCGTGGCCAGGGCGAGCGCCGAAAGATTCGGAAGCGCCTTAGTCGTCCCGCCGTCCCATCCCGTTGTGAATACGTAGCGCACCAGCTCGTTCGCGCCGAGGCCGAGGGAGGGATACTCGATCCCTACAAGTAGCGCTTTTCGTTCGGCGTCGTACGCGAGGTCGATGACGCGCTTCGCGGTCGCGCTGGGATAGGCGAGCGTGCCCGCTATATAGGCCGGCGGATCTGCCGCCACCAGGGTCGCCAGAGATCGAATGGAAGGCAGGTTGGTCTGGAGCTGCACCGCGTAGGGGCCCGCGGGAGTCAGGGCGGGGTGGGTCGCGTGGATCTCCGTCGCGCTGATCCGGGTGAACGCCGTGGCGCTGTTGCCGCCGAAGGTCACGCCGGAGATCGTCACCTGGTCCAGATTCTCTCCGCGGATGATCACGTCGTTCGACGTGTTCGTCGTTGCGACGTACGGCGCGACGTAGTTGACCTGCGAGCGCGCGATCGTCAGCGACACCGGAATCGTGACCGGATCGCCGGAGGTCGGCGTGAGGGTCACCGAGCCCGTGTAGGTTCCGTTGTTCATCAAGCCGACCTGGGTCTGATCCAGCGGTGCCGTGACCTGAACCGAGCCCGCCGAGCTTCCGCTCGAAGGTGTCGGAGTCAGCCACGGAAGGTTGCTCGCGACGCTCCAATTCTGGGTCGGGTAGCCGGTGACGTTGAGCTGGCGGGTGAAATCGGCGGGAAGAGGTGTGTTGCCCAGCGAATAGCTAAGGGATGCGGCCGAGGAGGCGACGCCGGGAATCGTGTAGGTGACGTTGACGGTCTGCGGCGTGCCGATAAGCGGGCCCGAGCAGTTGACGTCGTTGAGGCAGGCGGTGACCGTGATGGTGCTCGCATAGGTGCCCGGCCCCAGCGTGCTGGCGGTCGCGGGGAACACGGTCGCCCGGCCGCTGTTCGGGCCGGTGATCGTGACTCCTGAAATCGAGCCGACCGCGGGTCCCGTCGCCACGACCCGCACGACAAGCGTTCCGCCCGACGCTCCGGTGACCGTCGCGGTCACGATCTGTCCTGCGGGAGTCGCGCTCGTGCCGGTGGCGCTGAACGTCAGCGCGTTCGTCGAAAGAGCGAGCGTTCCGGTGCTCCCGCCGCCACCACCTCCGCCTCCTCCTCCGCCACCGCAACTCGCAAGAATGAAGGACAGGCTTCCGGCAAGGATGAAACGGACAAGCGATCTGATTTTTTTCATGGCTCCCTGAGTCAAGCAGCTTGTTGAGCCACGAATTCAACACTACCCCAACTGGGCGGGCAAGGGTCACACCGATCTGTAGGGAATTCCTGACAGAGCCGTGGGTGGATACCCCTAAGTTTGTCTGGACCTCCTCTTGACCGGGAACGCGCGTTGCACACGCTCGGCGAGCATCTCGCAGAAGACCTTCGCGTAGGCCGGCAAGGCGCGCCGCTTGTCCCACATGATTGCCAGCGGCTCCTCGATCGGCTTGCCCCGGTACGTGACGCGCAGGCGCTGCAGACGATAGCGGCCGACCCGCAGCGCCGAAGGAATGATGGCGATCCCGTGACCCGCCTCGGCCAGGGCGAGCAGCGCGTGCGGCGAGCGGCATTCCAGGACGTAGTTCGGCGTGAATCCCGCCATGCGGCAAGCCGCATCGAAGTGCCTGCGCATGAGGAATTCGGTCGTCGCCTGGAGCAGGGGATGGGGCGCGAGGCGGTCGATCTCGACCCCGCCGTCGGCTCCGAGCCTGAGGCGCGGAGGGCACGCGGCCAGCATTTCCATGGGCGCGAGCGGAAAGCCCGCGAAGCGCGGGTCGTCCGGCACGATGGCGCTCGCGAGGCCTTGGGTGAGATGGATCTCCCCCCGCTCGAGCATCGCGAACGATTCGGGGCCGACGACGTCGCTCAAGCGCACCTGCACGTTGGGGTAGCGCTTCGCATAGCGGCGCAGCAGCTCGGGAAAGACGCCTTCGATGAGGTGCGGCGAGGCGGACACGCGCAGGATCCCGACTTCGCCGCGCCGCAGCACCTGCGCGCGCTCGCCCAGCGCGCGCGCGGAGTTCAGCAAGCCGCGGCAGTCGCTCAGCAGCTGATCGCCTTCGCCCGTGAGCAGCAGGCGGCGGCCGACGCGGTCGAACAGCCGCACGCCCAGCTCGTCCTCGAGGTTGGCGATCTGCCGGGAGAGCGCCGGCTGCGCGACATGGAGGCGCGAAGCCGCCCCGGAGACGGTGCCGAGCTCGGCCACGGTCACGAAGGTACGGATATGGCGCAGGTCCATTGGGCTCCTGATGCCGATTAGGCATGATCACTCAGAGAAAGTATATATTGGACGCATGAGCGCAGGTCCCAAACAATGAGCGCCTCATTCCGAAGGAGACGCTCATGAAACGTTCCGCACTGGCAATACCGGCGTTTGCCCTGGCGCTGCACGCGATCGACGCGGGCGCGCAAACCTGGCCGACGAAGCCGCTTCTGGCCATCGTGCCGGTCGGCGCGGGAAGCGCCACCGACATCGTGCACCGCGTCGTCCTCGGCCAGGTCTCGGCGCAACTGGGGCAGCCGATCGTGGTCGAGAACCGCGTCGGCGCCGGCGGCACGATTGGCAGCGCGTTCGTCGCGAAGGCCGAGCCGGACGGCTACACGATCCTCGCGCACGGCTCGGCCCACACCATCGCGCCGGCGCTCTACAAGAGCCTGCCCTACGATCCGTCGCACGATTTCATCGCGGTCGCGCCCGTAGGCACCTCGCCGGCCGTCCTCGTCGTGTCCCCCGCGCGGAGCTGGAACACGGTGGCCGATCTCGTCGCCGCCGCGAAGGCGCGGCCCGGCGCATTGAATTTCTCCTCGGTCGGCGTGGGCAGCGCGACCCATCTGAGCGCCGAGCGCTTCGTGGCCTGCGCCGGGATCCGGGCAATGCACGTGCCGTTCAAGGGCGGCGCGGAAGCCATGCTGGAGGTGATGGCCGGGCGCATCGATTTCTTCTTCGGCCCGGTGGCGCTGGTGCTGCCGCACATCCGCGAGGGAAAGCTGCGCGCGCTGGCGGTGAACTCGGCCGGCCGCTCCGCGGCGCTGCCCGACGTCCCGACGCTCCGCGAAGCCGGAATCAAGGACGCGGACTATCCGATCTGGTTCGGCCTGTTCGTGCCCGCGAGGACGCCCTCCGACATCGTCAGCCGGCTCAACCGCGAGACGGAGGAGGCCCTCCGGGCGCCCGCGGTGCGCGACAAGCTCGCGGCGCTCGGAGTCGACCGCATGGTCATGTCGCCGTCCGAGTTTGCGGCGTACGTCGACAGCGAGATCGCCCTGAACGCCGCGCTTGCCCGCAAGGCCGGCCTCAAGGCTCAATAGCGCATGGCCGGGTACACCTTCGACTTCGACGACAGCGCCGCCTACGAGCGGGCGATGGGGCGATGGAGCCGCGCGGTGGCGCCCGTCTTTCTCCGCTGGCTCGCGCCGCCCGCGAACGCGCGCTGGCTGGACGTGGGCTGCGGCACCGGCGTCCTCGCCCACACGCTGCTCGAGCTCTGCTCGCCCGCCTCGGTCGCCGGAATCGATCCGGCCCCGGCGCAGATCGCGCAGGCGTCGCGCGGTCCGGCGGCGGGCCGGGCGTCGTTCGAGGTGGGGGACGCGTGCGCGCTGCCCTTCACGGACGCCTCGTTCGACGTCGTCGCTTCCGCGCTGGCCCTGAACTTCGTTCCGGACCGGCCGCGGGCGCTCGCCGAGATGCGGCGGGTCGCTCGTCCGGGCGGCGCGGTCGCCACCTACCTCTGGGACTTCACGGAAGAGATGTCGCCGAGCGGGCCGCTGCGCCGCGCGATGCGCCGCTTCGGCGTGGAGGTGCCGCCGATTCCCGGCACGGCCGAGTCGCGCCTGGAGGCGATCCGGACGCTGTTCCACGGGGCCGGGCTCGAGCGGATCGAGACGAGGACCATCGACGTGTGCCTGGCGTACGAGGACTTCGAGGACTTCTGGAAGGCGCAGACCCCGGGCTACGCGCCGACGACGAAGGTCATCGCCTCCCTGAGCGAAGGCGATCGCACGCGGCTGAAGCGCTCCGTCCGCGAGCAGCTGCCCGCGGCGCCCGGGGGCGTGATCGAGTACTTCGCCCGCGCCAACGCGATCAAGGCGCGCGTGCCCTAGCCTGGTATGCGCCCGGTCTTTCTCTTTTCCGCCCGGATTGACAGGCGCGATGCCGCACGGGCAACATCCGCGTTTCCACTTGGAGGAGACGAACGATGCTCAAGAGACTGCGCCTGCTCGGCGCGGCGATCGGCGCCTTGTCGACCGCCGCGGCCCTCGCCCAGACGCCGGAAGTCACGCTGACGCGCCTCGACTGCGGCAACGGCTTCAACGATTCCCGCCGCTTCACCGACACGTTTGCGTACAGCGACCCGAAGATGCCGTTCACGTTCAGCTGTTACGTGATCCGGCACGGCAGCGACGTCATGGTCTGGGACACGGGCTACAAGCCGGGCTCCGTTCCCAACGCGCCCAAGGTCACGCTCGGCGAGCAGCTCGCGCAGCTCAACATCAAGCCCGAGCAGGTGAAATACGTCGGCATCAGCCATTTCCATGCCGACCACACCAGCCAGCTCGACACGGTGCCGAACGCGACGCTGCTCATCGGCCAGAAGGAATGGGACGCGATCACGGCGCCGAAGCCCATGGCCGGGGCGAATGTCGCCGGCTTCACGCATTGGACCAGCGGCGGCGGCAAGGTCGAGCCGCAGCTGGCGGACAAGGACGTGTTCGGCGACGGCACGGTGGTGATCCTGCGCACCCCGGGCCATACGCCCGGACACCAGTCGCTCCTCGTGCGACTGAAGGAGAAGGGCCCCGTCATCCTGGTCGGCGACGCGGCGCACTTCCAGGAGAACTACGACAGCAACGGCGTGCCGGGCTTCAACTACGACCGCGCCGAGACGGTCGCCTCGCTCGAGCGCATCAAGGGCATCGCCAAGAACCTCAAGGCCACGGTCATCATCCAGCACGACCCGCGCGACATCGGCAAGCTGCCCGCCTTCCCGGCGGCGGCCAGGTAGCCGGCGCACACGCCGCGGGCGGCGGTTGCTTCGCTACCCGCGGCGGGTCCGCGTCGATGCACGCCCGGCGCGGCGCGCTCGATGTCCAGGTGGTCATCGCGGGCTTCGCGAGCTCCGGATCGTCGAAGGTCCCGACGCGCGCGAAGATCAGGTGCGGCCGCGCCGCCGCCGAGCCGAAAAGCGACGTGGCGCCCGCCGGGCAGAAGCGGCGGTGCATCCGATTGCCTGCAGGTCCCGCTGATTCCGGGTACGGCCGATTCGCTAGCCCGAAGCCGCGCGATCAGGCTTTCTTGATCAGACCCACCACGAACAGTAGAACGACGGCGCCCACGGTCGCCATGACGATCGAGCCGATCAGCCCGCCCGCCGTGATTCCCAGCACGCCGAACAGGAAGCCGCCCACCAGGGCCCCGACGATTCCGACGACGATGTTGCCCAGGACGCCGAATCCTTTTCCCTTCATGATGAGTCCGGCGAGCCAGCCGGCGAGCGCGCCGATCGCCAGGAATATGATCAAGCTAGTGATGTCCATGATGCTCTCCGGTCCTATTTGTTCTTCATGAGAAGGTAGAGGCCGATGACGAAACTGACTGCCCCGCCGATGTAGAGCGTCATGACCTTGTTCGTGGCCGATCCCGTGACGGCCTTGGAGACTTGTGAACCGAAACCGCCCGCTTCCTGATATCCCCAGAATGCCAGGCCGAGGCCTATGACCACCAGCGCGATAGCGACGATTTTCGTTTGACTCATGTTGACCCCCTTTGCCGTTGGACGAAGCGAAATGACGACCCGTAATACGGCTTGTCGCGGCGATTCTACGCCTATCCCTTACGCCGCCGGCGGCGGCTGTTTCTCCACCTGCGGCAGGTCCGCGGCTATACAGGCCCAGCGCGGCGCGCTCGATGTCCAGATGGTCATCGCGGGCTTCGCGAGCCCCGGATCGTCGAAGGTCCCGACGCGGGCGAAGATCAGGTGCGGCCGCGCCTCCGCCGAGCTGAAGAGGGGCGTCCCGCACGTCGGACAGAACTGCCGGTGCATCCGGTTGCCGCTGTCGGCGATGCTGAGGTAGTCGCCGGTCTTGCCGGTGACTTTGAAAGTCGCGGTGCGGAAGGCGGCGTTGACCGTTCCGCTGCCGGCGCCGAGGTACTGGCATTCCCGGCACCAGCACACGCGCGTGACGATCGGCGGCTCCGAGCTCTCCCAGCGGACCGCCCCGCAGAAGCACTTGCCCGTGATCACGTCGTAACCTCGACCGGAGCGAAAACACCGATTATAGTCGTCGGGGCCCGCCGGACCGAACATGCGCCTCGACGACTGCCACAACTTCCACGACTTCAGGAGACTCGCGAAGCGACGTCTCCCGGGGCCGATCTTCAACTACATCGACGGCGCGGCGGACGACGAGGTCACCTACCGCCGCAACACCGAGGCCTTCGAGCGCTGCGACCTGGTGCCGAACGTGCTGCGCGGGGTGAAGGAGATCGACCTGTCGGTGACGGTGATGGGGCAGAAGCTCGCGCTGCCGTTCTATTGCTCGCCGACTGCGCTCCAGCGCCTCTTCCACCACGACGGGGAGCGCGCCGTCGGGGCCGCGGCGTCGAAATTCGGGACGATGTTCGGCGTGTCGTCGGTCGGGACGGTCAGCGTGGAGGAGCTGCGCCGCGCCTACTCCACGCCCCAGGTCTATCAGTTCTACTTCCACAAGGACCGCGGCCTCAACCGCGCCATGATGCGCCGCGCGAAGGAGGCGGGCGTGGACGTGATGATGCTCACCGTCGACAGCATCATCGGCGGCAACCGCGAGCGCGACCTGCGCACCGGCTTCTCGATTCCCTTCAGGCTCACGCTCGGCGGCATGCTCGAGTTCGCGCTCAAGCCCGCGTGGGGCCTGAACTACGTGACTCACGAGCGCTACCGGCTGCCCCAGCTCGAGGAACACATCGACATGAAGGGGGACGCGATGTCGATCAGCCGCTACTTCAGCGAAATGTTCGACCCCACCATGAACTGGAAAGACATCGCGGAGATGGTGCGCGAATGGAACGGGCAGTTCTGCCTGAAGGGCGTCATGTCGGTGGAAGACGCGAAACGCGCGAAGGACATCGGCTGCACCGGCATCGTGCTCTCCAACCACGGCGGAAGGCAGCTCGACGGCTCTCGCTCCGCGTTCGATCAGCTCGCCGAAGTCGTCGACGCCGTCGGCGACAAGATCGACGTCATGATGGACGGCGGCGTCCAGCGCGGGACTCACATCCTCAAGGCGCTGTCCCTCGGCGCCAAGGCGGTCGGAGTGGGGCGGTATTATCTGTTCCCGCTCGCTGCAGCCGGCCAGGCCGGCGTCGAGCGCGCCCTGGCTCTCATGCGCGAGGAGCTCGAGCGGGGAATGAAGCTGATGGGGTGCACTTCAGTGAAGCAGCTGTCGAGGGGCAATTTGCGGTTCAGGTAGCAGTTAAAGGAGGCGACACTTGATATGAAGGACGGAATCGTTGCAAATCGCGTTTTCGTCGGATACCCGTGCCAGCCCGCAACTCAACTGATGGCCAATCGTGAAGGCGCTTGACAGCTCGAGCGTTGCGATGTTCGACGCGAGCATGGGGAATCCAAACGTCTCACTGAGTATGGATATTTCAGGGCGACTCGGGGAGAGGAGGCTGCGTTTCTATTCCTTGATGAAGACGCAAAGATCCCCGCGGGGAAGAGCTCTATGATTTCCGACTTGGCCGGTGCGGTAGCGAACAGGTACAAGCCTACAGACAATCGCCTCCGGGAAGCGGTGATCGCGTTGTGCGAAAATCATCCTTACGTCCGCCGATTCACAAAGTTCTGTCGGCAGCGGCGCTACAAGGGTGGCCCTCGGAAATTTCTCATTCGTATGATTCGGCAAATGGACGGGCGGGATTCAATCCTAAGGCGCGAGTTCTTGGACGATCTTGTTCACGAAACCAACAAAAGTGAAAGCCATATCGGGAAATATCTGAAAGCGCTTCACGAGGCGGGCTTGCTGACAGTTACCAGGGGAAATGAACACTCCTCGAGGGTATACGTATCAGGTTAACCGCCGGAAGGCGTTCGTGATAGTCCAGTGGTTCAGCTTGCGCCAGACCCCGCCGCGCTCGCCCCCGCGATCTTCCCGAACACCGCGCCGTTCGTCAGACCGCTCCCGCCCGGGTAGTTGAAGTAGAAGATCCCGCCGACCAGCTCGCCCGCCGCGTATAGGCCCGGGATCGGCTCGCCGTCGGTGTTGATCACCTGCGCGTCGGTGTTGATGCGCAATCCGCCGAAGCTGAACGTGATGCCGCAGGTCACCGCGTAGGCCTCGTACGGCGGGGTGTCGATGGTGTTGGCCCAGTTGCTCTTGTTCACGGCGAGGCCTTCGGTGCGGCGGCCGTCCTTGACGTTCGGGTTGAACGGAATGTCCTGCCTCACCGCGGCGTTGTAGGCTTTGATCTCGGCCAAAGCGACCTTTGCGTTCACGTCGTCGAGCTTGGAGGTCAGCTCTTCCAGCGTGTTCGCGACGACCTTGGTGACCTGCTTGATGCGGTACTCGTCGCGGAGCTGACCCTTCACTTTCGCATCGAAGATCTGCCAGGCGAACTGCTGGGGCTGGTGGAGGATGACTCTTCCGTATTTCGCGTAGGTGTAGTTCCTGAAGTCCGCGCCCTCGTCGACGAAGCGCCTGCCCTCGGCGTTGAGGTAGATCCCCCAGGGATACGAGTGCTTCTGGAACTGGTCGCCCACGGCCAGGTCCCCGAACTCGGGCGCGTTCCGCTCCCACGCCACCGCGTGGCACCCCGACCAGTTCCCGATCGGCTGCGCGCCGACGTCGAGCGCCATGCGGATGCCATCGCCGGTGTTGAAGCGCGTGCCCCTGACCTTCGCGAGCTCCCACAACGGACCGAGGTAGCGCGTGCGCATCTCCGTGTTCGCCTGGAAGCCGCCCGCGGCGAGGACCACCGCCCTGGATTTGATCTGCTTGGTCTTGCCCCGGTGCTTCGCGACGACCCCGTGCGCGCCCGCGTCGTCGGCGATGAGCGAGACGGCTCGTGCCTGGTACCAGATCTCGACGGCGTTCTTCTTCGCGATCTGGGTGAGCGAGTCGACGAGGCCCGGTCCGCCGCCGATGGCTTCCAGCGTCAGCCCGCCCCAGAACTTGAACTTCCCCTCGATTTTGAACGCTTGCCGTCCCCAGGCGGCGGTGAAGCGCACGCCTTTCTTCTTCATCCATAGGGCGGTGGGGAAGCTTTCCTTGACCAAGATCTCCGTGAGGTCCGGGTCGCAGCGGTACTCCGTGACCCGCGCCATGTCGTCCAGGAACTGATCCGCCGTATACGTACCGAAGTCGGTGCGCTCTCGCTCCTCCTTCGACAGGTCGATCAATTGCGCCAGGTCGTCGGCGCCGTTGTAGACGATGCGCAGCAGCCCTGCGGTGAAGCGCGAGTTGCCTCCCGACTCGTCCTCGGGCGCGCGCTCGAGCACCAGCACGCGCTTTGCCGTCTCCTTCGCGGAAATCGCCGCGCACAGGGCTGCATTGCCGCCGCCCACTACGATAACGTCGTACTCGTTACTCACTGCCCGGTGCTCCTTTCCCCGTTCGCACGATACTTCAATCCGGCTGTATCCCGGAAGTCCGGACGACCTTGCCCCACTTGTCGATCTCGTTCCTGTAGAACGCGTCGAACGCCTCCGGCCCGAGCGGGTCGACGACCGCGCCCAGGGCCGAGAGCTTTTCCCTTATGCCCGGGTCCTCGAGCGCCTTGAGCGCTTCCGCGCCGAGCTTCGCGACGGTGTCCTTCGGCGTCTTCGCCGGGGCGAACAGGCCCCACCAGACGAACGCCTCGTAGCCCGCGACGCCGCCTTCGGCGAAGGTCGGAACCTCGGGCAGCATCGGCAGCCGCTTCGGGCTCGCGACCGCGAGCGCGCGCAGCCGCCCGGCCTTGATGTTGGCGGCGACCTCGACCGGGTTGGTGATGAAGAAGGCGAGGCGCCCGCCCATGAGGTCGGTGATCGCGGGCGCGCCGCCCTTGTAGGGCACATGCACCACGTTGATCCCCGTCTGGAGGCGCAGCAGTTCCGTCGCGAGGTGCTGCGAGCTGCCGTTGCCCGCCGAGCCGTAGTTGAGCCTGCCGGGGTGGCTCTTCGCGAGCGCGATCAGGTCCTTGACCGACTTCGCCGGCGATTCCGGCGCGACGACGAGAACGAGCGGCGCGTAGCCGACGCGTGCGACCGGGGCGAAATCGGTCCGCGCGTCGTACGGCAGGCTCTTGAACAGGCTCACGTTCGTGGCGAGGCCGTTCGCCCCCATCAGGAGCGTCGTGCCGTCGGGCGCCGACTTGGCGACGGCGTCGGCGCCGATGTTCGCATTCCCTCCGGGCCGGTTGTCGACGATGACCGGGCTTCCGGTCAGCTCCGACATGCGCTGGCCCACCGCGCGCGAGACCACGTCCACCGCGCCGCCCGCGGCGTAGGGAACCACGATGTGGAGCGGCTTCGATCCCTGCGCCATCGCCGCAGGAGCGGCGGCGAGAAGCGCGACGAGCAACGACATTCTCTTCATGATTCGTTCCTCCATTCTCCAAGCAATCGGTAGGTACCGACGTGAGCGTCCCGGCCGAGCGGCGCGCGGACCGCGTCCTCCAGCTCGACGCCGACGTTTTCGCGCTGGACGTCGACCACCAGCGCTGTCTCGATGCGGCGGTCGCCCCCAGGGCGGAGCTTCGCCTCGCTGCTCGTGGCGCCAGCGGGCCCTTGCGCCGCCTTCCACACCTGGACTCCGACGACGCGCGGGTCGCGCTCGAGGCCGGCCCCGTCGACCGCAACCGGGTCCTCTGAATACGCCGTGACCGCGCAGGCGCCGAGACCGCGTCTCGGCGAGCGGTACGCGACCGAGCAGGCGGTGCGCAGCATGTTGCGGAACCCGGCCATCACCTCGCGGGTCTGCGGCGTAGGCGAGGCGAGCCTCGCCAGGTACTCGGGCGAAGCGAGCGCCTCGGGCGCCGTCACATCATAGGCTATGAAGAAGCGCGGGCTTCCCATCACCGCCTCGTAGCGCCGCGCCCCGAGGAACCCGGGCAGCGCGAGGCGCTCCGGGATGTGCTCGCCCACCAGCCATCGCTCGTAGAGCTCCGAGCGCGAGTCCTCGAGGTCGTGCCAGATCGCGAGAACCCCCGCCATCGCTACTTCTTGTCCCAGGCGAGCCGCCCCGCGTCCTTCCCCGCCACCGAGTAGAGCACCCCGGTATTGCGCGTCTTGAGGAACTGCTCGAGGGACTCGCCGCGCATCGCCGAGTAGATATGCAGGTTGGAGACGCCGATGACCGCGCCCAGCTTCTCGAGCATGAAGAAGATCACGCCGTAGTGGATCATCCCGCGCCAGTCGCGGCGCCGCACGAGGTCGCGCTCCTCCTCGCTCAAGCCGGCCTCCGCAAACGCGGCCTCCGGATCGGCGAAGAACTTCGCGCGGTGCGCGGGCTCGATCAGCCGGTGCAGGAAGCTGTTGAGCCGGTAGGCCTTGCGGCTTCTCTGGTGATCGAAAGGATAGGTGCCGGCGAGCTTCTCCGCGCCGGCGAGCTGACGGCGCACATGCTCGCGATAGCGGGGCGCCGGATCGACCGGCGCCGGCGCCGCCTCATCCTCGTAGATCGCGGTCGCGATCCCGGTCATCGACGGCAGGGTGTAGCTCTGGTGCAGCTTCCTGACGTTGGCCGACAGCGCGCCGCGCATGACGAGCCACATGATGACTTCGGCCCCTTCCATTCCGCCGAGGGTCGCGTACTCGGCGTGGGTCAATTCCGTAAGCCTGACCGGGTCTTTCTCCAGCAGCTTGAGAAACTGCTCGTCCCACGCCGGGTTGTTGAAGCCGGCGCGCTCACCGTGCACCTGGTGCGACAGCCCGCCCGTCGCGACGATCGCGACTCTCAGATCCTCGGGAAAGGACTCGATCGCACGCCGCAGCGACTGGCCGAGCGCGTAGCAGCGCCGCGCCGACGGAATCGGAAACTGCAGCACGCCCACCTGCAGCGGCACGACAGCCGCCGGCCACGCCGGCTCGTGCGGCAGCAGGACCGACAAGGGCGAGAACAGGCCGTGGTCGAGCGGCTTTCCCTGGAAGAACGCCATGTCGAACTCGTCCGCCATGAGCGACGCGCCGATGTGGCGCGCGAGCGCGGCGTGGCCCCGAATGGGAGGTAGCGCCCGCGGCCCGCCTCCCTCGTCGGCCACCGCGTAGCTGTCGTCGATGCCGAGCGCGAACGCCGAGTAGTGATCGAAGAAGAAGGACGTGACGTGGTCGTTGAAGATGAAGAACAGCACGTCCGGGTTCTTCTCGGCGAGCCAGCGCTGCAGCGGCTCGAAGCCGCGGAAGATCGGGGCCCAGAGCGGATCGTCCTCCTTGTGCCTGTCGTAGGCGAAGCCGATCGTCGGAGTGTGCGAGCACGCGACGCCGCCCAGGATTTTTGCCATGGGGAACTCTCCTACGCCGGGCGCGCCGCGGCCTCGGAGCGCTTGCGGAAGCCGAGGCCCGTGGTGTTGTACGCGTCGTGCTTCATATTCAGAGCTCGGTGCCGATCCTGCGGTCGAGCGAGAGAGGACCGCCGCCGCGCAAGGCGATGGCGAACAGGACCAGGCCCCAGAACAGGGGATACTCGTAGCCAGGGTTGGTCCAGCCGAACTTCGGCAAATAGTGGTAGGCGATCACCGCCATCTCGATGGTGGCGGCCGCCGCCCAGAAGCGGGTGAGCAGGCCGAGCGCGATGCAAAGGCCCCCGAGCGTCTCGATGGCGATCAGGATCACGGCGAGCGGCTCGGCGGGCGCGATGCCCCGCTTCACGAGCGCGAATTGCGCGGTGGCGCTTATCCCCGCCATGAGCTTCGGCCAGCCGTGCGGGATGAGCATCAGCCCCGCGGTGACGCGGATCAGGGTCCACGTGAAAGGCTCGACGCGGTCGTAGAACGGCTTCAGCGCCGGGACGAGCAGGCGCGGCGCGGCATTTTCCATCGGTCTCCCTCCTCCTTGGTAGTCGCTATCGGACGTGCTTCCCGCCGAAGATCGGCTCGGCGTGCGGGATAGGCGGCAGCGCCCACGCTCCCGTCCCCGGCGGCCGGATGTTGGCGTCGACATGCACGTCGATCAGGCAGGGCTTGCCGAGCTTCACCGCGTGCTCGAGCGCGCCCTTGAAGTCCTGCGACTTCGTGACGGTCATCCCTTCGACTCCCGCGGCGCGCGCCCAGGCGGCGAAGTCCGGGTTGTAGGGCTTGCGCTCGGGCCCGGCGTAGAACGCAGTGCCGTGCTCGCGGCCGCCGAAGTAGGCGTACTGCAGGTCGCGGATCGCGGCCCAGGAAAAGTTGTTCCACACCACCCACACCGCGGGGATGTCGTATTCGACCGCCGTGCACAGCACGTGCGACACCATGGTAAAGCCGCCGTCGCCGCAGATCGAGACGCAGGGGCGGTCGGGCGCGGCGAGCTTGGCGCCGAGAATCGCGCTCGGGCCGAAGCCCATGCCCGAGTAGCCCCACGTGTTCAGCATCGCCTGAGGCCTCCTCGCCTCCCAGAACTGCATGAACCAGTTGTGGTGAATGCCGGAGTCGAGCGAGATGATCGCGTCATCGGGGAGCACCGCGCGGCAGTCGGCGACGATGCGCTCGGGGCGGATGGGCGAAGCATGCATCTCGAAGTTCGGGTGGATGTATTTCTCCCACTCGGTGCGCCAGCCTGCGATCTCGGCGTGCCACGCGTCGAGCTGCGCCGCGTCGATCCGCCTGTTCTCGGCGAGCAGCTGCCGCAGGAAGGTGCGCGCGTCGGCGAGGACCCCGATATCGGGCGTATAGTTTCGGCCGATCTCGGCATGGTCGACGTCGACGTGGACGAGCTTCGCCGCCGGGAAATTCCACGAGTAGCCGGGCATCCACGAGGACGACGAGCGGTCGTCGAAGCGCGCGCCGATCGCGATCACGAGGTCGGCGTGCCTGCCCGCCTGGTTCGCCGGATACGCCCCGTTCCTGCCGATGAAGCCCAGCGACAGGGGATCGCGCATGTCGATGCACCCCATGCCGTTCGGCGAGCTGATGACCGGAATGCGGTACTTCTTTGCGAACTCGGTCAGCTCCCTGCTGCCCTCGGAGAGCGTCATGCCGTGGCCGATGAAGATCACCGGCCGTCGCGAGGCCTGGAGCAGGTCGAGCGTCTTTTTCACGTCCTCGGGCGAGGCGCCGCTGCGGCGCTCGGCCGATCGCCACGCCGGCTCGAGCGCGACCTGGGCCTCCTCCTGGAAGAGGTTGAAGGGTACGTCGAGGTTCACCGGCCCCGGACGCCCGCTCGTCGCCGTGGTGATCGCCTGGCGCAGCGCGAGCGGCAGCATGTCGACGCGCGTCGGCTGGAAGCTCCTCTTGACGACCGGGCGGATCACGTTCGGGAAATCCGCCTGGTTGTGCCGGTTCAGCTCTTGGAAGGGCCCGCGGTTGAACTGCGAGGTCGGGACGTTCGCCGTGATCGCGAGGAGCGCCGACGAGTCGGTCTGCGCGACGGCGAGCGCCATGATGAGGTTCGCCGACCCCGGCCCGGTCGAGGTGAGCGTCGCCACCGGCCGGTGTTTCACGCGGAAATAGCCGTCGGCCATGTGCGCCGCGGTCTGCTCGTGGCGCGGGGAGACGAGCCTCACCTTGTCGCGCACCTGGTACAGCGGATCGAGCAGGCCGACATTGCCGTGGCCGCAGATGCCGAACACGTACGGGATCTTCTCGGCGACGAGGAACTCGGCGATGAGATCGCCGCCTTTCCGGGTCGCGGTCCTGCGTCCTTCGGACGCGGCGGGCAGTCCCGTTTCCGTCGGCTTGTTCATCCTCAGTCCGCCTTGATCTGCGCCTTCTCCACGACCTGCTTCCAGCGCTTCTGCTCGGCCGCGATGTAGTCGGCGTACTCTTTCGGCGTCGAGCCGATGGGTTCCGCGGCGTCCGGCTCGAGCTGCTTCTGCACCGCCGCGCTTTTCGCCGCCTTCGCCGCCTCCTCCGCGAGGCGGTTCGCTATCGCGTCGGGCACCTTCGCGGGGGCGTTCAGCCCGTACCACTGCGCGGTCTCGAAGCCCGGATAGCCCTGCTCGGCGACCGTCTTCACGTCGGGAAGGATGGGCAGGCGCTTCGTCGCGCCCACGGCGACCGCGCGCAGCTTCCCCGCTTGCACGTGCGGCATGAGCGGCGGCGTCCCCGCCGCGGTGAACTGCGTGCGCCCGGCGAGCAGATCGATCAGGTTCGGACCGGTGCCCTTGTACGGCACGTGCTGGATATCGATGCCGCTCACCAGCTTGAAGTATTCGACCGCGAGATGGCCGGCGCTGCCGTTGCCCGCCGAGCCGTAGTAGAGCTTGCCGGGCTCCTTCTTCGCGAGCGCGACGAACTCCCGCAGGTCCTTTGCGGGCACCGACGCGGGCACGACGAAGATCTGCGGCACCTTCGCGAACAGCGACACCGCGCGGAAGTCGCGGTTGGTGTCAAAGGGGAGCTTCTTGAACATGAAGGGATTTACCGCGAGCGTCCCGATGTGGCCGATGATCAGCGTGTAGCCGTCGGGATCGGCGTGCGCGACGTCCTCCATCGCGATATTGCCGCCGGCGCCGGGCTTGTTCTCGACCACGAACTGCTGGCCGAGCCCCTTCGACATCTCCGCCGTGAAGGCGCGCGCGATGATCGATGAGCTGCCCCCCGGGGCGAAGGGAACGACCAGGCGGATGGGCTTGGTCGGGTATTGAGCGTCCGCCGGGAGCGCCGCCGCAGCGAGCAGGAACGCCGTGAGGACCCGCGCGCTACGCAGCACGGGCGGACGCCTTTGCGGAGCCGAGCAGATCGCGCAGCACGAACGGCAGGATGCCGCCGTGCAGGTAGTAGTCGACCTCGATCGGCGTATCGATGCGCAGGAGCACCTTGATCTCCTTCGTCGTCCCGTCCTTGCGGCGGATGACGAGCGGGAATTCCTGGCGGGGCTTCACCCCGTTCTCGACGCCGACGATGTCGATGGTCTCGTCGCCCTTGATGCCGAGCGACGCGACGGAGTCGCTGCCGGTGAACTGGAACGGCAGCACGCCCATCATGACGAGGTTGGCGCGGTGGATGCGCTCGAAGCTCTTCACGATCACCGCGCGCGCGCCGAGGAGCAGCGTCCCCTTCGCGGCCCAGTCTCGCGAGCTGCCGGTGCCGTACTCCTCGCCGCCGAACACCACCGAGGGCACGCCCTCGGCGATGTACTTCATCGCCGCCTCGTAGATCGGCATCTGCTCGCCCGAGGGCTGGTGGTACGTCAGGCCGCCCTCGGTGCGCGAGCCGTCGGGCTTCGCCGGCAGCATCAGGTTCTTGATGCGCACGTTGCCGAAGGTGCCGCGCATCATCACCTCGTGGTTGCCGCGGCGCGCGCCGAAGCTGTTGAAGTCCGACACCGACACGTCGTGCTCGAGCAGGTAGGTGCCCGCGGGCGAGGTCGGCTTGATCGAGCCGGCCGGGCTGATGTGGTCGGTCGTAAGAGAATCGCCGAAGACGCCGAGCACTCGCGCGCCGCGGATCGCGCCGGGCGCTTTTGGCTGCATCGAGAAATCCTTGAAGAAGGGCGGCTCGGCGATGTACGTCGATTTCGGCCAGGTGTAGACCTGGCCGGTTGCCGCCTGCACCGTCTTCCACATGGGATTCGCGTTCGCGACGTCCCCGTAGAGCGTGCGGAAGGTCCTGGGATCCATGGCGTGCTTCATGTGCGCCTGGATCTCCCCGGCGGTCGGCCAGATGTCGCCGATCCATACGTCCTCGCCGTTCTTGCCCTTGCCGATGGGCTCGCTCATCAGGTCCTTGAGCACCGTTCCGGCGAGCGCGTAGGCGACGACGAGCGGGGGCGAGGCGAGGAAGTTCGCGCGCAGGCTCGCGTGGATGCGCGCCTCGAAGTTGCGGTTCCCCGAGAGCACCGCGACGTCGACCAGGTCGTTCTTGCTGATCGCCTCGTCGATGGTCTCGGCGAGCGGCCCGGAATTCCCGATGCAGGTGGTGCAGCCGTAGGCGGCGACGGCGAAGCCGAGCTTCTCGAGGTAGGGCAGGAGCCCGGTCTTCTTCAGGTATTCGGTGACGACGCGCGATCCGGGCGCGAGCGAGGTCTTCACGTGCTTCTTCACCGTCAGCCCGCGCTCCACGGCCTTTTTCGCGAGGATCCCCGCGGCCAGCAGCACGCCCGGGTTGGAGGTATTCGTGCACGAGGTGATCGCCGCGATCATCACGTCCCCGGAGCCGACGTCGAGGCCGTCGCGCGTCCTGAAGCGCTTGTCGAGGTCCTCGGCCTTCTTCGCGAAGCCGTTCTCGGCGACGGGCTTGGCGAACAGCTCGGTGAACTTCGCTTTCACCTTGCCGATCTCGATCCTGTCCTGCGGGCGCTTCGGTCCGGCGAGCGAGGGCGTCACCGTGCCGAGGTCGAGCTCGATCACCTCGCTGTAGTCGATGTCGCCTTTCTTCGGCGTGCCGTACATCCCCTGCGCCTTGCAGTACGAGGCGAATGCGTCGATTTCCTCTTTCGTCCGGCCAGTGCCCTCGAAGTAGGCAATGGTCGCGTCGTCGACCGGGAAGAAGCCGATGGTCGCGCCGTAGTCCGGAGCCATGTTGCCGATGGTCGCGCGGTCGGGAACGCTGAGGCTCGCCGTGCCCTCGCCGAAGAACTCGACGAACTTGTTGACCACCTTGGCCTTGCGGAGGATCTCAGTGACGGTGAGCACGAGGTCCGTGGCGGTCACCCCGCCGCGCAGCCGCCCCTTCAGGTTGAAGCCGACCACGTCGGGGGTGAGCATGTAGATCGGCTGGCCGAGCATGCCGGCCTCGGCCTCGATCCCGCCCACGCCCCAGCCGACCACGCCGATGCCGTTGATCATGGTGGTGTGGCTGTCGGTGCCGACGAGCGAATCCGGGTAGTACAACCCGTCCTTCTTGTGCACGCCGCGTGCGAGGTACTCGAGATTGACCTGGTGGACTATGCCGATTCCGGGAGGCACCACTCGGAACGTCTCGAACGCCTGGGTCGCCCACTTCATGAAGGTGTAGCGCTCCTGGTTGCGCTTGAACTCGAGCTTCATGTTGAGGTCGAGCGCGTTCTTCGCGCCGTAGTGGTCGATCTGGACCGAGTGGTCGACGACGAGGTCGACCGGCACCAGCGGCTCCACCACTTTGGGGTCCTTGCCGACGCGGTCGGCGACGCTGCGCATCGCGGCGAGGTCGGCAAGGCAGGGAATGCCGGTCAGGTCCTGGAGCAGGATGCGCGACACGACGAAGGGAATTTCCTCGGTGCGCGCGGCGTTCGGCTTCCAGCCCGCGAGCTGGCGGACGTGCTCCTCGGTCACCTTCTTTCCGTCGCAGTTGCGCAGCACCGACTCGAGCACGATGCGGATCGATACCGGCAGGCGCGAGACGTCGAAGCCGAGCGCCTTTCCGAGCGCGGGGAGGGAATAGAGCTTCCCGGTCTTCCCCGACTTCATCCTGAATTCCTTGAGCGTGTTGAACAGATTGTGTGACATCGGACGTCCTTAGATGACGAACAGGTCGACGAACTTGTCGACCGGCGTCGATTCGAGGCGGTTCTGGTCGCGGCACAGCTCGATGATCGCGCTCTGCCGCTCCGGTGGAAAGCGTCGCGCCAGGTTCGTGCGGAATTTGGATTCGAGCAAGGGGATGCCTTCGTGCCGGCGGCGACGGTGGCCGACGGGATATTCTACCGCCACCTTGCGCGTCGCGGTTCCGTCCCTGAAGAAGACCTGGAGCTGGTTCGCGATCGAGCGCTTCTTCGGATCGAGGTAGTCGCGCGAGTAGCGCTTGTTCTCGACGCAGGTCATTTTCGCGCGCAGCGCATCGATGCGCGGGTCTTTCGCGACGCCGTCCTCGTAGTCGGCCGCGGCCAGGTTTCCCTTGATCAGGCCGATCGCCGCCATGTACTGGATGCAGTGGTCGCGGTCGGCGGGGTTGGAGAGGGGGCCCTTCTTGTCGATGATGCGGATCGCCGACTCGTGGGTGACGATCTCGACGCGCTTGATGGCATCGAGCCTGTCCTTCACCTCCGGGTGCAGCTGTATCGCCGCCTCGACCGCGGTCTGCGCATGGAACTCCGCCGGAAAGGAGATCTTGAACAGGACGTTCTCCATCACGTAGGAGCCGTAGCGCCGCTGGAATTTGAACGGCTTGCCGCGAAACAGCACGTCGTAGAATCCCCAGCCCTTCGCGCTCAGGACCGAGGGATAGCCCATCTCGCCGGTCCTGGCGATGAGCGCGAGGCGCACGCCGCGCGAGGTCGCGTCGCCCGCCGCCCAGGACTTGCGCGAGCCGGTGTTGGGCGCATGACGGTAGGTGCGCAAGGCCTGCCCGTCGACCCAGGCGTGGGAGACGGCATTGACGACCCCGTCCCGCGACAGGCCCAGCATCCGCGCGACCACCGCGGTGGTCGCGACCTTGACGAGCACGACGTGGTCCAGGCCGACGCGGTTGAAGCTGTTCTCGAGCGCGATCACGCCCTGGATCTCGTGCGCCTTGATCATCGCCGTGAGCACGTCGCGCATGGCGAGCGGCGTGCCGTTGCGCGACAGCCAGTCGGCCGTGGCGAGGATGCCGCCGAGGTTGTCGGAGGGATGTCCCCACTCGGCGGCGAGCCAGGTGTCGTTGAAGTCGAGCCAGCGGATCGCCGCGCCGATGTTGAACGCCGCCTGGACGGGATCGAGCTCAAAGCGGGTGCCGGGGACGCGCGCGCCTTTCGCGATCGACGTGCCCGGGACGAGCGGCCCGAGCAGCTTGGTGCACGCGGGGTACTCGAGCGCCTCGAGTCCGCAGCCGAGCGTGTCCATCAGGCACAGCCGCGCCGTGTTGTAGGCCTCGGCGCTCTTTACCTCGTATTTCCCGACGTAATCGGCGATATCTAGCAGAACCCTGTCCGGCTTGGGCCGGACATTGGAGACGTGAGCGGACATCAATAGTCTTTTTTGACGGCCCCTTCGGCAGGCGTTGCCGGCTGCGCGGCGGGCGGCTCGCCCGAGGGTGCGGGAGCCGGGGCAGGCTCCGTGGATGCCGGCGGCGCGCTCTCCGCGGCCGGGGCGGCGGGCGCCGCCCCGGCCGGCGCTCCGGACTCGGGCAGGCGCAGGCAGCGGTAGTCACCCTTCGAATCGGAGAAGCGCAGGCCCATCGCCGCGGTCTTCTGCTTGGCGGACACGCCCTCGGGCCGGATCATGAATTCCTGACCTTGCGCCGGCTTCACCTTCCACCAGCCGCTCTGGTCGGCGGCGGAGACCTCGGAGCGGCCGTAGATCTCGCGCGAGAACCCGTCGACCTCGATCGTGACCTGGTCGGTTCCGGCGTCGGCGACGTAGAGGATCGGGGGCTTGTTGTTGTACTGCACTCCGGGCAGCCGGCACTCCCAGGTCCCGGCGATGTCGCCGGCCGGGGAGGCGGCGGCGGGACCTGCCGCGAGCAGCGCGGCGAGTCCGAAGGGGAATGCGGCGAGCCTGGGATCCTTCATGACTGTCTCCTGTTCCGCCTCAGCTCCGCTCCGCGAGCGGCGCCCACTTGCGGTTCTCCGGGCCGGTGTACACGGCGGCCGGACGGATGATTTTACCGTCGATTCGCTGCTCGATGACGTGCGCGGACCAGCCCGAGGTGCGCGACACCACGAAGATCGGTGTGAACATCGCGGTCGGCACCTCCATCATGTGATACGACACCGCGCTGTACCAGTCCAGGTTGGCGAACATCTTCTTCTCCCGCCACATGACCTGCTCGACCCGCTCGGCGATGTCGTAGAGCCTCATGTCCTTCCTCGACGCCGACAGGCGCCGCGCGACCTCCTTGATCACCCGGTTGCGCGGGTCGCCGGTGGTGTAGACGGGGTGCCCGAAGCCGATGACGATCTCCTTGCCCGCAAGCCGCCGCATGACGTCGGCCTCCGCCTCGTCGGCGCTCTTGTAGCGAGACTGCACCTCGAAGGCGAACTCGTTCGCGCCGCCGTGCTTGGGCCCGCGCAGCGCGCCGATCCCGCCGCAGATCGCGGAGTGGATGTCGGAGCCCGTGCCCGCGATGACGCGGCAAGTGAAGGTCGAGGCGTTGAACTCGTGCTCGGCGTAGAGGATGAGCGAGGTGTGCATGGCGCGCACCCACTCCGCCGAGGGCGGCTCGCCGTGCAGCAGATGCAGCAAGTGGCCTCCGATCGAGTCGTCGTCGGTCTCGACCTCGATCTTCCGCTTGCTCCTGGAGTAGTGGTGCCAGTACAGCAGCATCGAGCCGAGGGACGCCATCAGCCGGTCGGCGATGGCGCGCGCACCCGCGGTCGAATGGTCGTCCTTCTCGGGCTCGACCGTGCCGAGGACCGAAACACCGGTGCGCATGACGTCCATGGGATGCGCCGAAGCGGGGATCTGCTCGAGCGCCGCCTTTACCGCTGCGGGGAGCCCGCGCAGCGTCTTGAGCTTCCTCTTGTACTGGGCGAGCTCCGCGGCGTTCGGCAGCTTCTCGTGCACCAGGAGGTACGCGACCTCCTCGAACTCCGCGTCGTCGGCGAAGTCGAGGATGTCGTAGCCGCGGTAGTGCAGGTCGTTGCCGGTGCGCCCGACGGTGCACAGCGCGGTATTTCCGGCGGCCACTCCGGAGAGGGCGACCGATTTCTTCGGCTTGGGCGCCGTGGCGGTCTCGCTCATTTCCCCTTCTCTTTCGCAAACAGCTCGTCGAGCTTGCGCTCGTAGGCGTGGTAGCCGAGCACCTCGTACAGCTCGGCACGGGTCTGCATCGCGTCGACCACGCTCTTTTGCGTGCCTTCCCTGCGGATGGCATTGTAGACCTTCAGCGCGGCGGCGCTCATCGCGCGGAACGCCGACACGGGGTAGATGGCGATCGCGACGTTGGCCGAGCGCAGCTCGTCGACGGTGAAGAACGGCGTCGCGCCGAACTCGGTGAGGTTGGCGAGGATGGGCACGCCGACCGCGTCGGCGAACTTGCGGTACATCGACAGCTCGGTCATTGCCTCTGGGAAGATCGCGTCCGCTCCCGCCTCGACGCAGGCGCGGGCGCGCTCGATCGCGCGCTCCAGGCCCTCGACCGCGAGAGCGTCGGTGCGCGCCATGACTATGAAGTCGCGGTCGGTCTTCGCGTCGACCGCCGCCTTGACGCGGTCGACCATCTCGTCCTTCGAGACGAGCTCCTTGCCGGGGCGATGGCCGCAGCGCTTGGCGCCGACCTGGTCCTCGATGTGCATGCCCGCCGCGCCGGCCTTGATCAGGGACTTGACCGTCCTGGCGACGTTGAACGCGCTCGCGCCGAAGCCGGTGTCGACGTCGACGAGCAGCGGGAGCGCGCACACGTCGGTGATGCGGCGAACGTCGACGAGCACGTCGTCCAGATTGCTGATGCCGAGGTCCGGAAGCCCGAGCGAGCCGGCGGCGACGCCGGCCCCGGAGAGATAGATCGAGCGGTAGCCCGCGCGCTCGGCGAGGCGCGCCGCATAGGCGTTGACCGTGCCGACGCATTGCAGCGGCTTCTCCGCCGCCATCGCGGCGCGGAACCTCGCTCCGGCGGAAGAGGGGCTCACGCGATCAGGTGCCCGATGCCGTCGCGCTCTTCGTGCAGCTCCTTCAGCGTGGCGTCCATCCGTGAGCGGCTGAATTCGCTGATTCCCAGTCCCTTCACGATCCTGTATTTGCCGGCGGCGCAGGTGACCGGGTATCCGTAGATCACGCCTTCGGGGATGCCGTAGCTTCCGTCCGAGGGAACGCCCATGCTCACCCAGTTGCCCGCGCTCGTCCCGCGGATCCAGTCGCGAATGTGGTCCATGGCGGAGTTCGCGGCGCTCGCCGCCGAGGAGAGCCCTCGCGCCTCGATGATCGCGGCGCCGCGCTTCTGAACCGTCGGAATGAAGGTCTTCTCCAGCCATTCCTGGTCGTTGATCATCGGCCAGACCTTCTTGCCTGCGCATTCGGCCTGGAACACGTCGGGGTACTGCGTGGCCGAGTGGTTGCCCCAGATGGTGACTTTGCGGACGGAGGAGAGCGGCTTGCCGATCTTCTGCGCAAGCTGGCTTACGGCACGATTGTGGTCTAGGCGCATCATCGCCGTGAACTGGGTGGGCTTGAGGCCGGGCGCGTTCTTCATCGCGATGAGGCAGTTGGTGTTCGCGGGGTTGCCGACCACGAGCACCTTGACCTTGCGGCTCGCCACGGCGTCGAGCGCGCGCCCCTGCGGCGCGAAGATCTTGCCGTTCGCCTCGAGCAGGTCCTTGCGCTCCATGCCCGGCCCGCGCGGCCGGGCGCCGACGAGCAGGGCGACCTCCGCGTCCTTGAACGCCACCATGGGGTCGGAAGCGGGAATCATCCCGTGCAGCAGCGGAAAAGCGCAGTCGTCGAGCTCCATCATCACGCCCTTGAGGGCCTTCTGCGCTTTCTCGTCGGGGATTTCGAGCAATTGCAGGATCACGGGCTGGTTCTTGCCGAGCATTTCGCCGCTGGCGATGCGGAAAAGCAGGCTGTAGCCGATCTGACCGGCAGCGCCGGTCACGGCGACGCGAACGGGTTTGTTGGGCATGACGAGAACTCCCTGAAGAAGTGCGAATATATCCGCGTTGGCGCTTTTGCGCAGCACAAGCGGCGGATGAAGCCTGCTATAATCTGACCTCCCGTCAGGATCCAGAATAAGCAAACGAGCCGCGGAAGGACTGCCTTACATGCCTGATCTCACGGCGAAAAGAAGGCGTCCCCTCTGGTATAACCTCAGCCCGCTCAATCTCCCGCTTCCGGGTCTGGTCTCGATTTTCCACCGCGTCAGCGGCGCGCTGCTGTTCCTCGGGCTCGTGTGGTTCCTGTTCCTGCTCGACATGAGCCTTTCCTCCGAGGCGGGATTCGAGCGCTTCCGCGGCTACTTCGCGCACCCCACGGTGAAGATCGCCCTGCTCGCGCTGCTGTGGGCGTATCTCCACCATTTCTGCGCCGGCATCCGCTACCTGTTCCTCGACATCGACCGCGGGGTCGATCTCGCGACGACGCGCAAGACGAGCTATGCGGTGCTGGCCGTGAGCCTCGCGCTGACCGCGCTCCTGGGAGCGAAGCTGTGGTAGGCAAGGTCATCGTCGGCGCGCACTACGGGCTGCGCGACTGGCTCGCCCAGCGGATCACCGCGGTGGTCATGGCGGGGTGCACGCTGGTCTTCCTCGGCGTGCTCCTCGCGGGCGGTCCGCTGACCTACGCGTCGTGGAAGGCGCTGTTCACGAAGGGCCCGATGCCGTTCATCGCGCTGCTGTTTGCGGTCAGCGCGCTGATCCACGCCTGGATCGGCATGCGCGACATCCTCATGGACTACATCAAGCCGGTCGCGCTGCGCCTCGCGCTCGAGGTGTTCGTGATCCTGTGGCTGGTCGGCTGCGCCGGCTGGACGGTGCGCATACTCTGGAGGCTGTAGGCGGTGGCGCTTTCCAAGAGAAGCTTCGACGTGGTGGTGGTCGGCGCGGGCGGCGCGGGACTGCGCGCGGCGCTGCAGCTCTCGGAGGCCGGCCTCGCGGTAGCGGTGCTCTCCAAGGTGTTCCCGACGCGCTCGCACACGGTGGCCGCGCAGGGCGGGATCGGCGCCGCGCTCGGCAACATGGGCGAGGACAGCTGGCTGTGGCACATGTACGACACGGTCAAGGGCTCCGACTGGCTGGGCGACCAGGACGCGATCGAATTCATGGTGCGCGAGGCGCCGAAGCTGGTCTACGAGCTCGAGCATTTCGGCATGCCCTTCGACCGCAACGAGAACGGCACCGTATACCAGCGCCCGTTCGGCGGCCATTCCCAGAACTTCGGCGAGCGCCCGGTGCAGCGCTCGTGCTGCGCGGCCGACCGCACCGGCCACGCGATGCTGCACACGCTCTACCAGAGGAACGTCAGGGCGCGTACCCAGTTCTTCGTCGAGTGGATGGCGCTTGACCTGATCCGCGACGCGGGCGGGCAGGTGCTCGGCGTGACCGCGCTCGAGATGGAGACGGGCGAGGTCTCGATCCTGCAATCTCGCGCGACGCTCTTCGCGACCGGCGGGGCGGGGCGCATCTTCGCGTCGACCACGAACGCCTTCATCAATACCGGCGACGGCCTGGGAATGGCGGCGCGCGCGGGCATCCCGCTCGAGGACATGGAGTTCTGGCAGTTCCACCCGACCGGAGTCGCCGGGGCGGGCATCCTCATCACCGAGGGGGTGCGCGGCGAGGGCGGCTACCTGCTCAACAAGTCGGGCGAGCGCTTCATGGAGCGCTACGCGCCCAACCTGAAGGATCTCGCCTCGCGCGACATCGTATCGCGCGCCATGGCGACCGAGATCAAGGAAGGGCGCGGAGCCGGGCAGCACGGCGACTACCTGCTCCTGAAGCTCGACCACCTCGGCCCCGAGGTCATCGACAAGCGCCTGCCGGGCATCCGCGAGATCTCGAAGAAGTTCGCGAACGTCGACCCGGTAAAGGATCCCATACCGGTGGTCCCAACGGTGCACTACATGATGGGCGGCATACCGACCAACTACCGGGGCGAGGTCATCGTTCCCCAGGGCGGCGATCCCGAAGCCGTGGTGCCCGGGTTCTACGCCGCGGGCGAATGCGCCTGCGCCTCGGTGCACGGCGCGAACCGCCTGGGCACGAATTCGCTCACCGACCTGCTGGTATTCGGCAAGTCGTCCGCCGACTCCATCGTCAGGTTCCTGAAGGAGAACCCCGGCCGCAAGGACCTGCCGCGCGATGCGGCCGAGCGCACGCTCGCGCGCCTCGCGCGCCTCGACGGCCAGAAGAATGGGGAGTCGGTCGCCGAGGTGGCGATGGAGGCGCGGCGCACGATGCAGGCGCACTGCGGCGTGTTCCGGTTCCCGGACATGCTGGTCGCGGGCGTGAAGAAGATCCGCGAGATCGCCGACCGGGCGACGCGCACGCAGATCGGCGACAAGAGCAAGGTATTCAACACCGCGCGCGTCGAGGCGCTCGAGCTCGACAACCTCGTCGAGGTGGCCCGCGCCTCGATGGTGTCGGCGGAAGGCCGCAAGGAGTCGCGCGGCGCGCACGACCGCGCCGACCATCACGAGCGCGACGACGCGAACTGGCTCAAGCACACCCTCTGGTACAAGGAGGGCGACCGGCTCGCGTACAAGCCGGTCCACCTCAAGCCGCTCTCGGCGAAGACGATCGAGCCGAAGGTGAGGACATACTGAAAGGCGACCGCATGCGCTTTCGAGTCTATCGCTACGACCCGGACAAGGACGAGAAGCCGTACATGAAGGATTACGATGTGCGGCTCGACCCGCACGACCGGATGCTGCTCGATGCGCTGGTGCGCATCAAGGAGCAGGACGACAGCCTGTCACTGCGCCGCTCCTGCCGCGAGGGGGTGTGCGGCTCGGACGCGATGAACATCAACGGCAAGAACGGCCTCGCCTGCGTCACCAAGCTCGCCGACCTCAAGGAACCGGTCGAGCTGCGGCCCCTTCCGGGCCTGCCGGTGATCCGCGACCTCATCGTCGACATGACCCAGTTCTTCAAGCAATACCATTCGATCCGGCCGTACCTCGTGAACGACGAGCCGGCCCCGGAGAAAGAGCGGCTGCAGTCGCCCAAGGAGAGGGAGGAGCTCGACGGCCTGTACGAGTGCATCCTGTGCGCGTGCTGCTCGACGTCCTGCCCGTCGTTCTGGTGGAATCCGGACAAGTTCGTCGGGCCGGCGGGCCTCTTGCAGGCGTACCGCTTCATCGCCGACAGCCGCGACCAGGCGACCTCGGAGCGCCTCGACAATCTCGAGGACCCGTACCGCCTGTTCCGCTGTCATAGCATCATGAACTGCGTCGACGTGTGCCCGAAAAACCTCAACCCGACCAGGGCCATCGGCAAGATCAAGGAGCTGATGGTGAAGCGCTCGGTATGACGGGCGCCGAGATGAACCGCCTGCGCTGGCGCTGCCGCCGCGGCCTGCTCGAGAACGACCTCGTGCTCGAACGCTTCCTCGCCGCGCACGGGCCGACGCTCGAAGGCGAGCGCCTCAGCGCGTTCGAGGCCCTGCTGGAGCGCAGCGACCAGGAGCTCTGGAGCCTCGCCAGCGGGCGCAGCGAAAGCCCCGACCCCGCGCTCGACGAGGTGGTCCGACTGCTGCGGAGTTGCTGAAACCAACCGAGGAAAACCCATGAGCTCCACGAAGACCGCCAAGCTCACCTACGGGAACGGACAGTCCATCGAGTTTCCGGTCCAGTCGGGAACCATCGGGCCCGACGTGGTCGACATACGCGCTCTCTACGGCAAGACCGGAATGTTCACCTACGACCCGGGGTTCCTGTCGACGGCGAGCTGCAGCTCGAAGATCACCTACATTGACGGCGACGAGGGTGTGCTGCTCTACCGCGGCTACCCCATCGAGCAGCTGGCGGTGAACTGCGATTTCCTCGAGGTGTGCTATCTCCTGCTGAACGGCGAGCTGCCGACGCCGAAGCAGAAGAAGGAGTTCGACGACATCGTCATGCACCACACGATGGTGCACGAGCAGCTGATCCGCCTGTACTCCGGCTTCAGGCGCGACTCGCACCCGATGGCCGTGATGGTGGGCGTCGTTGGGGCGCTGTCGGCCTTCTATCACGACTCGCTGGACATCAACAATCCGGCGCACCGCGAGATCTCGGCGTTCCGCCTGGTCGCGAAGCTCCCGACCATCGTCGCCATGGCCTACAAGTACTCGGTCGGCCAGCCGTTCATGTATCCCAAGAACGACCTCTCGTATACCGCGAACTTCATGCGCATGATGTTCGCGGTGCCGGCCGAGGAGTACAAGCCGAACCCGGTACTGGTCAGGGCGCTCGACCGGATCTTCATCCTGCACGCGGACCACGAGCAGAACGCGTCGACTTCGACCGTGCGCCTCGCCGGATCCTCCGGCGCCAACCCCTTCGCCTGCATCGCTGCGGGCATCGCCTGCCTGTGGGGGCCCGCGCACGGCGGCGCGAACGAGGCGGCGCTGCAGATGCTCGAGCAGATCGGCGACGTCACCAAGGTCGGCGATTTCATCAGGCGCGCGAAGGACAAGAACTCGGGCGTGCGGCTGATGGGCTTCGGCCACCGCGTCTACAAGAACTACGACCCGCGCGCCAAGATCATGCGCGAGACCTGCCACGAGGTGCTCGAGGAGCTCGGGCTGCACGACGACCGCATCTTCAAGCTCGCGATGGCGCTGGAGAAGATCGCGCTCGAGGACGACTATTTCGTCAGCCGCAAGCTGTATCCCAACGTCGATTTCTACTCGGGCATCGTGCAGCGCGCGCTGGGCATTCCCGTGTCGATGTTCACCTGCATCTTTTCCCTTGCCCGCACCGTCGGCTGGATCGCGCAGTGGCAGGAGATGATCAGCGACCCCGAATACAAGATCGGCCGCCCGCGCCAGCTGTACAGCGGGTCGCCCCGCCGGGACTTCGTGCCGATCGCCAGGCGCTGAGGAGCATTCCATGAGCGCCATGAAGGAGTTTCTATCGAGCTCCTATCTGTTCGGCTCGAACGCGCCGTTCGTCGAGGAGCTGTACGAGTCCTGGCTCGCCGACCCGCAGTCGGTGCCCCAGCAGTGGCGCGAGTATTTCGACAGGCTGCAGTCGGTGCCCGGGCAGAACGGCGGGCGGGACGTGGCGCATGCGCCAGTGATCGCCGCATTCGCCCAGCGCGCCAGGGCCGGGGCCGCCAGGCCCGCCGCAGCGGCGGCGGGCCTGGACCGCAAGCAGAATTCGGTGCTGCAGCTCATCGCCGAGTACCGATTCCGCGGCGCGTTCCTCGCCGACATCGATCCGCTCAAGCGCCACGAGCGGCCGCGCATCGCCGAGCTGGAGCCGGCGTACTACGACCTCACCGATGCCGACATGGACACGGTGTACAACACCGGCACCCTGATCGGGCCAGAGCAGGCCACGCTGCGGGAGATTCTCAAGACCCTCCAGGACACCTACTGCGGCACCCTGGGCGTCGAGTACATGTACCTCACGAGCCGCGCCGAGAAGCGCTGGATCCAGGAGCGTCTCGAGCCGATCCGGTCCAGGCCGAGCTTCTCGGCCGACACCAAGCGCCACATCCTCGAGCGGCTCACCGCAGCCGAGGGGCTGGAGCGCTTCCTGCACACGCGCTACGTCGGGCAGAAGCGCTTCTCGCTGGAGGGCGGGGAGACGCTGATCCCGGTTCTCGACAACCTGCTGCAGCGCGCGGGCGCCGCGGGCGTGCAGGAGCTGGTGATCGGCATGGCGCACCGCGGGCGGCTGAACGTCCTGGTGAACACCCTGGGCAAGATGCCGAAGGACCTGTTCGCCGAGTTCGAGGGCAAGCACGACGACTCGATCCTCGCCGGCGACGTGAAGTACCACCAGGGCTTCTCGTCCGACATCAATACCCCGGGCGGCCCGATGCACCTGACGCTCGCCTTCAATCCCTCGCACCTGGAGATCGTGAACCCGGTGGTCGAGGGCTCGGTGCGCGCGCGCCAGCACCGCCGCAAGGACCGCGGCGGCGACCAGGTGCTGCCGGTGCTGATCCACGGCGACGCAGCGGTGGCCGGGCAGGGCGTGGTGATGGAGACGCTGAACCTGTCCAACACGCGCGGCTACGGCACGGGCGGCACGGTGCACATCGTGCTGAACAACCAGATCGGGTTCACCACCTCGGACCCGCGCGACAGCCGCTCGACCCTGTACTGCACCGACGTGATGAAGATGGTGGAGATGCCGATCTTTCACGTGAACGGCGACGACCCGGAAGCCTGCGTTCTCGCGATCGAGATCGCGCTCGACTACCGCACGAAGTTCAAGAAGGACGTAGCGGTGGACCTGGTGTGCTTCCGCAAGCTCGGCCACAACGAGCAGGACGAGCCCATGGTCACCCAGCCGCTGATGTACAAGATCATCAACGCGCACCCGGGCACGCGCAAGCTCTACGCCGACCGGCTCGCGGCCGCGGGCGTGATCGGCCCAGAGGACGGGGACAAGCTGGTCGCGACCTGCCGGCAGGCGCTGGAAGGCGGCTACCACACCAACAAGACCATCCTGTCGAACTTCAAGCCGCCGTTCGCGGTGGACTGGAGCAAGTACAACAAGACCAGGTGGAACGACAGGGACGACACCACGCTGCCGCTCGCCGACCTCAA
>Ga0335080_10000579_pt1 | contig 33942 bp, 29 predicted proteins | sample Lox_Sample_34_FD_206720 | JGI IMG/M metagenome (GOLD analysis project Ga0335080, IMG submission 206720) | Soil microbial communities from Loxahatchee National Wildlife Refuge, Florida, United States - Lox_Sample_3.4 | ecosystem: Environmental > Terrestrial > Soil > Wetlands | place: USA... | reverse complement strand
CGATTGTCGCCACCACGCACGCGCCATCTCCGAATCTCATCGGAGTCAATGAATCACGCTCGCCGGTCTGCGGCGAGCCCCTTTTTCAACGGCCTGCTAGGTCGCGTCCATGTTCCTTGTCGTGGCAGGTACGGCAGATGATTTGCAAATCCTCAAGCAGCTCGTTGCCTAACCGTTCATACGTCAGATGGTGCACGCTGAGAGCCGTCTTCCTTGTTGCCGCTGGACGTGCACTGCATTTTTCACAGAAGTTGTAGCCGAATGCGCTTCTCTGTTCTTCAAGCTTGAGTCTTCGACGCTCTTGCCAGTGCGGGCTTTCGAGATACTTCTCGTACTCCTCCAGCTTCAGGCCGAGCTTCCACAGCCCCGCCCTGCGCCAACGATGCTCCTGCCAGTCAGAGGCCATCAGAAACTTGGCAGGTCCGTTCGTTGCCGATTTCGGTGACGCGTTGGCCGTAGGCATCCATCAATGCCGGATCGGTGGTCACCAAAGTGCGAGCCAGCATCAGCGCGTAGAGGCTGGCAATGCTGTCACCATTTTCGATTTCCGTGAGTAGATCAGCGATCAGACCGCGTCGAAAATCGCGGCGGGACTTCTGCGCGGCGGTCGGCTTGGACCGCACCATCCACTTCTGTGCCACCCAATCATAATAGTAGCTCATCAGAACACCTCACTTCTCGCGAAGCAATTATAGCAGTTTAGTCGGTGGCTGTGCACCGAGGTTCGGTTTAGTCCGAAGTTCAGGGGCCTAAACTCGCAGAATCCCATAAAATGCAGGGTTTTCCGCGAAGTGTGCATACGAAGTTTAGTGTTTAGCCCCCTGACCGGGTAAACACCTAAACTTCAGGACCAAAGAGAGTCCTGAACTCCTCTCTCCTTGGTCCCTGTATCGACGTGAAAATGGCGGTGGATTCTCATTTTCGCGTCGAAGCTTTGGTGCAAAAGTTTAGCGTTTAGAGGGTCTAGGGTTTTTCGGGCTAAACTCTAAAGCACCGTCAACCTGCTTTTCTGCTTCGCGGTCGGATTCGCTGACGATTTGCGACACCCGCCCCTTGGACAAGCCCACCTTCTTCGCGATGTCAGCCTGACTGAAACCTTCGCCCACCAGTTCGATCACCTCGTCACGCTTCGCGGTGCCGAACTCGTGCCGCCACTCGATCGTGCCATTTTCCGAAATCGCCATGTGCGCGATCAGCGGCCTGCTTTCGGTGAAGCTGCGTTGCTTCGTGAACGTGATCTCGAATGCGCTTTCGGTGTCATCCTCTTTCAGGTCATCGCGCCTGCGAATCCCGATCGACGTGTCCAGCGTATCCTCGCGCTTCGAAGTGCCGCGCGGCGTCTTGTTCTTGCCTTCGTGGTGCGCGAAGATGATGGTGCGGCCTTGGAAACGGTGACCCAGCATCCAATCCTGCGGCTCCTGCCAACTCTCCGCGTCATTCTCGACACCCGCACGAAACAGCGTGCTCAAGGAGTCGAGGACAATCACCTCGCTGTCTTCCTGTTCGATTACCTTGTCGAGGAAAGCTCGGCCTTCCGGCGTGGCCAGATCGGGCAGCATGATGTTGCCGTCGCGCAGGAGAATGTCGCGGGACAGGATGCGCAGATTGTCCGTGGGCTGCCCGAGATATTTTAGCCGCTGTTGCAGCAGCGATCCGGGCAGTTCGCCGTCGACATAGAGCAAGCGCGCCTGCCGCTGCGGGGTCCAGCCGAGGATCGGCGTGCCGGTGGCAATGGCGTAGGAAATCGCCAAGATCAGGAAGGTCTTGCCCTCGCCGCGCTTGCCGTGGATCATGTTCAGGCTGCTGGTCTCCAGCCACGGCTCCATCAGATATTGGCGCGCTGGGATTTCCATCGCCATCACTTCGGTCATCAGCAATGCCCGCGCTTCGAGGCGTTCGTCGAAGATCGGCGCATTCAGAATGAGGTCGCGCAGTTCGGCGATATCGGCATCGGTGCGCGCCTCGCGTATGGCGTCATTCCAGTCCTTGATACCGTCCGGGGGAAACGCAATGCGGACGCGGCAGCCCTGCATGTTGAAACGCCGGGCCACTTCCGCCGCGCCTTTGTGGCCTGCCTCGTCGTTGTCCGCTGCGATGATGATGTTCTTTGCCTTGGGCGGCGCGTAGCGCACGATATTTGGCAGATTGGCGGCACTGACGCCCGCCACGCCTGCCGACCAGCCAATGATCTGTTTGGCAGACTCTACAGTCTCGACGCCCTCGCCAATCACAAGGTTTCGTGTCGACCAGATCGGACCGAGTTGAATGTAGCCGCCTTGCATTGGGGCATAGACTCTGCGCGGGTCTTTGACATTCAGCTTGTCACTGCAGTCGCGTCTGAGCCACGTCACATGTGCCGCGATCAATTTGTCCTCGCGCGTGACAGGCAGGACCATGGCCGGATACGGACGAAGGCCAAGATCAATGGCTTGCGCTCGCTGCAACAGCATTGCGTTCTTCGGCATCGACTCAAGTCCGCGACATTCGATCAGGTAGCGCCGCAGCAGGGCGTGATCATGTTTGCTGTGGTTCTGGTTGGCCACGTACAGGATTTCTCTGGCGTAGGACACACGCTCGTAGTCGTCGAATTCCTGTTCACGTTCACGGCGGCGCTGGTCGCCCTTGCTGACGACGACCGGTGCTGCGGCCTGTTTCGTGTTCGGCCACAAGCCGCGCTTCTTCAGCGCGGCAACAACGGCTTCCTGGCTGCATCTGGCGTGGCACTTCACCAGAAGCTTGCCGTCGCGAAGCGATACGCTGAGCGCGGGCGTTCGGGTGTTATCGTGCGCGGGACAGAAGCATGTACCTGACGCTCCGCCGCCGTAGCAGTGGCCATCAAGAGTGTGGACAATCTTCGTGACCCATTCGCGCAAGTTCCCTGAGGTAACGGCATTGAAGTTGCCGCGATGTGTATCCATGTCAACTCCATCCAAGATGTTCGATAAGCCGGCCTCGGTCTGCTCACAGGGGGCGGTTCTTATTCAGGTGGCTTGGCGTCTCGATTCGAATGGTAGTCCGGCGAAGTACTTGGCGATCAGGATCGGATCGTGGTGCTGTCGGTCAAGTTGTCCATTGATGCGGAAGGCCTTTCGAATGATGCCATCTTTAAGGTCCTCGGGTGGGGCGACTTCTTCCATTTGCTGCCAACCCTTGAGGACATCGGGGGACATGGTCGCGACATAAAGCGTCGGCGTCAGCGTCTCTGATGCGACAATGTCGAACTGATCGATAACAATCTCGATTTCCCGACGCCAACATCTGTCGATTAACAGCGCGTGGATGTCAGCTTTCTTCGCGCGGGCTGTAATCAGGACCGGCGGTTTGTCATGGATCAAATGGCGACGGTTCGCAAACCAGATCGCGTAATCACGGTTGGGTGTCCAGGACATCCCATCGACCGCGTGCCCCTCGCAGGTGCCACGATAAATTGTGAGCTTTTCGGGTAGGCGTTTGAATGCCCTCCGTTCGAAAGAATCCATCGCAGAATGTTTGATCGGCCGAGCTTGATTCCACAGCGCGCGCCAGCCTGCTGTGTTTTCCCAATTGTTGTCGCTATCATTCCAAACGTCGGACAGGAGCCGCCAGAAGTGTTTGTCTGAAAGTTGATCAGCGATCATGCTGAAGGCCCAGAACCGGTACGGTCGCTCATGCCAATGAACGAACGAGTGCCAGGTGTAGGGGTCTCGATCCACTTCCGTGAGGGCCGCATTTACGTGCTCGCGTGCTCGGCAATACTGAAGATTCAATAGGGCCGCGCGCTCTGGATCGACTACGAGCTGATGAACCAAAGGATGGTTGACCATTTGACCGAACGGCGTCTCAACAAGATACTCGACCAGTTCAGGAAGGAGCCGCTCCCGCCGTTGGCTCAGCTCGTGGTAGGGTGATTCGGGCTCGTCGTAGGGTAGTTCAAATAGATCAAGCGCTCTGACCATTTTCAAAACTCGCTTCAGCAGCAGGCAGCAACGACGGTAAGTGTGGCGATCAGTTCGAAGAGTCCTGTTCATTGCGGGTCATGCGTCGCCCTCCGTCTCCCATTGCGCGCGCAGCAACGAGGGGATTGCGCTCCACATACCGTTGATCTTCTTCGCACCTTTGAGTGCTTTGCTTTCCAGGAGATGAAAGGCTTGGCGTTCGCTACGACCGATGATCGCGCCGATCGATTTGGCCCCCCAAACCGGCGTGTTGTTATCGCTTGCGATATGAGACGGCGCGGTCGCTTGCTGACGCGGCTTGCGCAGCACCTTGCGTCTGCGTTGAGGCGGGTGGGATTTTCTGGTGGTCGACATGTCCGTCTCCAGTTTTTTGCGCTGGAGTCGGACAACAGAAATGAAAGCCGTCACCAGCGCGGTTCATTGCGCTTGTGACGACGTTGGTGACGAGGCGAGCTTATGCGGCCCTATGCTTTGAAAGCCTTCGTCTGCCCCGCTGTCGCGGTGTCCTTGGTCTGTTGACCCTACCCGGACTCATGGCAGGGCCTGCAACATGAGTCCGGGATAGGACCGGGCAAAGTGGCAGGGATTGAAGCAAGCCTACCGTCAATTGGCTGCGGGTCGCAACCCTTAACAAAACCTCGCAAAATCCGCCTCGCATGTTGCAGTAATGTTGCGTGGAGTTGCCGGGACTTTTTGTCAGTCATTGAAAACACGGGGGAAAATCTGCAACATGACGCGACATGAAATGGGCCCTGAGACAGGGCCAGTAAATTGGAAAATTCCTTTGCTTTCAGTGGGTTACGTTTGGCTGGGGAACCTGGATTCGAACCAAGACAAACAGAGTCAGAGTCTGTTGTGCTACCGTTACACCATTCCCCACCGGATTATCTAGCAATTTCAATATGTTGAAAGATTGCTCGAAACCGTCATGCGAAGAAACGAGCATCGCATCTGGTTCGCGCGCCGTTCTACTCGCACCATCCTGCGCTTGGCAAGCCCGTAAGCAGCGCGGCCCGGCCAAAGGCCGCGCGCAGCCAGCCGTGACCAAGCCTATCAAATCCTGCACGCTTTTGACGCCAGTGGGCCGCGCCTGTCGTGCACCTTCGTCCCCGTGGCCAGCGGCCTTGCGCCAAATCGAACCGCAGCTTTGCCTGTCTGGCGAGCAAGATGCGCAGCGACGCATCGACCAACTGTCTAGCGCTCGCATTCGCGCGCGCGGCCCGGTTGCTTGCCCCTGTGAAAGCGGCATGCAATGCTTGCGCTGCAATAACGTTAGGAGACGACGCGCGGCTGCGCGTCGCAAACACTTCGCAAGTCCGGGCAGTCAGGAATCGTTTTCGGAGATCATAAAAATGAAGTTGAGGCAATGGCTTGGGCTGGTTGGCGCCGCCGCGCTTTCGTTTGCGTCGGCGAGCGGCGCGTTTGCGGAAGACAAGGTCGTCAAGATTGGCGCAATCTTTCCGCTGAGCGGCAATGCCGCGAGCGCCGGTATCCACGCCAAGGCCGCGATCGAAGTCGCCATGGATATCATCAACAATGCCCATCCCGAGCTCGGGGATTTCCCGCTTGCCAAGAACGCCGGCCTTGCGGGCCTCGGCGGCGCCAAGGTCGAGGTCGTCTTTGCCGATAATCAGGGCAGCCCCGCGACAGGACAGAACCAGGCGCTGCGGCTGATCACCGAAGAGAAGGTGGCAGCCCTGGTCGGTGCCTATCAGTCCGGTATCACCCTGACCGCGAGCGCGATCGCCGAGAAATATGGCATCCCGTTCCTCACGCCGGAATCGGTGGCAGCCAATCTCACCGAGCGCGGCTTCAAATGGTTTTTCCGCACCACGCCGATCGCGACCGATTTCGTCAAGGTCTACTATGACTTCCTGGTCGACATGAAGGCCAAGGGCGTCAAGACGGACAATGTCGCGCTGGTGCATGACAATACCGAATACGGCACCTCGGTTGCCAATACGATCGCCACCGGCTTCAAGGAGAAGGGTCTCAACGTCCTTGACGTCGCCTATGTCTCCAATGCCACCGACGTGCAGAGCCAGGTGCTGCAGCTGAAGGAGAAGAATCCCGACGTCGTGATCATGATCTCCTACACGTCGGACGCCATCCTGTTCGCCAAGACCATGCAGGCGCAGGATTACAAGCCGCCGATGCTGATCGCCGACGATGCCGGCTATTCCGACCCGTCCTTCCTCAAGGCGGTCGGCAAGATCTCGCAAGGCGCCTTCAATCGCTCGTCATGGAGCGTCGGCCCGGAGGGCTCGCCGACCGCAATCATCGCCGACATGTACAAGAAAAAGAGCGGCGACGAGATGGATGACACTGCCGGCCGCGACATGCAGGGCTTCCTGGTGCTGATGGAAGCGATCGACCGCGCGGGCTCGACGGAGCCGGCCAAGATTCAGGCCGCGCTGAAAGCCACCGACCTGAAGCCGAACCAGTTGATGATGGGCTACAAGGGCGTGAAGTTCGACGAGAAGGGCCAGAACATTCTCGCTTCCGCCGTCATCATCCAGCTGCAGGACGGCGAGAACTATTACGCGGTGTGGCCAAAGGCGAATGCTGCGAAAGAACCGATCCTGCCCTACAAGGGCTGGTGAGTGTCGCGGGGCGGGATGTGAACTCCCGCCCTTGCCTTGTTGAACCCGTCGGCACCTCTTCCTCGCAACGGCGCGCGGCTCAATGTCCTTTGTTCTCGTTCAGGTGATCGTCGGCGGGCTTCTCTTGGGAGCCGTCTACGCGCTGTTCTCGTCGGGCCTCACCCTGGTCTGGGGCATGATGAACATCGTCAATTTCGCCCATGGCGATTTCGTCATGCTCGGCATGTACGCGGCGTTCGTGGTGTTCACCGTGTTCGGCGTGGGACCTGTGGCCGGCGCGCCGATCGCCACGCTCCTCCTCGCAACGCTTGGCGTCGTCGTCTATTTCGGCCTGATCCGGGACATCATGAAAGGGCCGATGCTCGCCCAGATCCTCGGAACCTTCGGGCTCGCGCTGCTGTTGCGCTATTCCGTGTTCTGGTGGTTCGGCGCGAACTTTCTCTCGCTGCCGCAGGACATCGTCGGCCGCACCCTGGTCTTCGGCGGCCTGCGCATCGAGGCGTCGCGGCTGCTGGCCGGCGTCGTCGCGCTGCTCGTGACGCTCGGCTTGCATCTGCTGCTGACGCGAACATCGCTGGGCTCCAAGATGCTGGCGGTTGCAGAGGATGCCACCGCCGCGCAGCTGATGGGCATCAGGCCTGACAGCATGCAGGCGATCGCCTGGGCGATCGCGGCCGGCGCCACGGGGCTGGCCGGCGCGATGATCGCGACCTTCTTTTATATCGTGCCGACCGTCGGCGAGACCTTAGGGATCGTGGCTTTTGTCACGGTGTCGCTCGGCGGTTTCGGCAGCGTGCCGGGCGCACTCGTTGCGGGACTCTTGATCGGCGTGATCGAGTCCCTGTCGGGCTATCTGATCGGTGCCGTCTACAAGGACATCGTGGTCTATGCGTTGTTCGTGTCGTTCCTCTGGTTCCGGCCGCAGGGCCTGATGGGCAAGATGTGATGCGCCGCCTGCTCTGGCCCCTGGTTCTGCTCGCGCTCGTCATCGCCTATCCGCTCGTGCTGTCGACGCCGTTCGAGCAGCGGCTCGGCGCGCTTGTGCTGCTTTATGCAATCGCGGCCTCGAGCTGGAACATCGTCGGCGGCTACGCGGGCCAGGTCTCGGTCGGACACGTCATGTTCTTCGGCTGCGGCGCCTATGCCGCGATGGGGGCGTATGCGCATTTCGGCCTGTCGCCGCTGGTCGGGCTTCCCGCGGGAATCGTGCTTGCCGTCGCCATTGCCGCCATTGTCGGCGTGCCGACCCTGCGGCTCTCCGGGCACTATTTCAGCATGGCGACGATCGCGGTTGCCGAGCTCATCAGGCTCGTCGTGACCAACACCGAGTATCTCGGCGCCGCCGTGGGCTTGAGCGGACCGCCGGTGCCGCGCAATGTCTTCGACGTCTCCTTCATCTCCGCATTGCCTTACTACTATCTGTTCCTCGCGGTGCTTCTGGTGACGCTTGGCATCACCTGGTGGATGACGAACAGCCGGATGGGATTTTATCTGCGCGCGATCAAGGATTCCGAGCGCGCCGCGCGTTCGCTCGGGGTGCCCGCGAGCCGCGCGAAGCTTTATGCCTACATGTTGAGTGCGGGGCTGACCTCGGTCGCCGGCGCGCTCTATGCGATGATGTTCGGCTTTGTCGATCCCGAGTCGGGCCTGGGCATTTTGATTTCGGTGAAGATGCTGATCATGGCCGCGCTTGGCGGTGCCGGGCTGTTGTTCGGACCGCTGGTCGGCGCTGCGATCCTGGTGCCGCTGGAAGAGCTCTCCAACAGCCTCCTGGGCGGCAAGGGCGCGGGGCTCACCTTTGTGGTCTATGGCGCGATCATCGTGCTGATCTCGCGTTTCCAGCCGGGCGGCCTCCTGCCGCTTGCGATGCGGCTGTGGCAACGGGCAAGCAAGGCGCCGGAGGCGAGGGCGACCACGGCGGGAGCGGGCCATGCTTCTTGAGGCGCGCGAGGTCACAAAGGCTTTCGGCAGCTTCAAGGCGGTCGACCAGGCCTCCGTGACCCTGGAGCAGGGCGACATTCTCGGCCTGATCGGGCCGAACGGCGCGGGCAAATCGACCTTCTTCAATTGCCTGACCGGCGACATCGTCTCGACCTCGGGGAAAGTCTTTTTCGATGGCCACGACATCACCGCGCTTGCGCCGGAGGCGCGGGCGCAATTGGGACTGGCGCGCACTTTCCAGGTGCCGCAGACATTCGAAGGTTTGACGGTGCTCGAGAACGTGATGATCGGCGCTTTCCTGCGCCATCATCAGCGCGCCGACGCCGAGAGGAAGGCCCGCGCCGTGCTGGAGCGGGTCGGCATGGCAAGGCTCGCGGACGCGCCGGCCCGCTCGCTCGGCACGCCCGGCCGCAAGCGGCTCGAGATCGCCCGGGCGCTGGCAACCGAGCCGAAGGTGCTGCTGCTCGACGAGGCCATGGCTGGTCTCACCGCACGCGAGGTCCAGCTCGCCATCGATCTGGTGCGCGACATTCATCGTTCCGGCGTCACGCTCGTGATCGTAGAGCACATCATGGAAGTGATCATGTCGCTCGCGAGCCGGGTGATGGTGTTCCATCAGGGCAAGGAAATCGCCCGCGGCTCACCCCGCGAGGTGACGAGCAACCCGGCCGTCATCGCCGCCTATCTCGGCACCCGCGCGGCAAAAGCCGCCGCCGGCCACACGCCGATCGAATTGATGGGCGGGCCGGTCGGATGAGCGCGGCGCTGCTTCGAATCGAACATCTCGAAGTCCGCTACGGCGACCTGATCGGGGTGTCGGACGTCTCGCTCGAAGTGCCCGAAGGCAGCGTGGTCGCGCTGCTCGGCTCCAATGGCGGCGGCAAGACCACGACGCTGAATGCGATCGCAGGCTTGATCCCGGTGCATTCGGGAAGGATCTCGTTCCGCGGCGAAGAGATTGCGGGCGAGAGCGCGTTCGCCATCGTCCGCAAGGGACTCGCGCTGTCGCCGGAAGGCTGGCGGCTGTTCGTTCAGCAGAGCGTCGAGAACAATCTGGTGCTCGGCGCAACGCCCCTCAACGACAGGAAGCGCGTCGCGACCCTGCTCGAACGGGTCTACGAAATCTTCCCGCGATTGAAGGAACGGCGCAGCCAGCGCGCCGGCACCATGTCGGGCGGCGAACGGCAGATGCTGGCCGTCGGCCGCGCGCTGATGAGCGATCCAAAGCTCTTGATGCTCGACGAGCCGTCGCTTGGCCTGGCGCCGGCCGTGGTGGAGACCATGTACGAGACGTTCGGCCGATTGCATCGCGAGGGGCTCACCATTCTCCTGGCCGAGCAATCGATCGAGCTCGCGCTCGAAGTCTCCGATCTCGCGACCGTGCTCCAGGTCGGAAAGAGCGTGCTGTCAGGCACGGCGGCCGCGCTGGCGCAGGACCCGCAGGTGCAGCACGCCTATCTCGGCACGGCCTGAAGCTGCAGAAATCGTTCTGTCGTCCTTGCGGGCCGCGCGCGGGCGCGATAGCAAATGTTGAACGGCGGGAGACTTCGCCGACCAAGATACCGGAGGAAGCCATGAGCGGAGGCGACAAGGGGCCGTTTGGCGGCACCATCGGCAAGACCGTTGCCGCGTCAAAACCCTGGTGGCCACAGGCTACCAGGCCGCCGGCCGGCGCGCCCAACATCCTGATCGTGCTGTTCGACGACGTCGGCTTTTCCGATTTCGGTTGCTACGGCTCGCCGATCAGGACGCCGACCATCGATCGGCTCGCGGCCGAGGGGCTGCGCTACTCCGGCTTCCACACGACGGCGATGTGCTCGACGACCCGCGCCGCGCTTCTCACGGGGCGCAACCACCATTCCGTCGGCGTCGGATGTCTCGCCAATTTCGACAGCGGTTATCCCGGCTATCGCGGCAAGATCGCGCGCGAAGCAGGCACGCTCGCCGAAATGCTGCGCGCGCACGCCTATCGCAGCTACATGATCGGCAAATGGCACGTAACGCCCCTGACCGAGAGCGGCGCCACCGGGCCGTTCGACGGCTGGCCGCTCGGCCGCGGTTTCGACCGCTTCTACGGCTTTCTCGATGCCGAGACCGATCAATATGCCCCAGAGCTCGTCTCCGACAACACGCATATTGACCCGCCGGGCAACTACGCCAGCGGCTATCATTTGACCGCGGATCTGGTTGATCAGGCGATCCGCTTCATCGGCGATCACATCGCCGACCGCCCCGATTTGCCATGGCTGACCTGGCTCGCATTCGGCGCGTGCCACGCGCCGCATCAGGCGCCGGCGGAGATCATCGGGAGTTACGACGCGGTATTTGCCCACGGCTGGGACGTCGAGCGCGAGCAGCGCCTGTCGCGCCAGAAGACGATCGGGCTTGTTCCCCCCGATACAAGGCTTCCGCCGCGCAACGACGGCGTGAAGGCGTGGGAGGAGCATAGTGCGGACGAAAAGCGCGTGTTCACGCGCCTGCAGTCGGCGTTTGCAGGCATGCTCGATCACGCCGATCGGCATTTGGCACGGCTGATCGGTTTCCTCGAGACCGCCGGCATCCGCGACGACACGCTCATCATCGTGATGTCGGACAACGGCGCGAGCCAGGAGGGCGGACCGCTCGGCTTCATCAATGCGATGGGGCCGTACAATTTCCGGCCGGAGCCGATCCAGGAAAAGCTGCGCCGGATCGACGATATCGGCGGCCCCGACACGCATTCGAATTTCCCGCATGGCTGGGCGATGGCCTCAAACACGCCGCTCCGCCGCTACAAGCAGAACACGCATGGCGGCGGCATCCGCGACCCATTCGTCATCAGCTGGCCGAAGCGGATCGCCTCGAAGGGCGAGCTGCGCCATCAATTCGTCCACGCCTGCGACCTGGTGCCGACGCTGCTGGACTTGATCGGCCTCCAGGCGCCGGCCGCGATCGCAGGTATCCCGCAGATGCCGATGGAAGGCGAAAGTTTTGCGCGCTCGATTTCGGACGCGTCGGCACCTGCAAAATCGAGCCCGCAATATTTCGAGATGTTCGGCCATCGCGGGCTTTGGCACGAGGGCTGGAAGGCCGTCTCCTATCATCCGCCGGGTACGCCGTTCGACAACGACAAATGGGAGCTGTTCCATCTCGATCGCGACTTCTCCGAGGTGCATGATCGCGCAAGTGACGAGCCGCAGCGGCTGGCCGCCATGATCGAGACATGGTGGAGCGAGGCGGAAAGGCACCAGGTGCTGCCGCTCGACGACCGCTTCGGGCCGCGCTTTGCCGAAAACGCCGCGCGCTTCCACGGGGCGCGCCATCACTTCACCTTCCATGCCGGCATGGGCCATGTGCCGACCGATGTCGCGCCCGATGTGCGCAGCCGCAGCTACACCATCGAGGCGCATGTCGAGATCGGCGATGATGGCGCCGAAGGCGTGCTGATCGCGCATGGCGACGCGACCTCGGGCTACAGCCTCTACATCAAGGACGGCCATCTCGTGCACGATCTCAATATCGGCGGCGGCCACGAGATCGCGCGCTCGGAGGGCAAGGTGCCGCCGGGCGCGCACAGGCTCGGCGTGCATGTCGAGCGGCTGGTGCGCAAGGAACCGCCCGCGAAAGGCGCGCGCACGGGGGTCAGCGAATACACGCTTTTGATCGACGGCGCGCCAGCGGGCGCGCTCAAGACCCAGCTGGGCTTCCACAATTTGATTTCATGGTCCGGACTCGACATCGGCCGCGACCGCGGCAGCCCGGTGTCGCACTACGAGGCGCCGTTCGAATTCACCGGGACGCTGTTGCGGGTTACGGTGAAAATGCACGACGACCAGACGCTGGACGGCGCGGCCGTCGGCAACGCGCAGATGGGACGGCAGTGACGCAACCGCCTATTTGATCTTGTCATACGCCGCGGCAAAATCATTCAGCGGCATGGGGATGGTGATGGTTTCCTTGGCAAGATTCTGGAACGACACTTTCAGCTGCCTGCCGGACTTCAGCGCGGCCAGGAGGTCGGAGGCGACCGCCACGTTGGCGTAACATCCGCGGTTCTCGCAGGTCTGGATCTGCAGGTCGACAGGCCTGCCGTCGTCGACCTGGAGCTTGGCGCCGCCGGGCAAATTGAGGCCGAGCGGCAGTTGCACCAGCGCGACAGGCGTGCGGGCCTCGCCGGTGACACGGATATTGACGAGCACGATCAATTGCCCGGTCTTGGTGAGCACGGCCGTCTCCTCGATCGCGCATTCGAGCGGCGCGTCGCGGCTTGCGCTGGTGCAGCGCGAGGACCAGCCGGGCTGAGCTGTGGCATTTGCGGGCGCCTCGGCCTGGGGCGTGGACGGCGATGGCGCGGGAGCGGGTTGGGCAGCCGGGGCCGGCGGGTGCGGCTGGTTTTTCTTGGACCCCTGCTGGGCGAGCACAGGTTGGAAACAGGTCGCGGCCGCGACGGCGAGGGTGGCGGCAAGCTTGACTGCGATCTTCACTGGACGGCTCCCGGACTTTTCATCCCGGATGTGCCGGAGCGCGATCAAAGTCAAGTCATTCGGCTGCTTCCTTGACGGAGGTGCTCTCGGCCGCGGCGTGGTCGTCGCCGGGACCGCCGGCGCGGCCCCAACTCGAGAACGCATTGGAGAGCTTGTCGAGATAGAGATAGATCACCGGCGTCGTGAACAGGGTCAGTGCCTGGCTGACGATCAGGCCGCCGACCATCGCATAGCCGAGTGGCTGGCGGATTTCCGAACCGGTTCCGGTGCCGAGCATCAAGGGCACGCCGCCGAGCAGGGCGGCCATGGTCGTCATCATGATCGGGCGGAAGCGGAGCAGCGCCGCCTGCCGGATCGATTGCTCCGGCGCAAGATGCTGGTCGCGCTCGGCTGCGATCGCGAAGTCGACCATCATGATGCCGTTCTTCTTCACGATGCCGATCAGGAGGATGATGCCGATCAGCGCGATGAGGCTGAAGTCGTAGCCGAACGCCATCAGGATTGCCAGCGCGCCGACACCGGCCGAGGGCAGGGTCGACAGGATGGTGATCGGGTGGATGTAGCTTTCGTAGAGGATGCCGAGGATCAGATAAACGACGACCAGCGCGGCGAGGATCAGGAGCGGCACGGTGCCGAGCGATTGCTGGAACGCCTGCGCCGTGCCCTGGAAGCTCGAGTTCAGCGTCGCCGGTGCGCCGAGCTCGGCCATCGCCTTCTGCACGGCTTCGGTCGCCTGTCCGAGCGCCACGCCCTGGGCGAGGTTGAAGCTGATGGTAGTGGCCGGGAACTGGCCCTGGTGGCTGATCGACAGCGGACGGACCGGCACGCTGGTCCAGCTTGCCAAGGTCGAGATCGGCACCTCGTCGCCCGTGGTCGGCGAGCGGATATAGAGCTTGTCGAGGCTGTCGATCTTGCCCTGCAGCTCGGGCAGGATTTCCAGGATGACATGGTAGCTGTTGAGCTGCGTGAAGTATTGCGTGATCTGGCGCTGCCCGAACGCATCATAAAGCGTGTCGTCGATCAGCTGCGGGTAGATGCCGTAGCGCGAGGCGGTATCGCGGTTGATGGTGAGCTGGAGCGTGGTGCCCTGGGATTGCTGATCGGTCGCGACGTCGCGCAACTGGGGCAATTGCTGCATGCTGGCCAGGATCTTCGGCGCCCACTCGTTCAGTTCGGCGAGGTTGGAATCCTGCAGCGTGAATTCGAATTGGGTGCGCGTCGGCCGGCCGCCGAGGCGCACGTCCTGCGCGGCCTGCATATAGAGGCGGGCGCCCTCGACCTTTTCGAGCTTGGGACGCAGGCGTGAAATGACCTGCTGGGCGGTGACGTCGCGCTGGTTGCGCGGCTTCAGCGTGATGAACAAATTGCCGTTATTGCCGGCGCGGCCGCTGCCGCCGATCGCCATCGCGACGGTGGCGACCGCCGGGTCCTCCATCACGATCCGCGACAGCTCTTCCTGCCGGGCCTTCATCGCCTCGAAGGAGATGTCCTGGGACGCTTCCGAGGTCGCCGTGATCAGGCCGTTGTCCTGCTGCGGGAAGAAGCCCTTGGGGATGATGACGAAGAGATACACCGACAAGGCGAGCGTTGCGAAAAAGACCAGAAGCGTCGTCCGTTTCCAGCTCAGCGCGAGGTCGAGGCCGCGCTCATAGCCATGCAGCATCGCATCGAAGCAGCGCTCGCTCCATTGATAGAACTTGCCGTGCCTGGTCTCGCCATGGGCGCGCAGGAAGCGCGAGGCCATCATCGGCGTCAGCGTCAGCGACACGATCATCGACACGAAGATCGTCATCGCCAGAACGACCGCGAACTCGCGGAACAGGCGGCCGATAATGCCGCCCATCAGCAGGAGCGGGATCAGCACAGCGACCAGCGAGACGCTGATCGAGACGATCGTGAAGCCGATTTCGCTGGAGCCCTTGAAGGCGGCAGCCAGCGGCTTTTCGCCCTCTTCCACGTAGCGCGAGATGTTTTCCAGCATGACGATGGCGTCGTCGACCACGAAACCCACCGCGATCGTCAGCGCCATCAGCGACAGATTGTCGAGCGTATAGCCGAACACCCACATCAGCGCGCAGGCGCCGAGCAGCGCCAGCGGCACCGTGATCGCGGGAATGACGGTCGCCCAGAAGCTGCGCAGGAACACAAAGATGACCATCACCACCAGGAAGATGGTCAACAGCAGGGTGAACTGGACGTCCTCGACGGCGGCGCGAATGGTCTGGGTGCGGTCGCTTATCACCTCGATCTTGATCGCGGGCGGGATCGCGGCGACGAGGCGCGGCAACAGCGACTTGATCTTGTCGACGGTCTCGATGACGTTGGCGCCGGGCTGCTTGAACACCACCAGGAACACGCCGCGCTTGCCGTTGGCCCACGCCGCCTGCTTGGCGTCCTCGGGCCCGGTGACCGCTTTGCCGATGTCGCGAATTCGCAACGGCCCGCCATTGCGGTAGGCAATAATGACGTCGTTCCAGTCCTTGGAATCCAGGAGCTGGTCGTTGGCATAGATGGTGTAAGCACGCGTCTCGCCGTCGATATTGCCCTTCGGGCTGTCGACCGTCGTCTGCGCGATCTGGGCGCGCACGTCCTCCAGAGACAGGCCCTTGGCGACGAGCTTTGCGGGATCGACCTGGACGCGGATCGACGGCTTTTGCTGGCCGGCAATGAAAACCTGGGCGACACCGGAAATCTGGCTGATCTGCTGGGCGAGCTGAGCATCGACTGAGTCGCTGACGGTCGTAAGCGGCAAAGTGTCAGAGGTTGCCGACAGGATAAGGATCGGTGCATCCGCCGGATTGACCTTGCGATACGTCGGTGGGGACGGCAGGTTCTTCGGCAGTTGTCCGCTGGCGGCATTGATTGCGCCCTGAATGTCGTTGGCGGCGCCGTCGATATTGCGGTTGAGGTCGAACTGGATGGTGACCGACGCGGTGCCGAGGTAGCTGGTCGAGGTCATCTGGGCGATGCCCGGAATCTGCGCGAACTGCCGTTCCAGCGGCTGCGCGACCGACGTTGCCATGGTCTCGGGGCTCGCCCCGGGCAGGGTTGCCGTGACCTGAATGGTCGGGAAGTCGACCTGGGGCAGCGGGGCGACCGGCAGGAGCGGATAGGCGACAAGACCCACGAACAGGATCCCCGCCATCAGCAGCGAGGTGCCGATCGGGTAGCGAATGAAGGGTGCCGAGATTCCGCCGCCGTTCATTCCTGCTTGACCTTGCCTTGCGCCTGGTCGGTACTTGCCACTGACGTCGTCACGACCGAGCCGGGCTGCACTTTGAATTGTCCGCCGGTGATGACCCGCTGTCCCGGCTCAAGTCCGCTATCGACAACCGAGCGTCCGTCGATCGAATAGGCGACTTTCACCGGGCGCAGCTCGGCCTTGTTGTCCTGGCTGACCGTGTAGGCATAAAGGCCGTTGTTGCCGTGCTGAACGGCGTCGTCCGGCACCACCGTCGCGTCCTTCAGGGTTTTTATCAAAAGCCGGGTCGAAACAGATTGGCCCGGCCACAGCGTATGGGCCTTGTTGTCGAACACCGCCTTGAGCCGAATAGTCCCGCTGGTCGTATCGACCTGATTGTTGATCACGGCGAGATGACCCTCGGCGAGCGGCTTCTTGCCGTCGGTCGTGACCGCGATCACCTTGAGCGGAGCCACCTTCTGAGCCTCACTTATATACGGCAGCTGGTCTTCGGGCGCGGTGAAAATGACGGAAATCGGCTCGACCTGTGCCACCGACACAATACCGGTCTGGGTCGCCGCGTTGACGATGTTGCCGACGTCAACCTGGCGCAGGCCCACCACGCCGGTGATCGGCGATTTTACCTGGGTATAGTCGAGCTGGATCTGGCTATTGGTGATGGCCGCATCGTCGGCTGCAATCAGCGCAGTCAACCGCGCAACCATTGCGCGTTGAGTGTCGAGCTGCTGCCTTGTCGCGAACTCGCCGAGCTTGGTGTAGCGCTGGAGGTCGAGATTGGCGTTGGCGAGGTCGGCCTCGTCCTGCACCTTCTTCGCCTTGGCCTGGTCCTGCGCCGCCTGATAGGGACGAGGATCGATCTCCGCGAGCAGGTCGCCTTCCTTCACGATCTGGCCCTCGGTGAAGGCGATCTTGTCGATCTGGCCGTCGACGCGGGTGCGCACCTGCACGGTGTTGAAGCCTTGAACCGTGCCGAGCCCGATCAGGTAGACCGGAAAGTCCGCCTTTTCGACGGGCGCAATGCTGACCGGGATGGCCGGCCTGCGCGCAGCCATCTTCGCCGCATTCTCAGCCCTCGCGACGGCCTCGGGCCCGTAATATCGCTGCCAGCCGAAATAGCCGGCAACGGCAATGACCGCCAGAAACACAACCCAACGGATCGTTCGCTTCATGATCTCTTCTTCTTCGCTGAGAAACTAAGAATAGAGGGTCTTCACAACTGTTCCCAGCGTACCCAGCTATAATACGCATGCAATTTATATGTAAACACACTATGGCTTGAGCAATAGCTTGAGAATCCTAAACAATTGGCAAGGTTTGGCGCGGCTTAAGGTCAAGAAAAGGTTCAAGAAAAGGTCAAAACCAACAGGACACCTGCGTCGAGAGAAACAGCCGAAAGGCAAGCATGATGTCGCTTGATCTGAAACGCCAGCTGGTCGCGCAGCTCGTCGAAAGTTCGCGGTTGCTGCGAAACTATATCGACCACCGCGCCAAGGGGCGCGGCACCACGCGCGCGCAGTGGATTGTGCTGTTTCGCTTGCGCCAGCAGGAAGGACTATCCCAGGTCGATCTCGCCGACGTGCTGGAGCTGCAGCCGATCTCGCTGGTGCGCCTGCTCGACCGCCTGGTCGAGCATGGTCTGTTGCAGCGGCGCCATGATCCGAAGGACCGCCGGGCCAACCGTCTGTTCCTCACGGCCAAGGGCCGTCAGCTCGTCGACGACCTCGACAGCCTGCGCGATGCGATCGCAACCGATGTCTTGCGGGACGTACCCGATGACGCCATCGAAAAAAGTCTCGGTACGCTGCGCGATATCAAGGATCGCATCAAGCATCTCTCCGATCCGCCAGGGAACGTTGCGGCGAAGTGAGCGCGGCTGCGCGTTTTAGAACCGTCCTAACTTTCGCACGCGTTAGAATCGCTGTAATGGCAGAGCGCATGCGTTGACGCTTGCAGCCGCTTCACTAGAAATGCCTTGTACGGAAGGTGAGTGTCGCGGGAGCGCAATGGCCGACAAGGCAGACGACGACCATCGATCGGCGGAAGACCGGCCCCTTGCAAAAACACCGCGAACGATTTCCAGCCGCGAGATCTTGCGGGGTGAAAAGCTGGTGATCGTGCAGCACGAGCAGGAAAGCTATCGGCTGCAGGTGACGGCGTCCGGCAAGCTCATCCTTACGAAGTAGCGCGCGATTTCCGCGCAGATTTTTCAGCCAGCCACCCTTGCCGCGACGGCATCGGCAGCCAGCCACCAACACGGTTCCAATCGGGACCGCGCACAGGGGTTGTCCGATGGGGGCAGATGGAGTGGCCGGTTCGCTCGGCAGAGCGGCGGCAGGAAAATCGGTCGGTCGGTTGCTGTCGGCGACCGGCGCGATCACGATCGCCTCGTGCCTCGGGGTGATCGCGGCAATCGCGCAGTCGCAGTCGCAACCATCCGGCGGCGAGCAACCGGCCCCGCCAAGCTCGCAGCTCCCCCCGATCAGCGTTACGGCGCCCGAGGTGAAGCGGAGCTCGGCGCCGCCGAAACGGAGCGCAGGCGCTGGAGGCGCCCGGCGCCAGCAGGCCGCGCGGCAGGTGCAACCGCAGTCGGAAGCGAGACCGTTCATGCAGACGCAGGATGCGCGCACCGGTACCGTGGGCGTTTACGCCAACAGCACGTCGGTCGCGACCAAAACCAACACGCCGCTCGTCGACATTCCGCAATCGCTGAGCGTGCTGACCAAGGATTTCATCCAGGATCAGGGTTTCCAGAACCTGACCGATATCACGCGCTACGTGCCCGGCGTCGCCGTGCATCAGGGTGAAGGCAACCGCGACGAGCTCGTTATTCGCGGCGTCGATTCCAGCGCCAACTTCTTTGTCAACGCCTTTCGCGACGACGTCCAGTACTTCCGCGATTTCTACAACGCGCAAAGCGTCGAAGTGCTGAAGGGTCCCTCGGCGCTGACCTTTGGGCGCGGCTCCGGTGGCGGCCTCGTCAACCGCACCCTGAAGGAAGCCGACGGCACCAGATTTTATGAAGCAAGTGCCCAGACCGGATCCTGGGGCGATCGTCGGGTCACCCTCGATGCGGGACAGGCCATCAACGACAATGTCGCCTCGCGGCTCAATGTGTTCTACGAGGGTGCCGACGCCTTTCGCGACTTCAATCATCTCGAGCGCTACGGCATCAATCCGACGGTCACGCTGAAGCCCGACGACGATACAAGGGTCAAGCTTTCCTACGAATACTTCCATGACGAGCGCGCGGCCGATCGCGGCAATCCCTCTCAAACGCCGGTTGGCGGCGCCAGCCGCTTCAATCCGGCCACGCCGTTCGCGCCGAACGGCGATTTTTCAACCTTCTTCGGCAGCCCGAGCCTGAACAAGGCGATCGCTACGGTGCAAACTGGCATGGCCATCGTCGACCATGATTTCGGCAACGGGCTGACGATGCGCAATGGCACGATCGTCGCCGACTACCAGAAATTCTACCAGAACGTCTATCCCGGCAACGGCCCGCTTTTGGGCGCGGTGAATGTCGCCGACACCGCCTTCAATCTCGCCGCCTACAATCACACGACCAACCGCAACAACATCTTCAATCAGACGGATTTCATCTACAAGACTTCGACCGGCCCTGCGCTTCACACGGTGGCGTTCGGAACCGAGTTCGGCCGGCAGTCCGGCATCGACGTTCGCAACACCGGCATTTTCCCCAACGGCACCAACACCATCGTGGCCAATCCGTTTGCTCCGACCTATTTCGGGCCCGTCGCTTTCATCCACCATTTCACGGGGACAAATACCGACGGGGTCACCGCAGCCGACGGCAACAGCAAATATCTGTTGAATATCGAATCTGCCTACGCTCGCGACACCATCGAAATCACCCGATGGGTCCAGCTGATCGGCGGCGCCCGTTTCGACCGCTTCGACAACTCCGCGCTCGACATGAACACCGGCATCAACCGCGCGAGGGTCGACGACAAGGTCTCGCCATCAGCGGCCGTGATCGTCAAGCCGATCGAGACGATATCGATCTACACGATGTACAGCGTCTCATACCTGCCTGCTTCCGGAGACCAGTTCAGTGCGCTTGCTCCCGGCACGGTCATTCTCCAGCCTCAGGAGTTCGAAATGGAAGAAGCCGGCTTGAAGTGGAACATCAACCCGAGGCTTCTGTTCTCGTCGGCGATCTACAATCTCAATCGCACCAATCAGCCGACTGCCGATCCGAACAATCCCGGCTTTTTCTTTCCTTCGGGCAGCACCGTGACCAGAGGTTTCGAGACGACCCTGGTCGGCTACGTTACGCCGGCCTGGCAGTCCTCGCTCGCCTATGCCTATACGGATGCCCGGATCACGAGCGCGACGTCGACCACGATCGTTCCCGGCAACCGCGTGCAGCTCGTGCCCTACAACCAGTTCGCCTGGTGGAACAAGTACCAGATCGATTCGGTCTGGGCGGCGTCACTCGGCATCATCTACTTCTCGGATTCCTACGCGTCGTCGGACGACACCGTGAGGCTGCCCGGCTTCGTGCGATTCGACGCGGGGCTGTTCGCGACCATCGATGAGCATTGGCGCGCGCAGCTCAACATCGAGAACATCTTCAACAGGGGTTATTGGGCCTCTGCCGACGGCAACAACAATATCTCGCCGGGGCAAGGGCGCACGGTGCGGCTGAAGGCAACCTACAGGTTCTAGCCGTCCAGCTTTTCGCAATTGGTGCTGTCCGGCGCTGGGTATGACGATCATGACAATGGACCGGAGACGAAGCGGCGATGTTTAGAACCATGCTCAAATTGCTGGGGCCGTTGGTTGTTCTGGCAATGGCTTCTGCGGCGTCCGCGCAACAGTCTGCCTCTCCGTCTCCGCAGGCGGCTGCCGTCTCGAGCCGGCCCTCGACACAGCCCGCAGCGCCGGTGATGGCCGCGCCTGCACCTCCGGCGCCCGTGCGGGCTTCTTCCGACGATGTCGCCGTGGACAATGCGAAATCCCCGACCTCGATCACGCCCGCGCTGCGTGAATTGTCGCCGTGGTCGATGTTGCTGTCGGCGGACGCGATCGTGAAGGCGGTCATGATCGGGCTTGCTTTCGCGTCGCTCGCAACCTGGACCATCTTCATTGCCAAGATGTTCGAGCTCTCGGTTGCGCGGCGTAAGCTTCGCGCTTCGCTGCACAGGATTGCCGAGTCCCGTTCGCTCGCCGAAGCGCAGTTCGCGCTGGGGGAGAGGACCGGCGTGATGTCCGCGTTCATAGCCGCGGCGATCCGCGAGGCGCGCCTGTCGGCCGGCATCTCGTCCGACAGCGGTATCAGGGAACGCGCGGCATCGAGCTTTGCCGAAATCGCGCGCGCCGAGGCGCGCGGCATCCGTCTCGGCATGGGCCTGCTTGCGACCATCGGGGCGACGTCGCCTTTCGTCGGGCTGTTCGGCACCGTGTGGGGCATCATGAACAGCTTCATCGGCATCTCGAAGGCGCAGACCACCGACCTCGCGGTGGTCGCCCCCGGCATTGCCGAAGCGCTGCTTGCAACGGCCATTGGTCTGGTTGCCGCCATACCGGCGGTCATCATCTACAATCACTTCGCGCGTGTGACGAAGACTTATCTCGAACTGGTGAGCCGCGCCTCTGGCGCCGCGGGTCGCCTCTTGTCGCGCGATCTCGACCGCAGCCATGGTGGTGCTCATCTACGGGCGGCGGAGTAGGCGATGGGCGCTTCGATCGCGGAAGGCGGCTTCGACGACGAGCAGGAGTTCGCCGAAGCCCACGAGATCAACGTCACGCCGTTCATCGACGTGATGCTGGTGCTGCTCATCATCTTCATGGTGGCCGCACCTCTTGCCACCGTCGATCTGCCGGTCGACCTGCCGACCTCCGCCGCGACGCCGCAGAAGAAGCCGGACAAGCCGATCTATGTCAGCATCAGGTCCGACCTTGCGGTCGCGATCGGAGAGACGCCGGTCAAGCGCGTCGACCTCGTGCGCGCGCTGGATGCCACGGCCGACGCCAGCAGGGACAAGTTCATCTTCCTGCGCGCGGACCGTGCGGTTCCCTATGGCGAGTTGATGGACGTGCTGGAGATGCTGCGCTCAGGCGGCTACTCGAAGATCAAGCTGGTCGCGCTCGAGGGCGTTGCGGAGACGGCTGCGCGGGCAGCATCCGCGGCTGCGGCAAAGCCGTGAGCAGCAAGACGACCGCGCTCGATATCGAGCCAAAACCCTCGCACAGGCTCTGGCTGTCTGCGGGGTTGGCCGCGCTCGCGCTGCATCTCGGTGGCGCGGCACTTGCGCTCGTGCATCTGCAAAACGATGTCGACGACGACGCGCTCGGCGCGCCGGCAATCGAGATCGGGCTGCAGGTGAGCTCGCCCAGGCTCGATCCGGCCGAGCTGCCGCCTGGCCCGGACTCGGACGCGTCCCTTGCGTCTCCCGCGCTCGCCGAACAGAAGGCGGAGGTTGAGGAGACCGACCTGCCGAAGGGCAAGCCGACCGAGACCGAAGAGGCCGATCGCCAGATGACGCCCAACGAGGTGAAGAAGCCGGTCAGGGAGGAGGCCAGGAAGGCCGCCGTGCAGACCCAGGCCTCGCAGGAGTCGGTCGCAGCCGAAGCAACGGCAGCACCAAGCTCCGAGGGCATTCCGCAGGGACCCCGTTCTGTGGCGCCAGCCCAGGGCGTCGGCGAAAGCCTTCAGCGTGTGCGCGCCAGCTGGCAGAAGGAGCTGGTGGCCCATCTCGACAGGCACAAGCGCTATCCGGCGGAGCGCGCCATGAAGGGCGCGGAAATCCTGGTCGGCTTTGTGCTCGACCGGATGGGTCGGGTTCTGTCGGCCAGCATCGTCAAGGGGTCGGGCGATGCGGTTTTCGACGAGGCGGCGCTCGCCATGGTCCGGCGTTCCGATCCGGTTCCACCACCGCCACCCGTCATCGCGGATGAGACGCTGAGCTTCACGCTACCCGTGATCTTCCGCGCCAAGGGCAAGAGCGGCTAGCGCCACAAATACCTGATGCCGACATAGACGATGACAAGGCAGGCAAAGATCAGCGCCACCGGGAGTTGCGGCTTTGCGTTCGCCTTGAAGGACGGTACCGATTTCGGCCGGTTGGCGGGCGGGCGGCGGAAGGCGGTGACATTGTCGGCGACCGGGGCGCTTGGCGCGGGGCGCACCTCCGGCGGCGTACCGCCTCCGCCCATCTCCGAATAGTAGGTCTTGTACATCAGGCGGATGGTTGCTTCCGTCGCGTCGTCTTCGTTCATCTGGCCGAGCAGGGCCTTGTATTCGGCCAGGAAGTGCTGGGCTTCCGCTGGCAGCGAGGAAGCGCCGTTGAGCTTGGCAATCATCTTCCAGGTCGCAAAGTCGGCGCGGGCCCTCGTATCGGCACGTCGCGCAATCAGCATATCCGCAGCTTTAGCCAAGTGGGCCTCGGGTCGTCACAGCCTTCAGGCGTTACCGGTCAAAACAAGAATGAACCGAATGAGGAAGTCCGTCGAGTTTTTTAATATCGCGGAGATAACATCAAGATTTAGACCGAACTGCGAACCCGCCAAGGGAAGCAGGATCAAAAATCCGATCAGAATCAACATGCCGAACGGTTCCAGCCGTGCCAGGGGCGCCGCGAGCGGCCGCGGCAACAGCCCGACCGCGACCCGCCCGCCGTCGAGCGGCGGAATCGGCAGCATGTTGAAGACCGCCAGCACGACATTGATCACAAGCGCATTTTTCAGGTTGTCGGCGACCCATTGCGCCGCCCTCTGCGGCAAGACATCGAGAAGATGAAAGGCTGTGGCTGCGATCAGTGCCAGCAGGATGTTGGTGGCAGGCCCTGCCAGCGCCACCAGCACCATTCCGATCCTGGGGTTGCGCAGCGCGCGGAAATTGACCGGAACCGGCTTGGCGTAGCCGAACAGAAACGGGGCGTGGGACAACAGCAGCATGCCCGGAAGCAGGACAGTCCCGAAGGGATCGACGTGCCGGAGCGGGTTGATGCTGATGCGGCCAAGCTTTGCGGCGGTATCGTCGCCGAGCCGGTACGCCGCAAAGCCGTGCGCCGCCTCATGGAAGGTGATGGCGAAGAGGAGCGGCAGGATCCAGACGGAGATGTCGTAGAGGGAGATGTTCAAAGGCTCGGTTCCGGATCGCAGGCCGACTTGACGCTCGACTTGGCTCTCAAGCCTATCATGGCGGCCTCAGGAGGGAATGGCCTGCGGATACTGCGGCATTGCTACGGCTCTCCCGTCAGCCACCCGACTTGGCGCGCTCGGCGGCCTGCTTCACGCGCTCCGGATCGGATGCGATCGCAACGCCTGCGCGCTCCTGCTGCAGCACCATGACCACGCGCGAGTCGCGCCCCTCCCAGCCGCGATTGCAGGCCTCCACCATCTCGGCATAGGCGAGATTGCAGATGCGCATCGGCACGCCAAGCTCGCGTCCGAGGCTGGTTGCGAGGGCGACGTCCTTGGTGGCGAGCTTGAGCGCGAAATTCGCCGGGTCGTATTTGCCCGGCAGGAACTGCTCGAGCAGGCCGTCGAAGGTGGGGCGGCGTCCGCTGACGCCCTGACGCACGGCTTCCCAGAGGGTGACGGGATCCATCCCGGCCTTGACGCCGAGGGTGAAGGTTTCAGCCAATGCGCAACTGACGGCGTAGCTCGACATGTTGTGGACGAGCTTGGCAACGGTGGCGCTGCCGATCGCGCCGATATAGGCCGGACGATCGCCCATCGCGCCGAGCACAGACCTGTGCTTGTCGAATGAAGCCCTGTCGCCGCCGACCCAGATCGCCATCTTGCCCGAGGCTGCACCCGAAGGCCCGCCGCTCACGGGCGCATCGAGCATCTGCGCCCCCTTAGCGGCAAAGGCGTCGTGAATCCTTTTCACCACAGCCGGCGCATTTGTCGAGAGGTCGAAATAGACGGCGCCTTTCTTCACGCCTTCGATCAGCCCATTGGCGCCGAGTGCGACGCGTTCGACATCGGCGGGCTCAGGCAGCGAGGTGAAAATCACGTCGGATTTCTCGGCGACCGCCCGCGGCGTATCCGCCCAGGCGGCGCCGGCCTGCAAATGATGGCTGGCAGACTGCCGATGCAGATCGTGGACGATGACCTCGTATCCGGCCTTTTGAATGTTGGCGGCAATCTTGCCGCCCATCGTGCCGAGCCCGATGAAGCCTATGACGACGTGCTGGGCCATGGCCTATTCCCCCTTGTTGCCTTCGACCAGCACCGTGTAGGCCACTTGCGCAGCCGACATCGCTGCCGGCCATCCGGCGTAGAACGCCAGATGCGTGATGACCTCGGTGATCTCTTCCTGGGTGACGCCGTTGTTGATCGCGCGCGTCAGATGCGAGACGAGCTGTTCGGGCCGGTAGGTCGCAACCAGCGCCGCAACCGTGATGAGACTGCGGTCGCGCTTCGAAAGGCCCTTGCGCTCCCAGAGGTCGCCGTAGAGGACGTCGTTTGTGTAATCGACCAGCGCGGGCGTGAAATTCTTGATGCGGTCTCGCTTGGCTGACGGCGGTGCCTTGGCCATTTGCTGCTCCCTGTACCCGATTGCTTGTTATTTTCGATGCGATAGGCGCATCATATAGGGCAGGGCAATGCGCTCAATGGCGTTTGGATCAGGCGGTCAAGGTCCGGTCGCATAGCTCGGCCGGCGTTCCCTGGTCAGCTCCGCACGTAACCTTTGCCGGTGGCATCGGGCTTGACGACGAGCGCGGTGGCCTTCGCGAGGAGCGCCCTAATACGTCGCGCGCCCGCCGGAGATGTCGAACACCGCGCCGGTCGAGAAGGCGCAATCTTCCGAGGCGAGCCACGCCACCATGGCGGCGAGCTCTTCCACCAGCACGAAGCGGCCTTTCGGAATCTTCGACAGCATGAAGTCGATATGCTGCTGCGTCATCTGGTCGAAGATCGCGGTCCTGGCGGCCGCCGGCGTCACCGCGTTGACCAGGATGTCGTTCGCGGCAAGCTCCTTGCCGAGGGATTTGGTGAGCGCGATGAGCCCGGCTTTCGACGCCGAGTAATGCGCCGCGTTGGGGTTGCCCTCCTTGCCGGCGATGGAGGCGATATTGACGATGCGCCCGTATTTCTGTTTGAGCATCTGCGGCACGATCGCCTTGCAGCAGATGAAAGGCCCGTCGAGATTGATGCGCAGGACCTTGCGCCATTCCTCGAGATCGGTCTCCCACACGGTCTTGTTGACGCCGGCAATGCCGGCATTGTTGACGAGAATATCGATCTTGCCGAAGGCCGCGACCGTCGCGTCGCGGGTCTTTTCCACGGCCGCGGAGTCGGTCACGTCGACGTTGAACGGCGACACGGCGTTGCCGATTTCCTTTGCGGTCCTTTCCGCGAGCGCCCGGTCGTGATCCCAGATCGCAACCTTGGCCCCCGAGGCGACAAAGCGCTCCGCGATGGCGCGCCCAAAGCCCTGCGCGCCGCCGGTGACGACGGCGGTGCGGCCGTTCAGGTCGATCTTGTTCATGGAAAGGTCCTTTCGTCGAACTCTATTGTGCCGAGGCGGAAGTCTTCTCCCTCGCCCCGCACTTGCGGGGAGAGGTGAAGAACTAAAGCGTCCAGCCGCCGTCGATGATGTGGGCGACGCCGGTCGTGAATGCGCTCTCGTCGCTCGCAAGATAGACCGCAAGGGCTGCGATCTCTTCCGCAGTGCCGAGCCGACCCATTGGCTGCCGCGACACGAACATCTCGCGCCCGCCGGGTCCCGCTGCGGCAGCCCGCTGCAGCATCGACGGCGTCTCGATGGTGCCGGGGCAAATGCAATTGCAGCGAATGCCTTTATTGATGAAGTCGACCGCGACCGAGCGTGTCAATGCGGCAACCGCAGCCTTGGTCGCGCCATAGACGTAGCGGCTGGGCGCTGCCTTGAACACGCCGGCGGCCGAAGAGATGTTGACGATGGCGCCACCACCGCCCTTGAGCATCGCAGGCAGGAATGCGCGGATCGTGCGGTGCATCGACTTGACGTTGAGGTCGAAGGAGAAATCAAAGTCTTCGTCCGAGCAATCGAGAATCGTGCCGTGATGCACGAAGCCCGCCGCATTGAGCAGGATATCCGTCCTGCCGGCACGCTTCGCCAGCGCATCGACCGCCGCGGTGTCGCGCGCATCGAGCTTTGCAGTTTCGGCGATGCCTTCGCTGCCGAGCGAAGCGAGACTTTTTTCATCGATATCGGTCGCGAACACGCTGGCGCCTTCGCGCGCGAAGGCGACCGCGCAGGCGCGGCCGATTCCGGCGGCGGCCGCCGTCACGAAAGCGCGCTTGCCCTTGAGGCGGTCGGACATCTGGTTGCTCCTTTATTGGCCGTCATTGCGAGGAGCAAAGCGACGAAGCAATCCAGCCTCTCTTTGCTCGGCTCTGGATTGCTTTGCTGCGCTCGCAATGACGAGGTCGATACTAGTGATTATCCCTCGCCACGCCGACCCTGCCGGCAATGTCGTGATAGCGCGTTGCGAACTCCATGCAGGCGCCGGTCGACTGCTGGCCGACGGTTTTGCGATAGAGCTCCTGCCACGGCGTCTGGTTGGCCGGGTAGGGGAAACCGCCCTTGGCCTTCAGCTCGGCGTGGCGGCGTTTCACCTCCTCGTCCGAAACCAGGATATTGGCTGTGCCCTTGTTGAGATCGATGCGGACCCTGTCGCCGGTCTTGAGGATGGCGAGCCCGCCGTCGGCGGCTGCTTCCGGCGACGCGTTGAGAATCGACGGCGACCCGGATGTGCCGGACTGCCTGCCGTCGCCGATACAGGGCAACGAGAGGATGCCGCGCTTGATCAGCGCGGCCGGCGGCTGCATGTTGACGACCTCGGCGCCGCCGGGATAGCCGATCGGGCCGGCGCCGCGGATGAACAGCACGCAGCGCTCGTCGATCTCGAGCGAGGGATCGTCGATCCGTGCGTGATAGTCTTCAGGGCCGTCGAACACGATGGCGCGGCCCTCGAAGGCGTTGGGATCCTTCGGGTTGATCAGATAGCGGTCGCGGAACTCTTTCGAGATCACGCTGGTCTTCATGATCGCGGAATCGAAGAGATTTCCGCGCAACACCAGGAATCCGGCATCCTTCACCAGCGGCTTGTCGTAGCTCCGGATCACGTCCCCATCGGGTTTTGGCGCCTCGCGGCAATTGTCGCCCATGGTGCGGCCATTCACCGTCATGGCGTCCTCATGGATGCGCTTGTGCGCCATCAATTCGCGCACCACCGCCGGCACGCCACCGGCGCGATGATATTCCTCGCCGAGGTAGAAGCCCGCCGGCTGCATGTTCACCAAGAGCGGCACGTCGTGGCCGACCTTCTGCCAGTCGTCGATGGACAGTTCCACGCCGACATGGCGGGCGAGTGCGTTGATGTGGATCGGCGCGTTCGTCGAGCCGCCGATCGCGGAATTGACCACGATGCAGTTCTCGAATGCCTTGCGCGTCAGGATGTCCGACGGTTTGAGATCCTCCCAGACCATCTCGACGATCCGCAAACCGGTGTCATAGGCGATCTGCGCGCGCTCGCGATAGGGCGCGGGGATCGCGGCACAACCGGGCAGGGACATGCCGAGCGCCTCCGCCAGCGAGTTCATGGTCGAGGCGGTGCCCATGGTGTTGCAATGGCCGATCGAGGGTGCCGAGGAGGCGACGATCTCGATGAACTGCTCATAGTCGATCTCGCCGGCGGCAAGCCGCTCGCGGGCTTTCCAGACGATGGTGCCGGAGCCGGTGCGCTCGCCGTTATGCCAGCCGTTGAGCATCGGCCCGCCCGACAGCACGATGGCCGGCAGATTGACGGTCGCCGCCGCCATCAGGCAGGCGGGCGTGGTTTTGTCGCAGCCGGTCGTCAACACCACGCCGTCGAGCGGGTAGCCGAACAGCACTTCGACAAGGCCGAGATAGGCGAGGTTGCGGTCGAGCGCGGCCGTCGGCCGCTTGCCGGTCTCCTGGATCGGATGGGTCGGAAACTCCATCGCGATGCCGCCGGCGGCGCGGATTCCTTCGCGGACCCGGTGCGCCAGTTCGAGGTGATGGCGGTTGCACGGCGAAAGATCATTGCCGGTCTGCGCGATCCCGATAATCGGTGCGCCCGACTGCAGTTCTTTCCGGGTCAGGCCGTAGTTCAGGTAGCGCTCGAGATAGAGCGCTGTCATGCCCGGATTGTGTGGGTTGTTGAACCATTCGCTGGAACGAAGTTTGCGCCTGGTGACGCCGGTGAGCGGCTTGTTCATGGGGTTCTCCCGCAGCGCACACGCCCGTTTTTTGTGCGGCATTCTTGGTTTTGGGCCGATGTTTACACGAGGTTTCCCACATCGCAAATTCGGACGCCGCGGGCAAGAACTTGCGACTTTGATCCGACGACATCGCCGAAAAAGTCTGATATGACGCCCCCAACCAACAAGACTGCGGGATTTCGCTCGCAGGCGTGTTTTTGAGTGTGAGCGGAGGAACTTGATGTCGTCTGTCAATATTCGCGACGTGCGGAAATCGTTCGGGAGTTTCGAGGTCCTGCACGGCGTGACCATCCCGATCGAGGACGGCGAGTTCGTCGTGCTGGTCGGCCCCTCCGGCTGCGGCAAATCGACCCTTTTGCGCATGCTTGCCGGCCTGGAAAACATTACCTCCGGCACAATCTCGATCGGCGACCGCGTCGTGAACAATGTCCAGCCCAAGGAACGGGACATTGCGATGGTATTCCAGAACTATGCGCTCTATCCGCATATGACGGTTGCCGACAACATGGGCTTTTCGCTGAAACTGCGTGGCGCCAGGCAGGAGGAGATCAAGAAGGGCGTGTCGCGCGCCGCCGAAATCCTGGCGCTGACGCCTCTGCTCGACCGCTATCCCCGGCAATTGTCGGGCGGCCAGCGCCAGCGCGTGGCGATGGGACGCGCCATCGTCAGGGATCCCCAGGTGTTCCTGTTCGACGAGCCCTTGTCCAACCTCGACGCCAAGCTGCGGGTGGCCATGCGCACCGAGATCAAGGAACTGCATCAGCGGCTGAAGACGACCACCGTCTATGTCACCCACGACCAGATCGAGGCCATGACAATGGCCGACAAGATCGTGGTGATGCATGACGGCATCGTCGAGCAGATGGGCTCGCCGCTCGAACTCTACGACAAGCCGGATAACCAGTTCGTCGCGGGCTTCATCGGTTCGCCGGCGATGAATTTCCTCAAGGGCAAGGTGAAGGCGAATGGCTCGGCCGGTTTCGAGGGGCCGAATGGCGTGAAACTGCCGCTGAAGGAGGCGCCGGCCAATTCCGAGGGCCGGCCTGCGGTCTATGGCATACGCCCCGAGCACTTCACCATCGCCGATGACGGCGCGGAGGCCGAAATCATCGTGGTCGAGCCGACCGGCTCGGAGACGCAAGTGTTCGCAAATCTCGGCGGCGAGCAGGTCGTCGCCGTGTTCCGCGAACGACACCAGTTCAATCCGGGTGACAAGATCCGGCTGAAACCCGATCCGGCGCTCGTGCACCTCTTTGACGAGACCACCGGCAAGCGGATGAATGCGTAACGACCAAACTGCGTAACCACCAAATCAAGAACACTTCGAGGGAGATAAAGACCATGCACGACTTTACTCGCCGCGCTCTGCTTCAGGGCGGCACTGCACTTGCCGCCGGCGCTGCGCTGACTGGACCGGCACTGATGGATTTTGCCAAAGCCTGGGCGGCTGACACGCCCTGGAAGGCGGAGCCGGGCGCCAAGCTAACCCTGATGCGCTGGAAGCGCTTCGTTCCGGCGGAAGACGAGGCCTTCAATGCCATCGTCGCCGCGTATTCGAAGGCGACCGGCACCGAGATGAACGTGTTCAGCGAATCCTTCGAGGACGTGCAGCCGAAGGCGTCGGTTGCTGCGAACACCGGCTCCGGCCTCGATATGGCCTGGGGTCTGCACACACTGCCGCAGTTGTTCCCGACCAAAGTCCTCATGATGAACGACGTCGCCGACTATCTCGGCAAGAAATACGGCGGATGGACGGATGCGGCGGCGAAGACCTGCAAGAAGGGCGAGGACTGGCTCGGCATCCCCGTCGCCACCATTGGCGGCTACATGACCTATCGCAAGTCGGCGACCGACAAGGCCGGTTTCAAGGAGTTTCCGAAGGATTTTCCGGGCTTCCTCGAAATGTGCAAGGCGATGAAGGCGAACAACACGCCGGCCGGTTTTGCACTCGGTCACGCCACCGGCGACGCCAATGCCTGGCTGCATTGGATCCTCTGGGGTCACGGCGCCTATACCGTGAATGAGAAGGATCAGGTCATCATCAACTCGCCCGAAACGGCGAAGGCGCTGGATTATTGCAAGGCGCTGTCCGACACCTTCATTCCCGGCGTCGCGTCCTGGAACGATTCCTCCAACAACAAGGCGTTCCTCGCCGGCGAGCTCTACTGCACCAGTAACGGTATCTCGATCTATATCGCCGCCAAGGACGATCCCGCCAAGAAGGATCTGGCGGAAGACACCTATCACGCGCTTTGGCCGGTCGGCCCGATCGGCAAGCCGACGGAGCTGCAACTCGCCGTCCCGATCCTGGCGTTCAACTTCACGAAGTATCCAAACGCTGCGAAGGCCTTCACGGCGTTCTTGCTGGAGAAGGAGCAGTACGACGGCTGGTTGACGGGTGCGCGGGGCTATCTCACCCACACCCTCAACGCCTACGACAGTTCGCCGATCTGGACCGCCGATCCCAAGAACGCCGTGTTCGGCCAGGCCTCCAAGCGCGCGCTGCCGGCCTCCGGCATCGGCACGCCAGGCGAGAAGGCGGCGACCGCAATCGCCGACTTCATCGTGGTCGACATGTTCGCCAACTATTGCACCGGCTCGAAAGACGCCAAGGGTGCGATGGCGGATGCCGAGCGGCAGTTGAAGCGAATTTATCGCTGACGAAGAACAGGAGCGGGCGGTTGTCACCGCCCGCTTCGCTCACGTGATCCGGAAATCCAGCTTCGAGATATCGCTATGGCCGACATCGCACTTGCCCCCCAGCGCGCCAAGCAGGAAATCCGCGAGGCGACCGCGTGGGACCAGCTCAAGCACAACAAGAACTGGCTCGGCTTCTGGTTCATGATGCCGGCGATGGCGTTCCTGATCCTGTTCCTGGCCTACCCGCTGGGGCTCGGCATCTGGCTGTCGTTCACCGACACGCGCATCGGCCGCATCGGGCAATTCATCGGCGTCGAAAACTATGAGTGGCTGTGGGACGACGCGATCTTCTGGCTGTCGGTGACCAACACGCTGCTCTACACCTTCGTCGCCAGCGCCTTCAAATTCGCGATCGGGCTCTATCTCGCGCTGCTGCTCAACGAGAACATGCCCTTCAAGGCGATGCTGCGCGCGATGGTGCTGATCCCCTTCATCGTGCCGACGGTGCTGTCGGCGCTCGCGTTCTGGTGGATCTTCGACTCGCAATTCTCGATCATCTCGTGGTCGTTGAAACATCTCGGATTGATTACGCAAAACATCAATTTCCTGGGCGACACCACCTGGGCGCGGATCTGCGTGATCTTCGCCAATATCTGGCGCGGTGTCCCGTTCGTGGCGATCACGCTGCTGGCGGGATTGCAGACCGTGCAACCCTCGCTCTATGAGGCGGCAACCCTTGACGGCGCCACGCGCTGGCAGATGTTCCGCCACATCACCTATCCCTTGCTCACCCCGATCATTGCGGTGGTGATGACGTTTTCGGTGCTGTTCACCTTCACCGACTTTCAGCTGATCTGGGCGATGACCCGCGGCGGCCCGGTCAACGCCACGCATCTGATGGCAACCTTGTCCTATCAGCGCGCGATCATCGCGGGCCAGCTCGGGGAGGGGGCTGCGATCTCGAGCGCCATGATCCCGTTCCTGCTCGCGGCCATCATGGTTTCCTGGTTCGGCCTGCAGCGGCGCAAGTGGCAGCAGGGAGAAAACAATGACTGATCTCCCGGCGTCAAAAGTCGACCTCAAGAGCATCCTTTCGACGCCCGCACGGGTCGATAACAGCGAGGGCATGAGCTATCTGCAGTCGCTGCCGCGCAGGCTGGTGACGCTCTATCTGCCGCTTTCGATCATCGTCGTCGTGCTGCTGTTTCCGTTCTACTGGATGGCGCTGACATCGATCAAGCCGGACAACCAGCTCCTGGACATGGAGACCTACAGCCCGTTCTGGGTCTGGAGTCCCACGTTAAAGCATTTCCACAAGCTGCTGTTCGAAAGTTATTATCCGCATTGGCTCTGGAACACGATGTATGTCGCGGTGTGCGCCACCGTGCTCTCGATCATCGCAAGCGTGCTCGCGGCCTACGCAATCGTTCGCCTGCGCTACAAGGGCGCAAATCTCGTCGGCGGGCTGATCTTCCTCGCCTATCTCGTGCCGCCGTCCATCCTGTTCATTCCGCTTGCAACCGTCGTGTTCCAGTATGGCCTGTTCGATTCGCCGTTCGCGCTGATCCTGACCTATCCGACCATCCTGATCCCGTTCTCGACCTGGCTCTTGATGGGCTATTTCAAGACCATCCCCTTCGAACTCGAGGAGTGCGCGCTGATCGACGGCGCGAGCCGCTGGCAAATCCTGATCAGGATCGTGCTGCCGCTTGCGGTGCCCGGCCTGATCTCGGCCTTCATCTTCTGCTTTACGCTGTGCTGGAACGAGTTCATCTACGCGCTGACCTTCCTGCAATCGACCCAGAACAAGACGGTGCCGGTCGCAATCGTCAACGAGTTCGTCGACGGCGATATCTACCGCTGGGGCTCGCTGATGGCGGGTGCGCTGGCGGGCTCCTTGCCGCTCGTGATCCTTTACGCCTTCTTCGTCGAGCATTATGTGTCGGCCATGA